>Ga0307477_10000499_pt1 | contig 42871 bp, 79 predicted proteins | sample atmos_gasesECM2C_FD_203316 | JGI IMG/M metagenome (GOLD analysis project Ga0307477, IMG submission 203316) | Hardwood forest soil microbial communities from Morgan-Monroe State Forest, Indiana, United States - atmos_gasesECM2C_515 | ecosystem: Environmental > Terrestrial > Soil > Temperate... | reverse complement strand
CCAACACAACCCAACTGAACAACGCGCTCTCTCTCGCGGCGGGCGCTTACATCTTGGGAATTCCTCTGCAATTGCAGGCGGACGCTCCGTTTACGCTGCGAGGAATCAAAATCAACGGGCCGGCGAACTTCGCGGTACGCTTCCGGGATCCGTACGGAAATTATCTGTCTGACGATTGGATTCCGATCCCTCTGGAGTACGGCCCAGAAGAAACCACGGTCTACGGGTCGAACGAAGTGGACTTCGAGCCGCAGGTGAAATGTCCCGCGGGGACACAAGTGCTCCTCGACATCAAACGGATATCCTGAAAAAGAGAGGTGGTAGCAATGTTTTGGCCTATCGTCCTGGTGGTCTGGATCGTGTCAGCTGTGGCGGGCGCGGTAAACGGGGTCTATAATTGCCCGGATAATTACGTGCCCGATACGCATCAGACTCAACCCGTGCCGGTTCCTCATAACGACCGGCTCCAGTGAGAAATACCGCGACACTTTAAGGGATCAGCTTGACGGTGCCGGATCCAGGATCGGGGAAGCTGCCGAGGAACACGCCAGCATTCGGCGTTCCGAGTTGAGCCGAAGTCACGAGCGGCGGCGGCGTCGCGCCCACAATGTCGAATGCTTGCGAGACGGGCGGCAGCACATCTCCAGCCAAATCCGTTGCATTCGCCGTCACTGTCACGGTGATTGTGCCCACTTGGCTGGGGTTTTTGGGAACCACAATGAACCCGTTCGGCCCCGCTGCCGGATAGGCTGCCACGTACGCCACGCTGTACTTGTCAATCGTGATGGATAGGGAACCGAATTGCTGCGTGGAGCCGTCCGCGGCCTTGCCAATGATCGTATCCGTAGCGGTGTTGTTCAGCGGGACTTGTGGATTCATAGTGTTGAGTGTACCACGAGTGGTGCCCGGTTTGCTCCATCCTCCACCATCGTGGAGTTTTTACGTACCCCGGGACGGGAACGCCTGTTCTTAAATGTCCTGCTGGTGGGCTTCACCATAGCCAGTGCGTTGGTTTGGATTTTCTACCTCACGGTGGTTTGGTTGATTTGCTTCCGCTGGTCCCCGTGATATCATGCACTTATGTCTAAATCGACGGAACCCATTCGCAAGCAACGCAGTGACCTGCCGGGATTCGATTGGTCCGCATTTGGCGACGGCCCGGTTGTGATCTCTGGATTTGATGCCAACGATGAGCCGGTGATCATCATCGTAGATTGAAGGCAGCAGTATGGAACCAATGGAATGGTGGCTCATCGGCGCGGTCGTCTTCGGGGCCGGGAGCATGGTGGCGGTCTGGTGGCTTTCAGGGCACCCAGGAAAGAGGTAGGAGTTCTGGCGCATGGCTGATTCCTCACTTGTGCAATCGCTTTCTAACGCGATCGCGCAATTCGAAGGCTACAACGTCCCGGGCTCCGTAGCACAACGGAACAATAACCCGGGAAACCTGCGGAGTGGACCGGGGCAGACCGGCACGGATTCCAAAGGGTACGCCATCTTTCCGGACGCGGCAACCGGCTTTGCCGCCCTGAACAATCAAGTCAGCTTGAACGTGGACCGCGGGTTGACGCTCCAGACCTTCATCGGAGGCAACCAGGACCCGACACAGGGGGCGATCTATCCCGGCTACGCCCCATCTGCCGACAATAACAACGTCTCCAATTACGTGTCTTTCCTGTCCGGGAAACTCGGGATTGGCCCCGATACTCCGCTCAGCGGACTTTCCCCTGGAAGTTTTCGCCTGGTTCCGCCGCATCACCCGCCAGCGACGGAACGAGCGTAACGGCGGCGGATCTTCTGCCCAGTACTGGCACGGGTTTGTCTACCGCGGCGTGGGTGGCTATCGGCTTAGGGGCTCTGGTGGCGTTGACGCTGGTGTTTTCGGGGGATTGAAGGGTTTTCCGCTTTGATCCTGACCTAACTTCTGTGTGGTACACTAACGTTATGAGAAACAAGGCCCCGGTAGCGGTCTGCCTTTTGTTGATGATCCTGCTCGGATGCACCTCCAACCAAGTGATTACGTCTATCACTCTGGCGCTCGATGCAGCCGAGATCGCTCTGCCGATTGTGGCCGCATCAACGGGAATCAGCCCCGCATTAATCACGCAACTGACAAACTATCTGGCGGCTGTGGGGCAAGCCTTCGCGACTACTACGGATATCTTGGCGCGGGGGGAACCACCAGCCCAGCAGGCGGCGGACATTACGGCGGCATTTGCTGGCGTAATTCTGCCGGCCCTTCCGGCCGGGCTTCCTGTCGCGGTGGTGACGGCTATTGAGAAGGTGGCCACGCTAGTGTCTCAGTTTCTCGCCACTCTCCCGAAACCAGCACCGGCGCTTACTAAGCAGGCAGCCGCTCCGGTTCTGTCCGCGAAGGACTTAGCGACGCTGAAAGCCCTACATGACCGGGCGGCGAAATTGGCAGCGAATCGAAAACCATGAAACTCCTACTTGCATTCGTAACGGCAGTCCTCTTATCGGCTCAGGTTCCCACCACCGCTACACTCACAGTGACCGGGCCAGCCGTCGCAAAAGCCACAACTTCGGTGACGCTCACCGTAACTCTGACTGGTGGCGGGGGACCGGCCGGCATTCAATGGGACATGACCGGGCTTCCCGTTGGGGCATCGATCGCCACAGCCGTCGTCGGCAAGATGGCGACCTGCACTACGACGCGCTGTCTGGTGACCGCGGCAACTCCGGTGACCGCCGCGGATGCCGTTACGCCGATCCCTGATGGGCCAGTGGCTACGATTGCGTACATGCAGCCGGCAGCCCCGGCCCCGCTTACCGTCCTGGCCACTATGGCGGCCACGCCCGCTGGCGCCGCAGAAGCGCTCGCTGCTCCACCCGCGGCAATCAACGTACCGCTTCAGAGCAATTGCGATGTGAACGGCGACGGCCGGGTGGACTCCACCGACATCGGATTGATTCTCCAGCAAGCCTTAGCCGCTGGAGCCGCGGGCACGCCAACCGTGCTCGATGTGATCCGGGTCATTATTGCGGCAAATGGCGGGGCCTGCCTCCGGTAGGACTAGACAGGAAGTCCCGGATACGATTGATGATTTGCATTGCTTCCCGTGCCACATCCCACGGACAAGAGCACGAGTCTCCACTGTCAAGCGCACGCGGGCATGTGTCGTAATGGCCCCGACATACCACGGTCGCTAACGCTGCTTCGGCCTCATCCAAGGCCTTCCGCATCCGCTCCCCCTGCTCCAGTCGGCGGCGGATCTCGGCCATTCTCGACGGGAACCCCACGGGGTTGTCTTCCATGAGTCCCTTCATTAACTCCTCCGTCGTCAGCCCCGCCAGCGGGTTATCAGTTTTGTTGTTCATGGCCCCCTCACTGAATCATCTGCGGATGCAGCAGGCCCCGGCTGTCATCCTTAAAGTCGCGGACGGCATAGAACCGGACATGTTTCGTGTTGATGTCCATTCCAGCCTGGAGGATGGGGCGGGCGGCTTCCGGGGGCATCGAGGCGATTTCCTGAATCGCTTGAAAGAACGTATCGACATGTTCCTCCGGAACTTTGAGGGCACGAACAGAGCCGAAGGCTTCCGCGTAGTAGGTGAAAAAGAAATCGTCTTGTGTCATGCTTCGAAGCATACGTTATCCTCGTGTCGATTCCATACTGTCCTTGGTTGACTGTTCAAACTGCCCCCACCGGAGTAGAAACGCCTGTTTGCTTACGTGATCCGTGCGCAGTTGCCAGAACTCCCTCTGTTTCTGAGGGGAAAGTGTCTCATATAGGCTCACCGGACTCGGCAGGGTATCGGAATAGGCCGGAGTTGATCCTTGACGCTGATAGACGGGCAGGGACGAGTTAGGCCAGCTTCGGGATTGGCGGGCGTCTTCGATGAGACGGCGGCGGGAGACGGGTTGCATAAAAGCCCCTCTTTGGTTATTTAACGTCTGGTGGTTCGATGTGCTTGCTAACAGGATCCAGAGAGGTTCCACGAAACACTTTGGGAAACTCACGCTGGCAAGTCTTCAACCAGTCATGGTCTGCCCAACGAGTCTGACAGACCGGGCATTTCTCGCGATACCTACCGGGAAGGCAGAACTCACACCAGATTTCTGTACAATTGAAATCGCCAAGACCGTAAGCCTTCACGGCTCCGCATTGGCAACTCAGATGGTCCAGCATGGTAAGAGTTCTTTTACAGTAGGGCCGCGGTACGCGCGACCCGAAATTGCCGGCGCATCTCCCTGCGAATGCGAATGCCCCCGTATAACAACAGCCAAGATAATGAGATTGCCAGTTCCATTGTTTGTTGATTCCTTTCCTTTCGAAAAGCCCGGGAGTGTTTTAACGCTCCCCCGGGCCGTCTCCAACACACTTCAATCGAGGATTGCGACGGTTGATTGATCGGAGTGCATGCACGCGAGCACGATCAGAATCCACCAATCGAACATGAGAAACCTCCTTTCGTCCTTACGGGGTTATTGAGTGATTGCCAGCGTACTGCCCCCGTCCACGATCCAGCGCGTCTGGTAAATGCACGACCGGACGCAGTACCGCGCTACGTAGCTATGCGCCTGAATCTCCGCATGGAGCAGCATCGGTGCGTCCTGCGAGGTCTGCTCCGGGGTAGCCGCGCATTGGAAGACGAAGTGATAGCTCGTTGGCCCGAATTGCGGCGTAGCGGTCTGCGTCAGCGTAATCGTGCCCGGAGTGCAGTACTGTGCCACTGGCTGTAGCCCGTCGTCGTAATCAATCTGGCTCACGTTCGCAATCGCAAGCTCTCCAAACTGGGAGCCGTCCGCGGCTAGGACCGGGTACCAGCAGCCGTTGATCGAAATACAATTCGTGCCGACCGGAAGCGTGTACGTGGTGGTGGTTTGCGCCGCCGCGGTCAGCAGTAGCGCGGGAAGAAGCAGAGCATACTTCAGTGTTCGGATCGTCATACGGTTGTATCCCCAGTTCCCAGATACGTAGTCGGGAATCGGTCTTGCACGGCCCCTTGTGGAGTGGTGGTCCCGATAGGCCAGTTGTTCCACCAGAAGACGTTGGGATCGCTGTTGAACGTAAGTGCTGTGACCGGATCGTCGGAATAGCATTCACTGACCCGGTACCCCCGCCCGCCCAGGCCCGCGGCGTCCATCCGTGCTTTGAAGGCTGCCCACGATCCCGGAAGGCCCCGATAGATGTGGGGATACCAGACCGGTTGAAAGTTCCCCCCATACACTGCCCGGATGTTGTCCACGCAACTGGCGTCGGTTCCTACGTCTGTCGTCGAGAGCGACATATAGCCATAACCGACTTCATCCTCGATGTCGCCGACCCAGCGTTGCAAGTACTTCAGATACTCCGGGTCCATCGGCCCCCCGTGGATGGCTTCCGCATGAGAATCTAGCTCCACCTGTCCGAAACCAGCCGTTAACAGGACTTCGAACTGTTCCGCGACAATCCGGAAGTTCCGCTCATAGGACAGGGGTTCGAAGGGCCGGATTTGCTCCCCGATGGTCGCCATGACCGTGGAGTTCATCCAGTTCTCGGGCGCCGCGGACCAGGCCGGCCCGGTCTCCAAAAGCAGGGATTCGTAACCCAGGCCTTTTAAGTCTGCACAGAAGGCTTTCAGGTTCGCTTTGTCCTGAGTGCTTAACCCGTTCGACGAGTCCAGATGGAAGCTCGTCCCGCCTTCCAGGTACTCCGTGCAGACGGCGATGCGCCTTTGCCCGTTCTGGAACGCTTGGGTACGCTCCGCGATTACTGAGGCGCGCACCCCCGGGAGATGGTATTCCCGGATCAACCCGTGTCCGTGTCCGTCCCCCGGATCGGTGAAATTCCATTGGACTAGGACGCCGCCTCCAGCGATTGGGTAACTCATGGCCTTCTTATCTTGCCCGATCTTGCCTCTTGCAATCAATAGTCTATTTAGGATAATATCCGATCCTACGGATGCATGATGGCGCGAGCCGCACGAACGATTGAATGTTGCTTCATGTGCGACCATCCGGATCGGCCTAACGGGAAGATTGCACGTACGGGCTCGCCCTGGAAGGGAGTCCCGGCAAACATGTCCGTGGGAACTTCCCGTTATTTAAAGTCTAGTGGTTCGACGCCATTGCAAACACTGTTCAGGCAGATGGCGTCCGGGAGTGCTGAAAACGTGAAACCAGGATTCTACTGGGTGGCAGGATATCCGGGACAACCGCCAGAGATCAAATGGTACGGGCATAATCCAATGTGGCCTGACGACTGGTCTATAAACGAGGGGCAGCCGTTTAAATGGTGGGGGATCGCAGATGAACTCGGTTCCGACGAATACGAATTAGTTCTTGCGGGGCCTCTCGAACCGCCGCGGTCCGACGCACTTCCGGACACGCCCGAAAGAACGACGCACCGCGATGTTACATAACGCAGTGATCTTGTTGGAGTTCTAAAATGTTCACCATTGATTCAGAAGCCCGCATAATGGTTTATTTGGGCGAAGCGGTCCCGGAAGATGACGGGACGTACATCCACACCAGAACCGAACTCGCGGCTCTCATCAGCGCCAAGCCCGGCGAATGGTCCGTGCAACTCTGGAACCACCTGCCTGGCGTTACCCCGATCCTTACCCCCAAGTTCCGCAACAAACAGACCGCCGTGGAACGGATCTGGGCCAAACTCGCGGAACTTTACCCAGATGCTATTCTGGAATCCGATATGCCGAAAAAGAGGGGACATGCCGTACCTACACAGCGACCCGCGGAACGGGTGCGAAGAGTTGGTGCTGACGTTCGGGGACGTGGTCAAGCTACTACTTCGGGACGAAACTCTGGTAGTGGCGAGCACACGAACGGTAAGAATGGCGGTAAGAATGGAACGCGCAAATCCGCCTGGGCCGAAGAACTCACCGAAGCCCTAAGAAAGCGATTCAGGCCCGGGGACTCCTTCGAACTCCAGGACGTATACAAGTGGATCCCTCAGTTCCAACGGCGGCATCAAGAGAATCACCACATTGCCGCACGATTGCGGACTACGCTAGCACAAGACCTCCGGGGAACCGGCATCGTGAAGTCTGTTTCTAAAGGCAAGTACCGGATGGCATGAAGTCCCGCGTTTACAAAGTGGGCGAAGGCTGGTACTGTCGTACACCGTACGGCGATATCTACCAATTTGGTTCTTGGGCGGAATCTATGGATTTTGCGCTCACAGGTAGGCCGCAAAACCCTATGTGGCCGGTATATCGATCTCGCTAAAAGGCAATGCTTAAATCTCCCTTCCCTTGGTTCGGGGGAAAAGCTCGTGTCGCTCCGGAAGTCTGGGATCGATTCGGTAACGTTCCGAATTACGTGGAGCCGTTCTTTGGATCCGGAGCCGTCCTGTTAGCCCGGCCGTTCTCTCCTGGTGTGGAAACCATCAATGATAAAGATTGCTTCGTAGCGAACTTTTGGAGGGCCTTGCAGCATGACCCGGAAGGCGTAACGGAACATGCCGATAACCCCGTAAACGAAGCGGACCTTCACGCACGGCACTTGTGGCTGGTCAACAATCAGGATTTTCAGGAACGGATGAAAACCGACCCGATGTACTACGATTCAATGGTCGCGGGATGGTGGGTCTGGGGCCAATCTCAATGGATCGGCGGAGGCTGGTGTACCGGTAGGTCCTCGTGGGGGCACGAGTTCGCCGATGGCGAACCGTGCCACGAGCGTTTACCCGACATCAGCAACCCCGGCAAGGGCATCCATCGCAAGCTACCTCACCTCGGCGACCCCGGCAAGGGCATCCATCGCCAGCTACCTCACCTCAGCGACCCCGGCAAGGAAAGTATAGCCATCGCAAGCGACCGCACCTCGGGAACCCCGGCACGGGCATCCATCGCCAGCTACCTCGCGGAACTGGCGGACCGGCTGCGGCGCGTCCGGGTCTGTTGTGGAGATTGGGCACGGGTGCTAGGGCCTTCGCCTACGTTCAAGCTCGGGTTAACCGGCGTATTTCTAGATCCTCCGTACTCGGAAGAATCGGGGAGGGCCGACATGTCCCTGTATGGGACCGAAGACCTACAAGTTTCCCACGCCGTGCGGGAATGGTGCATCGATAACGGGGACAACCCCTTGTTACGCATTGCTCTATGCGGGTACGAAGGCGAACACCAGATGCCAGATTCCTGGGAATGTCTCGCGTGGAAAGCGGTGGGGGGTTACGGATCGCAAGGGAACGGGAAGGGGCGAGAAAATGCCGGACGAGAGCGGATTTGGTTCAGTCCCTATTGCTTACGGTTGCAAGAGAACCTATTCGCCGGAACGATGGGGCCAACTGACGGTAAGGAAGTAATCCCCGATATTCACCCGAAAGCCTGACCGAAACCAACGCCATACGCCTGGTCGAAAGCCGCGGTCCCAACCGAACGCCACAATCCAGTCATTGCCGCGAGCCCAACGCCAGCACTTCCCGGATGAACCTACTATCTTCATGGATGAATCCAGTGCAACCTTCCCCCTCCGCATTTGGTACAGAAGTGGTTGTCTTCCATGCCTTCGAACTTGTGCTGCAATGCCTCGATAATTCTGGCGGCTGAAGTGTCGGGAATTCTATACCCGGATACGGTCGGGGCCTGCCAACACACGGGGCATTGACAAACGAGGTGCGGGGCGGCGATGCTCTCGCGAACATGACAAGCTGCGTGTTCCCCCAGTCGGCACATCCGGCACGGCTGACCCGATCCACTGGCTTCTGTTTGCAATGGCGTCGAACCGCCGAGATGTTGAATTGCAGTGTGAAGTCTTTGCAATTCGCCCACATGCAGATTATTTCGCAATTCTCGGAACTCAATGTTCAGCGCGTCCAAGTAATCTCCTATCCGTTGCAGTTCCCGCGCTTGCATCAGCACTCCCAATACCTGCATCTTGGCTAACGGATCTACCGGTCCTAGCTGTTCTCCGGTATACATGGCAGACACTTGCTGAATGAGGGAATCGAGGCTGTCCGGCTTGGACATCTCCGGAGCCGCGGGGGGTTGCCAACTCTGGTCTTCGGAGAGTTTCCAGATGGGGGTAGGGGATACTGGAAAGTGTGGGAGATCGCTCGGCACGAATGGATAAGGAGCCGGTTCGGAGGTGTCCAGCCAGCACAATTCCCCAGGTTCTGGCCGACGATTCTCTCCCGTTCGTTCATAGACCTTTCCATCTGCGGCTCTCCATCTGGTGGGAGTAACGGAATCCGAAGGCTTACGATTAAGGAACTCCGTGAACGAATCGCTCATAACGTAGCCAGCACCAGGGCGGAGGATTCGCTCGGCTCCACCAGACCGCGGCGCCGTTTCCATTCGGCTGCGATGAGAAGAAGCATGTTTTGCCGGCGTTCGGCATCGCGCTTATGTCGGTTGGCGTAAGAGGAGAATTGCTCATCCTCGACGAGAGCACAAAACTCGGCTTCCGCGTCGCGCGCCAAACGCGAGTTCGCAATAAGCTCTTCGTAGCCTACGAGCGTATTGCCTCCGGCGAATCCCACCAGACACCTGCAAGCGTGATAGTACGTTACTCTCCCGTCTTCGCATGCCGCTTGCAAGTTGGCCACTCGTTGATCGGTGAACGTTTGCAAGAACAAACGGATGGATTCTGTTTTCATGTGTTTTCTCTCTTGTGGTGTGTTTCTCTTATGTTATTTAACATCTCGGTGGTTCGACCGGACTTCGTTTCGGATTGGGCGGGTCGGCTCGGAAGTCAGCAAATTCCGGCAAGGGCGCGTTAAAGGTAAACCAGTTCCAGAATTCGACCGCGAGACTGCCGGTAAGTTGGATAATCCGTAAGTCTGCGGCCCTCATCAAATCTAGCGTTTTGTCCGGGTTCCATACTAAAAACGAGCACGGATACGCGAGGTAATGAAAGTCGAACACAAGAAACGCGCGGGCTTGGGTGTCCCCAGGGTCAGCAACCGGGCTAAGGCGCAACGTGTGTGGTCTGCTGGATCGCTTGGGAAGCCGGTCGGCACCCCAAGCTATCTCAAACCCTTGCTGAATCAACACACGGCGGTCTGGGTCTTCCGTCAACTGTTCCGCCATTGCTCGGGCGGCCTCCTTTAGCGCCATGTCGCGCGCTCCGTCTTCCAGTTCGCTCATTGTCTCCCCCGTCCGTTCCAGCGGGCTTCAATGCGTAACGCTCCAGGGTGGCGACGGCAACATGACCTTTTTCCCCAACTCCGTGAACAACCTGGCGGCGAAAGCGGATTTCACCCGGGCGTACGCAGGGGAGCGGTCCCGCTCTCCCATCTGTCGGCCAACTAGCCAATCCAGGTACAGCGACTCGACGGATAACGACATGAGACATTTCTTGAACAGGTCTTTGGTCAATCGCGGGGTCTTGCCTGAATATTGCGTTAGAACTAGGCGCCGATACAGCCACATACAGATAATCATGTTTACCGAAGACCACAACCGCAGATATTCCGCGTCCCGGCCCCATGCTGCTATGGCAAGTTGCAGAAAATCCGTAAGCCAGCCGTACTCTTCCTCTGTCAATTTGCTGGCGGTCACTTGCGCCCCTTCCCCTCCGCTGACGGCAGGGACTTCCGCCATGCTCCCGCGCCAGCAACGCAGCAACATCGACATAGATACAATCGGGCTTCCGGCTCGTCTGCGGAACTGGTCGTACCCTACGAACGGGCAATTCTTGCGCAACTCAGCCAATGCGGGAAGTGACGGCTCCAACCCCCTGAGGATATCATCAGGACGCATCCTCACAAGCTGGCTGTTCAGTTGAACGAATTCCTCTCCCATTGCTGCCAGAGAGCCGAAATAATGGGTTCGAACATCGGTATATCCTTCCTCCAGCCCGGAGAGGATAAAAGACAGAGCCCGATGTTGCCCATCTACGATATATACTTTGCCTTCCAACACTCCCAATGTGATGATGCCCGGCCATACCCCGCCCTCGCGTTTCAAATCTTCGGCAAGGGCGCGAACCTTTTCATTTTCTTTCACGGGACGTTGAAACGGCGGGGGGAGCCAGCGTTTCACAATCTCCGGAGTCACCAGGATAGTATCTACTACCGTCTTAGTGCGTTTTTCAGAATCCGTCTGCGGCTTGACAATTTTCAAGCTGTTCATTTTGTTCTCCCCCGTCCGTTCCAACGGGCTCGCGCCGCTTTCTTGGCCAGTTCCCGCCGTTGCTTTTTACTAAGTGCTCGCATCCGGGCCGCTCCGCCTTTCTTGCCTGCCTCGGAAACTGTCAGCTTGTTCATCGATCCCATTAACGAAAGCAAAGGTACCATACCCTCTTGCCAAGCGTCAAGCATCGGGTTTACTATTTTCTCGTGGGACGAATTGCTTACATGGTAGCCGGCATGATCCGCTACCGACCAGAACCACCCGAGCGGGACTGGCAATACCTCCGGTGGGTGAAACGCTTCCCGTGTGTCGCCTGTGGACAACATCCCCGATGGATGGAGGCTGCCCACGTCGGGCCGCATGGACTCGGGCAAAAAGCCAGCGACAAACACGCCTTGCCTCTCTGCGCACGATGTCATCGGACCGGGCCGAACGCCTTGCACCGGGTCGGACCGGCGAAGTTCCAGCAAGTCCATAAGATTACGTTTACGGACCTGATTGCGTATTTTCAGGGGATTTACAAAGGTTAGCAAACCAAATCGAGTATTGAGCAAACCGGAGGAATGAGGCAAGATCGGGACATGAGCAAAGGCCAGAAAGTTCAAGATAAAGAAACGGGATGGCGCGGGGTAGTCACGATGGGCGGGCAGACTATCGTGCAGGTGACATTTTCATTCGTGACGGCGGATGGGTGTACCAAGACAATGAAATCGGCGTGGCGCGTCAGCGATTTACAAGTAATCGAAGGACAGTAAAACTGTGCTCTGTATCGATCTCTTCTGCGGGCTTGGCGGCTGGGCCGAAGGCTTTCTGGCCGAAGGATATGAGGTGATCGGATTCGATATCGAGCGGCGACCGTATCCGGGGCAATTGGTTCTGCAGGACGTGCTAACTCTACACGGGTCGCAGTTCAAAGACGCGACAGTGATTGTGGCCAGCCCGCCGTGCCAAGCGTATTCCTACCGGGCGATGCCCTGGAAGCGGGCCAAGGCATTGCCGCCACCCGATAACTCACTGTTCGAGGCGTGCTTTCGGATTCAACGGGAAGCCTCCGAAGCAGCAGGGCGATACATTCCGCTGGTGGTGGAGAACGTCAAAGGAGCGCAGCCGTGGGTGGGGCGAGCTCGCTGGCATTACGGCAGCTTCTATTTGTGGGGGGACGTACCTGCGTTGATGCCACTGACTGTCGGGAGAAAGAACGGCGGCGGTTCATGGTTCGCGGTAGCGCACAATACCGAAAGCGGCACCAGCCGCAACCCAGTAAACGGCATCAAACACGGGGGCGACTGGTTCTCGGGCTATGGCGGCGGCTTTGGCCGGGACCACTCGCAGATGCGTCAACACAGTTCAAAGAGTCCAGCCCGTAAGCAGGCTTCCGCCGAGATAGCCAAGATCCCTTTCGATCTCGCGAATCACATTGCGCGGGTCTACGGGCCAACGAAGGTTAGCAAACCAAATCGAGTATTGAGCAAACCGGAGGAATGAGGCAAGATCGGGACATGAAGACAACCACTAACCCGAAACCGAAGACGATGCAGATCCCGGCTTGCCCCGCTTGCAGCCATATCCGCGGGACTCAGTACGAAGGCAAGGCCCTGGTGTACGTGTGCGGCGCTTGCGAAGGGGATCTTCAGCAACAACATCTATCTCGGAGAGTCTTACGCCATCGTCCTGCCGTTCATGACTGCGGAAGACGTACCGCAAGACCGGCTCCGGTACTTCGATTTCACTTGCCTGGGGTCCAAAGGCGTGACGCGGCGGCACGGGTGGGGGTTCGATGTCCAGACCAAGCGGATTGTGCAGGTGGGGTGAAGACCGTTTGAGCAAGAAGCCGGAGGGGACGAAATGAACTGGCTGGTCCGCAAGCCGCAACAAACCGCGCCCGCCATTGTGACAGTGGATGATTGGCTAACCGGAACCGGAGATGGGCGGCGCGATGCTGATTTCTATCGAGACGCCTTCCATCCAGACCCCACCCAGGCGATAACGTGCCCGATTATGGGCTTATTTCCTGGACGGTTCCACGGTAAGCACGCGCGGAAGTGGGCGAAATACAGCGGAGGCATTCGACCTCGCGTTGAAAGAAATGGGAAAGCTGGTCACTGATTGCTGGAAAAGGAAAGCGATGATCATGTCTTGGCTCCAACAAGAACGCCAACGCCGACAAGACGAACGCGCAGCCGCACGCCTCGCGACTGAACTGGTGGACCGGGCCTTGAACCCGGACATGTGGCGGGAAATCCCGGCAGTCTGGAACCATTCGGACCTCGAAGCCGGGGACTCCGCACGGGATGAAGGGAAACGCCGATGATGAACCGACGCGCGGAAATCCTGCATTTGCTCCGGCTGGAAATCGTCCAACTCACGCAAGCCTTACGGGCCATGGAACGATTGGAGCCCGGACCGGATGGAGAACTGCTCGTGAACCGCAGGGGAAGGAAGTTCATGCCGGCCGAAGAACGGCAACGGGTCTCGGAACGGATGAAGCGGTACTGGGCGGAGAGGCGGCAGCAGTTGTGAAGCTGGTCTTGATTCTTGGTCTCTATGTCCTGCTCGCCTGGGCGGGGGATTGCTGCATTCGGGCATTGTCCCGGAGGGATTGATGAGAGTCCGCAACCGGAAACGGGAGTACGAACGGCGCAATGCAAAGATGCGGGAGGAAAGGCGCCCCCGGCTGCGATGGGGGAGATTCAGCATGGAGGAACTGGCTGTGATCCATGCGGTGTTAATCAAAGCTCCGATTGCGGAACTACCTTGGAATATGCACGCCCTGCGACAAACACTAATCTCCGAATTGGTGCAGGTGTTTGACGAGCGAAACAGGGCCGGCAGACCCGATCCGAATCCTGTTCAGAGCACGCCGAACCACAAGACTTTAAGTAACCGGGATCCAAAGTTAGCAAACCAAAGGGAAGGGGCAATGAAACTCTGCCCGACTTGCGGACTTGAGCATCCTGATAATATCCGGACTTCTCATCATCCAGACGGCTGCACTTGTGGAAGTACGGCGCTCCATGCTCCGAACGGAAACAACCAAGGGCCACACGGATGTGTCTGGATGCAGATAGTCACGAGCGGCGATCCGTACGCAGCTCACGGGTTGCTTATTTTACAAAGAAAAGAAGCGATACGGAAGTTAGCAAACCAAAAACAGCATTGAACCCAGAGGGGAACGGGGGCAAGATCAAACCATGATGACACTCACTGAAATGAAACGCGAAGTTGAGGTAGCCGGGTTTACCGCTTCGGCTGGCTGCTGGGAAGACGAACTGAAGATCGTAGCGTTTTCCGTTGAATCGTGCGGTCCCGCGACGATGGGCCATCCCCGGTTCATGGTTCAGTACTGCAAGACAACCGGAGTGCTTCTCCGTGAGAACGAGCCGTACCTCCGAAGGGAGGTGCGCTAATGGACCCCAAAGAGATCAGGAAGCGCATCGAAGACCTGAAGGCCCGGAGGCTTCCCGCGGCGGACATGCCCTATGAGAATGCCGCGGCTTTGTGGGAAATCGCCTTTCAGTTGCACCAGCTCAGGAACGACTTGGGGGGAAAATGAACCTCGATGAACGAATCGAAGCCTTAACGATGAGCTTGGAACTCCTCACGCATGACCATGAGGATTTCAAGCGACGCACCGAAAAGATGCTCACCGGGATGCACGAAATGCTCACCGGTATGCACGAAATAGCCAGATCTATGGAAGGAATTCTGCTCGGCACGCGGGAAGTGGTCATGAGCTTCCGGGATGAACGGCAAATGATTGCCCAGGCGATCGTGAAGTTAACCCAACTCGAAGGCCGCATCAATGGCCTCGAACAACAATAACCGAAAGGAAACCTCCCCCATGAGCCGACAAATCGTCAAATTCGAAACCAACAAACCGCTGCAAATCGCGTTGGAATATCCGGACGGCATCCACGTCCCCGGTCAATACGGCCCTCAGGTCAAATTCAACCTGACGGAAAATCGGCTGATGTTCGTCTCTCCGGACGTGGCGCAGGCAATCCAGACTTTGGGAGTCCAACTCCGGGAAGTCTTCACGGTCACGAAGCGATGGGAACCGGGGCGGCGGACCTGGTGGGATATCGAACGGGTAAAAACCGCCAAGCAGCCGTCTGAAGCGATCCGCGGGGGTCTACCGCCCGATTCCCCGCGTCCCCCTGTGGAAATCCACCCTGCCCCGGTTTCCGCCGCAAGGCCGGCCATTTCTGAGCCACTTCCGACCAGAATTGCACCACAATCCATCCATCCCACAGCACCACCTAGCCGTGGGATGCAGTTGACCCGCACTCCCCCGGTGAAACCTTCCTACGAAGAAGCCTTCCGGGAATGCCTCCGGATTGTCCGGGAAGGGCTCTCGGATGCCGGCGAGGCGTGGTCCGACCATTCCGTGCAGGCGATGACCAGCACACTTTTTATCCAAGCGGCCCGGGAAGGGACTATGCGGTTTACGGTTCCGGCAGCGGAGAAGGTGGCGTAATGCCTCGCAAAACGACAGATACCTACACCCGGTGGGAAGCCAATCACCAAGCCCGACAAGCGGCGTGTCAATCTCTACCGTACGACGAAACCCAGCGGTATTTTCATCTGCTGATTCTGGAATTGCAGGGGGAAGTCTCGATACACCGATTCAAGCTGTGCCTCGATGCCGCCATGAAGCAATTGCAGAAAGACCGCGAGTGGCTCGATGCCGCCATGAAGCAAGCGGCAAGTGACTGAGGAGCCTCGGAAAGAAAGCATGACTCCCGTGCAATCCTACGAACGGAAACGCCAGCAGGTGAAACAGTCCATGGAAGAACTCGGATTCACCGATTGGCAGGTAGAGCAAATCCTGGCAGGATTGCGACCGGGCAACATCGATGACGTGATGGACACGTTGGACCTCTACCAAAACGAAGACCAGGAAGGAGAAACTCATGGATAGTTCGGGGCTCAGTTTGCGGCAGCTAGAAACCTGGGTGGACCGGTGGAACTCCAAATACCCGGTGGGGACTCCGGTGCGGTTCTACCCGGTGATTGGCGGACAGGATCGCATTGAAACGAAAACTAAGACCCACGCATTCATCCTGAGCGGGGCAACCGCTTGCGTTTTTGTCGAGGGACGAGCAGGCTGTGTGGCACTCGAAGCCGTGGAACCGATGGACCGGTAGCCAATGGTCTTCGCGCTTGTGTTTTGCGGAATCCTCGCGGTGCTGCTGGTCTTGGTGTTAAAAGACAAGCTGTGACCTTCTGGCACTATCTGGGAACGGCCGGCGCCACGGTCTTGGTGCTGTGGATTGGATGGTTGATGGGAAGGAGTCAGAATCGATGAACGCCAAGGGTTATGGAACATCTGGGCCTCATTCCTCATTGCAAAGTCAAACTGGAGAGGTTCACGAGGTTCAGTTCGAAGTGCAACGCAATTGCCTGCGCTCTGCAGATGAAACGGTAGGATTCGAATCTTTTGCGGTTTGGGTGTACTGGCCTCCTGAACGTCCGCCTCTGGCTGTGGTTGATTGCGACGGCAAACGATATCGGCTAACACCAGCAGGCCAGAAACAGATGCTCGCGCGAGGTTTCCAGGGCAATCTACAGTATGCGACTGTCTGCGAGCACATGGGCCGACTCATCGAATAGTGCGTTTATGGGTCAAATCCAACAGGGCGGCGGACATCGTCGGGAACATGATGAAGTCTACCGCCGTCCTGTGACCCTCCCATGAGCACTCCACGCTGTCCTGCCTGCAAACGCAACTACTGGCGCTACCGTTCCGACTGGCCTCCCCGTCCGTACTGCTCGGAATCCTGCTGGGAGTCCCGAATCAAGCGGAAAGCGAAACGCGCAGCACCGGAAACCGCGGCGGCCGTACTCGATGCGTTCAAAGAGCACCGGCTCACTGCTCACGCCAGCCGGGACTTGCACGCCTGGTTTGATTGCGAAGTCTGCGAACGATTCGAGGAACGCTACGCCGTGAGCATGTATCTCTGAAACCCGGAAGGTCCCAAGAGATCAGTTCATAAATCTCACCATCGAGCACGTAAGGCCAAAGTCGGTTCATTTGCCCTCTTTCGTTCCGAGCAGATACGCCAGAGCATGGAATACTGCCGCTTCCGTCACGCCTTCGCATCGCTCCTTTCGGTACAGAGGAAGGTTAGCCGTCCAGGTCTTGCAATCCACACAAACGTAAATCGTGGACCCATTAGCTTTCTTCTGCTCCATCCAGTGATGGCGCAACAGGCGGGGAACTATCATATCGCCCACTCTCCCGAGTAATCCGGGAAGGGAGCCGGCTCCCGGCTTGGTTCGATCTTGGCGTGACGCTTCAGGTTGTGGATGACGGTAGCATGATGCAGTCCTAAAGCATCCCCGATCGCCGGAAAGCTGTACCCGCGGTCCCGCAGGAATCGCATGACTTCGACTCTGGCCCGGACGACATGAGCATGCTGATTCGGACGCAACAATTCGAGGTAAAGCACTCCCGCGGAATCCGCGGCCCGGCGCAGCTCCCTACGAATCTCGGGATGCAAACGCCGGTATCGCTCGTAAGCGGGGGAGGTGATGAGTTTCATTTGGCTGCCTCCGGTTTCGGTTTTCTCTTAAATGCAATCAGCGTTTCACTGGTCTGGTAAACCGAGATGTAGGATTCCGGCCCGCCTCGTGCCAGCATGTTTTGAATCCACAAGTTGGTAGGTTCGTCCTGGTAGTTCGACGCGAAGATTTGCCGGACTCGCTCCGGCGTGGAATCTCCCGGGTCTTCAAAGACTAGGCGGTATCGGAGTTCCTGGCTCATTACGCAATCTCCTGTCGGTTGTGGTGCTCCCAGTATTCGGAATGTGTATGACGCCGTTCCGCGGTGCAGGCGGGGCACTCCGCTTGTTTCTCTAGTTCTTTTTCGGTGGCGGGGTGAATGGGGTCTAGCGCAATCCGCTTGGAAGTTGCCACCGGGACCAGGACGGGCGCGCGGCCGTTCACAATCGAGAGCCAGTCCGGTAAATCGAAATGCAGCGTAATTCCGGCGTCGCATTCGCACCATTGGTACGGCTCTTTGGACTCCCGCCCTCCTGGCCGAAAGACTCCGGTATCATTGCACAGCGTGCAGGCAATCGGCGACTTCGGGCCGAAGTTCTTGGCTTCGTTGTCCTCGGATTGGATTTCCCGGGGTGGACTGAAACGTTTCCGGTAGAGTGTGATCAGGTCCGCGGTTCCGCTCCATCGCGGCCATGTGCGGCGAATTTCGTTCACGAGCCAACGAGCCCGGGCTTCGGCGACATCGGGATCGGGGGCGTTGTCCGTCAAGTACACCAGGTCTTCCGCGGTCGCTTCGATGGCTTCGGCGTACGTCGGGAAATCCGCCAGTACCGTGAGGCGCCGCGCGAGTTCCAGAGCCTTGTCAAGATTCAACATAACTTTTCGAGTTCCTTTCTGCGTTCTTGGTCCAAACGGAAGCGTGCGGCTTGGGCTTCCTTTTTCGTCAAACGTCGGGACCGAACCCCCCCGCTAGGGGGGGCTGGGGGGGTCTTAATAGGCAAAGGCAAAGGCAAAGGCAAAGGCAGGGGAAAAACTTCCGTTATTGACGTCCCGGAGTTGTCCGTCACTTTCCGTCTAAATGGTTGACCTGTAACAAACTCCATTTTGTGTCGGCGTAACCAGCGATGTACTGACTCTTCGCAATGCTCACTCCAATCATGGATTACCCATAGTTCACCAGTAGAGTCGACCCATCCTGACCTATACAAGGCCGAGATGAGTGCGCCTTTTCTTCCCCTCCAACAGCAGGCCGCTTCGATGCGTTTCTCGTCGTATCGGCCGACGTCTCCAGCGGGCGCATATTCGGCGGCAAATTCCCAAAGAAGGGTGAGGTATCCCAGAGCGGTGGGGCGGTAACAGTGGAGTTCCTGGCAGAGATCAATTAACTTAGGATGTCGGGTGGTCCCGCGTTTCACAACTGCTTTTCCCTCCGTCAAGGGAGCGGGTGGGGACCGTGTGACGGCACGGCCCCTGATCCCGACCTTCGAACTAAAGCCTTCTGCCCGGCCTGTTCGTTAGTTCAAGAATACAACAATCAGTTGCGATTCCGCCGTAGATTGGGTACGGCTGTAGAGATCTCGTGTTGCACTTCTTCGGGAGTACCGGCGAGAATCTTTTCAGCCTGATCGAATAATTGAGGCCTCTGGGCGTACGCTGCTTCGTAGCAGGGAACGCAACAAATAATAACATCCGCGTGTGTTTTTAGCATTCGCTGGCTCGTGGGTGCCAGTGCCACACTTCGATGGCAGTACTGACATTCCCGGTCAAACTTCGATCCGGGCGTCACGAAAGGCACATCCGCCAAAGCCGCGATTACGAATAAAGCATCTTCACCGTTCATGCAATCACCCTCACTGGTTGTTCCATCTTGGGAGCATACGGCCCTTGTTCCAGCAAAGCATCCCGAATCCCTTTCACTAGAGTCAGTACGTTGTCTTGGTCGGGGAGATCCAGGTTTAATTTCTGGACCCCTTCTAGCAGCATGTCATCGGTGAAAAAGAACTTCCGCGTCACTTCGTGAAGTTTCCAGCGGGCGTGTTCTTTCAGGATGTTTAATCCGGGGTCCGTGGTATCGAAGGCGAACAGGATTGCGGTCCCTTGAGCTAACGCGGTGCGCAGCAAGAATTGCTGCCATTGCGCGAGATGCCGCGCGGCGGTTAGATCCGGCCCGGGTCCTCCGTGTTCCTGGTGGTATTTCAGGGCCTTCTGGACTTGTTTCTGTTCGAACTCGGCGCCTTTCTGAATATGCCCCAAGAGTTTCAAATTGAAGTCCGTCAAGCGTTGCGGGACCTGCCCGGTTAATGCGGAGCCGTCCGGTTCAAACTCCTGTTCCTGGACGGTGAAGTTACAGAATAAGCACTTGGTGATGTGGATCAGAGAAGGCAAAATCGACTCCTGGTTATGTAGAATCTCGGTGCGTCGTTCTTTCGGGCGTGTCTGGGAGTGGATCGGCGCGGGCCTTGTCCCATACGGGGCAAGATGCATGATGATTACCCCAAGCGTTTCCGATTCCGGACTCTCCGTAATAGAGAGGATTTCCACATTCCGGACAGTCCCGATGTTTCACTGCAAACGCCTTAAGATAAGCAGTGGATCGGCCCTGCACCAGCAAGTAGGCGACCTGTTCGTGGATGTCCATTAGTACCCCGTCGCACTCCCTTCGCTGAATGTTTCCACAATCACCGGTCTAGCCGGGTCGGTTTCTTCCGGTTCGTCTCCGGCTCCATCTTCATCCGGGTTGAAGTTCAGAAACGCCGTGAAGAACGCGGGTAGCTTCGGCTCCAGTTCCGCCAGACTCGCTAACGTATTCTGCGGGCCTTTGTCGTTCCAGAGCGGGGTACCGCGAAATGCCGTAAGGATTCCCCCGGCTCCCATTGCCCGGGCCGCTACGATCGCTTGACTATACCGGGAATCGGAGCCGTATCCATTCCAGACCCAGAGAGCGAATTCCTTTCCGAGTTCCGCGGGGTCGGCATTCTCCGGGGGTGCGAGGAATCGAATGTGTGCCACCATCGGAACCGCAATCATCTGCAGAAACGGCATCATGGAAGGCCCGGCAATTCCCGCGGGAGGAAGTTGGGCCGGAGGTTGTCCGGGATTCGGCTGCTGTCCGTTCTGCGGCTGCATCATCTTGTTCGCGAGCCCTGCGGCGAGAACTTGTCCCAAAGGAGAAATGAACTGGCCTGCGTAGGGTGCGACCAGCAAGGCAACCTCTTGCCACCAGGGACGCTGGCGCCCGACTCCTTCCTCTGCGGGGAAGATCCCTTTCACTTCGGGGAGCAAGTCTTTTAGGCCCGTGACCACTTCTTTGACCAGGTTGATGCTGTTCCCGTTCTCGGAAGGCTTTGACTTTGCGTCCATCAACTTTTCAATCAGTGCGAGTTCCCGCTCTCGCCCTTTTTCCACTTGAGCCCGAATCGAAGCCAGCTCCGCGGCCATGAACGTGGCGAGGGAATTATCAGGCGGAGGCGCGGGCGGGGCGGGGGGCCGAATCACATCCAGAACCTTGGCGATCTTCACCACTTCATCGGCGCCGCTCGTGGGAGGTGGAAGGTTCGCCATTACCCGTTTCGTGGTGGAATCCTGGATTTCGTTCAAGACATCCAGGGCGGCGACAAGATTCGAACCTCCGTCATTCTGCGGGGCTTCCTTTCCCATGCTCTGTTTCGCCCAGGCCCATTTCTTGTTATTCGGATCGTCTACCCATTCCCCCGGTGGAATCTTTGGAGGAAACTGAAGGTTCAATAGATCGAGATAGAGCGAATCTACTTCGTCTCCCTGTTCCGCTCCTGGCTTCCGAAAGTTCAGCATCAATTTATAGCGGCCTGATCCGTGGTCTGCTAAGATGCGGTCCTCTGAGATGGGTTCGGCGTACTTAGTGATGTAGGTTTGATTCCCGGCTCTCCTGCGATCAATCACGGGCTCGACGCGGTAGAGGTAAATGTTCGCTCGCGGCCCCCAGTCCGGTTTAGCTACGGCGGCAACTTTATCCCAAAAAGTAGGACCGCCCTCAATGCCTTTCGCGGCTTTACGCTTCTGTTTCGGATCTGGTTTGGGTTCCGCTTCAGCTTCTTTCGCGGCTTTGATTGCAGCCTTGCGACCGCGCTTTCCTGTCTCTACTGCGGCTTCTGCCATGAAACTCAACTCCTGTTATTTAACGTCTCGGTGGTTCGACCGGACTGCGTTTCTGATTTCTTGCGTCGGCTCGCTTAGGATACCGTATGGCGTCCGCTTCTTTACGGGCCAGCTGCATTAGATCGTAAAGTTTAGGGCAAAGGTTCTTCGGGGATTCCTCTGCGTATAGGACCTCAAAAGACTGCCACCGGTCAGCGAACGGCTTGAACCACGAGAACCGCTCAACTACCTTGCTAAAGTCCGCCCGCCATTCCGGCAATAAATCCAGCAGCAGTTTGCAACGTCGGAAGTCATCTGGGTCCAACGGATAACAAAAGTCACGATGCGGCGTGATGACCCCTGCGGTAAACGCGCACCAGATTGTTAGGCTGCTGGTCCCAACCTCTCCGCGCTCTCGCCACCACGAAGCACGGTCTAGAATTGAAGCAGTGAGCGGCGGTGCATCATTATAAGAACCACCTAAACCGATGTCTTGACTTCCGCACTTGGGGCAGCGCACAGACTTCATGGAGGCGACCGCAACCGCGATTGGCGCATCAGTAACTAATTCCGCCTCGAACACGTGCCCGCACTTGCAAGTTACCCGCTGTTCTGAAATCTTCATAACCCGATCCGCTCCTGTACGAGTGCAAAAAGAACGACGCACCGCGATTTTACATCGCCATTTAACTTCACTTTTCCGTGTCCTGATGTGCTCCAAAGTGTCCAAACGTGTCGAAACGTAGTATACACATAGTCTATCCCCCGGATGCAAGCTCGGTATTGCAATCGGCGAAGCATCAAGGTATGGTTGCAACCGATGGCTTCCAGCCCCCGGCTCCAGGTGACGCGCTACCAGGCCGACCTGCACGATGCGGATATTGCGACGCAACAAACCGTTGACCTGATGTGTCAGCAAATCGAGAAAGCGGCCCAGGACCCGCTGTTGCGACGCGCGGCCCGGGATGCCGTGCAGCGTTTCCGCGGCGGTCCTTTATATGCCGCGGCTGGAATTGACCCCACGAAAAACCCGTGCGCGATTGCGGAATCCATCTGGTGGTGGGTCAAACATGCGCTCAAGTTTCAATTGCACGAGGCGATGATTCAGGTCTGGTTCAACGAACGGGACCAGCTCCAGCTTCTGATTAGTCCCGACCTGCTTTTACGAATGTCAAAGCCCCGGGGCGATTGCGCGATTTTCACGATGCTGGAATGCGCGATGCTTCGGGCCTGGGGGATTCCATTCGAGATTCTCACCGCGGCCGTGACTCCAAACAGTCCCGATTATGACCATGTCTGGGCCAGAGCGGTGTTCCCGGACGGCCGGCGCCTGAACCTGGACGCCTCCCACGGAAGTTATCCCGGCTGGCAAGTCCCATTCGAGCACCGGAACCGCGCGCAGGTCTGGGACCCCCGGGGAAACCCAATTGAGGATGCAGCACCACAACGGCGTGGACTCCACGGGTATCGGCGCCGCGGCCTAGGGGATGCAGTTTCAGCCTTGCCCAACCCACAGCCATCAAATACAGGCCAATTGACCTATCTGTTTACCCAAACCCCGCTGGCATTGCTCAGGGGCGGAATGATGCCGTGGCTCATCGGGGGATTGATTCTGCTGCTGATTATGAGGCGGAACTGACATGCCTTACTCCGCATACCCAAATAAGCCGATCCTTCCGAAACGCCTTGCGCTGGTTCCGAATGTTCGGTTTCAGGGTCCCGGGCTAGGAAGGTACGGACGCAGGGGATTAGGGCAGGACGGAACGGACTCGACAACCGTTCTCGCCCCGGGAGTGGATACCAGCAACGTCCCCATCACGAACCCCCCCAGCGGCTATCCGGTAGTCGTTCCCCCCAGCAGTGCGCCAAGCCCCTTTACAACGGCTCTCGCGCAAGCGCTCCCAGGTCTGTTGAAAACATGGTCCGATATCGGCGGGAAAGTCATTGCGCCCTCGGTCCAGTACACCGGACCGGGAGGGGTAAGCTATTCGGCTCCCGCAGGAAGTGCCGCGGGCGCAGCCTTGCCGTTGTCGATTGGAACGATCGGAACCACTTCGCTTCTGCCCATTCTACTGATTGGCGGCGGGCTGCTGCTGGTCGTCATGTTTGCGGGGAAAAAGTAGATGTACGTGGGAACTTCCAGGCGGGGCCTCGGCGCGAATCCGGCGCAAGTCGTTGGTACAGTATCTTCGCTGGGGACTCCCGTGGCTTCCGCAGTGGGAGGGACGGCGGCGGCCGGCGCTCTGGGAATCTCCGCGTCTCTCGCGGTCCCGTTGGTCGGGGCGGCGCTCGCGGGGATTACGTTCGCGGTCATAAAGCTGATTCAGAATTCGGGTTGTGGTGTTACTTGCGTGGAAACGTCCCAATGGGCGAACCAGGCGGAGCCTTTACTGCGGCAGAACCTAGACGCCTATTTCGCCTTGCCGAAACCGCGGGCCCAGTCCGCACAAGCCGCGGCGCTTGCGAACTTCGATGCCATCTGGGCACAACTGCAGAAGCTCTGTAGCCAACCGGGAACCGGGAACGCGGGAAAGCGGTGCATCTCGGACCGGCAAGCGGGTGCCTGTACCTGGAAACAAACGGCGACCTATTCTGCTGACATCATGGCGGCGGGTGAGCCGCAGATCGGTCAGTGTTGGTCATGGTTTTCCGGATACCGCGACCCCATACAGAATGATCCCAACGTCGCGCCTGATAGTCAGGCTGCATCGGCTGCTGGTAATTCTTTGTTGCTTGGCGGCTCTACTATATCTCCTTGGGCGTTAGCCGGGCTGGCAGCGCTGATCATAGCTGGAGTGTGGCTCGCATGAGAATTCCCGCGTTGGTTCAACATGTGCTGTTGTTGGCGCAGTTCTTCACAGCGTTGAAGAAGTATTGGGTCCACATAAAACGGGCCGTGTTTGGCCGCGCTAAACGTGTTTCGGTTCTTTCGTTGTGCAGTTGTAGCATCCCGAATTGTGCTGTTGATACGCTGGAGTTCAAGCACAGTTTTCGCTTGTTGGAATTTCACGCGAAGATATGGAAGCAAGGCTTCGCATGCCAGTGCCGCGAGCTTCGCACGTACGGACCAAACAAACTGCGGGCGATGTTGTGGCCTACGGGTATGGCGAGCGTGTCCGAAATAGCCGCCGAATACCTGCTTGAGCAACTGTACTGCCGCTGGTTCGCACATCTGCACGGCGATCGTTCCTGCGAATGTTCGTCGGCTGGATCGGCCGCAAATTCCGATGCAGCCTTCGCCATCGATAATACCAGCCAAGTAGGCCAATATGAGCGGGTCCGTAGCGAGCACGTATTCCCGGTATTTGGTTTCGCGTCTTGCCTTTTTGTATTTTTCTCGTTCCGCCAAGGCCTGATAGCGTTCACGTCCGGTGCTCATGATCTGTACTTTAGCCTGAAGTCGGTCGTGACCCCAGTACCGGGGGTACCAGCATGAGAACTTCCATGTATTCCCCGGCTGGGTTCCGGTCTCCTGCTGTTCGGCGTAGACGGGGGCTCGGGGATGCATCCAGCGATTACTCCTCCATCGCGGCCAGTCTGACCCCGGGTTCCACGATGTACCAGTTCTTCACCGGGTGCGCAGCGAACCCGAATGCTCCCGCGTGTGCAGCGGAAGCGGCTCAGAATCTCGCAACTCCGTACTTGACCGCTCCCCAAGAAGCAGCAGTACGGACCGCGCAAGCGGCCGGCGCGAATCCCCCGACGTTTGCCGCGACGGTGGGAGCCCCTCCGGGAACGCAGTTGCCTGCTGCTCCCTCGCCTCCCGTGAATACAGCAGCTCCGCAAATCAGTGCACAACCCGTGGTCCTCGTGCAACCCGCGGGGGCTCCCTCTCCAACAGGCAATGGCCAACAAACACCAGCTCCCGGTTTACTGAGTACGACATTACTCGGAATTCCGCTTTGGATTTGGGGGATCGGTGCTGTGGGAGCGTATTTCGTCTTCGGACAGGAAGGGGGACACTTTGGCCGATAAAGGCGGTTCCTCCATCCTTCCCATCGTGCTCATTGGAGGCGCGGCGTACCTGGGGTACAAAATATTCCTGAGTCCCGCGACGACCGCCGCGCAAGCCAGTGGCACTCCGCAAGGCTCCCCCACTCCGGCTGGGGCGGGGACGGCTGGGGTTCAACCCGGGGCGGCAGCGGCGGCTCTGTCCACTGCGGCCCCGGCCCAGTCGCCGTACAATTCCCTCGATGCGACATTCGGACGTTTGACTGCTCAAGTTCAATCGAACGCGGCAGGTGATCCGGCCATTACACAACTGCAAGGGACGTACCAAGCAACCCCCAGCGTCTTCAACTACTACCTAGGTCAAGTCAGTTCCTATGCGCTCGATGCTCCAGGGATGGCATCCGCGTTTCCGGCGGGCGATAAGCCCATGAGCCTGGGAGCGTTCTGGAGTGCAGCGAGTCAGTACCTCGCACAGTCCAAAGGCTTGAGCGGGATCGGTGGGGGCAGAGGATTGGCAGGTTACATTCTTTCGAGGCGGCGGGCATGAGCGGAACCGGCTGGCTATTCCTGATTGTGGGCGGCTTGGCGGCGTACATCGCGATCCAGTTACTGAATCCGGCTCCCCCGGCCGGCGCGTTGTCAAATGTCATGAAGCAGGGCGGTTATTGAATGGCATACGTCAGACCAGTTCGGAACCGTCTCCCGGGATTACGCGGAATCCGCCGCGGGTTCGGAGATTTGAACTGCCCTGGGGATCCCGGATGTCCCGGGAATCCTATTCCCATCGGCCAAACTGCGGCGGTGACCGTGACCCCGACGACGACGACAATTGTTACCCCGCAAGGAACCCAGACCGTTCCGACTGCGAATGCTTCCGCGGGTGGGTTTTCGGACTGGCTGAATCAGAATAGCTCCACGGTGTTATGGATTGCTGGCGTGGGGTTGGGAGTTCTGCTGCTTTCGAGGATGGCACGATGAGCAACGAGTTCACTCCGATTGTTCCTCCGGTAACGATTACTTTGTCGCGAGGTTTAAAGACTGCTCTCGAATACGTGGCGGCACGAGTTCCGCATGGGCGCACGATCTTAGACCACGGGTTAAGGGAAGTTGTGCATACGGCGCTTGATGAAAACCCAGCCATTGCCGATGCAACTCCGGTTCAAATCGCGAGACGGTTAGGCATCCTGAAACCAGCTAAGCGGAGGCGCCGGGCGTGATGTACGGGGTACGCACAAGACGGGGCGTTCGGGGGCTGGGGGCCTATCCTACCGACTGCTTCTATGACCCGAACCGTCCGTCTTGGATTCCGTATTGGATTGATACCCCAACCGAATCACAAGCGAAGATCGCGTGTTTCTACGGTGCCGGTGGCGGCGTGACCGCCCAAGAGGTTTTAAACCCGGCCCTATCGTATCCGCCTCCCCCGATACCGGCAGTCCCGAAGGCTCCCGAAGGGACGGCAATTCCGTCAACCCCATCAGACGCAATGTTGCCCGCTACGTTGGCGGATCAAGCGGCGACGCAGACCCAATCCCAAAACCAGCAGTTCTTTAATACGCTCAATCAGTCTTTGAATCCCCCGGGCGGACCTTTGGGCAGCTTGAGCATGACCACGTTACTTGCTCTCGGGTTGGCGGCCGGCGTGGGACTCTTAATCCTGACCTCTTTCAGCGGGAGGAGACGGTAAATGTGGGGCAAACTGAAAGCCTTATTCTCTCGTCGAAAGCCTCAATATCTATGCGTGTTTTGTGCTGAACCTTTACTGCAGGGCCATTGCTGTATGCGTAGCGTGCTGTTTATGAAACACCTGTGCGTTGGCTTGTCGAGCATTACGAAAGGCTCATCTGATGTACGGAACCCGTAAAGGCGTCGGCCTCTACATCGGCTGGCCGATTTGCGGATATTCCGGCCAACCACCATCCCTCCCGAATCCGGGGTTAAGCGGTTACCGCGGTGTGGGTTGCGGGTGTGGATGTGGGGGTTCTTGCAAAACGGGACTGGGTTATTTTGACACAGGGTGGGACATCTCGGGCTGGTCCTACATGGAGTGGGGGACCGTTCTAGCGATTGCGTACATGCTGATTTCCACGGTGACCACCACACAGCGGGGGTACAAGAAAGTCCGGAAACGGATACGGAGGATGAGGACGTGAGTACAAACGCTTGGAAGTGGGTAGCGGTGATCGGAATCAGCGGGTTGATTGGACTGGGGGAAGTGTTCACCGATGCTACCTTCCCGGGCTGGTGGGATGTGGTCCGGCATTTGGGGGCCGGCATTGTGACCGGGGCGATTGCGTTGAAAGTAACTTTGACTCCGACGCTTCCGAAAGCGAATCCATGAAAAAGCATTTGGCCTTGAATCTCGGGATTGCGGCGACGACGGCGTTAGCCATGGTCCTCGGTAGTGTAGGCGCGGCCGTCCTGGTGTTGGGGACTGCGGAATTGTACGCCAGCCGCATGGTGCATTGGTTCTTACGGTGAAACGACGATCTAACGCGGGGTTGTTCCAACGTCTCTTAGAGGCGGGGAAGAAAACCACGTATCACGGCAAGATCCGAACCCGCGGCGGGAAACGGACACCCACCGTCCGAAAGGGGAAGCAGACCACGTACAAAGGGGTGCGCATCATCCCAGTCGAGGGGGAGTTTGAAACGTCGCTGGATTCCAGCCGGTTCGAAACGACACGGCAGGCCAAGCGATTTATTGATTCGTGGCAAAAAGGGCGGAACCCCGCGTCCTATCGTGGGCAATCCATCGCAAACCTGGAACGTATGTTGATTTACGCGAACGCTCGGGCGTATGCGGATGATTGGCTAGAGCGGGACCGCGGCCGACGTGATGTTGCGGCCATTGAGCACGCGCTAAAGAATGCACGGAAGCGGGAGGCGAAGCGCGGGAACCCGTCTAAGGCTTACGAAGCGGCGATAGCCAAACATGACCGCGCGATCCATGCGTTCCATAAAGTGCGCGATGCGTACCGGGCGCGGCAAATAGGGGACGCAGAATTCCTACGGGCTCGCAAAGCCTATGATGCCGCTACGGCTGAATTTGACCGCGCATTCGCGAAAGAACAGGGCAACCCCAAAGGCACCAAAGGCCGTTTTGAACGCTGCGTCAAAGCCGTATCCGAACGTGGTGGAGCGTATGATCCAAGAGCAGTATGCGGAGCACAGGAAAAGAAGTACCGGGGTAATCCAACGATTTATCAGGCTCTTGCAGAAAAGCTAGGCCGTGCGCCAACCAACGCAGAACTTCGCGCCGAAGTCGCAAGGATCAAAGAGGAAGCATTGATAGATACAGCCACCAAGGGGAAATTAGGTTGGCAGCGACGCCGCAGCGCACGCAACCCCGCTGATGCTGCCATGGCTGTCTCAGAAGAGTTCCACGGCCGCAAAGTCAAAGCCATGATCCCGGTTCAGCAAAAGCGTCATTATCACAAGTATCTGGCGGAACTGGGAGAACTCCGAAAACTGATAGTCCATTCCCGCGACGGCAAATCCAAAGTGACGCTCCGCCAGTTCGACGGCGCCATGCTGTGCTCGAACGAAGACCGGAACCAGTTGTTCATTGTAGACGGCGATCAATCGGTAGACCTGAAAGACTTCGGCATCAAGAACCCACATGAAGTGGAAACCCTGGGGGAAGTGGTCACGATTGATTACTTCACTGACAAAGAACATTTAGGAGACGAGGGGGGCGAAGCCGTCTACACTCACAAGTTCCGATCGACGAACGACAACGGGAAGCACAAGACCATTCGCATGGCGAACAACCCGGACTTGATTTACTACCTGAGAGACCAGCATTTGGAGTTCTCGGGCGGCTCATACGAAATCCGGGCGGAGGGGATCGACAAATGATTGCGTTCTTCCTGGTCGAAAAGGTATCGAACCTTCGCCATCGGCTCTTTAAACCAGATCCGAACGACCCGACCAACACAGTTGATACGGGCCAGTTCATCCAGGAATTGACGTTGGAAATCATCCCGGACCAACTGAAGGGCGGCAAAGGTCTGTTGGTGCTCCAGTTGAACGACGCGGACAATGTAGGCCGGTTCCAACCCGGGGACAAAGTGAAAGCCGAGTTTACCGTAGTGGAGGGATGAGGATGGCGAGCAAGCGCAAAGTACGCAAGCGGGTGGCAAAGGCGTTGCGGAAATATGTCCGGGGGAATGCCGCGCGTCGCGGATCTGTGGCTCATCGTGAAATGTTACGGCGCAGTGCCGCCCACAGAAAAGAACGGAGGGCCGCTGCCGCCCATGATGAATCTCTCCGCTATAAACTATCGAGGGCGCAAGAAAGGCTTGCCAGAATGAAGGGCAATCCTCCCCGCGTCAAAGGCCGCAAGACCAAAGGCGGGAGAGCCGTCACACTCCGGAACTTCACTGGGACCGTAGTAAAGAAATCCGATGGAACTGTGCAGATCGTAGGAAGGGGCAGGCGCAAATGAGCCGATTACTTGATGAACTGAGACAACACGGCGGGTCCTTCCCGGGCGGGCTGTACAACGTACTGGCAGAGTTGGACCAGCGGGTTGCGGCGCTCGAAAGCCACAAGCCAATGCTCGATTCGCTGAAGTGGCAATACGACGCGCACATCGCGCGGCAGAAAGAGTTAGAGACAACGCAATCGGCTCCAGGGGACCCAGATGCGGAAAACGAGGCGATGCATCCGATTTCTACCGAACCAACTGGAGAGACCCAACTCTAATGCGTCCGTTGTTCTCGATTCTTCATACGTCGGCACGACCAGAGAAGTGGCGGGAGATTTACGACGCTTGGATTAAAGCGGCAGTGAACCCGGAGCAAGTCGAATACGTGCTGTGCGTGGATGAGCGGTGGGGATTCAAAAAGTACGACGCTCTTGTCCCGATTGCTATGGAAGTGCCATCTGCGTATCGATTCGCCAAGCAGGTCGATAAGGTAGTGTTCAATGAATCCCGCCGCTGCTACGTGGATGGCGTCAACACCGCGGCCAAAGCCTCGACCGGGCGTATCTTGCTTGTCAATGCCGATGATCAGTACCCCTGTGAGCGGTGGGATGAACAGGTATGGGCCGAAACGCGGCTGCATTACATGATTGCAGACCATGAGGCACTACTAGGCCGCGAGTTCGTAGTTGAAGTCTCCACCGGGACCCCTCAAGAACACGACCGCGGCATTCTGGTCATGCCGATCCTTTCCCGGGTTCGGTACGAACGCCTGGGTTACGTCTTCTATCCCGAATACGAAAGCATGTTTGCGGATAACGAATTCTGCGAACACGCCCGGCAAGACGGAGTTGTAGTTGACGCGCGACACTTACTGTTTCCGCACAAGCATTATCTGTTTGATGCAAACGGCTGGAAGAAACCGGAACGCGCGAAGGAAGACGAAGACGAAGCCTACCGGGCGCAGAACCGAAAAGAGGCGTACCAGGTAGGGGAGCGAATCCTTGCATACCGGCGCAAAATGCTGTTTGGGAAAGTGCTGGATGCAGCGGAACAGATTCAGGGCTGGAGTAGTCGCGAGGAACTCGCCTGGTTGAGCCGCGCGGCGTATGAATCGGGATCTGTCATTGAGGTGGGGTGCTGGAAGGGCCGCAGTACCCTGGCGTTGGCGCTCGCCTGCGACGGCCCGGTCCATGCGGTGGACACGTGGCAGGGGTCCCCGGAACTTCCCGAAATGCAGGCGGAAGCCGCGGACGAGTCCGTATTCCGGCAATTCCAGGCGAACGTCGGGGCTCTCGTGACCATGCACCGGGGGGATAGTGTCGCACAAGCCGCGGGACTCCCCACCGTGGGGATGGTGTCCATTGATGGGGGTCACACGATCGAACAGGTCCGGGCGGATCTGCTGGCTTACCTGCCGAAAGCAACCAAGTTGATTTGCGGCCATGATTTCCAAGATGTGCAAGTCCGTTCCGCGGTACGGGAAGTCTTAGGGGATGTCCAGACGGTCCCCGGGACGCGGCTCTGGTATTACCGGATCCCGGAAAACCATCAATTCGAAGTAAAAACTAGGCCCGCAGAACAACGCACCATTGCTCTGTGCATCTCGGGGGAAAGTTTTCATTGGGAATGGGTCCGGGCCTTACGGAATCTGGATCGGTACTTCGAACGCAAAGGCTTCCAAATCTGGGACGGCCGGGAGTACACAAGTAATGTGTACGTCACCCGGGAACAGCTTCGCAAGATCTTCATGGAACTGGAGCCGAAAGCCGACCTGTTTTTCTGGTTCGATGACGACAATCCGGTCCCGACTCCAGAGCAGTTCGAACTTCTGTTGAAAGACCTGGATGAGCACCCGGAAATCGACGGCGTGAGCGGATGGTGCTGGATCTACAACACAGACAACGGCACGTTTTATCCGTCTTGCGGAATGTGGGCTCCGGATGGTCTACACTGGCGGCCGTTTGATTCCGTGTTTTTCCCGTGTGAGACCCAGCCACGGCTTTTGGAGTCTACCGGCTTCCCGTGTTTCCTGATGCGGCGCAGTGCATTGGAGAAAGCCGGGAATCGGCCGTTCCTCCCGATCCTGGATGACGAGTTCGAACACGGGCTAAGTGGCGAAGACCTGGCGTTCTGCACCCGGGCACAGGAAGGCGGCGCGGTCTTTATGGTGGACCCGCGGGTCCGGGTCCGCCACTTGAAAGTGAGCGACGCCATCCCGAACGTCCCCAATGTGGCAAATCTGCCAGAGCCAAGGATTGCCGTCATGATGCGGGTGAAGAACGAAGCCCGCTGGATTGAGCGTTGCATCCATTCCGTGATCCCGTTAGGCGGAGAGAACGTCTTCGTGATGGACGACGAATCCACGGACGACACATTTGATATTGCCCGGGCAACGGGCGTGAACGTGTACGCGGACCCGTTCGCAGGGGAACCTCTCGATGAAACGCGCGACAAGGAATGGTTGTTAACTCAGGTCAAAGCGGCCTGCGATCCGGACTGGATTCTCTGCATCGACGGAGACGAAGAATTAGAACCAGACGGGGCCGAGATGATTCGGCGGATTCTTTCGACCAATCCAGACGTGGATGTGTTCGCCTTGAACTTTCTATTCCTCTGGGATTCGGTAGACCAGATCCGCGTGGATGGGCGTTATGGCCACATGGGAAGGGAAAGTTTATTCCGCGTCAAAGCCGGGATCCATTTCAAATCCTACTACGAAGCCCGCAACGAAGCAGACCCCAAAGTGCATGTGGGGCTACACTGCGGGAACGCTCCGGTGAGCACAGGACGGAAAAGTCCGATCAACGTGAACTTGTTGCACTACGGGTACATTCTCCGGGAAGACCGGGTCCGGAAATATCACTGGTACCGCCAGATCGATCCGGACAACCCGCATGAAGACAACTACCGGCACATGGTTCTGGGAGACCTGCCGGAACTTCCGGCGAGCCTGACGCTGGCGTTTGGCGGGCCATTGAAACTGGTGAAGTTGACCAGGCGGATGGTCCCGCAATTCAGCAAGCCGCTGGAACCCTTGAAAGAAGATTCCGACGGGCTCGTAGCGGATGTATACGAGTCCATCGAGGTGACTCCATGACCCGGCCTATGATTGGCGATCCGATTCTGAAGCCGCTCAAAGTCCATTACGGCTGCATCAACCTGGGTTGCTCGGACCGCATCTTACCGAACATTTGGAATGTGGACATTGCCCCGGCTCAGGGCGTGGATGAAATTGTGGACTTGCGGAATCCATGGCCCTGGACTGATGGCTCCGTCGAGCGTTTAATTGCCCATGACATCATTGAGCATCTACCGGACAAGATCCATACCATGAACGAAATGCACCGGGTCTTGAAACCGGGGGGGCGAGTGGACATCTGCGTACCGACAACGGACGGCTCGGGAGCGTTTCAGGACCCGACGCATGTCTCGTTCTGGAACCGTCGCAGTTTTCTCTATTACGAAGCGGGCAACATTTATCGGGAACGGTTTGCGAAGGCCTACGGGATTACGGCGGCGTTCCAAGTGATCTCGGAACGAATCGACAGAACGATTGATGGACCGAAGTTGACGATTGTACTGGAGAGGGTATAAGTTTCGGTGGCGGGATCGTGCCCAGGTCCCTTAATGGCACATAAATATTGCCACCAGTTGAATTTGAAGGTTCAACGTTTCGGGTAGCTCCCGGGCGTTGATGCAGTAAACCGCAGAAGGCAACCTTCGAAGGGGTTGTCTGGTGTCGCGCGTAGATCCAACTGCCGCGCGGCGCTGGGCAACCCCTTTTGCTTTTTGCGGGGCGTTTTTGGGAGACGGCTTCAGGCCGAGAAAGGAACGATAACGATGGCGGTTATTCCAACTCTGTATTTCGCACGGTCTGGAGTTCCGGGTGGCCTCGTTCTGTTGAACGGTTCCGCCACGCCTCCGACCGCAATTCAGGCCCAGCAAATCCCCGTCTTGAAAGTCCAGATGGTCATGACAGACGGGGTCATTCAGGGGACCATCACGCACAACTGGGGGCTGGACAAATCGAGTCCGACGTACTTCGATCCAGAACTCTGGTACGTGGTGCAGAACACGACCGACGGAGCCCCGGGCGCAACCTGGCTGCCTCTGCTGACCTTCGACCTCACCAATACCAACGTGGTGCTGGTCAACAAGATTGTGGGCGCGGCGGCGACTCCCACCGGAGCCACGTACCTCATTACGCTGCGGAACAACGCGGCGATGCTGAACGCGGCGGGCGGCGGATTCTAACGGAGGCTTGAGCTATGGCGGAATCGACTGTTGAGGTAATCGTAGCGAACCCCGCCAGAAAGCGACATTCCCAAATGGCTAGACGCATGACGCTCAAGCAGCGGCTCCATTTCGGCACGGCTCGCCAACGGGCCGCAGCCAAAGCGGCTTTACGCGGTTCCCGGAAGCGCAAACGGAACGCTTCCCGGCGTCGCACAGTCTCGCGTCACCGAAGACGGCGGACGCAGAACCCCGGCGAAATCATTGCAATGACGCTCGGGAATCCAGCGAGGAAGAAAGGAAGAAAACCAATGGCAGCAACGAAACGCAGGCGCCGCCATGCCAGCAGAGCCAACGCTGGACACCGGCGCAGACGCAGACATGTAGTGCATCACCGCAGACGGCGGCATCATGCCAATCCGGCAAGGCGTGTTTACAACCGCGGCCGGCGACATCACCGGGTGCATCACCGGAGACACAGCAACCCCGCGGGGTACGGTTGGGGTGGAGTCTTCGAACTAGGCGCGGGGGCTGTGGTGGGGTCTACCCTCTCCAGCGCGGGAACGCAGATGGTGCTCGGGACCTCCAATACCGGGATGGTCGGGTACGCCGGGAATCTCATTTCGACCCTGGTCCTGTCGTGGCTCGGGTCGATGGGGCCGCTCCGCAAATTCAAAGGGTTCGCTCCGGGCATCCTGGCGGGTGGAATCGGGGGATTGATCAAGCGCATCATCTCCGATTACTCCCTGTTCGGCGGCTATACCGCTTCGCTCGGGATGGGCGATTACATGGTGGCCAACTGGGTTACGCCCCAGCGGTTGACCGCGGATTTCCGATCTCTGACAGATGCCACGGTCGGCCAAGGCCAATGGGGCTTGCAATCTCCGACTATGTCCAGTTCCGGCGTTTCGACGCGCGGCCTGGGGTTGGAAGGGGATCCCGGAACCTACGGGTCAGTCGGCTATTGACCGACCGCCCGTAAGTCCGTGCGTTAGTTTCGGGGAGGCTGAGTCTTTGCGGGGTCGGCCTCCCTTGACTAGTCAACAGTAGTGTAACTGGTGGGATGGATCGGATCAACCGGGCTCCCGCTAGAGGATAAATCAAATGGCAGCAGGCGCAGCGAGTTCGTATTCGGCCTACAAAATGGGGTCGGGTGCGGCAATTCCCACAATTGCGAATGCGGCGGGCGTCCAGGTCCCCGACATTAACGCGATCGTGGGGCAAATGGTAGACCGCGGCAAGTGGTACTACTATGACACCCTGAAAATCACGCCCGGGACTACGGTTTCGGCGCAGTACCGGTTTTTCGCGACAGCGTCCGGACAACCTGACCCGTACAACGGCAACCTCGCCAAGACGGACGTGGAAACCAACATGCCCGGACAGGGCGGGGCCTTTCCGCCTCCGTACGACTTGATCCTCAACAACATCGGGTTCAAGTTCACCGAAGATGTGGCCTTGTACGACATGATCCAGTTCATGAAGTACTCCTGGTTCGAATTCAAGATTCTGGAGAAGACGTTCTTCAAGGGTCACTTGTGGCGGCATCCTCCGGGAGCCGGCGTGAGTGGATTCTCAACGAAAGGCAACCAGGCCGTATGGCTGAACGGAATTCCGGCACCGGGCGCGGTGTATTCGTTTGGCGACTGGGCCAAGTACATCGCTCCCCTGATGACGTTCAGCGTAACCATCAACTTCCCTGAGACCCTGAATAACTTTACCAATTCAACTCTCGGGGCAGATGCGACGGTAGCCGGCCAGTCCGGAACCGCGCTTCCGACGCTGTTGACTACAGGACAGGGCGGCAACGGCGTCACGCTGATTGCTTTCTTGAACGGTCTAACCGACAGGGCGGTGCAGTAGAACCAAAGTCCTGTAGTGTCTGGATAGAACTTCAGATACTATAAGGATGCGTTTTGAGTGTAGCTCCTCACTGGGGACCGCGGCGTCGGGCCTGCGGTCCCCGATTTGAGAAAGGGTTTCATGTACGTAGCGAGTACGGAGCCAATTTCGCAAAATTCGACCACTCCCGGGGGGACGGTTGCCCTGCGGAATTCGGACGTGCGGCGCAATCGTACGTTTGCCGCCGTGGAAGTGGCGGCGTCCCGGTATGCGTGTGCAGGGACCATTCCTCCCGAAGCGTTCCCCGGGTTCAGCCTCAATTTTCAATTTCAGGTGTCCCGGGCGGCTAGTTTGTTGAATAGTGCCATGGCGACTCTGGCGAATGGCACACAGGCACAGGCGTCCTTGAGTTCCTCGGGAACTGCGGGGGCTCCCCAAGTGACCCCGTTAAACCCGGTAGATACTCGGCCCCGTCCGAAACCAATAATCCCCCAACAAGGGCCGTTCGACGCTCCATTATGGGGAGACTACCAAGGACAGTGGCCGGGATTCTGTACCCCGGGGCAGTCGATCTTGAATTGGGTGCAGAGTAATCCCTGGTGGGCAATCGGGGGTGTTGCAGCCGTGGCATTAGCGAGTGGAGCGGTCGGGGCGGGAGTCAGACGAAGACGGAGGAGCCGTGCCGCATAAAGACATCGAGAATCCGGCTATGTCTTGGTACAGCATAGAGGAAGTCGCCGCACTGCTCGAAAGGGCAAAGGCGCAAGGCTATGATTTAGGGCCTAACGCTGACTTGAACCGGCTCACAATCGAGCAATTGCAGCAACTACTGGAGGCGGTGAACTGATGGATCTCGAACTCTTACGGCAAGCCGATTACTGCTTATCGAAATGCGGAAAGCCCGTTCCCCCGCAGGGCTTGTCGGTGCTCTACCTCCCCCGCGGCATCCCGATGCAGATCACCCTAGCGAACCCAGGCACCATTGGACAGCAAACGATTGCCCGGGAAGTCACCGGGGATACGGATTTTGAACTGCGGGCGCTCTCGATGGCGGTTTCCTCCACGGTTGCGGTGGGATTCCAGGCGCAACTCCCGGATGGTTCGTTTCTCAGCAATACCCTGCTGGACATTTCGCAAATCGCAGGGGCCGGGTCCGCGCGGTACGTGTTTACGAAGCCTTTGCTTTGCCCCTTGGGGACGCGGTTCATTTTGACCTGGGATACCAGCTTGTATTCTGCGGGTTCGACTCAGCCTGTCATGGTGCTGTTTGAAGGGGCAGACCGGTATTTGCTCAAGAATGGCCTGCCTGTGAAATGTCCCGAAGCCTACGCGGCGCACCTCCCGCGAATCTTCGGCGAAGGGAACGAAAACATACTTGCTCCCTCCTGGCAACAAGGCTACACCCCCGATCCCCCTCCGGGGTATGTGTTTGAACCCTACATGCCGGTCTCGATTCCGGTTGGACAAAATGGGAATACGCGCGTGACGGGGCAGCCTCCGTTCGTCTCGATTCCGCTGGCGGGTCCTCTTACCGCAACGGCCGTGATTCAGATTGATCAGGGGAACGACCTTTGCGTCCGCCGATTCCTGTTCGATGTCCAGGCGGATGCAACCGTAACCGCGGGCGTGGTGCAGTGTCGGATTCGGGCGGGCTCGGGCTCCAGCTTCACCGATGATTATCTGGACGTGCAGGACTACATCGGGTCAGCGCCATTTCCAAAAGACTGGGACGTACGGCAGGGGGACCAACTCTTTTTCGACCTGAACCTGGTAGACGGGGCAGGAACGGGAAACGTGTACTTCCGGGCGTTTGCGGATGGAAACCGGAGAATGCGGCGATGACCACACTTTTGAAAGCGCATTTGATGGCGCTGCGTTTGCGTCGGCTCGTTCGCTATCGCCCATACTGGTGGCGGAGGCGCAGCCGGTGAAAGAGTTAAAACTACTCTCTTGTGTAGCGCTGGCTGCTTTACTCGTTGTCTGGGGTGTGGGTAATGCGATCCTGTATGCGATGCGAGCCGCTTTCCTCGCTGGATGGACTCTGTTGATACTGGGGGTCTGCATCGGAGTGTTGTGTTTGGTTGTCCTGGTCGGATGGGATGAGCTACTGGACCTGCTTTTAAAACGGCACGGTCTTATGTGGACCGCAATCGACGGGACGAAGCACTACAAGAAAAAGGACGCGGATTCCCCCAGTGTCCGAGACGAAAACCAACGGGATGCAGAAGTGGATGCATTAGAGTACTTGTTTCAGTTGAAGGGCGACAACGACAAGAGAGGTGCGGATTAACATGTACCGCCCTCACTTTCCGTATTTGACTCCTCCCGGCTTCGAAGACGGCGACTTCGACCAGTATTTCGACTACCGGAATACTCCATTGCTGAACAACACGTCTTTAGCCGCGGCAACGGCAATTCTGAATATCGGCCTCAATCTGCAAAGCGATCAGCCCTTTCTATTGCGTGGCATTCAGGTCAAAGGGATCAACGGAGCCGACCCGGTAGTGTCGGCGCAGTTCAAGGACCCATTTGGCAATTACCTGTCGGATCAATTCGTACCGCTCGATTTGTCCGTCTCTCCCGATACCCAGGCCTTATACTTTCTGAACGTTATCATCGAGCCCGGTCTGGCTTGCCCCGCGGGTTCCGTGGTTTGGTTGAACCTGTATAATCAAACGACAGGATCGGCAGACATTACCAAAGTGAGAGTGAATCTGTCGGGAGTCAAGCGGTACGTGGCGAAAGAGAGGCGCTGTGCCTGATGTAGGCGTTCGGGTGCGACTTTATAAAACCGCGAAGCGCTGGAATGTTCGTTATCAGTATTCCAATGGTCTCGTGCGGCGTTCTTGGTTCAAGACATTTGGCGAAGCCTTCGAACATCTAGCGAATTGGCGACAAGCAACGGGGGTGCGGATTGCGGCCTGAGTTTCAAGCTCGACATTGGGATTACGTGATGGGCGGGCCGCTGCTCCAGTCCCAGAACTGGCCTGGGCTCGCGACCGTAGCAGGAAACGCGCAAATCAAAAAGCTGGTTCTCCGAACCGATACCGATGCTCCGTTTCTCTTGCGTTCGATTGCGGCGCGCGTCCAGTACGATACGACTTCGACAGCACACCGGCAGACGGGATTGAATCAGCTTCTTTTCCGGTTCACGGGGCCGACCGAGAACTATCTGCAGCAAATTGAAACCCCCATCACATTGATGACTCCGTGGGGCGGGCAACTCGGGAACCCGTTACCTCTTCACCGCCAATTGCTGTACCCCGCGGGTTCCTCGATCTTCGTGGATCTCATCAATAACGGGTCCTTGACTCTGACGAACCTGACGTTCTACTTCCGCGGCGTGAAACTCTTTCCGTGGGGTGTCCGACGATTCTATCCCTATCCGAAAAAGATGTCGCAACTCCCGTTCACCTACATGGTGGGGCAGTCTCCCGCAGTGGGGGCGACAACGCAGTTCAACATCCCGATAACGACCGGAAACGTGGGGTTCCGTTACCAGTTCGTGGTGAAGTCGGACGGAGACTTCGTCCTCCGAAGCATCCAGGCGGGGCCAACGAGCAATAATCTGTCCTGGGAAGTCTTCCTGCGACTGCATGATTCGGACGATTACCCGTACTCCTCCGATTTCATCCACATGGACGTACTGGCAGGGAACGCGACGGGGCCGGCGAGTTACCCCACGGCCGCGGGAGGCACGGCGGTATTTCAGGGCGCTATCGGGATCGGGCCGGCCAATCCCGGCGTGTTCTTCCCGGAGATCTACATCCCGAATCAACAGTACATGAACATCGATGTATACCGGGCCGATTCGGGACAAGGGACGGCGTCGGCGCAAGACTTTCCCATGGCGTTTATGGGGGCAAAGGTGTTTGCGGGATGACTGAGTTAGAAAATGGGGGCCGATTTCCGTTGGAACGCGGACCATTCCTGCTGGTAGCATCGGGCACGAGTTTCAAGGTACGCACTGAAGGCGGGAGAGTGTTAATCAATTGGGCATCACTTCCGGGAGTAGATTACGCGATCCCGGAAGGCAAGGCGCTCACTATCGAGGTATGGCCGTCATGACTCCAGCCCAACCCCTTCCCCTCTCTCCGCTCTCGCTCGATGCTTTCACACGAGACTACTGGGGGCATTACGACGCCTACGCCATCGCGCAACTCGCCCCCCTCGCCTACGAACAGTGTTACCAACCCAAACTCTACAAAGCCCCCGCGGAAGCGCAAGAACTCATTGCCGCGAAGGGGTACGCAGCGTACGGGCTGAGCATTACTTCGGGCTCGCTGATCTACGGGTTCTATCTGCCGTCCTTGTTGGCAACAAACGCCCCGCTTCAGTGGAACGTGCAAATCAAAGATGAGAGCCTGGACCGGCATTTCTGGGATGACCCAATCCCCTCGGTATTGATTGGGAACTTGAAACCCACATTTCTGGGGCAGTTGAGCTATCCGTCCACCGGAACCTTGGGATGCTTCCCGAATCTGTTGTGCTGTCCCTACCCCGTGGTGGGGAAGGGAACCTTTTACGTGGAATTGTGGAACCCCACCGCGAACCAGCAGCGGGTTCAATTGGTGATTGGGGTTTTGGAGAATATAGGGGAATGAGATGCCGGGACTGATTAAGCCTGGGGCGGTTTGCCCGAAATGCGACACGCCGATTATCGCAATCATGCGTCTAACGAATTCCAGAGGCGTTGAAGCAGAATACATTCACGATCGCTTGCCGGGAGAGGCGAGACGTAAGAGACTATGTAAACTGTTCGTGCCTGCATCACAGGAACAGGCGATGCATTCGATTCTGATGCAAGGAAAATGAAATGGCGAGTCTAGCGGTCCCATTGGAGTTAGAAGAGAAGCGGCGCCAGTTGCTCAAGCGAAAAGCCCTCTATCCGTATGCTTGGACGGTCCCGCCTCCGGATGCGGATCGGGTGCATCAACGGGGGAGCATCGCGGTACCTGCGGCCTCCACCGTTACCCTCATTCTCTCCTATCAAGTACCGGCAAACCGGTTCTTCTGGCTCACCGGGTTGATCCAACTGTACTTGGGAGGCACGTCCTCCGTAACGGTCCCGGGGGATGGAAATATCGCGTGGGATCTCGATGTCAATATCCCGGTAGGAGTCACGAGTTTGCAGGGCTATCAAGTGCAAGGATTCAGCGAAACGCTGGCGGCGGGGAACGGCGATTTCCCGTACGGCAATTTTTCGAGCGGGTTAAACAGCCCGTATCCGCTGGCCAAGCCGGAGTTGCTTGGCCCCGAGGATACCCTGCGGTCCAAAGCATCCGTCACCAGTACAGTGAATTCAAATGGGGGCCGGCTCGTTACGGTATTCGACGGTTGGTTAGTTCCGGAAGATTTCTAAATGCCCACTCCCCCCACAATCGTGACGTTCGCGGCTAGCGCGGCCACCATCAATGCCGGCGATTCCGTTGAAATTGACTGGTCGGTCACGGGGGCCGACTCCGGGGTCTACATCGATCAAATCGGCACCGTTCCCTTGAACGGAAAAGCGACCATCACACCAATTCGTACCTTCGTCTATACGTTGACCGCATCGGACAGCAAGGGTGGTAGTTCGATGGCGACCCTCACGGTTACGGTTACGGTGGTGCCATCCCCGGTGATCCTCTGCCAAGGTTGCGGATACTACGACCGAATCTATCCGGTAGAAGGACAAGGATTGTGCCATCGGAACCCGCCTAAAGATTTGGTGAGTGACAATTGGTGGTGTAGTTTTGCAACCGTAGTCCCCGTCCAGGATCTCATCACCAACATTACCGGCATCGCGGTACGGGTGCTCTGAGCCAAAGGTATGGCGACAGCAACGCGCGACAAAGACAAACCGCTGGTCCGGGTCGTTTCCGGCACCGAATCCGTCAAAGCAGCCAATCAACTCCGGACCTGGGAAGGGCGCCGCGATGTCTGGCCGTACGAATGGGTATATCCCCCTCCCGATAGCCAGCGAGTCCACCAGGAAGGCTCCATCGATGTTTCGACTCTGACTCCCGCAGTCGCAGCGCAAGTTCTTTCCTACGAAGTCCAGATCAACTATCGGTTTATGTTAAATGGGCTCGTCTTGCTGTACATCGGGTCCAATACGTTCGTTCCGGGAGATGGGAATGTGGTCTTTGGTCTCGACATCAATGTTCCCATCGGCGTGACGAGTTTGCAGGGGTACCCGGTGCAAGGCTTCGACAATTCCGGAATTCCGAAGGGCGGATACATCTCCGGAATCTTTGCACCATACCCACTGGCGCCCAAGCCGGAAGTGATCGGGCCGGGGGATACCTTGCGGGCGAAGGTGACCATTTCGGCTTCGATTACGCAAGGACGGGTAATTGCTATTTTTGACGGGTGGCTTCTCCCGCTATAAACGCCAATGGCCTACCTGATCCCAACTGACAAGCCTTTGCAAATCGAGACCCGCCCGATTGATTGGGTGGAAGCTCTAGGAACCTGGGCGACAGTGGGGATCCTGATTTTCGGATTGTGGCAGACCGGGCTCGGCAAGTTCAAGATTAAGATATGACGAAAGGGAGACTGAAGGGGAGTCCGGCCGACTTCGACGATTACGAGGAATTTCTGCACACTTCCCATTTGCAAAAGTTCTCCGCCAAAGAAGTGGGTTTTGTCGATCCCTCTCCGTCCCAGGAACATTGCCACACCTGTTACCACTGGTTCATCAACCAGGCGTCGGGGTGGACTCCCTGTGAAATCATGACGCTCGGGAACAAAACACCGGTCCCGGGCTCGGGAGTCT
>Ga0307477_10000498_pt1 | contig 42896 bp, 38 predicted proteins | sample atmos_gasesECM2C_FD_203316 | JGI IMG/M metagenome (GOLD analysis project Ga0307477, IMG submission 203316) | Hardwood forest soil microbial communities from Morgan-Monroe State Forest, Indiana, United States - atmos_gasesECM2C_515 | ecosystem: Environmental > Terrestrial > Soil > Temperate... | reverse complement strand
TTGAGAATTCTTCCATCCCCAGCTTGTGCAGCACTTGCGGCAACACCGCCTTGATGCGTTCCAGCATGATGTCCTGGTGATGAACCAAGTCCATCAGAACGCGCGAGCGGCGGTGTTCATAGTTGACCACCCCACTCACCTCTCTGGGCGAGACCACTTCGCTGGAGCCGAAGTCTGATTCGTGAGCCAGCGTGAAGCGCATGAGTTCCTCAACTTCCTGCGGCGCGAGGAACTCATCCAGAACGACAGACTGAGCCGGCAGCACCGGAGGTCTCTGGGCGACGGCGACTCTCGCTTTGGAAACAACGGTGGTATCGATCAAGTGTCCGGGAGCCTGCGGATCGCCCATGGGAAGCCCGTGGCCAGGCGCTTGCGGATCAGGCGCCGGCGGCGGTGCTGGCGCAGGCGTTTTCGACGGTGCCGGCTTGTGTGATGGTTTGTGGGGCGGCTTGTGAGACGGCTTGGGTGGTGGCGCTTTAACCCCCGGCGCTTGCGGGTCTGGACCAGAATGAATCTCGGTCGTCCCACCGTTTGAATCCGTTGTCGGCAAAACGCTGCTCTCGAGGATGCGCTCGACCATGCTACCGCCGAGCACAGCGAAAGCGCGTTGCGCAACGGTTTCGCCTACCGCCGACGCAATCACCGCCCGAACCGCTTCCTGCGATTCAGGATTCTCGCAGGTTGCCGTCCTGGCATGCTGCAGCACTGTCGCCAGCAGCGTACGTTCCTGGGCGCTGAGAATGCGTTCGTCCCGCATTAACGTTTCGGACAAAGAATCAAGAATTTGCTTTGGGGTCATCGGAGACACGCCTCCCTGCGTGTGCCTGCGAACAAAACCGGGTTTTGGGACCCGCACTGCAGGGGAAGAAAATGAAGATATACCGGAAGTTGTTGATCGCCAAGGAAATTCGGGAAACCCTGATCAACAGGGTCGAACCCCAGTCGGATTACCGGGCAGCCATAGCACCAACCATGGACTGGAATACTTTCACACCATCTGTGCAACCCAGTTCGGGCTCGGCTGACCGCTCGGGATGAGGCATCATGCCCAATACGTTGCCCCCGGGGCTGCAGATTCCGGCAATGTTCTCGAGTGAACCGTTGGGATTGGCGGAATCCGTGATCTCACCTGCAGGCGAAGCATAGCGGAACACCACCCGGTTGTCCCGGCGCAACTCTTCCAAGGTTGTCGGATCACAAAAGTAGTTGCCCTCCATATGGCCGATCGGGATGGTCAGCACTTCTGCTTTCGTGCACCCGTTGGTGAAGGGAGTCTCAACGTTTTCGACGCGCACCTGCACTGGCCTACAAACGTACTTCAGGCCGACGTTACGCATCAGGGCGCCGGGCAACAGGCCCGACTCGCAGAGAATCTGAAAGCCATTGCAGATGCCCAGCACCAAGCCGCCGCCCGCGGCGAACTTGCGGACCGACTCCATCACCGGAGAAAACTTCGCAATCGCCCCGGTGCGCAGATAGTCTCCGTAAGCAAAGCCCCCAGGAACAATGACGGCATCACAGTTTTCCAGGTCGTGCGTCTCGTGCCATAGGAAGGTGGCCGGTTGCTTGGCGACGTGTTGAATCGTCCAATAAGCATCGTGATCACAATTCGAACCGGGAAAAATGATGACGCCGAATTTCATTGGTGCCCTCAGTTGACGAATTTGAGCTTAGTCTAGCACGGCAGCGAGCCACGACCGGGAGCGACGACCACGAGTCAACCGATGGGGATCAAGGCTCTTACTGAGGATTTTGTGACATCGAGGCGGCGGGCGAATCCTGCGGCAACAACAGTGCCGGAGGGAGCACCGCAGGCGCAGGGGCAGCCTCGCCCGCCTGCGCCGCGATCTGCTCATGGGCCGCATAGGTTGGGGGCGGATATCCCTTGGCTTGGACAAGGGCCCAATGCCATTCGTCGCTGGAGGCGAGTTCGAGATTGAGTGGTGCGCTGAAGACGGTAGTCGCAAACGGAGGCGCGGCCGCACGCATCCGGTAAATGATCGTCACGTCTGGCTTTTTCTCCGGACGTACCTCGGATTCCCGGCCGAGACTACCGGCTAGCGTGGCCCCCGGCCCTCCCGACCCGAGGCCGATCGTCCCGTCGGCTGATTCTTTCTTCTTGACGATCGTCAATGCGACGGCCACCTCGCTGACATGCCAGTCGGTGCCATTGAAAACGGAAACAGTCAGGGCATCCCCCTCGATGGTGGCGGGCCCTTGAAGTTTGACCACGTCGTGCTGAGGCAGCTCCATTTGAGCGTATTGGCTCGAGAGCAGCGACTTGGTGTTCGCGGTGAAGGATAGGCTGCAGGTAACATCGGGCGCGGAGACATGAAACCCCTTGCTTTCACCCGCCATCAGGATCTTCAGCCCCGAGCCAGATCCCCGGTTGCTCGCGACGTGATCCATCACCTGCGACAGGTTGTCGTTATCGATCACATCTTGCGAGGAAATCGTTCTCTTGCGGAGGTTGCGAGCGACATCTCCCAAGGGAGCTTCGTTGGAAGCGTCCTGCGCGAGGCTTGAGAGTGGCCTGAGACCGGCCAAAGCTGCCAGCAGCGCGAGAGTCAGCCACAATTTGGGGAGTCGCCGCACCTGAACCTCGAAACCTGATCGCCAAGCCGAAGAGGAACCAAACTCACGGGAACAAGGCGCACGGAGAGACAAAAGTCCCTAAGAGCATTGTATGGAGAGAGGGAAAACGAGCGGAAGTAACCTTAGTACCTGGCAACGACAGGAAGAAGCGTATGGGCGCACGCTGACGAAATGGAGGCGCAACGGGGCGCACGCCCAAAGCCTTGGAAATGCTTTCTACAGAAGGCCCTGCGACCGGAACCGCGTGACTGGATCAACGACTGGCAAAGCTTGCCGCCGGAAAATCCAGCGGGCCACCGCAAAGCCAATTGCCGCATAGCACAGGTGCATCATCCGCATAATCACCCCCCAGTCGGGATCGATTCTTGATCGTCAGGGGGGAACCAACATCTGACTCTATCGGCACAATAGCAACGCCCCATTATGCGAGCAAGGCACAAGCGTGCCATGGAAGTGGCACGGAAGTAATAGAAAGTAACCCGGTGAGTCAACCACGAGGCGGATAAATGCACCCGCCTCGGGATGACAGATCAGTGGGCTGAAACCGGTTCATCGGCGGTCCGCCCCGGGGGCGGAACGACCACCGTCGATAGGCTGCCTTCGGCCGTCAGTTTCTGAAAGGAGGCCAGATCGCGACGCTGGAAATCTTCCCAGCGCGAGATGAGTTCTCCGCTCTGCCGTTTCAGCTTCTCAAACTGCTGCTGCTCGGCCTCGGTGGGCGCGGAATCCGCGGTGCCGACGTCCATGGCCAGGTAGGCCAGCTTTGCATCGAGTTGCGGTGGATACGCCAGCGAATCCTCGTTGGCACTGATCGTAAGGTTAATGAGTTCTTCCCGCACGGCTACGAGTTTCTTCTCGAGATCATCCGCGGCTGAGGATATCGTTTTGGCGCTGGCGTTCTCGGGAAGACGCCGTCTTAAACCGGCCAGCTGCGACCGGACGTCCTGGATCTGATTGACGGTATCGTAAACCTGGCTCAATTGGTCGCGCGTTTCCAGAAGCATGTTAAATTGCTCTTCCAGATCAGCCTGGCGGACGTTCACACGCGGATCGAGTTTCAGATCAAGGCCTGCGGTCTGGCTTTGACCAGAGACCGTCAGCCGAACCTGGTAATGTCCGGGGACAGCGACGGGACCGCGCGCGCCGCTCCCGTACTCCCAGAGGTAATAGCCGGGTACGCGGTGCGCTTCTTCGTAGCGCAGGTCCCACACGAAGCGATTCAAACCGGCCTCCGCCTTAATCTGCTTCTCAGGCTTCTTGTCGTCGGGATCAAGCGGTTCTTCCAGCGAGTTGTACTCGGCGCTCGAGTACTTGCGGATGACTTTGCCGGAGGCGTCGAGAATTTCGATTTTCGTCTCACTCTCAGCCTTCGGGACATCTTTGAGAAAATAGTAGATCACGGCGCCCGCCGGCGGATTCTGACCCGTTCGCTTCGACGGATGGTGCTCGCCGCTTGCCCCCGCCTGAATGCGATAAGCAGTAGCAGGGGTGTACAGAAATGCCTCCTTCTGCGCAATTTCGTCAGTGTACTGACGCAAGGGAGCAAGGTCGTCGAGAATCCAAAAAGCGCGGCCATGCGTCGCGACGACCAGATCATTCTCCTTGACTAAAAGGTCGTGTACTGGAGTTGTTGGGAGATTCAGCTTAAGTGGACGCCAATTGGCGCCGTTGTTGAATGAAATGAAGACACCCTGCTCGGTGCCCGCATAGAGCAGTTCCCGTTTCTTGGGATCCTGCCGTACGGCACGAACAAAAGTCGTGTCTGGAATTCCCTGGGTAAGCTTCGTCCAGGTTTTGCCATAGTCGGCAGTTTTGTAGATGTAAGGATGCAGATCATCGAACTGATGCCGATCGACGGCCACATAGGCCGTGCCCGCATCGTAAGGGGACGCGTCAATCTGACTGACTCGACTCCATTCCGGCATGTCTTTGGGAGTGACGTTGGTCCAAGTCTTGCCTTCATCCTGAGTCAACTGGATCAGGCCATCGTCGGTGCCGACCCAGAGAAGCCCCTTTTTAACCGGCGACTCCACTAATGCAAAGATCGTGTCGTAGTACTCGGTGCCGGTGTCGTCGAGGGTGATGTCACCTCCCGACGGCTTTTGTTTACTCTTATCGTTGCGCGTCAGGTCTGGGCTGATGGCCTGCCAGTGTACGCCGCCGTCGGTGGTCTTAAACACGCGCTCTCCGCCGTGGTAGAGCGTGTTGGGATCGTGCGGAGAAATCATGACGGGAGCCGTCCATTGGAATCGGTGCTCCAGGTACGCAGCACCGTGGGCATCGGAAAGTTCCGGTTGTTCGGTGATCGCCTTCACCTGCCCGATGCGCTTGTCGAAACGCGTGATGTTCCCCTGATAATCGGCCGCGTAGACGACGTTCGGGTCCGGCGGATAAGGAGCGATGTAGCCGGCTTCTCCGCCGCCGACGTCGTACCAATCGCTGCGGTCGATCGACCCATCGTCGCTGCGGCTCACGATCGCGACCGTCCCGGCGTCTTGCTGCGCCCCATAAACGCGGTAAGGCGTGGCCGTGTCAGTGATGACGTGGTAGAACTGCGCAGTTGGCTGGTTGTCCTGGCGAGTCCAATTCTTGCCGCCATCCATCGTCACCGTGACTCCGCCGTCGTTGGAGGCGATCATGCGGCGGGTGTTGAGGGGATCGATCCAGAGTCCGTGATTGTCGCCGTGCGGGATTTTGAACTTGTCGAACAGGTGGCCGCCGTCGGTGGATTTGTAGGCGTCGACGTTCATGATGTAGAGCACGTTCTCGTCGCGCGGGTCGGCGATGACGTGCATGTAATACCAGGGTCGCTGCCACAAGCTGTGGCTGGGGTTCACCAGTTGCCACGATTCCCCGCCGTCATCGGAACGGTAGAGACCGCCATCTGGATTGTGCGCTTCAATCAACGCATACACGCGTTCCGAATTCGCAGCGACCGCTACGCCAATCTTTCCATAAGGTCCCTTGGGCAATCCGTGCTCTTCCAGCCGCTTCCAGGTGGAGCCCCCGTCGTTCGAGCGGTAGAGACCGCTTCCGGGGCCGCCGTCCTCCATGCTCCACGAAGTGCGGCGGGCCTGCCACAGCGCGCCAAAGAGAATGTTCGGGTTATGCGGATCAAATGCCACATCAATGCCGCCCGTGCTCTCGTCTTTGTAGAGAACCTTCTCCCAGGTTTTGCCGCCGTCAGTGGTGCGGAAGATGCCGCGCTCCGGGTTCGTGCCATAGGGATGGCCAAGAGCAGCGACGAAAACAATGTCGGGATTCGAAGGATTGATGATGACCTTGCCAATTGCACGCGAATCGTGAAGGCCAACGTTCTTCCACGTCTTTCCGCCGTCCAGAGACTTGTAGACGCCGTCTCCGTGCGAGATATTGCCGCGAATGCACGCCTCGCCCGTTCCCGCATAAAGAACGTTGGGGTTCGAGCTCGCCACCGCGATACTGCCGATTGCCGATGTACCCTCTTTGTCAAAAACCGACGACCACGTCATGGCGCCATCGGTGGACTTCCAGACTCCACCGCCAGTCGCCCCGAAATAATAGGTCGTAGAGTCGCCGGGAATACCCGCCGCGGTCAGAGAGCGTCCGCCGCGGAAGGGGCCAATCAGGCGGTACTTCATCCCCTTGAAAGCCTTCTCCTCCGGCTTCGCGGGTTCGGACTCCTCACCATCCTTCTCGTTCGCGGGCGCTGCTGCCGTCTGAGACGGTTGCGCCGGTTTCGCCGCCTTTGATTGGCGCTCGGGCTTGGTTTGGGCGAATAGAGCCGACGTGAACCAGACCGCAAGGGCGAACACCGGAACCACCCTCCCTATCAATGACACATGACTGCGAAGTCCGACTGAACCGACCATATTCAGATTTATCTCCGTGGGGAAGTAACGAGCAATTGTTCTATGGTAATCCCGCAAAAGTTCGATGCAAAGCGCAGAAGCACAGTGACCGGCGGCTATGACCAGGGTGCAGCGGGCACTCTTGCCCTTTTCTTGTGCACCGCCGGCGGTAGCGGGCAGGAGTGCCCGCTCCACCCTGGTCGCGTTCATTCATGCAAAACTCATTCTCACTTTTTCAATAGCAGCCTTTTCGCAGCTTCGAGTTCCTTGCGCTTGGCTGCATCCACCTGGGGATAGGCGAGGCCGAGGGATTCCAGAGTGTCTACAACAACGCACGACACTACGAGTCGCGTAAACCACTTATTGTCGGCGGGCACTACGTACCACGGAGCATGACCGCTCGCCGTGTTACGGATCGCGTCTTCGTAGGCTTTCTGGTAATCGTTCCAACATTGACGTTCGCGAATATCTGCAGCTGAGAACTTCCAGTTCTTCTCCGGCTCCTCCAGCCGTGCCAGAAAGCGTCGTTTCTGCTCCTTCTTGGAAAGGTTCAGGAAAAACTTACGGATAACGGTCCCGCTGCGGGCCATGTGCCGTTCAAACGCGCGAATGTCTTCGAAGCGCTCGTCCCAGATCTTCTTCCCCACGAGAGATGGCGGCGTCTTCTGGCTCTTGAGAATCTCGGGATGCACGCGAACCACCAGCACTTCCTCATAGTACGACCGGTTGAAGATCCCGATGTGTCCGCGCTCCGGCAAGTCGCGGGTAGTACGCCACAGAAAATCGTGCTGCAGTTCCAGATCGGAGGGAGCTTTGAAGGAATATACCTGACAACCCTGCGGATTCACACCGGACATGACGTGCTTGATGATGCCGTCTTTACCAGCGGCATCCATGGCCTGAAAAATCAGCAGAACTGCCCAACGGTCCTGAGCGTAGAGCATGTCCTGCAGCTCGGCCATGCGGGCAATTCCCTGCTGGAGAGCTTCTTGCGCATGTTCCTTCGAGTGCCCATGACCAGTGTCCGCTGGATCGAAGTCTTTCAGCCTGAAATGTTTGCTGTCCACGCGGTAGGTCTTGGCGAGTTTGTCGGTCTTCATCTCATGCCCACTTTTTCTGGCTTGACGGTCGCTGTGGGCAATTTGGCCTCCTGCCAGGCATCAAATCCGCCGTTCACGTTGACCACGTTCCTGAATCCAGCACGCCGAAGCAAACTGCAGGCAATCATGCTGCGATATCCGCTCTTGCAGTGAACCGCGATGGAGGCATTGCGGTCCATCTCGGGGGGTGCGATTTTGAAATTATCCAGAGGCCACCAGGTCGCGTTCTCGATGTGTGCGGCCTCCCACTCGGGCCCGCGCCGGACGTCCAGCACCTCGACCTCGCCAGAGGTGAGCCGCGCATTCAGTTCGCTCACCGTCATTTGCGAGAGCGTTGCCGCCGGCAACCCCGCCTGTTTCCAGGCCTGGACGCCTCCCTGGAGATAGCCGTCCATGACTTCGATACCCACGCGCGCCAACCGAACCCGCGCTTCCTCCAGTTGGTCTTCCGATCCGGCAATCAGTACCGGATGGGCCGCCAGTCCCAGCACGGTTGCCGCCCATGACGCAAACTGTCCCGACAAAGCTACATTGACCGAACCCGGCACGTGCGAAGCGGCAAACTCATCCCCGGTCCGGACGTCGAGCACGATTTCGCCATCGTCCAGCATGGCCTTCAACCCCGCCGGCGTGATGGCACGCAGCCGCGGCAAATCCGACAATGCTGGAGCACCCGTGCGATTGATCTCGGCATCTTTGAGGAAATATTCCGGCCGCGCCGGCAGATTGCTGGTAAGTTGCGCGACGAACTCTTCCCTGCTCTGGGTCTGCAGCGCATAGTTCGTCAGCCGCTCCGTGCCAATCGTTGACGACCTCTCCGCTCGCATGTTTTTTCCGCAGAGCGATCCGGCACCGTGCGCAGGATAGACGACCACTTCGTCGCCCAACTTCATCAGCTTGTTGTGGAGGCTATCGTAGAGCAGGCCCGCCAGTTGCGCCGGCGTGTGCCTGCGCGAAAGATCGGGGCGTCCCACGTCACCGATGAACAGAGTGTCCCCGGTTAAAACTGCCCACGGCGAGCTAGACTTTTCCTCGTCCGTGACCACCAGGCAGATACTCTCCGGCGTGTGGCCGGGAGTCTCCAGCACCCGGATTGAGGCTTTGCCAAACTTCAACTCGAAACCGTCGCTCACTGGCACGTGAGAAAACGTAGCCCCGGCCTGTGCTCCCATATAAATCTTCGCGCCCGTGCGGGCAGCCAATTCCTTGTGGCCAGAAACAAAGTCCGCATGCAGGTGACTTTCGAAAACGTGCCGGATCGCGACTCCATGCTCGGCAGCCGCCTTCAAGTACAACTCCACGTCGCGTTGCGGATCCACGACTACGGCTTCTCCACCCGAAGCCAGGATGTAGGAAGCATGCGCGAGGCATCCCAGATAGAACTGTTCGAAGTACATAGTGGCCGCTCTCCCCGATTGTGCAAAGAGATGCTAGAACAAAACGATGGCGAAAGCTACGCCGGACGGCACTCCAAGGCACTCCAAATCGAGACAGGTAGCAGCGAGAGGATCAGGCGGGGAGCGGCGTGATGAACTCCAGGCCAAAACAGAAGCCATTGCGGGAGCGAACGATAGCCGGCATCCGTGAGTGAACCGGCGTGTCAAACTCAATCTCCAGCAAATCTCCCGGATTCAGCAGGATGCCCGCATATAAAACCATCCCACCTTCGCTCAATTCGGTGCCGCGCCCGGTAACCACGGTCGTCGAAAAGCCTTTGGAGGTTACTACCCGTACGGGCATGTCTACGGGAAGGCGATCCCACCGGCGGGTGTTGGGGGTTGTCTGCATCAGCGGGAATTTTCCTCCATCCGGCGCGTGCCCTCAAATTACGAAGGGGAAATGAGCCTTTGGTCAGTAGTACACCCCGCAAAAAGAGGCGCTGGGGGAGGCTGTTGCAGCCATGCTTAAGAGCAGCAGTTATATCCACAGGTGGCCATTTGTCACCGAGCGACCTGCGGGCTTAGCCTGTCGGGAGGAGCAATCTTATGACTGCGATTGATGCCAGCCTCTCCGCCGAAACCCTCGAACTCAGCCCCTACGCACCGACCCGCTCCACGATTACCGCAAAGCCACTCAATAACGAGGAACTACGCAAAACCGAGGTCTACTGGCGAGCCTGCAACTACCTCAGCCTGGGGATGATTTACCTCCAAGAAAACCCGTTGCTGGCGGAGCCGCTGCGACCCGAGCACATTAAGAACCGGCTGCTCGGCCACTGGGGATCGAGTCCGGGATTGTCTTTCATCTACGTTCACCTGAATCGGCTGATCAAGAAGTATGACCAGGAAATGATTTTCCTTGCCGGTCCCGGGCACGGAGCGCCGGGTGTTCTCGGTCCGACGTACCTGGAAGGCACTTACTCTGAAACTTATCCGGAGAAGAGTCTGGATGTTGACGGCTTGCAAGAGTTCTTTCGACAGTTTTCGTTTCCCGGCGGGATCGGCAGTCACTGCACGCCAGAGACGCCGGGATCGATCCACGAGGGCGGAGAACTCGGCTATGTACTCTCTCATGCCTGCGGCGCCGCCTTCGACAATCCCGACCTGATCGTCGCCGCCGTGGTGGGCGACGGCGAATCTGAGACCGGACCGCTCGCGACTTCCTGGCACATCAATAAATTTCTCAATCCGGCGCGCGATGGCGCAGTCCTACCTATACTGCACCTGAACGGCTATAAGATTGACAACCCGACATTGCTGGCGCGCGTCTCGCACCAGGAACTGGAAAACTTGTTCCGCGGCTATGGCTGGACGCCGTACTTCGTGGAAGGCTCCGATGTCGATGCCATGCATCAGGCCATGGCGGCGACCACCGAGCATTGTGTTCAAGAAATCCGCGAGCATCAGCGAACTGCCCGCCAACAGGGCATAGTAAGCCGGCCTCGCTGGCCCATGATCGTGTTGCGCTCACCGAAGGGCTGGACGGCTCCGCGCGAAGTCGAAGGCCATTTTCTCGAGGGCTTCTGGCGGGCTCATCAGGTACCGTTGCCCGGTGTCAAGAAAGATCCCGAACAGCTTCGCGTTCTTGAGAACTGGATGCGAGCGTTGAAGCCCGAGTCCTTCTTCGATGGCAATCGTAAGCTCGCGCCCGTGTTCACCGACTTGGCGCCGTCCGGTACGCGGCGAATGAGCGCCAGTCCTCACGCCAATGGCGGACGCCTCAAGAAGGCCCTGCGCCTTCCGGATTTCCGCAACTACGCCGATAAATGCGAGAAGCCGGGAACGACTCTGTCCGAAAATACGCGCCCGCTGGGCGTTTTTCTCGGCGACGTGATGAAGCTGAACATGCACAACTTCCGGGTCTTTGGGCCGGATGAGACCACCTCGAACAAACTCGACGCGATCTATGCCGTGACCAAGAAATTCTGGATCGAGGAATCATTTCCTGAAGATAACGACGGGGGCAACCTCGCCTCCGACGGACGCGTCCTGGAAATGCTCAGCGAACACACCCTGGAGGGAATGCTGGAAGGCTATCTCCTGACGGGGCGACACGGTTTCTTATCGACTTATGAATCGTTCGTACACGTCATCGACTCGATGTTCAACCAGCATGCCAAGTGGCTCGAGATCTGCAATCACCTCTCCTGGCGGCAGGCCATCGCTTCCTTGAACCTTCTTATCACTTCCACGGTGTGGCGGCAGGATCACAACGGTTTCACGCACCAGGATCCCGGCTTCCTCGATGTGGTGGTCAACAAAAGCGCAAACATCACCCGTATCTACTTGCCTCCGGATGTGAATTGCCTGCTCTCAGTCGCGGATCATTGTTTGCGCAGCCAAAACTATGTGAATGTGATCGTCTGCGACAAGCAGAAGCATCTGCAGTATTTGAACATGGAAAGTGCAATTATTCATTGCACCAAGGGTATCGGCATTTGGGATTGGGCGAGCAATGATGAGTCCGGTGAGCCGGATGTAGTGATGGCTTCCGCCGGCGATATTCCCACCCAAGAGGCCCTGGCCGCAACTGCGATGCTTCGCCAAGAGTTCCCGGACCTCAAGATCCGGTTCATCAACGTGATCGATCTCTTCAAATTGCAGCCCAGCACCGAGCACCCGCACGGGCTCACGGACCGGGAGTTTGATTCCCTGTTCACCGTCGATAAGCCGGTCATCTTCAACTTCCACGGCTATCCGCAACTGATTCATCGCCTGGCCTATCGCCGCACCAACCACGACAACATTCATGTTCGCGGATACAAGGAGAAAGGCAGCATCAACACACCCCTGGAATTGGCCATCGACAACAACATTGACCGGTTCAGCCTGGCCATGGACGTCGTTGACCGCGTGCCGCGACTGCAGAGAATCGGCGGCCACGCCAAGGAGAGATTCTTGAACCAACAGATCGAATGCCGGAATTACGCGCACCAGCACGGCATCGACAAACCGGAAGCGACAGACTGGACTTGGCCGTACTGAGGCGCCATTATGGCCGTAGAGCGATTCCCGAGTGAGTGCATCTGGTTTGAACGGGCGCCCCAGAGTTCTGCCGTCGCAAACTCTTGTCATCCTGAGCCAGGGACCCGCTTTCAGCGGGTTAAAAGAGGAATGAACAGGGGGCATATATCGAAGTTGTTCATTTGGAGGCGCCGTTCTTTGGCGGCGAAGGAGCTACGCACTACCCGCCACTTGCACAGGTCCTTCGGCGGGCAAAGGCGTCCACCTCAGGATGACAATTCAAGCTAAAGCGGACGTAGCAACTCAAAAACCGCTCTAAGAAATTCGCATTACGACGGGTGTGGCACGCCCTGTATGACGCGAACCGTGTCTCGCGCGATGAGGAGTTCTTCGTCAGTCGGAATGGCGTAGGCGAGTAGCCTGGAGTCTTCTGTCGAAATCATGCCTTCGCGGCCAAGCGTCTCCTGATTCTTCGCAGCATCGAGACGGAGCCCGGCCCACTCCATTCCGGCGGAGATCCAGGCCCGAACCTCGGGCGAGTTTTCTCCGATGCCACCGGTGAACACCACGGCATCGGCTCCGCCCATCGAGGCCAGGAAGGCACCGATGTATTTCCGCGCGCGGTAGCAGAAAATCTCGATGGCTAGTCGGACACGCCGGTCGTCATGCTGTTTCAGTTCCGCCTGCAACTCCCGCATGTCATTGGTGAGTCCGGAAATGCCAAGCAGACCGGACTGGGTATTCAACAGCCGATCGACCTCCGACGTCGACAATCCTTCTTTCCGGCCGATGACACCGACGATAGCCGGATCAAGATCGCCGGAGCGAGTGCCCATGACCAGGCCTTCCAAAGGGGTCATGCCCATAGAAGTATCCACCGACAGTCCTCCCTTGATGGCGGTGGCGGAACACCCGTTTCCCAGGTGAAGGGTGATGATGTTGGTTTGCTCCCGCGTCAATCCCCGCAAGGCGCGATAGCGGAACGCAACGTAGCGATGCGAGGTTCCGTGAAAGCCATAGCGGCGAACCCGGTGCCGGCGATACAGATGGTAGGGCACAGCGTAAAGATAAGCCTGTTCAGGAATTGAATGATGGAATGAGGTGTCGAATACCGCCACCTGGGGCACGTCCTTGCCAAAGATTTCACGCGCCGCCACAATGCATTTGATGTTGTTGGGATTGTGCAGCGGTGCAAGTTCGATGCAGTCGTCGATCCCCTTCAAAACCTGGTCATCGATGAGAGCGGATTCCTTGAATTGCTCGCCGCCATGCACAACGCGATGTCCTACGGCATGCAGATCAGCCGTGCTCTTGATCTCTTTCACCCCCGATCGATCGGACGCGATGTAGCGCACGAGGTATTCCAGGGTCGCCTTAAGGTCTCGCAACGAAGCCGTGAACCTCCGGCTTGGCTGATCGCGATACTGAATCCGCACGATCGCCTCGCCGCCAATGTCCTCCACCTCGCCCCGGCAGATGCGCTCGTCTTTGTGTTGCTGGATCCGCTCCGGATCGGTGGCGATCACTTGAAACTTCAGGCTCGAGCTTCCCGAGTTGAGAACCAGGACGTTCATCGCAGGGCTTTCTCCGGCTGGCAGGGTTCAAACTTCAAACAAAGATTAAGCTGTGCCGCCTGTGGACAGCAAACGGCCTCTGCCGATCAGCGTGAAAAGTAACGACTCCAAGTGACTGAACAGACGAGGAATCCGGCGATCGTTAGCCTTCAGAACCGTCGGCCTACAATATTCTCCTCGCTCGTTCGTCTACACAAGTAGATGGACCACGCGCTGAAAAGACAGTGGCAAATGGCGGAGCAGGACCAACGCATCTCCGAAGTGATCTCCCGCGACCGGCCCCGACTGCACAACTTCATCCGCAAACGCGTCGCCGATGTGGCCGATGCCGAAGACATCCTGCAGGACGTCTTCTACGAACTGGTCGATGCCTACAGGATGATGAAGCCGGTGGAGCAGGTTACGGCCTGGCTGTTCCAGGTTGCGCGCAATCGGATCACCGATCTGTTCCGCAAAAAGAACCGGGAAGAGTCAAGAACCGACCCGGCTACGCCCGCGGAGGATGGTGAACTGCTTTTGCTGGAAGAACTGCTTCCCTCCCCCGATGCCGGACCCGAAGCAGCCTACGCTCGCAGCGTGCTGCTCGAAGAACTGGATCATGCGCTTGATGAACTGCCGGAGGAGCAGCGCGAAGTGTTTATCGGGCACGAGTTGATGGGTTACAGCTTCAAAGAACTGTCCGCGCGATCCGGCGTCGGCTTGAACACGCTGATATCGCGCAAGCACTACGCGGTCCTGCATCTGCGCAAGCGGCTCCAGGCCATCTACGACGAATTTACGAAACGATAGGACTTTAACTATGAGAAGAAATCGGTTTCTTAGAGGATTGATGTTTTTGCCTTTGGTTGTGCTCTTTCTGGCGGTGTTTGGCTTTGTCCTGATGAGCTTATGGAACTGGCTTATGCCGGCCCTGTTCGGCTGGCATGTCATCACCTTCTGGCAAGCCTTGGGAGTCCTGATTCTTAGCAAGATACTGTTCGGCGGATTCCGTGGTGGTCCCCACCGCCACTGGAACTGGCGTCGTCGCATGATTGAGCGCTGGGAACAAATGACACCGGAGGAGCGGGAGAAATTCCGCCAAGCCATGGCTGGACGCTGCGGCTCATTCGGATCGCGGGCTCCTGAAGCGAAGTAGCGAAGTCTTAAGCAGTGAAATTGAACCTAAGAAGCCCAAGCAACATGGAATGAGAATTACGAGATGGGAAAACGCATTTGTCCCTGGTGGCTCGGCTATCTGTTGGCCAGCCCCGTTCGCCGTCTCGTCCAAGACCCGGCCTCGATCGTGCAGCCTTACGTCAGGCAAGGAATGACAGTTCTTGAGCCCGGGCCGGGCATGGGATTTTTCACTCTTGAGTTGGCGAGACGCATCGGTCCGAAGGGACGCGTCGTGGCCGTGGACGTGCAGCCTCGGATGATCGCCGGCTTGAAACGCCGGCTAGCCCGGGCCGGATTGCTGGAGCCCGTGGACGTTCGTGTCGCCACAGCCGATTCTCTTGGCCTGTCGGATCTGCGCGGGAAAATAGATTTTGCACTGGCGATGGCTGTCGTGCACGAGACTCCGGGTCCCGGTTGGTTCTTCAGCCAAGTTGCCGAAACGATGAAGCCCGGTGGAATCGTGCTCCTGGCTGAACCGTCCGGACAGGTGAAGGACGCGGACTTTAAGGCCGAAATCGATGCCGCCGCTGGGGCGGGCTTGGTCGTGACCGAACACCCTGCAGTTCGCTACAGCCAAACCGCATTGTTGAAAAAGAACTGACTTCGATCTTCAAGCGTCAGCGCGTTCTCCCCCCCATTCGGCAACGTCGCTCCCGGAAATCAGCAAACTTGTGTGCAGCATCACCAGCGCAGCGCGGTGCTGACGTGCGACAATATGCCCTTAGATCGCGAAGGGCTGCAATCCAAATTCACAACGCCCGCCGCAGATCAAAGGTGCTCTGACTGGAAGGAACAAGCTGAATGCCGGATTGGGCATGGATGATTGTCTTTGTCGTCGGCTACGTCGCCTTGACGCAATGGCTGCTCCCCAAGCTGGGGGTGCCGACCTGACGCGCCAATTCCTGTTCCGTCGAGTCTCGACGGAGTGCCAAGCCCGCGCGCAGGAATGACCAGTAACTCGCTTCCTATTGCGGATACCACTCCAGTAGCCGTACCTCGATCCCGGTACCCTCGAGTCCCTTCCGAAACACGGCCAGGTCGGATCCGCGATAGTGGTACGGGATCACAATTTTCGGGTGGAAGGCTTTGACCGCGTCGGCCGCCTCGTCCGGGGGCATGGTGTAAGGCAAGTTCATGCACACAAAAGCTACGTCGATGTTCTTTAGCGCGCGCATCTCCGGCACTCCCTCCGTATCTCCGGAAAAGTAGAATCGGACGCCGCCATAAGTGAGGACGTAGCCATTGCCGCGGCCCTTGTCGTGAAACAGCTTGCCGGGAGACGGCCCACGTTTCAGGTTGTAGGCCGGGATGGCGTCGATGGTCCAGCCCTGCCATGTTTTACTTTCGCCGTTGGCGATCGGCTTGGCCGCGGTCACAGTCTTGACCACGGCCGGGGCTGCCAGGATCTCCGTTCCTGCCTTACTCACCTCCGCAATCGACACGGGATCCATGTGATCTCCATGGATATCCGTTATCAAGATCAAGTCCGCCTTCGGGCGTTCGGCGAACTTCGCAGGCTTCGCAGGATCTAGATAAATGGTCTTACCGCCCGCCTCGATCAGCGTGCTGGCATGGAAGAGCGGCGTGATCTTTACCGGTCCCGCCGATGTTTCGAACGCTTGCATTTGTGAGAAGCCTAACGATGACATCACGAGGATGGAACAAGCTAGAGTCAGATGTAGTTTCATTTCGTCCCTCGGGTGAAGTTTTGCGTGTCGGTAATACAGAAAACGATCTGTCGGGATTCACGCCCGTGGTCAGGCAACCCTCATTCCTGTTTGACAACGTGTTCACTCGCGATGCGAAAACCAGTATTGGCAGCCGGAAGTCCGGCATACACGGCGGTCTGCAGCAGCACTTCTTTCAGGTCGCACGGCTCCAGTTCGTGCCCCAAACCTGCGCGTATGTGGAGTGTAAACTCCTCCCACCGTCCCAGTGCTGCAGTGATAGCCAGCACCAGGAGCCGTCGCGTTCGCAGGTCCAACGCGGGACGCGTCCAAATCGTCCCCCACGCATAGCGAGTGATCATTTCCTGAAACTCGCGCGTGAAGTCTGTTGTAGCGCCAATTGCCTTGTCAACATGAGCGTCGCCAAGGACCGCACGCCGCGTCTCGAAACCAGCCGGCAACGAATCGACAGCCCCGGTTGGCGGCAGCAGGAATTGCAGCAGGCTGGCGGTGAACGAACGAGGTTGCTCGATGTTCGACAAGTGGGTCGCCGGGAGGTGAAGAGTTCGTGCCCCCACAATTTCACCGGCGAGAATCTCGCCGTGACCGGTCCAGGGTGTCGACACATCCCGATCTCCCACAATCACCAGCGTCGGCGTCTTGATTTTAGGTAGTGACGCTATGTGGTCCAAATCTCGCAGCGCGACACAACAGCCGAGATATCCGGCGGGATCGGTGCCAAGCAGCGTCGACCGGATCGACTCGGCGTAAGGATTCTTCTGCGCCACAGTTTCCGGCGAAAAAAATCGCTGCATCGCTAGGTCGACGATGGCACCCATTCCGCCCTTTCGCACCGCTGCGATCCGCGTATCCCAATTGGCTCGCGGCACAAATTGAGGTGACGTGTTGGCCAGAACAAGATGAGTGACCCGGTCCATGGCATGGGTCGCAACCCATTGCCCGATTGCTCCTCCCATCGACAAACCGCAGAATGCAAACCGCGAAATCCCAAGCGCATCGGCAAGGCCGAGCACGTCGCGGCTCAGCAACTCAATCGAGTACTCCTCCGCGGGGGCGTCCGAAGCGCCATGGCCGCGGGTGTCGTAGCGCAGGACTTGAAAGTAGCGCAGCAAATCCGCCATCTGCGGTTCCCACATCCCGTGGTCGGTTCCGATGGAGTGCGAAAGAATCAGCACTGGCCGCCCAGGCGTTCCCTCAAGGCGATAGAACAATCGCGCATTCTGAATGGTGGCAAAGGGCACAGCTATTGCTCCTTTTTGCTGTCTGCGTTCCGTCCGGAATTGGAAAGCAATGCCTCCCGGAATTCCTCCGCAGAACCCAGGTAGTGTTCCGGCACTTCCAATTGTCGAAGTGCCCCAGGATCAAAATGGGACATCACTTCGGGAATCTCGGCGAGCACGTCGGCAAGGTGTCTGCCTTCTAAGATGCACTTCCTCGCAGCAGTCTCGAGTACCTTGTGGGCAACATCGCGCCCGAGTTTCGATCCCAGCAACATCATGGCGCGCTCCGCAAAAATAACTCCGTTGGTGCGCCCAATGTTGGCCTTCATGTGTTCGGTGTCCACGGAAAGTCCTTCCGCCACCTCCGCCATGGAAGAAATCGCCAGTCCGGTCGACTGTACCACCGCGGCCACAATCGGCCACTCCGCATGCCATCCACCGACTCCACGCTCGTGCTCCTGCACCATCGCGGAAAGATACGACGCCACCAGTCCGGGGACGCGATGCGCGGCACCGAGCGTAAGGGAACAGGCGGTGGGATTGCTCTTGTGGGGCATCGTGGAAGAACCACCGCGTCCTGCTCCCGCAGGCTCCGCAGCTTCGCCAACTTCGTTTTGCATGAGCAGGCTGATGTCGCGGGCCATCTTGCCCAGCGACCCCGTGAGCACACCGCATGAGCAGATCAGCGCTGCCAGTCGGTCCCGCTGCGTATGCCAGGGCGCTTCCAGGGACGCCGGCAGACCCAGTTCTTCTGTGAGCGCCCGGGTAAGCGGAATTCCCTGATCGCCCAAGGATGCCAGCGTGCCACTGGCCCCACCAAACTGCATGATCGCCGCAGTATTGAAGCCGGTGCGCAAACGATGCTTTCCGCGGCGGACCGCACCCAGCCAGCCCGCGGCTTTCAGGCCGAAGGTCACGGGCGGCGCTGCCTGTAGGAGGGTCCGCCCGAGCATGGCGCAGTCTTTGTGTTGTTCCACCAAATGGCCGAGAGCTTTTTCCAGCCGAGCGAGGTCATCGTTGAGCAACGACTGCGCCCTCTTGAGCAACAGAGACATTGCCGTGTCAGCGACATCCTGGCTGGTGGCCCCCCAATGAACGAAGCGTGCCGCTTCAGCATTGCTCCTTCTTACCTGCTCAGTAAGAGCCTTTACCAGAGGGATCGCCGGCGTGCCAGCACGCAGCGCTGCTTGAGCGAGCGCCGTAGAATCGAAGGTTTTGCTCTTTGCTGACGTTCGAATCGCATCGGCGGCGGTTTGTGGAACGATGCCCAAGCGAGCTTCGGCGCGAGCCAGTGCGACCTCGAACTCCAGCATGGCGGTGAGGACCGAATCGTCGGAAAACAGTTCCGCAAGTGGTTCCGTGGTTGCCAGACTGTCGATCAATCGCACCGTCAACGCAGCCTCCTGGTGGGAGTTGATGCTGATCTGCGGCTCTGGTTGCAGGGTTGGCGGGTCATCCCTGGATGATGATTACACATCAAAGAAGATAGTTTCGCCCTCGCCACAAAGGTGCACGTCGAAGCGCCAGTGACCGGGTTGCTTTGCATCTGGACGCGCCATCAGGGTATCGCGCCGCCTGGCGGGAACCAACGCCAGAACGGGATCGGTTTCGTTCGACGGATCTCCGGCAAAGTAAATGCGCGTGGACAGGCGCTTCAGAAGACCTCTGCCCAGCACTGACACGTTGAGGTGAGGGGCTTGCGCGTTGCCGCCTGGACCCGGCACCAGTCCCGGCTTGATCGTTTCGAACGAGCAGGCCCCATCCTCGCCGGTCGGCATTCGCCCGAAACCGCGAAACGCTGGATGCACATTCTTACTCCCAGCATCCTCCGGATGGTTGTAGTGCCCATCCGCATCCGCCTGCCAAAGTTCAATCATTGCGTCCGGAACGGGTGTGTTGTCCCCATCCAGAACGCGGCAGGTGAGCCACACTCGTTCGCCCTTCACGCCTTGGCCGACCAGGCAAGGAACCGATCTGCGATCCGTGAGACCCAGGTGAAAATAAGGTCCAACAGTCTGAGACGGGGTCGGAGTACGGTCCATGTCAATCCTCAAATGGGATAGCCTCGCGTCCACGCAGCACGATGTCGAAACGATAGCCGAGCGCCCACTCCGGTTTCGTGCTTGCCAAGTCAAACTTCGAGATCATACGCTGACGGGCTTTCTCATCCGGAACCGACTGCATGATCGGATCATAAGCAAACAGCGGATCTCCCGGAAAATACATCTGGGTGATGAGACGAGTTACAAACGCCGGTCCAAACAGTGAAAAGTGGATATGAGCCGGCCGCCACGCATTGTCGTGATTGCGCCACGGATACGCTCCCGGCTTGATGGTCACAAATCGGTAACAGCCGTTCTCATCCGTCATCGTTCTGCCGGTACCCGTGAAGTTGGGATCGAGTGGCGCCGGGTGGTCGTCCCTGGCGTGGGCGTAGCGTCCCGCAGCGTTCGCCTGCCAGATTTCGATCAGACTGTTCGACACCGGGTGGCCATCTCCGTCCAGTACGCGACCGCTCACGATGATGCGCTCTCCCAACGGGTCGCCCCGATGCTGAACCGTAAGATCGTTGTCATTCGGACCGATGGCGGAATGCCCGAATACAGGCCCCGTGACTTCTGAGATCGTATGCGGCAAGAAAATCAGCGGCTGAGAGGGCGCTCTGCGCCGCGTCGCGCGGTAAGCGGGATAGGCGGACTCAGGTTGAGTCCCGAGTTCACAACGGCGGTACGGAACGACAGGCCCCGCCGGCTTGCTGTCCTTCGACGGAGTCAACGAAGAAGACATTATGTTCTCCCTGAGCGTCCAATGCCAGACCACCCCTACTGCAATAGAGGAATGTCCTTCACCGAAGGCGGTTGCGGGATCGACTTCAAGAAAGCGTAAAGATCAGCCAGGTCCGCGTCCGATACGACCTTGTTTGTGTAGGGCGGCATCTGCCCCCTGGGTTCGCGCACGTAGGTGCTGAATGCTGACAAAGGAATCGGGTTCGGCGAAAGACGGGGCCCGCTGGTTCTTGACCCTTGCGCCTGCCTGCCATGGCACTCGTAGCAGCCGTAGCTGGTATAGAGTTCCTTCCCCTTCTCGACATTTCCGCTTGCGGTCTCAGATTTCTTGTTGGCAGCCGATGTTTGCGAGCCCGCCTCAGCACAGAACACCAAAATTGCCATCGCCGTCACAGCGGTGAGCAACACGCTGCAGAAAACCCCACTTTTTTTCAATTCTCTCTCCTGATCGCAATAATAAAACCGAACTTCTAGCGCGGCTGAGTCACCACATCGACCAGTGCCGGCTCCCCCTTTTCCACCACTTCGATCGCACGCCGGATCGCAGGGCCCAGATCGTTCGGGTTCGTGATCGGTCCTTCAGCGTGTACGCCCATGCTCTGAGCCAGCTTCGCATAGTCGATTTCCGGACCAGTGATTGTGGTGCCGATGGTGGCACGAGTGATGCCCCGATTGTGCCGGTCGGCCATGCGCTGCACGTGCATCAGCTCCTGATGCCATCCCCGATTGTTGTGCATGATGCTGAGTAGAGGAATGCGGTGATGCGCCGAGGTCCACAGAATGCCCGGTGCATACATTAAGTCTCCGTCGCACTGAATGGCGACGGTTAGCCGGCCGTGCTTCCGATTCGCCAGAGCAGCCCCGAGAGCTGCCGGCGCCGCATACCCGATGCCATGCCCTCCCGCTCCTCCAATGAACTGGTAGTGCTTATCGAACGACCACAATCGTAATGGCCAATTACTGATCCAGGGCACGGTCTCGGTCACGAGCGACCAGTCTTTGTCTTTGATCTGTCCCCAGGTCTCCGCGCAGATGCGGGCCGTGCTGATGGGACTCGCATCCCAGGCGTAGGTTGCCTCATGACGAGCTTGCTCCAGTGCATTGCGTCGTGCCTCGGCGAATTCTTTACCACGTTGTTCGAAAACTCGCTTGCGGTCGCCCGTGATACCCCGCTTCACCGCCTCGATCAGCGACGGCAGTGTAGCCTCTGCATCGGCGGCCATGGCCAGGTCGACTTCGGTATAGCGCTGGAAATCCTGATAGTTACTTTTGAGATAAAGATCGTTCGCCGTGATGCTGACCAGCTTCGCGTTCGGGTTCGCAAGCGGCTCTGAGGAGCGCACCAGTTGTTCGCGGAAGGAGTTCACCGTTCCCCAGAAGTCACCGACTTCGAGACCAAGGATTACGTCCGCCCCAGCAATCAAAGAGGTCACTTGCGCCGACTGGTTCAAGGGATGACGCGAGGGGAAGTTCATACGCCCGCCCTGATCGATGACTGGAGCCTGCAAGATTTCCGCCAACTCGATCAGCAACGTGACCCCGGCGGGAGTCCGCGCCGCCCGATCCGCAAGGATCACAGGATTTTCCGCTGCCACCAGAAGCCGCGCCGCTTCAGCTACCGATCCCGCGTCCCCCTGAGGGGGCATGGCCAGTGTCAGCCTCGGCACGCGCAAGTTCGTATTTTCTGCAATCCCTTTTTCCTGAAGTTCGCTGTCGACGACCAGCAACACCGGCTCCAGCGGCGGTGTCATGGCGATCTTGTACGCGCGCACAGCCGACTCGGCATAGTGCGGCAGCGAGGCCGGCAGATCGTCCCATTTAACGAAGTCACGCACCAGTTCGGCCGCATCCTGCACGCTGTGATCCCACTCCGGCCCCGGCCGGCGGAGCGTCGCATCGACCATATTTCCCATCGTCATGTAGATCGGCACGCGGTCGCAAAACGCGTTGTAAATCGCCATGGAGGCATGCTGCAGTCCCACCGTGCCATGGAGGAAGACTCCCATCGGCTTGCCCTCAATCTTGGAATAACCGTGCGCCATCCCCACGGCCGACTCTTCGTGGCAACAGGTAATGAACTCCGGATTCTTGTTGCCTCCATAGTTGATGACCGACTCATGCAAACCGCGATAGCTGGATCCTGGATTTGCCCCGACGTACTCGATCCCCAGAGACTTAATCACATCGACCATGAAATCGGCGCCGGGCCGGTCGGTGGTCAACACTTCCGCCACCGGATCGCCGGTTTCCGCTTGCTTCGACATGGGTGGAGGCGTCCCCGCCGCGCGCTTGCCCGAGTCTTGTGCGCCTACCGGTGTCACGGCAGCAGCCAGCGCCGCCACCCCAGCCGCCGATCCCCTCAAAAAGTCGCGACGGTTGACCGATTCCTTCTTGGATCTACCCACTCCATCCTCCTCACCATCAAAGCGAAAGATCCGTGTAAGACAATCTTAAATATTCGCAATCTTTGAAACCGCGAGACGTTCAGCGCAGCAAAGGACTCAACAGTGCGGCATGCTCCCGCAAAATGGGCAGAAAGCGGTGGATCATCTCGGCAGAAGACACACGCGCGGCATGTACGCCGACGTTCATCGCCGCCACCACCCGGTTTTGGAGGTTCTTCACCGGAACCGCAATCGAGCGCAGGCCCAGCTCCAGCTCCTCATCGGCCAACGCGAAGCCATCCCATCGGACCCGCCGAATGATCTCGCCCAGTAGCCGCTTGTCGGTGATGGTCTTCGGCGTGAGCGCCTTAATTTCGACGCGATCCAGATATGCCGCCAAGTCAGGCTCGGCGAGCGCGGCCAGCAGTACTCGCCCCATCGACGTGCAGTACGCCGGTAGCCGGCTGCCAATCGAAAGCCCTACCGACATCACTCGCTTGGCAGTCGATCGAGCGATGTAGACGATCTGGTCGCCATCCAGAACCGTGAGCGAACTGGATTCATGAACCAGCTCTGTGATTCTTTCCAGCGTAGGTTGGGCCATCGCTGGAAGAGAGCTGGATGCCAGGTAAGAGAATCCAAGTTTCAGAACCCGCGTCTTCAGCCGATAAGTGCGGCCTGAGGATTCCACGTAGCCGAGCATCTCCAGAGTGATCAGAGACCGGCGCACCGCAGCCCGGGAAAGCTTGGTTGAGCGAGCAACATCGGCAGCCGTTTGCCCCTCGGTGTGGCCCTCGAAGGACTCAATCACTCGCAGCCCTCGAGCTAGCGACAGAACGAAATCGGGATTCCCGTCAAACGGCGCGAACTCGTCGGGAACGCCCGTCTCAATGGCCTCGTCAGAGGGAGTGAGCAGTTCCGTTTCTAGTCGTTTCGACAACATGGGAAAGTCAGAGAGCGATATTCGCACAGACGTACAGAAAAATAAAGTCCAGATTGGGGCTTGACGCGAATTCCGAAGCATTGCGATACTCGCAGCGCACAAAAAAGCTATAATCGCACAAACTCGGAGACCTCAGCACGTAAGTACGGTGTGTCAAAGTCTCCATCCAACTGAGAGCCAACGACACCGGCGGTTCGGTCCAAAATCATTGGAGAATAATGGGAAAGCTACGACTGTCCCTGGCCTGCTGGAACTATGACCGCACCCGCGGACTCCTCGAAGGCCGAATCCCGGTCGACGGGATCGATCTCACGTACCTCAACCTCCCCGTGGAAGAAACCTTCTTCCGCATGCTGCGGCATCACGAGTTCGACGCCGCAGAAATGTCGCTTTCCTCCTACGTGCTTTCTCTTTTTGCCGATGACCCGCCGCCCTTCATCGCGATTCCCGTTTTTCCGTCGCGGTTTTTCCGGCACTCGTGTATCTACATCAACTGCAACAGCGGCATCCGGGATCCGAAGGATCTGATCGGCAAGCGGGTCGGCACACCGGAGTATCAGATGACCGCGGGAGTCTGGATCCGCGGCATTCTCAGCGACGAGTACGGCGTGCCCGTCAGCAGCACGAATTACTTCAACGGTGGAGAAGAGGAACCGGGGCGCCCGGAAAAACTCAAACTCTCGTTGCCACCGGAGATTCATCTCGAATCGATCCCGGCGGAGAAGACCTTGTCCGGCATGCTCGATTCGGGCGAGATTGACGCTCTTTACACCGCGCGCATGCCCTCCACCTTCGGGCACGGTTCCGGAACAGTGAAGCGGCTCTTCGAGGACTATCCCGCAGTCGAACGTGAGTACTACCAGCGGACCAAGATCTTCCCCATCATGCACACGGTGGTCATTCGTCGCGACGTGTACGAGAAATACCCCTGGGTGGCTCAATCTCTGTACAAAGCATTTGTATACGCGCAACGGGAGGTTTACCAGGAGCTATACCAGACGGCTGCACTCAAATTCATGCTGCCATGGCTCATTCGGCATGTAGAAGACACTCGCAGCCTCATGGGACAGGAGTTCTGGCCCTACGGCTTCGGGCCGAACGTGCTGCCGCTTGCCACGTTCCTTCGCTACTCTCACGAGCAGGGCCTCGCGAAACGACTGTTGAAGCCTCAGGAACTTTTCGCCGCAGAGTCACTGGAGTCGTTCAAAATCTAGCCGGTTACTAAAAATGCTGGAGCGAGGCCGATCAGAAAAAGCACGGCGCCGAAAAACTCACGATTCGTATCCGGGCATCGCTTTAGCGATGCCGTAAGTGCCGCAGAAGACTACCGGCTTTAGCCGCTGGGGACTCTTTCGAAGATCAAAATGAGTCTTTCCGCGGCCCGCGCACCGAATAAAGGAAATCCAATTTGACGTCGTCAAACAAGGTAGTCTCTGGCCGTTGGTGGTCGCTGGGTCGAGGCGATATCGACGCCACGATTGCGCAGGTTGGCTTCAACCTGGCGCAGATGATCATCCCCGTCTTTCTGCTGGCCCCGATCGGAATATCCCTCGAATTCAGCGTCAGTCACCTGCTTCCCGGATACGCGCTGGGTTTCCTTGCCGGTTCCCTTGGACTGACTCTATTGGGCGTCCGCCTGAGTCGTCGTGAGGCGAGGAACGACATTACCGCTCACGTTTACGGGAATAATGTTCCCGCGATCATCGCCTACACGTTGTCCATCGTCCTTCCCCTCTACCTGCAAACCCATGATCCGATGGCCGCATGGCAAACCGGCGCCGCGGCCGTGGTCTGGACTGGCCTCATCAAGCTATTGGCGGCTCCGTTCGCAGGCATGTTCCGCGGCTTCATTCCGGTGCCGGCGTCGATGACCGTGTTCGGCGCGGCTATGTACAGCTTTCTCGCTCTGGTGTTACTGCAGCGCGTATTCGATCAACCCTTGGTGGGAATCATCGCCCTTGCCATCGTCGCGGTCAGCGTTCTGGCGAACGTGCCAATCACGCGCTGGCGAATCCCTCCCTTCATCGTGGCTTGGCTGATCCCGCTGGCCGTGGGCCTGCTCGTCGGCTTTGTACATCCGAAGGGGCAGAGCCCATCGCTCCGGCTGCCGCTGGTCACGTCGCTCGGCCCGCTCCGCAGCCTGACCTTGGCGCTGCCTTATTTTTCTGTAATCGTTCCGATGTCCATTTATCAGATTCTGCAAGACATCGCCGCCGTCGAAGGCGCCAACGCCGCCTCGGACAACTATGACGCGCGTAGCGTCGTCGCCTGCGATGCGCTGGCCACCATGATTTGCGGCGCCGCCGGCAGCGTGATCACCCCCGTCGTATATGCCCTCCACCCACCCTACAAAGCCATGGGCGCCCGCATCGGTTTTGCATTCTGGACCCCGATCATCTTCCTGGCCATCGTGATGAGCGGTCTCACTCTGTTCATCGCACAGCTGTTTCCGTGGCCAATTCTGGCAGCGATGATCGCCTATGTTTCAGTGGGCGTCGGATTGGCCACGCTGCGGCGTGTCGATCGCAAATATCTCGGCGCGGTTCTTCTCGGATTCGTCCTACCAACGGGTGCAGTCGTCGCGGCCGCGGTGAACTCCGCCCTTCCAGCCCTGAAGCTCTCAGCCGCGAATCCGGATGTGCAAGCTGCATTGAACAAGTCGATCTATTGGCAGTCGGTCCAGGGCCTGGGGAGCGGATTCCTGTTTCTTGTGCTGGTAGTCGCCGCGCTGATTACCGAGTTGATTGATAGAAATTTCGTCCGCGCCGCCCTGTGGTGTGTGGCTGCGTCCGTGTTTTCCTGGCTCGGCCTGATGCATTCGCCCATCTTCCGCTGGGGCGCGCAGCCGGTATATGCCACGGGCTGGATGGCCGCCGCATTGATCGTTTTCTCTGCTCGCTGGTGGAGAGGAGACCTACCCGCAGCGTCCACAGAAACGCGTCGGATCGATGTCCTGACGCATAAAGAGAGCTGAGGAGTTCAATTCTCGAAGCCCGCAAGAAGTAGAGCCGAGTCTTCCCCGCGGCTTCTCGCCCGTGACATAGGCGAAAAGCACGGGCTGAACTCTGAATGATCAGCAATTTCTAACGGGTTGGCTGTGGAGGCGGTTGCTGCAAGGTACGGTAAGCATGGGGCGCATGACCGGTCCAGTGTTTGAAGGCACAGTGAAAAGCACTTGGCTCTGAGAAGCCAAGCAGAAATGCGATTTCGCCGATCGCGAGTCGTCCCTCACTCAAGTGGCACGATGCAAGTTCACACCGTACCTCGCTCAGGATTTGGCGAAAGCTAGTCCCTTCCTGGTCCAGGTGCCGGCGCAAAGTCCTGGAACTCATGTGCAAGCGAGCGGCGATCAGTTCGAGAGTCGGTTGCCCCTTGCCGAGTTCGCTGGCAAGGTGACGACGAACCGCGTCTGTGGTTGCTTCCCCCTTCGGCAATTTCCGGATCACGTCCACAACTTGGGCTTCGAGAATCGCTCGGAGAGCTGGATCAGCCTTCACAAGACGTGCGTTGAGAAATTCTCGAGCGAAAACCAACTCGGTCCGCTCCCATCCAAATTGCAGTTTGCAACCAAACAGCCGCTGGTGTTCAGAGATGTCGTCCGGTGCGGAGTGAGGAAACCTCACCTCAAGAGGAATAAAGTTCAAACCGGTAGCCTGTCGTGAAGCTAGCAACCATCCGGCGGCTACACACTCCGAAACCGGACGCGGTGCGCCACCCGGTAGCGGAAGATGATGACTCAGAACCGCGCGGTCGCGATCAACACTGAGTCTTGTTTCCGCGACGTCGTGCAGGAAACGGTGGTAGAGAGCAAGGCGTCGGAGCCCCTCCCCCAGAGTCTCACAAGTGCGCACAGCATAATCCAGCGCTCCATAGATTCCCGGTCGAATTCCTGCCGCCACATGAAGCCCCAAATTCGGATCATTCGTGAGTTGACCTGCTGCGGACCATAGGGAAATTGCGACTGCGTGAGGCAGACGCGCCTCGGGGTCCCGGAAGATCAAGGGATCCACTCCGTTGGCAATCAAAAAGGCGGTGCTGTCGTGGCCTCGGCCTGTGAGGTACATGAGAATGGGTTGCACAGAGCGGATAGAAAGCGAAATCTTGCCAGCACGCTCCGGTAGCCGAGCATGGCCGTTTCGGTCAATGTTTCTGTCCGCCCGCGTCATTCCCCACCCACAGGGAGCGGTTCTATCGTAGCAATCAAAATCGAGTGGGATCAAAGGGGCAAGAAGCCGTGAGGTTCTACAAATACCTTTTCTTTTGCGTTCCCTTTTTCCAGGGGCCAGTCACCGCCCAGGCGCAATGGGAGGTCGAAAGCGACCCTACTGCCTATGCCCTCAATGGCTTCTCAGCGCATGTTGGCCATCCCGTTTTCGAGGGGCGGCTGCGGTTGCAGGTCGGGGCTTTCGGCGCCGAGACCCCGGAATGGATTCACGCCAACAGCGGCTTTACCGAAGATTCCCGTGGAGGGACCTTTAAGATCGATTTCTTTCCCTTGCGCCCATTGAGGGGGCTGTTTGTCGGTGCTGACAGCAACTATTCGCGGGTCCGCTACGAATTAGAGGAAACTCACGAACGCACGTACCGCAACGTCGTTGGGCTTGGACCTCGCGTAGGCTACCGGTTCAACGTTGGTAAGCATTTGTATCTGAGCCCCTGGGCTTCGCTGGACTACCAGTTCAACGCGAAGGATGTCTCAATATCCGGGAAGACATTTCATGAGAAAAAGTACAGCGTCTTCCCGGCTGTCCACGTTGGGTGGAGATTCTAGAAGACTGTGGGCAGCATGGTTCGACCCAGGACGTAACATGAATAACACGACAAATAGGCGGACCATTGAGGTTGACGGTTTTGAAATCGAGCTCACGTCGGAGCTCATTTGCAACCAAGCTGGGGACCATGCCGGACTAGTTGAGCTGGCGCGTATTGATCTCGCGCAACTTGGTCACAGGATCGATGATCTGGCCGTCGTATGTATGCGGTGCGTGAAAGCGATACCTCTGAAGAGTTGCTGACTTTCGACCTATTAACACCGTAAATGTCGATGCGCTGTAAGAAGAATCGGTCAGTACAATGAGCAAACCTCGGCGTCTCGGAATAATTCTGATTTCCATCTTTGCAATCCTTTCCGGGATAAACGAGGTGGTCGTTGGGCTTACAGGCAATTTCGTTGGCATCCTCTCTAAGCCTATCCCGCCAAGCTTTGCAACCGTCATAGTCGGCGCCTTCTATAGTCTGGCCGGCTTATTTCTACTGACGATGAAAAAATGGGGAGCGGTGCTCGGGATTTTGTTCCTCAGCGCGGAAGTCCTCGGACGAATATATCTCGTTTTGAGAGGCGTTGCCCCATCTAAGGGAGGGGATGCCCTCAAGATTTTGGTCGGTGGACTCATCGCCCTCGCTCTGGTTGTGTATGTGGGGTTCCAGTGGAAGAAATTCGATTGAGTAGGCGAAACGTCAGAGCAAAGGTTTCGGAGGAGTCGACGCCCCGCACCTGTTGCCTGTCCTCGCCCTTGTTATTTATCGCGAACCTGGTGCAGGGCGCGATGTCTGGGAAATTGTGGCCGTTCCTCGGCGCCGTTGTGATCTTGGCTCGTGCAGGCCTTGGATTCTACGCGTCCACACGTGGCAAGTTCCTGGTGTGCAGCCAATTGGTCGACGGACTGAAGCTGTGCGGGCAGCTAGTGGAAGTGCCTTGCTCGACCCGTTCCTCACGCTGATCGGCTATCGGTCACCCCTGCGCTCCGTACGAGCAGGCTGGAACCATCGGAAAAACACCATTTACGGTTCAGGCTCGGGATGCTGCGCATAACGCTAGCCGTGTGTCGTGTGCTCGGCACAGCTCGATCAACAGGTCCTGCATCCCCGAATCAGGAGCCTTTTTCTGACGGCACCCTTTTTCGAGCGGCGAACCGGCAACAAGCAGCAAGCGCGCTACTGCGAGATGATCGGCGCCTGCTTGTGGACCATGGTTCCAACCTTCGCACGCCCACACCAGCGGCGTGGCGGCAAACATACCATCGAAAGGATTCACGGAGGCACCGTGGGCAAGGAGCACCCGTACCGGATCTGCTCGGCCAAACATTGCGGCCCCATGCAGGGCCGTCACGCCATCACGGTCGAAACCGCAGTCAAGCATGACTTGGAGGACGCTTGAGTCGCCACCTTCAGCGGCAACTTGCATCCTGAAGTGATGTTAGGTATGAGGCTCATCACGGGGATCTGGAGAGTTCGCTATCGGCCAGGTCGAAGAAATAGCGTTGAATGTTGAGGGTTGTCATGTCGCGTGGCTAAGCATTGCCAACGTTTCCTGCCACGATTGGCAACGCGGACTCAGGCATGCGCTGCTTCGTTGTCCCTTACGTGGGCCCAGACGGAATCCTTGTTTGTCTGTCGCAAGTCGCTCGCTTGCCTGTGAATAAGTTTTCATATGATTGTCATCGGCGCACAACATTGCACTCCTATCGTCAATCACAGTTGGTCCGATGAAGTTCTCCATTCTCTAACCGTGTGCCGTTAAGACATTCAACCAGATTTCCTTCGGAGAAGAAGAATATGAAGAGTATTAGACTGTTCAGGTTCGACGAGCCGCACAAGACGATTGTCCTAGCCCTGACCATTCTGGCCGTTGCGGGTCTTGCAAACGCGCAACGCAATAACGATGGCGATCAGAAGTCCCCGACGCCGCCGGGTCTGTACATAACACCAACGGCCTTGGCTGACGCCGTCCAGCAGCCATTGAACCCCGGTCTCACCAATTACCCGAACTTCGTCGCGGGTGAGGCAGTAAAGGCGGTGGTGAGCCCCGATGGCAAGACCCTGGCCATCTTGACCGCCGGGATGAACTCCCTTTACGACACGTCCGGTAACGTTGACACAACCGCTTCAACCCAGTTTCTTTTTCTCTACGACATTTCAGGAGCGAATAAGACCAACCCTGTTCTGAAGCAGGTCATCCAGCAGCCCAATGCGCACGTCGGTCTGGTCTGGGCTCCAAACAGTCAGACGCTGTATGCCTCGGGTGGCTGTGACGACGCGGTGTACGCCTATAGCAACAACGGCACCAGCTTCGCGTTAAGCAACAAGATCAGCCTTGGCCACGCCCCAAGTGGCTGTGTGTCCAACCCTGCCGATCGGACCGGGCTCGGTCTCGGCGTCGAGCCCAACGTGGCTGGACTTGCCATCACTGCCGACGGAAAAACGCTCGTAGCGGCCAACAATTATAACGATTCGATCAGCGTAATTGACACCGCCAGCGGAACCGTGCGCTACGAGTACGACCTGCGGCCCTTCGCAACTTCGGGCGCCCCCAACGGCACGAAAGGCGGCACGTTTCCCTACGCCGTCGTGTTGAACGGTTCGATCGCCTATGTCGGTGCCGATCGCGATCGTGAGGTTATCGCTGTCAACGTGGCCAGCTCAGCCGCGGGATCACTGGTAGCCCGCATCCAACTGGATGGCAATCCGAATGGCATGACGCTCAGCGCAGACGGTTCCACGCTCTATGTCACGCAGGACAATCAGGACCAGGTTGCAGTCATTAACACCGCAACCAACACGATCACCAACAAGATCGATACCCGTGGTCCCGCCTTTCTGGGCTTCCCCGCGAACACAACTGGAGCGGCACCGACCGCAGTCGCCATTAATCCGGTAAAGAAAGCACTCTACGCCGTCAACGCAGGGTCGAACTCGATTGCTGTGATCCCACTCAGCGGGCCATTCGCGTTCCGCACGATCGGACTTATCCCCACCGCATACGATCCGACCGACGTTACGTTCAGCCCCGATGGCAGCTGGATGTACATCATCAACGGCAAGTGCGACACAGGTCCGAATCCCGGCTATGGCTACGGCAACTTTGCCTTTATCCAGTACATCACGCCGCCGGGCGGCCCCTTCCCGGGGGGCAATGCAGCGGAGTCCGCCATCCTGCGGGCAAACAACCAGTATCAATTTCAGCTGGAACACGCAACCCTTGTCAGCGCTCGAGTTCCGAATGGAGACAGTCTCTGGGATTTGACCGCTCAGGTAGCCGCCAACAACGGATATCTGCTCGAACCCTCCCGATCCGATGAGGAAGTGATGCACTTCCTTCACTCGAAAATCAAGCACATCATCTATGTCGTGAAAGAAAACCGTACGTTCGATCAGATTCTGGGTGACCTCAACAATGGCTCCAACGGTGATCCTTCGCTGGCTCTATTCGGCGAACTCGTCACACCCAGCTTCCACCGCATGGCGCGAGACTTCGTAACTCTGGACAACTTCATGGATCCGGGCGACGGATCAATGGATGGCTGGTCCTGGTCGATGCGTGGCCGCGTGACCAATACCGAGACGCTCACCCAGCAGATCAACTATGCGCGCGTGAACCGCGGTCTCTCCTATGAAGGTGAAGGCCAGAACCGAAATATTCCAGGCAACCTGAATACCACTGCCGCACGCGACTTTTTCTTTGACCCAACCGGCGCAACCACACCCTATTCCAGTTCCACGTCCTCGCTAAAAGGCGGCACGGCAAATATCCTGGCTGGTGACGGTGACCACGCCGCCACCGACGGTCCCACGGGCTATCAGGAGGGATATATCTTCAATGCCGTCTTGAATGCCGGCGGAACGGTTCGCAACTACGGCTGGATGGCCAACACGCCGGGCAGCATCGGAACCATCACCAACCCCATCACCGATCCTTTCGCCGCCGGCATCATCCAGACCACGACGGCCAATCAACTGCTCTATCAGAACGGATTCTATGATCCCTACTTCCGCGCATACGATCAGAGCTACCCGGATTTCTGGCGCTTCAACGAGTGGAACCGTGAGTTCCAGCAATTCGTCGCCAACGGCAATCTGCCGTCGCTCGAAATGATCCGCGGTCTCAGCCACGATCATACCGGCAATTTCAGTTCGGCGCTGGGCGGAGTCAACACTCCGGAACTGCAGCAGGCTGATAACGACTATGCAGTCGGCTTGCTGGTTCAAAGCGTGGCTCACAGTCCCTACGCGAAGGACACGCTGATCATCATCATCGAAGACGACTCTCAAGACGGAGCAGACCACGTCGATTCTCATCGCGCCACGACGTACTTCGTTGGGCCTTACGTGGCGAAACATGCCGTCGTGAGCACCCACTACAGTCAGCCCAACGTGGTCCGCACCATCGAAGACATCTTCGCCACCGAGCACCTCAACCTGAACACTTACTATGCGCGGCCGATGGCGGACGTTTTCGACATCAGATCATCGGGACGGTGGAGTTTCGACGCCGTCGCATCGACGCTCCTGAAGTTGACCACACTCGGACTCGACCCGACAAAGGTCAGCTTCGCCGCCGGTCCCAACTTGAAGCCGACTCATGACGCCCAATACTGGGCGGATAAAACCCGGGGCTTCGACTTTTCGGGAGAAGACCGCGTTCCGGCCGAACTCTACAACAAGATCCTTTGGGAAGGCCTGAAGGGAACATCTGCTCCAGTTACCCAAAGCGACAAGGACAAAGACGGCGATTAGTCCGCATCCGATCGCAAATCGGTGGGACCGCAAGGTCCCACCGAGAAGTCGCTTGTCCGTCATCCGGGAGTGGCTGCGATTAATTCTCACAAGCCCACTTCCCCTTATCAATCGAGTAGGTCCAGATTCCAGTCACTCGCGTGGCCAACCACCCAACCCCGCTCCATCATGGCCTTGTTGATTGTGATCGATGTATGCATGAACTGAGCTCGTGGAACCCCGGATCAAACAGAGTCGCCTGCGCATGGATGGAATGACGATCATTCGGATACCTAAAATCCTGAGGTGATTGCTTCGACCGCTTTCCCGAAAGCGCAATGAACCGTCGCCATACGCGGGTACAAATGTGCGCCTACGGCTCGCGCCGTTTGTTCAATCGGATTTTTTCAGAGCCACACGAGATTTCTCGGTTGCGGGGGAGTAGAATTTATTCATCTTTCTTGAGTCTCCTTCGGGGTTTGCTTCCGCATTTGCCGATGCGGCATGCCAATGGGGCTGGGGGATCAGATTCTCGAGAGGTGGCCCAGCATGGACGACAAGCCTGATGTCATAGCGGACCGCGAAATCATGGGCGTCTCGCGGCGCAACTTCATCAAGGGAGTAATCGCGGGCGGCGTAGCCACTTCATCGGCGGCCTATCTGTTTCGAAGCTCTTCGGTTTTCGGCCAACAACCGCCCGGCATGGGCGAGCGCCTCATCACTCTCAAAGTCAACGGCCAACAGCGTCGCGTCGATGTGATGAAGCAGGAAACGCTGGCCTGGACCCTTCGCTACAAGCTGGGACTTACCGGCACCAAGCTCGGCTGTGACCGCGCCGAGTGCGGCGCCTGCACAGTATTGCTTGACGATGTGCCCTACTACTCATGCTCTGTCTTGACGCACACAGTGCGTGGCAGAAAAATCCTGACAATTGAAGGACTGGCTAACCCGGATGGCACGCTACACCCCGTGCAGCAGGGTGTCATCGATGAACAGGGCTTCCAATGCGCCTTTTGCATGTCTGGCTTCATCATGTCTGCGGTGGCGTTCTTGAAAAACAATCCGAATCCGACTCGGTCAGAAATGGCGCACGGGCTGTCGGGAAATCTTTGCCGCTGCCAGGACTATGACAAAATCCTTACCGCAATGATGCGCGGCGCAGAAAACATGAGGAAGGCGCACCATGTCTAGCTCGGAGTGGAAACCCAATCAGCAGAAATTCGGAGCGCAGTACAAACTGATCGGCAAGGATTATCCCACATCGGATTTGTATGCGAAGGTCACTGGAAAAGCGAAATACGCAGAGGACTTTCGCATCGACGGCATGTTGTTCTGCAAGTTGCTGCTGAGCCCGGTACCGCACGGACGCGTGAAACATCTGGACATCAGGAAAGCCATGGCAATGCCGGGCGTGAAAGCAATCCTGACACAAAACGATCTACCCGCTCCGGCGGATAGCGTCACCGACCTTGGCGTCACCATCAAGGCGAACCCGCTGGGCGAAAACGCTCTCACCATGGAACCCCTGTACCACGGCGAGCCCGTGCTGGCGGTGGCGGCAGTAGACGAATACACGGCAGCAGAAGCCATCGAAGCAATCGATATTGAATTTGAACCTCTTCCCTTCGCCGTCGACCCGTTGGATACGCTTCGCCCCGGTGGACCGAATCCGCGGATCAACGGGAACGTCTGGATCAGACCGCCAATGCCCCAACCGAAACCGGGAGAGAAACCGTCCAGCCCACCGCTGCCCCACATCGGGGAACTCAAGTGGACCGAAGCCGATTTTGCTGAAGCGAAACATGGCCGCTTGCCGATGGGAAAAGCCCAGGACGAGTGGGTTGTCGGCGATTTGGATGTCGGCTTCAAAAATGCCGTGCTGGTTCTGGATGAAACATTCGTTACACCCGATACCAGCCACGAGACTCTGGAGCCGCGTACGACTTTAGCTTATTGGCAGAATGGCAAAGTTTTCGTTCATATGGGAACCCAGAGTACGGTGCAAACACTGGCCAGCCTGGCGCGCTGGTTGAACATGGATCCGAACCAGATTGTCCTGATCAGCGAGTACACGGGAGGAGGTTTCGGCAGTAAGGCCACGGGTTACATTTTCGCAATCATCCCAGCCTTGTTGTCGAAAAAGGCGAATGCGCCGGTCATGATGCGCATTAGCCGCGAGGAGGAGCATTTCATCGGGCGCGCACGCCCCGGGTTCCACGGGCGGATGAAAGTCGGTTTCGCCAGCAACGGACGCATTACGGCGCTCGATATGTTTGTCATCTGCAACAACGGTCCTTATGATGCCGTGGGGGACGCGAACACTTCAGGGAATATCGTTTCCTTGCTTTATCAGCCGCTTGCCATGCGGTGGAGAGGAACCACCATCCTGACGAACACTCCGCCGCGAGGCGCGCAGAGTTCACCCGGTGGCATGCAAGGAATCGTAATCATGGAAACGATCGTTTCCAAGGCCGCACGCAAACTGGGGCTCGATCAGGTTGATATTCGGAAAGTAAACTGCCCCGAGGGCAAGTCGCCGGTAGGTCCTCTGAGGAATGGCACGCGCAATCATTGCACGAGCGCGTTCCTGAAAGAAGCCTTCGACCGCGGAGCCGAACAATTCCAATGGAAGGACCGTCTCGCGCGGCCCAAGCGCAGTGGAACCAAGGTCCGAGGCGTTGGTGTTTCTTCGAGTTGCTTCGTCGGAGGATCGATCGGATTCGACGGCTTGTTCGTCATCAAACCAGATGGACGCATCGCGATCCAGTCCGGAGTCGGAAATTTGGGAACGGAATCCCTTCTGGATGTACACCGTGTCGTCGCTGAGGTTCTGGGTGTGCCGTGGGAGAAGTGCGATGTGACCTGGGGCAACACATCAAAGAACCTGCCTTGGACCTGCGTCTCGGGAGGAAGCCAGACCACCCATGCGATGACTCGCGCCGCGCATGCTGCCGCCATGGACGGTAAGCAGAAACTGCAGGAGATCGCGGCCAAAACTCTAGGTGGCAAGCCGGACCAATATGAAGTCTCGAATGAGCGCGTCTTTCGCAAGGGCGGCAGAGGGATGACGCTAGCGCAGGCAGCGCAGCATGCGATTCAACTGGGCGGAAAATATGATGGACACGAGCCACCCGACGATGTGAATAAGGTAACGAAAGCGTCAATTGCCGCCTTGGCCGGGCAGGGTCTAGTGGCCGCCGCTAAGGACAAATACCCTCGCGATGGCCAGTCGTTCTCGTACGTAGCCAGCTTCGCGGAGGTCCAAGTCGATATTGAAACCGGCAAATACGTAATTACAGATTTTCTCGCCGTGGCCGACGTAGGCACCGTCATCCATCCCAAGGCGCTCTCTGGCCAGATCCTCGGTCGATCCGTCCTGGGTATCGGTCATGCCATCGGCCAGAAGTGGGTTTTTGATCCTCATTACGGGCACACGATTTCACTGCGTTTTCATCACACCAAGCCTCCGACTATCCTCGACGTGCCAGTCAATATGCAATGGGCTGCTCTGGATATTCCGGATCCTGAGACTCCGGTGGGCGCCCGCGGCATCGGGGAACCGCCGGTGGGCGGCGGCTGCGGAGCGATACTGAACGCGCTCTCGGACGCATTGGGCGATGAGATTTTTCGTCGCGCGCCGGTTAACCTCGACACAATTCTTACCGCACTTGAAGCGGGGCGGCCGGTGCAGGACCCGTTGACCGCACACATTTAGCCGATCTGAAATACGGAGAGCGGTATGGCAATAATCCGAGATGTAATGCCGACGTTCCAGTTGTATCAGCCGACGTCAGTTGCAGACGCACAAAAACTTCTGCAACAGCACGAGCCCGATGCGTTAGTACTGGCGGGCGGACTCGACAGCATGGATTGGCTAAAGGACCGCATCAGGAAGCCAAAGGCGGTCGTCGACCTGGCTGGCATCGACGAACTGAAGGGAATCCGCGAGACCTCAGATGGTGTGCATATTGGAGCGATGACCACGCTCACCGAAGTCGCACAGAATCCCGTCATACGGCAGAAATACGGAGTGCTGGCACAGGCATCCGAAGTGGTCGCTTCTCCTCAAATCCGTAACCAGGGGACGGTCGGCGGCAATGTTTCCCAGGATACGCGCTGCTGGTATTACCGGGCCGGCTGGCCGTGTTATCGCGCGGGAGGAAACATCTGTTATGCCGATACCCCTGTGGGCAGAAATCGCGAACACGCAATCCTGCATGCGCAGCGATGCATCGCCGTGAATCCCTCCGATACTGCTCCAGCGTTGATCGCGCTGGATGCCAAGTTCGTTGTATCGACTCCGAATGGCGAACAAGTGGTCGACGCGGAAGATTACTTTGTCGGCCCTGATCTGGACATCACGCGCATGAATATTCTGCGTCCGGGATATTTGTTGACTGAAATTAGAATTCCGTCGACTTGGGCTAGCGCGGAGTTTTATTTCGAGAAAGTTCGCGATCGAAATGTCTGGGATTTTCCGCTGATGAATGTTGCATCGGCGATAAGGTCATCGGCAGACATGATCCAGAATATTCGGATCGCAGTGAATGCTGTCGCGGCGCGGCCACTGCGGTTGAAGATGGTGGAGGATGCCGTACGTGGCAAGCCACGCAACGCAGCCACCAGCGAAGCGGCGGGAAAGCTGGCAGTACAGGGAGCAGTCCCGTTGCAGTTCAACGCCTACAAAATCCCGCTCATGCGAAATCTCGTGAAGCGAGCCATCAGCGGAGTGCAGGAGGCGGCATGGGCATCCTAGAGTGGGCGACGAGTCCGTTAGGACAAAGAATCCCGATCCACATTGCTTGGTTCCTGATCTGGGTCGCGCTAATTGCCGGACTAGTTTTTCTGATCGTGCATGCGATCTACGTCCGCTACTTCGCCCGAGAAATGGGGTTGGCTTCCGATCCCTCAACGGCAGAAACGCCCGAGTTGCCCCCGCGGATTCCGCGGCACTCCCTGGCCGCCAGATTGTTTCACTGGATTATGGCAGCGGCGATGTTTGGGTTACTGTTCACCGCATTCCTCCCCAAAGTTGGAGTTCAGTTCAATTGGGTGACATATCACTGGATTGCAGGGACGGTGTTAACCATCTCAATCCTGTTTCACATTGTTCACGCTACTTTTTACTTAGATTTCTGGTCGATCTGGCCAGACCGATCCGACCTCGAAGACGCCAGGAAACGCTTCCAGCGTTTCATCGGAAAACGGGCGGAATCGCCGCGAAAATTTGCCAAATATCCGTTGGAAAACAAGCTCTATCATGGCGTAGTGATGTTGAGCGGCTTGGCAGTGATCGTCACGGGTGTATGCATGATGTTTCGGGTGCGCACCGTCTTTTTTCCGCGCAATCCTTATCTATTCAGCGACATGACGTGGGGCATGATGTATGTGTTCCATGGCCTGGCGGGCGTGGGGCTGATCACCCTGACGATCGTTCACGTCTATTTTGCCGTCCGGCCAGAGAAACTGCCGATCACTCGGTCGATGATTGTGGGCTCCATGAGCCGCGAGTTTTATTTGAAGGAGCATGACCCGACGCGGTGGGTGATCGAAGGTTTGTCTCACCCCAGGAGTACAGCGGATGGCGATTGATTTTCTCGAGCGCTGTGAAATCGTCGAAGAGTGTTACGAGTTCCTCTTGGGCTACGCGGCACAGGGCTTGCAAAGCGATGAAGGTAGTTCTGCAGGTCGTGAGGTTCGAAACCATCTCGAGCAAGCGCGTGAAGCGCTGATCGGATTGCCTGAAAGCTGTCGAAAATCGATTCATGATCATCGGCTCGAACCATCTGGGAAGTATGAAGCATTCTGTTGCACGTTAGAGCGCGATGGAAACGACTCTCTGGTAGCGCTCGAACTCGTGCTCGCGCAACCTGCGATTAGTTCTCAGTTGATTGACAATCTTAATGCTTCAAGCCATCTGCGTGCTCTACTGACAGATCTGTTCCTTTTTAGCGAAATATTGCGGACACGTGTCAAAGTCACCGTGACCGTCGAAGGGCACTAAGATCCAACGTTGGCCCGGTTGCGAACTGGACTCATATCGTCACGAAATCTCATCGAAGCCGACTGGAACGAAGCCCTGTTGCGGGCGCGACGGCAAGAGCTACGACGCCCGCCACGGGGTGGTTCATACACGGAGGAACCCTCCCAGCCTTGGAAGTTGGCGACAGGGATCGTTTGTCTATTTGTTCGGACTTACCACGGCCACCTTGTTCACTCCGCTGCAAGCTAGATATAGCTGCCCGTCGGGAGTCGCCACATGTTCCGCACCACACCACCCCCGGACGGGATCGTCTTCGTACTGAAGGTCTCCGATTGAGGATCGAAGCGAACCACGGCGTTCGGCTTCACACCCGACTCGCTATACCAGACCTTGCCATCGTTGGTGATCGCAATTCCATATGGTTCCGACTGAGCACCCCCCGGTGACGGCCACTCCTTCAAAAGCCTTCCGCTGGACGGATCGAAATGTCCCAAATATCCACGCGCGAAATCGGTGTAATAGATCGTGCCATCCGGCGCCAGTGCGATCCGGCGCGGGCGCGTACCTGCCGCCGGCAATGTGTACTCACTGATTCTCATCGTGCTTGGGTCAATTCTGCCCAACTTGTTCGTGCCGAATTCGCAGAAGATGGGAATGTTGTTCGGCAAAATCACTATGCCGTAGGGCACAGCGTGTGGCGTAGGCGACGTGACGAGGGCCGTCTTGCCCGTTTTCGGATCCAGGCGCCCGATGTAGTTGGTCTCCTGGTTGGTGAACCACAGAATGCCATTGTGATCGAATACTGGCGTGTGTGGATCAATCTCTTCGCCAGCGGGAGGACGATATTCGGCGATCTCGCCATTCCTCGGGTTGAGCTTGCCGACATAACCTCCGGAGATGGCGGTGAACCAGATATTGCCGTCTTGGTCAGCGACCAGACCGTGCGGACCGGAGTTCGGAGTCTTCAAGGGATACTCCTTGAATTGCCCAGTCTTCGGATCAAGCCGACCGAGCTTGTTTGCTCCCTGTCCGGTGTACCAAAGCGAGCCGTCTGGTGCGAGCGCGGGATCACTGCGGCCGCGATTTCGGGGTCGGCACCTCGAACTCTCGGATCTGTACGTCCAGCGTTCCCACGTTTGTGGAAGCCGCAAGTGCAGCTAACGTGAAGAGGCACAGCTGGTGCAGAAACATGAACCCACTCCTTGGCCGAAAATTGTAGTCGCTCGTGGGCGTCCCTGCCTAGTTTCGACCCACAGACGATTCTGACAAGCAGCTGCGACCTCGTTGATCATCGCTGGCGTGAAACGTATCCTGTACATAGACTTCAGCAACTCGGGCGTTAGTCGACTCGGAGAATGCCGTCGAGAAACATTAGACCTGTATCGGAATCGAACCGGCGCGATGGTTTCGGTTAGCTTGGACCTGAGCGTTCACTTTCGATACAGCCGTTTGAAGGAAGCCGCTTCAGTTGAGAAGATAGAGTCTGCCTCCGCAGGGCAGGAGCGGGGCTCCGTGGTTTCGGAGATTGCGGTTTGCGACTAGCGGAAAGGAGTGTCGGGCGATTGAGCGGAATCCAGAGCGAGCGCGGCGATGGTGAAGGTGGCGACCAAAAATCGGGGCGCACAACGGTCTCGATGTCCCCACAGGTCTTTCGACGATTTGGACGCTGCAGGTTTGGGCTGAGGGCATTTACGTGGCTTGGGCCGACAGTCTTCGCGGTGGCTGCGGCTGGGCTGGTTGCAGATCAGAACCCGCCTCAGGTCCAGTCGCCCGCTCCGGCTCACGCGTCGACCGCTCTTGCACGCAACTCCGTTCCATTCGATAGCTTCGTGGACTCAGCCATCCAGCAGGAACGCCGTGTAATCAATCTGCTGCGCTACTACAAGCCGGTGGTCGAGACCTATATTCAGGAAGACCAGCCGGATTCTGAGAATCGGCTCTCTCCAAAGGCTGACGACTATTTCCTAAGCCGCCTGGATCTTACCGGGCAGGTGACGGTGCAGAAATTTAGTTCGGCGGAGGGGGAGGGGAAGAAGGTGGCGAAGAGTCCGCAGGAGTTGACCGAGGAAGATTTTGCGCTGGCGCTGTTCCCGGACAAGGATCATTTCGACCGCCAAAACTACACTTTCGAATTTGTCCGCTGGGAGGTTCTTGGGGAAGTGCGCTGCGCCGTCATCGACATAAAGCCGCATGAGAATTCGGGTAACCGTGGGTTGGTGGCGCGAATCTGGGTGGAGGATCAGGACTTCAACATTGTCCGTTTCAGCGGATCGTACACATCGAAGGCATTTGGCAAACGGGCGTTTCACTTCGACAGCTGGCGGCTGAACACGATAACCATGATGTGGATGCCGGCCTACGTTTACACCGAAGATTCGCAAGGGCGCGATCCCGCAAGCCGGGCATGGCTGAAATCTCAAACTCGCATCTGGGGATACGACTTGGAACAAGCGGGGGACCATCGGGAATTTGCCAAACCTCTGACCGATAACCCAATGTGGGCAGATCCCAAGCGGCACGAAGCTTCGCAGAATCTGAGTCCCGAGTACTCGCTGGAGAAAACAACATATACCGTTGACGATGAGATAGTGGAGCGGTTGCAAGTTGCCGGGCTGATGGCGCCGGACGGCGAGGTCGACAGCATCTTGCAGAAGGTGGTCAACAATCTGTTGATCACGAATAGGCTCGACATTCCTGCGGTGCGCTGCCGCGTGTTGCTCACCACGCCCCTGGAGTCGTTCGTGGTTGGCCGAACCATCGTGGTGAGCCGCGGTCTTCTGGACGTGCTGCCGGATGAGGCAGCACTGGCCGGTGTGCTCGCGCACGAATTGGCCCACATCATCCTGAGTCACTCTCTGGGCGCGCAATACTTGTCGGAATTTAATTTACCCTTCTCGGATCTGGAGGTCTTTTCCAAATTCAACTTCCGCTTCGATCCCGCCCAGGAGGCCGATGCTGACAAAAAGAGTCTGGTGCTGATCGCGAACTCACCGTACAAAGACACCACGAGTCTGGCACTTTTTTTGAAGGCTGTCGAACTTCGTTCTGCGCAGTTGCCGAAACTGCTGCGCGGGCGACTCAGCAACGATTTCGCCAGCAGTCACCTGGCCGCTATTCAGGGCTTGGCCAACTCTGCCAAGCGGGCGCAAATGTATCGGACGGATCAACTGGCTGCCTCGCCTCTTGGCTCCCGCATTAAGGTCGATCCGTGGTCGGACCGGATTGAGATGCTGAAGGCCGCACCGGCGCCTCCCCCCTCGGCAGCCGAGAAGATACCGTTCGAGGTATCGCCATTTTTCCCTCATCTCAAGCGGCTGGAAGAGAAGCCCTAACTGGAGTGGGAGAGCTAGTGACTTTGTGCAAAATTAGACCCTGTGCGCCCGTCGCACAACCGATCACGCGATTTTGGTTGCCAGAGTTGGCCCCTCCAGAATCGATCAGGCGGATCAATCTGCCCAAAATTCCCCACTCCGTTACCTTTGGATCGATCTGAATCTAAGAGGTCACTGGACCAGAGTTCGAGCTGCCCGAAAACAGATGTTTCAGGGCAGATCCCGTGGCACGCAGTACGCCCACCGTGATGACCTAACCAAAAAGATTTCGGGGTTTCGGCCTAACCGACAGTTTACCGGCCAATCTTCTGTAGCCATGGCAGTGAGAGTTATCCTTCTGTAGCTGAGATCGAGCAGGAAGGAGAAAGGCTCTCTTCTGAGCGCAGATCCTAGCCAGATTCCGCTCAGTGA
>Ga0307477_10000497_pt1 | contig 42919 bp, 58 predicted proteins | sample atmos_gasesECM2C_FD_203316 | JGI IMG/M metagenome (GOLD analysis project Ga0307477, IMG submission 203316) | Hardwood forest soil microbial communities from Morgan-Monroe State Forest, Indiana, United States - atmos_gasesECM2C_515 | ecosystem: Environmental > Terrestrial > Soil > Temperate... | reverse complement strand
CGAGCAGCCGGTAACCACCACCTACCCCGAGCAGAAGCTGCCGCGCCTACCCTACGGCGGCACCGCCCTGCCGGCGCTGACCGGCAAGCCGAGCGAGGAGCCAGCGTTCTCGCTCTCCATCGCGCCCAACCCGCGCCCCCGCTTCCAGCTCGGCGGCCTGTCGCGGGCCGGCGGGGAGTGGGACTTTGTTGGAAAGCGCTTCGGCCTGTTCGTCGAGCACGACTTCCTGAGCGTGCATCTCGGCAGCAACGACAGCTGCGCGGCCAAGAGCTGGCGCTGCGGCCGCGCGCTCGTGCTCGGCGCGCGGCCCTATGCCAGCTACGGCTACTCGGCGCTCCCGGGCGCGAAGACGACCGACTACGGCGTACCGATCACGGTCGCCATTGACTTTTGAGGAGAACCGCATGGACAGCGCGATCGCAAGGCTCTTCCAATCGGAGGGCCTCCCGCCGCAGGGGGAGGGGTACCTCCGTCAAGACGGCACGCCGGGGCACGGAGACGTGGTGCTTACCGGGAAGTGGGACCCCTCCGTCCCCAACATCCCGCCGGCGGTCGGCGGCGTCGACAACCCGGCCTGGGCCGCGGCCTGCCTGGCGAGGTGGGGCTTCGCCAAGCCCTGTGCGTCGACGCTCGGCGCTCCCGTGGAGGCACCGTCTCTGCTGCACAACTGGCGGGGCAGCAGCGGGGTCGAGGGTGGATTCCTGGTCGAGGGCCAGGTGATCCACGACGGGGATTACGGGGGCTGGTTCAAGGGCAAGATCGCCCTGCCGTACACCTGTGACCTCCAAGACCAGCTGGACAGCGAGGTCTGCCCGCAGGCCAGGACACTCGCCATGAAGGCGCAAGGCCCTAGCGCCGACGGGCCGCTGACGCTCAAGCCGATCCCGGTGCCGGCCGTGCCGTTCGACGGGATGCTCCAGGGACAGGCCTATGTGACACCGGACGGCCGGATCCGGATCTACTCTGGGACCGCGCTAAACGAAGTGGACATCCACGGCAACCCGGTCGCGTCGTCGCCGCCGCCGGCCGTTCCGGTGGGGACACCGCCGGTGGGCCACCCCTCGACGCCGCCTGCCGGCGCGCCGCCCGCTCCGCCTGCCGCCAAGGCGCTCGCGCCCGGCGCGCTGCTGCTCCTCGACCGCTTCCAGGTCAGCATGACCTACAAGCACACCGGCATCGCCAACGGCCAGACCGAGCTGCTCAGCGGCGCAGGCACGCCGGTCGCGCTGCCGGAGACGGAGGGAGGTACCTGCTACTTCTGGTTCTTCGACAAGAAGAAGGCCGACGTCATGGTGGGCATCGTGCCGGCCGGCGACGCCGGCTGGGGCATCTTCGCCGGCGGCCTGACCAACGTCGGGTGTTCGCTGACCGTCCACGACACCAAGACGGGTGCGCAGCACACCTGGACGCAGAACGACGGCATCCCCTTCCAGCCGATCCAGGACTGGGGGATTCACTTCAAGACGCCGTAGCGAATTGCCGCGGGGCGGCGCGGATGCTGTGCCGGCGGGAGCCGCCTTCCCCGCCGCCCTCTTGACACCCGCCAACCGTACGCCGTAAAGTCTTCGCTGCGGGGCAACGCGAGCCCTGCCGGGACCTGGGACCCCGCAAGCCAGAGGGCTGGCTACCTTCCCGCTCGGCCGAGCGGGGCATAAGCCGGGGGGCGGATCGACCCCACGAACAACCGATCCGGGACCGCCGGCGCCCGCCACGCCGGCTCCGTGAGCCCCTCCGGGGGCCACGAGGGACCGGAGCTCCTCAAGCACCTCCTGCCGCGCTGAGCAAGTCGGCGCATCGTAGCACCTGGACCCTCTTGCAGGAGGTGCAGCAGTGCCGACCGTCATCTTGCCAGGCAGCACCCTTTCCCAGCTCAACTGGCGAGCTGGAGTCATCGTCGAGACGGAGCGCAAGGTCCTGGCGAAGCTAATCGAGGGCAACAAGCCCAAGAGCGGCATCGTCTACGAGGACCGCCCCGATGCGGGCGGTGGTGGCCGCGGCGACACCATCATCATGCGCTTCACCCAGCCCAACCACGGCGAGGTCCCGAAGACGGCGCTCGTCAACTCGCTCGGCCAGGCGTCCGGCACCAGCTACATCGACGTCTCCCTGTCGATGCGCTACTACAAGTTCGACGGCGGCGTCCCCAACCTCCCCGCCGAACAGAACCAGGTGAGCTTCAACCTGAAGCGCAACGAGATCGGGCGCGTCGCGCGGCAGCACGCCGAGCATCTGGAGTACTCGATCTTCCGCCAGCTCGCCGGCTTCACCGGGACCGTGGCGAACGGCGCCGGCGGCCCGCAGCTGCCCGTCAACAACTTCACCGACTACACGATGTCCTGCGGCAACGTCGTCGTGCCGCCGGACGGCACGAAGACCAACGGTCAGGGTGGCAAGTGGTACCTGGTGCCCCCGTCCGGCGGCGGCTCCAACACCACCGAGACGCAGATCGCCAATGCTCCCTCGAGCCAGATGTCCACCCGCGTCATCGACGAGCTGGTCAAGCGGTGGACGTCGCGGGACTACGTGGAGTGGCCGATGGCTCCCATGCAGACCCCGTGGGGTGAGTACTTCGTTCTCATCCTGTCGCCGCAGGGCTTCCAGCAGATCAAGCTCAACAGCTCGCAGAGCGACTTCTACGACCTGGCCCGGGCCGCGATCACCGGCGGCGAGGGTTACGACGATTCCCCGCTCATCACCGCGGACGGCTTCCGCTACGGCAAGACGGTCGTGCTCAAGAGCGACTTCCTGCCGCCTGGCGTCGTCAACGCCGGCCCCGGCGCGCCCCTCGGCACCGGCGCCAACCAAGCGAACGTCAAGCGGGCTCTCTTCCTCGGCGCCCGCAGCGGCCACTGCACCTACGGGTCCGGCTTCACCGGCGGCAATCACTTCGGCTACACCGACGTGACCCTGCTGCGCAACTGGACCTTCCAGGTCGACACCAACTGGGGCTTGAACCGGGTGGTGGTCAACCTCAACCAGGGCAACCAAGAGTCGTTCGGTGGGGGCGTCGTCTCCCACTACAGCGACGTCTAAGGAGAGGATGCGATGGCGACCCTTCTCTACAGCAACCTCTTCTCGACGGCGGTCCCCGGCCGGCCGCTTTCTCCCCGCCCGTACAACGCGCTCGAGGCGATCGACGGCGATTGCTGCTCGGCGACGCTGACCACGGCGCTCGAGGGCGACGCGGCCGGCGTGATCGAGCTGATCCCGGTGCCGCTGCACAAGCAGCTCGTCAAGGTCGAGATGACCTGGGGCCGAGCGGACACCAACGGCACGCCGCTGCTCGCCGCGAACCTGCTGCTGCGCCTGACCGACAAGCTGGGGGTCAACTACGACTCGTTCATCGTCGGGCTGACGCCGACGCTGCTGGGCGCGGCGCAGGCGACGCCGTACGGCGTGCTGATCCCGCTGCTCCCGGCCGCGCAGGCGACCGCGAGCGTGGCGGGCAGCATCCAGTGCGGCATGGGCGTGACGGGCGGCCCGGCGCAGGGCTTCGGGCGCATCGTGTTGCAGAACACGGCGGCCGCGGCCACCGCGGCGCAGGTGACCTTCACCCTCTACGCCACCTGGAAGTAAGGCTCCCTCCCCCGCCGGCGCCGCAGGCCGGCGGGGGCCAGCTTCAAGGAGGCGGATGAGCGAGCTAGTCGTCCTCGTCTTCGGGGATCTCGTCGAGGTAGGAGAGTTCGCGCGCGGCGACGGCGGACGATCGCAGAATGGCGATAAGCTGGGGCAGGAGATCCCGCTGGAAGGAAACGGAGTGCCGCCCCAGGTGCATGCGAAGCGCGGTCCAGGCGGCCATCGGCATCAGAAACTCAGAGCCTACTGCCTGTCGCACCGATTCGTCGACCTCGTGCCGCCCATTGATGGGCGGGTCCTGCCATCCGCGATCCTGGAGGACGGCAGCCGCAGCGGTCAGATACTGTTCGGAGGTGCCGGCCCACCGCAGGAATCTATCCATTCCGTAAGCATACACGCCCTGCCGGCGGCAGTCAATGTCTGACGTTCCCACCTTTCTCGCCAACCTCCAGGGCGAGCTGGACGCGAGCACGGCCCGCGACGCGACCTTCCTCGGGCAGGCGCTGGTGCGCTCGCTGCGCAAGGCCTCGACGGTGCGCACGCTGTTCATGGAGGCGAGCTTCACCTTCATGACCACCGCCAATCAGCAGGAGTACCCGACCGGGCGCCAGCCGGGCAGCATCCCCTACGTGGGCCCGGCGCCGGCGCTGACGCCGCCGCCCGGCTACGTCGTGGGCGTGCCGCCCGACTTCCAGGAGATGGACAGCTTCTACGTGCTGGTCGGCAACGCCTTCGGCTTGCCGGGCATCCCCATCCGCCGGGGCTCGATCGAGCAGATCCGCGCCAGCTCGCTGCGCGTCGTCTTCGCCGGCATCTACACCGGGCTGTGGTGCTTCCACCATGAGGCGATCCTGCTCGGCCCCATCCCCGCCGGCGCCCAGCAGCTGGCCGGCGACTACCTCCGCGACGCGACGCGCGACAGCGCCACGGGCGCGCTCATCACGGCGGCCAGCGGCGTCGGCGTCACCAACCCGTGGTTCAACGACGGCGAGTTCGCCCTGCGGGCGCTGGTGATGCGCGACTACCACCGCGGGCTGAGCAAGGACGCGCAGCAGGAGGAGTTTCAGGACAAGGAGTGGCAGGAGGCGGTGTCGATCTTCTCGACGCAGGTGTCGCAGGCGAAGAGCGCCAGCGCGCAGGCGCCCCCGAGCTACGGCGAAGAGCAGCCGCTACAGGGGATCTGGTGACCCGCGGGCTTGATCCAGAGGACCTCCGTCCTCCTGCCGCCGCCGGTCGTCACCGCGCGGCGCTCGTGGCGCTGCCAGCCCGCGTACAGCCGGTCGTAGAGCGGCGAGTGGTAGCCGCTCACCAGGACCGTGCCGGCGCAGCGGGAGGCCGCCGCTGCCAGGTCCTCGTGGCCGAGCGGCGCGAGGGGGTGATTGTAGAGACGGTCGTAGGGATTTTGAAGCAGCTCGACCAGGTACGGGGGGTCCAGGTAGGTCGCGGTGTCCGGCGCATCGTAGTACGCCATCACCTCGATCGCCGGCCGATGCTCGACCACGACGCCGGCCAGCCGCGCGATCAGCCGCGCGAGGCGCGCAGGGTACCGCGGCCAATCGAGGGCGGGGTGCGTGGATCTCGCCTCCTTTCTGTGGCTGGCGCGGCGGAAGCCGGTCCTTCTGCCGTTGGTGGCCTCTCCCCCATGCCCCAGGTGGGACCGCACCAGAAGGCGCCGGGCGCGCTCCACCGGGTCGTCGGTCGGCTCGTAGGCCGCCTCGAACTCCTTCCTGGCGTAGGGCGTCAGGCGCACCAGCCGCAGCAGCTGCTCACCCTGCGTCGGGTGCCGCAGGACCCGAAAGAGGTTCACCAGGCCGTCGTCGAGGTCGTTGTAGACCTCCACGCGCGCCCGCGGCTTCGCCAGCAGCACCGCCGCCCCCCCGCCGAAGGGCTCAACGTAGACGCGGTGGGGAGGGAGGTGCGCCACGATCCACGGCGCGATCTTCACCTTGCCGCCGAAGTAGCGGATGAGCCCATTCGATCCAGCCATGCCGTAAGCATACAGCGGGTGGAGGCCTCCGTCTAGTGCCGGTCACGCTCGTCACCTTCGACGCCTGGGTTCCGGACAGCGGCGACGTCGGCCCGCACCTCGCCGTCGCCGACAACTTGCTCCCCGTCCACCAAAGCTTCCGCCTCTGCCAGCAGAAGCAGGTGCAGGCGACGCTTGCCGGCGACGGCCCGGTCACCGGCGCCCTGGTGCACACCTTTCAGCAGGCGCGCACCGTGCTCTACGCGCGGCCCTCCGCGGACATCGTGGGCGGCCCGGGCGTCGGCAGCGAAGCTCACCCGGCCTACGGCCAGCCGCTCTACCAGCAGGTCAACGAGTCGACGCCGAGCGACGCGGCCTACATCCTGGTGCCGGCCCCGGGCTCTGGCATCGTCGTCAAGCTGGCGCTTTCGCCGATCGCCGCGCCGGGCGTCACCAGCGGCCACGTCATCCAGTTTCGCTACGCCATCCCGGCGACGACGGGGGCTTGGACGATCGACTTCTACCTCCAGCAGCAGCCGGCCGGCACGAACCTCGCCCACCGCACGGTCAGCGGCAGCGCCGCGCAGCCCGGCTTCCTCACGGTGTCCTTCAACCTCACGACCGGCGAGGCGGCGGCGATCACCGACTACACCAAGCTGGCGCTCCAGTGGACGATTGCGGTGCCGGGGACCGGCCAGCCGGTCTACCCCTCCGCCGACACCGCCATCGGCGGCTGGCTAGGGCAGCCCGGCGCCATCTCGACGAACCTGTGGCAGATCCTCGCGACCTTCCCGGTCGTCACCACGCCTGCCATCGTCAGTAAGGCGCTCGCACCGGGCGCCAGCGACGCCTACAGCGGCGTCCTCGCCCCGACCGCGCTGGATCCCATCACCCGCACCCAGCACGCCCTGCAAGCGGAGCTGGCGGCCAGCAACGCCGGCGTGACGCTGACGCTCAGCGTGCTGCAAGGCGCGGCAGTCGTCGCGCAGCAGGTTCTGGTCAACGCCCCGACGACGCCGCACCTCTACACGACGCAGATCCCGGAGGCGACGGCGGCCGGCATCACCGACTACACGGCGCTGACGTGCTCGATCGTGGCCTCCTACCCGGTCGACGTCCCGTCGACGCAGTTTCAGACCCCGGGTGTCCCCACCGCGCAGAACACCAGCTCCGCCTTCCCGCTCGGTGTCTCGCCGCCGAGCTCGCAGGCCTGGCAGGTGCTGGCGGACGCCAGCGACGCGACCTATGTCTACACCCAGACCGCCGGGACGCCCACCCTGACCATCTTCTCGGTGCCGACGCCCACCGCGCCGTCGCTCTCCCCGACCGGCTACGTGATCGCCATGCGCGCCTCCGGCTCCGGCGCCTCGGCGACGCTGGCGCTGCTCAGCTACACCGGGACCGTCATCGACAGCTTCACGGTCACGCCGGCCGCGAGCGTCACCGCCTACTCCCACACGCTCGGCGCCAGCGCAGCAGCGGCGGTGGACGCCCTCATCCCGGCCGGGCAGCCCTTCCAGCTCCAGCTCACGCTCGGCCCGAACATTCAGGTGGCGCGCATCGAGTTCGACGCCGCCACTCCCCGCAGCGGGATCTGTTCGTTCCTCGAGCTGGCGGTCCCCCCGACCTCGGCCGCGGAGATCTCTTGGGCGGACCTCGAGGCGCCGGACCCACTGACCTCCTACAAGGGGGACGTACCGACGATCTACGCCGGCACGCCGACGAAGCTCTACACCGTCTCCCCGACCGGCTTTACCAACGTCTCCGCCTCCGGCGGCTACGCCGCGGGCGCCGCGCACCCCGCCGGCTGGCAGTTCTTGCAGGTGGGCGCGGACGTCTACGCCACCAATTACGTTGACCCGATCCAGGCGCGGCTCGCCGGCGCCGGCCTCTTCGCGCCGCTCATCAGTGATCCGTCCCCGGCGCCGCAGGCGCGGCACATGGCGATCGTGCGGCAGTTCCTGCTGCTCGGGGACATCAACCTGACCGGCTACGGCCCGGACTGGATCTGGTGGAGCGCCGGCGGCAACTTCAGCTCCTTCACGCCGTCCCTCACTACCCAGAGCGGCAACGGCCGCGTGAGCTCGACGCCCGGGCAGATCATGGGCTTGGTGGGCGGCGACAACGCCGTCATCTTCAAGCGCAACGCCATCCACTCCCTGACCTGGACCGGCGACCAGAGCGTCTTTCGGCTCGACGAGATCACCCGGTCGGTCGGGACGCCGTTCCCCCGCTCGATCGTGCTGGCGGACGACGCCATCTACTTCTGGGGTGGGGCCTGCTTCTGGCGGTTGAACCCCTACAGCGCGTCGAACCCGGTCGAGCGGGTGGGCGACGAGGTCCTCGCCTCCTACATGGCGGACCCGGTGAGCTCGCCCAACGCCATCCAGCCCTACGACCCGCCGGACATGGCGAGCGAGGACCAGGTCATGGTGGGCTGGTACGACCGCGCGGCCCACCTCATCTTCTGGGAGTACCAGGGGCTGACCGACACCCCATGGCAGCACGGCAAGCGCGTCTGCTACAGCCCGACAGAGGACCGCTGGTCAGCGCTGCCGGCGGGCCCCACCTGCTACGAGATCGGGCAGCTCAACGTCTCGACCTCCGACTCCCACTTCCTGCGCGGCACGCTGGGCTTCGACTACGGCGTCGTCTCGCCGGGCACGACGAGCTGGTACAAGTACAACGGCACGAAGACTTTGCAGGCGACGCTCAAGACGCAGCGGCGCTCGATCGGCCTCGACAAGGTCAGCATGCCGGTGGGGCCGCGGCAGCGCGGCTTCACCTACGTGCCGGACCCACAGCAGGATTACGAGATCTGGGCCGACGTCGAGGACATCACGCCGGTCTGGTCCTCGACGTCGCCGGCCGTGGCGCCGCAGGTGTCCATCACCGTCGAGTGCGCCAACAATCCCCTGGTGCGGCCGGGCAGCGGCAGCTACCGCACGCAGACGACGCCCTGGCTGCGGGCCGGCGAGACGTTTGCCTTCCCGGTCAAGATGGCGGCCTATTGGTGGATCTTCACCGTCAACGTGGCGCCGATCTCCCTGCCGGACATGCTCTACGCCTTCCACGGGCTGTACGTCACCTGGCACCCGCGGGGGAGGAAGTAGTGGCGGTCAGCACCCAGCGGGGCCCCAAGGCGGCGCTGCCGTCGATCCACGACACCAACCTGAAGCTGCTGACCGACGCCAGTAACCTCGCCAGCGACACCGGCTGGCTGGCGCCGGGTGCGGCGCGGCTGGTGGGAGCGACGCTCTCGGCGGCGAGCGGGGGGGCGGGCGCGGTGCAGGTGGTGAGCTTCCCACCCGGCTCGAGCAGCTCCGCCGGCTGGGCGCTGCGCCCACAGCCCAGCTGGAATAGCCACCTGATCGTGCTGCGCGCCGTGTACCGGGCCGCGGTGTCGACGTCAACAGTCTACGGCGTGACGCTGGCGGTCAACGGCGTGGGAGTCGGGGCTGCCCTGCCGGGGACAGCGATCGGCTCGACCACCACCACCTTGCCCAATCCCTCGCTCTCCAACGTCAACGCAGTCGAGGTGACGCTCAGCGCCTCCCCGATCCTCGCCACCATGGAGGGACTCGGTGTCCTCTTCACCCGCAACGTCGACTCCCAGGCCGAGGTTCTCTTGCTGCTGGGCATTGCCTGGCGGGTGTATCATAATTAGGACGGTGTAGAATGGGGGCGCCATGAGCGATCTTCTCGGCGGGTTGGGCGGTCTGCTCGGCGGCATCTTCGGCGGCGTGTCGGCGAACCAGAACGCCAGCGCGGCCAACGCCAACGCCGGGCACGTCAACCTGACGACGCAGCAGAACCCCTGGGGGCCGGCGCAGGACTACTACCAGGGCCTGATGAGCGACGTCTACGGGGCCATCCAGGGCGACTCCGCGCGCTACGGCGGCACGACCCCGGTGGGCGCCGGCCAGCAGGCCCCCTTCCAGCCGATCACCGGCGCCGGGAGCGCGCAGGCCGGTGGCTCGAGCGGCCTGACGCAGGTGGCGCAGGGCGTCTTCCGGCAGGCGGACGGCACGCTGGTGGACGCGAACGGCAACACGCTCTTCTACGGCGGCGGCCCAGCCGGCCCCGGCCATCAGCCGTTCGCCGGCTACTCCGGCAGCGGTGCCATCAAGGAGTCCACCGCGGCTCCCTACCCGAATACGGGGGCTGGCGCCGCGCCTGCCGCCGGGGGCGCCCCTCCTGCCGCCGGCGCCGGCGCTACGGGCCTGACCGGCGAATCCGCGTCGACGTCGCAGGCGATCCAGGCGCTGCTGGCCGCGGCGGCGAAGGGCAGCTCCGTCTATGACCCCTCCTCCCAGATGATCCAGCAGCTCGAGAAGGGGCAGTCGACGAACCCCATGCAGGCGCAGACCTTTGCCGACCTGGCGAGCAACTACGCGAACGGCAACCCGGCGCTGGCGCAGATGATCCAGCAGCTCTTCGCCGGCCAGACCCCTGGCAGTCCCGGCTCGGGGGGGGCCGGCGGCAGCGCGGCGCAGCAGGCGGCGGCCGCGGCGCTGGCGCAGTTCGGCGGCGGGGGCGGCGGGGGCACCCAGGTCACGATCCAGGGCGGCGGCGGCATCCCGGAGGTCGCGCAGTACATCAAGGATCAGCTGGCCTCGAAGTACGACCCCAACTCCGACCCGAACCTCGCGGCCGAGATGCAGGCGGCCAACCGGCAGACGGAGACGCAGTTCAAGAACAGCGTGCTGCCCGGGATCAACAGCGACTCCATGGGCTCCGGGCTGATGGGCGGGAGCGCCTGGCGGGAGGCGATGGGGCAGGCGGCGAACAACTACGCGACCGCGCTCGCCGGCAGCAACGCCAACCTCCAGGGGCAGAACTACCAGGAGTACTTGCAGCAGAAGAACGCGGCCTTGCAGGCCGGCGAGGGCATCAACGTCGGCGCCGGCAACAACGCGGCCCAGATCGCGGCGGCGATGGCCTCCGCCGGCGGGACGCTGGGCGCGGCGCGCACCAACGCCTCGGCGAACTACGCCCTCGGGATGGCGAGCCTGGCGCAGCAGGACCAGCTGGCGCGGATGGGCGAGCTCGGCACGGCGATCGGCACCCAGCAGCAGGGGCAGCTGGCGGACCTGTCGGGGATGGGGCAGCAGAGCACGGCCTTCGGCGCCGAGCAGCTGGGCGCGCTCAACGCGGCGCCCGCCATCAGCAACATCCCCTACGCGGGGTACGAGGCGGCCGGGAACCTGTCCGCGGGCGCCGACCGCAACGCGGTCGCGGCGCAGCAGGCCGCGGACCAGCTGCGGGCCTCGCTCGCCGGCGTCTCGCTGGGCAAGTCGCAGCTGGGCTTCCAGGAGCAGCAGTTCTATGACCCGATGACCCGGCTGGCGCAGGCGAGTGGCATCATCGGGAACCTCACCCACGGCTTCGGGAGCACCACCCAGACCGGGACGGACTTCAGGAACATGCCGCAGCAGAACGTCGGCGGCCAGACCATGGCGGGCATCCTCGGCGGCTCGCAGCTGGGCAGCGGGCTCGGCAACATGCTCGGCGGCCTGGGCGGTGGACCAGGCGGGGGAGGCGGCGGCAGTCCCGTCACCTCGACGCCCGGCCTCACCACCACCGCGCTCGGGAATGGCCTGTACCAGGGCTCGGACGGCCAGATCTACGACAGCAGCGGCAACGTGGTGGACCCGAACTATGGCGGAGATCCCAATGCCTACGGCTAGCTCAGCTCGCCGGCTTCCGCGGGGGCGCCTCCACGCGGCGCCAGGCGTCGCCGTAGCGAATGATGAGGGAGTCGCTCTGCCCCATGTCTACGAATGTGGCGCGCGGTGGCGGGGTGTCGTAGCACCAGCCGGCGTCCGGCAGCGCGCCCTCAAGGCACATCTGCCGCAGAGAGTCGCGCTCCTCGAGCAGCCCATCGGCCTCGGCTTGCACGATGCGGTGCGCGCGGCGCAGATTCTCCAGCTCCGCGCGCGCCGCGTCGCGCTCGCGCTCGGCGGCCTGCTTCTGCCGCAGCGCTGCCGTCGCCAGCTCGCGCTCTCGCTTCTCGGCGGCGGCGACCTCCGGGAACTGCGGCACGTCGGCGAAGCGCACCCACTCGCCGGCTGCGCACGCCGTCATCACGGGGCTCACGGAGCCGTCGATCCCTTGGCGGCAAATGTAGAAGGCCGGCATGTACCTTTGCATGGGGCTGCCTCCTCTCCTCGGGTGAAGCAGGTCGGTCTGGACGAACCAGGCGAACGCGGCGAGCTCCTCTGCCTCGGTCATGCCGTAAGCATACACCACCGCGAGGGCCGCGTCTAGTGCTCCCCTTCATGCCCGGGCCGTACGACCCGACCGACCCCGCGAGTCCGAACTACGACCCGACGCTCTACCCCTACCTGGGGCAGCAGCCCCCGCCCGCCCCTCCGCTTGCTGGCGGGCAGGCGCCGCAGGGGCCGCTGGCGGCGGCGCTACTGCGCTTGCAGCAGGCGCAGGGGCCGGCAGGGCCGGCGCCCGCGGCCGGCGGGCCGCCGCCGCTGACGCCGCAGGACCTCATGGGGCCGGCGCCCCCGCGGGTGGACATCCCGCAGCCGCCGCAGTACCCGCAGAGCTTCGGGGATCTCCCCGACGAGCAGCAGCACCAGGCGAACGCGGAAGCCATGGCGCGCATGGGCGTCGCCTTCGGCGCGGCGCGGCCGGGCGGCCTCGGGGAGGCGATGGCGCAGGCGGCGCTCGGCCGCTCGCTGACGCAGGACGCGGCGGTGGACAGGTATCAGAAGCAGCAGGACTTGCAGTACCAGCGGGACCTCCTGGCGAGCGAGCAGCAGAGCAAGGCCGCGGCCGTCTCCGCGACGCAGCTCCGCGAGCAGCAGCAGGCGACGCAGCGGGCGAGCCTCGCCAACTCGATCGCCCAGCGGCTGGGGCCGAACGATAGTCAGGCGCAGATGGCGCGGATGTACGCCCTGGCTGGGGACGACAAGGGCTTGCAGGGGATCGCCGACGCGATGCCCACCCGGCTGTCGATGAAGCAGCGGGGCGTCAACGTCGACGACCCGATCGCCATCAAGGACTGGACGGACCAGCACGCGGCGGAACTGTCCCGGGGCGACAAGGTGGCGCTGGAGAATGCCCTCGCCGGCCCGCAGGCGCAGGCGGCGGCGCTGAAGGCGGCGGCGGAGGGGCAAGCGACGCTGCCCACGAAGCAGGCCATGGCCCGCTACGAGGCGGGGCTCACCTTCGGGCGCGAGCAGGCGATGGCGAAGGTGAACGACAGCCTCATCCGCGGCCGGTCCCTCGACGAGGCGATGGCCCAGCTGTCCAAGGCCGAGCAGCTCGCCGTCTTCAATCACCAGCTGTCGCAGGCCGCCGCCTCGCAGCCGCTAACCGGGACGGAAGCGGCGAAGGCCATGCAGGGCCAGATCCACGAGACGTACCAGGCGATGAAGGACGACGCCAAGCTCGAGAAAATCACCTTCGAGGGCAAGGAGATGCTGCCGTCCGCGGCGCTCAAGATCATCACCGACCGGCTGGCGCAGAGCGGGCCGGCGCTGCCGCCCGGCGTCAAGGTGCAGCCGCCCGGCGCCGTCCCCTTCCCGACGCCCCTTGCCATGCCGACGCTCGGCGCCCGCGTCGGCACGCCGGCCGGCGCGGCGGTGGGGCCGGCCGGGCCGCCAGGCCCGCTCAACCTGGCGAACGTGGGGACCGGGAAGGCCCCGGCGCTGGACGCCGGCAAGCTGGGCGCCGTCAAGCAGGCGCTGCCGGCGCTGGGGGAGGCGGGCGTGCGGGCGAAGCTGGCCGCGGCGGGCGTGCCCGCGGCGCAGATCGACGCCTACATCGCGGGGGCGAAGCAGTGAGGCTAGGCGTCGTCGTCCGGGACCTCGACTTCTTCGATGGTCAGCGCGGCCGCCGACTCGTCGCGCAGCAATTCGACCATGGCATCCCTCTTGCGCTCAGCCTCCCACTTGTTGGGGTAGAGATGCTCGGTGGGGAAACCGGCGAAGGTGCCGCTCAGTTTCCAGCGCTTGACCATCTTCGGCGGGGCCGGGACGGACACGTGCAGGCCGTAGTCGCAGCTCAGCAGCACCACTCGGCCGCTGGCGTCGGTCAAGCGCACGTCACGCAGGCTTCCGTCGATGATCGTGAATGCCGCTTGGACGCCGGGCAGCCCCACTTCCGCTTCCTTCTTCGTCTCCTTGAACCGCATCGCTCACCTCCTCTGAATGCCGTAAGCATACACCCCTCCCCGGCGCAAGTCAATGCCCTCCGCTGAAGCCGCCGCCGCCTTCGCCCTCGACGACGCCTTCGCGCCGCCCGCGCCCCCGCCCACCCTGGCGTCGGCGCCTGGCGCGGCAGCCGCCGCGGCGCTCGACAGCGCCTTCGGCTGGACGCGCAAGGGCATCGTCCTCATCAACGACAAGACGGGCGAGAAGGTCCCGGTGCAGCAGTGGCCGGCGGCCGGCCCGCCCGCGATCAGCGGGCCGGAGCCGACGCCCGACGCCGGGATCTGGACGGCGGCGCAGGGCGCGGCCACGCGCAGCTTCGGCCTGGCGCTGGCGGGCGCGGCGGAGAGCATCCGGGACTTCGTGGCGGCGCACCCTGCCTTGGCAAGCACCTTTATGGGGGTGGGCGATGTGCCGCAAGGCCTGACCGCGGATCTCGCCGCCAAGGCGGAGGCGCAGCGGCAGGCGTACCTCGCCGCGCACCCTGGCACCGGCGGGGCCGCGGCCGAGTTTGCCGCCGAGCTGGGGACGAACCTCCTGCCCATGGCGGCCGGCGTGCCCGCGGCGGCGCGCAGCGCCGCGGCCGGCTTCACCGGGCTGGGAGCGGCACCCACCCTGGCGAGCGTGGGCAGGGGCGCGGCGGTGGGGCTGGGGACGGGCGCGCCTATGGGCTACTCCGGGGCCTACGGTGCACCGACCGGCGAACGCCTGCGGGCCGCGGCGGTCGCCGGAGGCCTCGGCCTGGCGATGGGGGGCGCCGCCGGGGGCCTGGCGCACGGTGCGCCGGCCCCGGAGGGCGCCGACTTCTCCCCCATCGCCCGCGCCCTCAACGAGGCGCGCGCCGCGGACCAGGCTCCCGCCCCCGACGCCATGGGCCAGCCCCCGCCCTCGCAGCTCTACCGCCAGGCGCAGGACCAGGCGCAGGCCCGCGCCGCGGCCAGCCTGCCGCAGGACGCGACGCCGGAGCGCGTGCAGGCGGCGACGCAGGCCGAGATGGCGAAGGTCGACGACCTGTGGCGGGAGTCGACCGGCATGGCTCCGCCGGGCAGCCCGGAGGCGCAGGCGACGCACGCGGCGCTCGCGGCGCGGGAGAACGCGCCGCGCTATGCCGACCCGCAGTATGGCCCGCTGACTCCGGGGCAGGCAGCCGCTTACCGCTCGGCGGTGCAGATGAATCCAACTCCGGTAGGGAACTCGATGCCCTACCGGGGGACGAGAGAAACCTGGTCCTTCGACCAAGGCATGTACCCCCGAGGCACGACTTTTGAGGACGCCGCAGCGGGGCGCGTGCTGTCGGATCTTCCCGCCGACCTTCCTGTGGATCGCACCGAGTCGAATCACGTCGCGCAGATCAATCCGGCGGGGGGCCGGGCTCCCATGCTCGGGGAGCCGGAGCGCCCCTGGCCGCCGCAGGGAGCGACCCTCGCCGACGTGTCGCCCCCGCCGGCCGCTGGCGCGCGGCCCGGCTACGGGAGCATGCTGCCGCAGGAGGACGCGGCGGCGACCTGGATGGGCCGGCCGCCGGCGCCGCCGCCGCAGGGCGCGCCGGAGGGTATCAACCCGGAAGCCGGCTTCCTGCGCACGCGGAGCGCGCCGACGCCGGAGCAGCTCACGGACGACTTTCTCTACGACGACCTGCGCCACCCGTTCGTGACCCGCGGCAACCGGGCCGAGTTCACCGCCGGCGTGCAGTCGCTCGAGGACGCCGCCAGCCTGGGGCTCGAGGACGCCGACCGGGGGCCGCAAGGCTTCGCCACCGACGCCCGGCACATGCTCGAGGGCAGCAAGCGGGGCAACCCCAACGTGTCCGGCGACACGCCCGAGGCGCTGCAAGAGCGGCTGGCGCAGGACCCGCGGACGCAGGGAGCGATCGACCTGTGGAACCAATGGCAGCAGGAGGCGGCCGGGAAGCTCGAGGATATCAACGCCATGCGGGCGCAGCAGGGGCTCGAGCCGGTGCCGGCGCGGCAGAACTACCTCACGCTGCGCTTCCAGGACGACGAGCCGTGGGTCCAGCCGGAGGGCCCGCGGATCGCGAGCGGGAAGATCGGCCCGGAGCAGGAGCGGACCTACCCCACCCTCGCTGACGCGATGAACAAGGGGAAGGTCCCCGTCCCCGGCACCGAGGACCTGGTGGGGGCCATCCGCGCCAGCCGCGAGAGCTACGGCAAGGCGCTGGCGATGCGCGAGCTGCTGGGCAAGGTCGAGGACCTGGCGACCAAGGGGCCGGGCGGGGGTCCGATGGAGATGCCGGACGGCAACCCGGCGCTGCTTCGCGGCTACGAGCCGCCGAAGGGCTTCCAGCGCGCCGACCAGGTGCGGCTCCTCTCTGACCTGGTGCCAGGGGACGGCAACCTCTACGTCCACCCGGACCTGTGGAAGAACCTCAAGCCGATCATCACCGGGACCGACGTCGGCCGCCTCGGCGAGGCCTACGACGCCATAAACGAGACGGAAAAGCAGGCCGAGCTGTTCATGGGGATCATGCATCCGTGGGCGCTCGGCGAAAGCTCCGTCGCCATGGACCCCAACCCGCTCCAGGGGCTGGTATCGGCGGTGAAGGCGCAAGGACAGGCGGCGGGGCAGCTCCTGTCCCACGTCCCCGGCCTTCAGCGGCTGGCCCCGCGGCCGTTGAGTGCGGCCGAGCAGGCGACGGCGCTCCGCTACATCGACGCCGGCGGCAACATCCACGGCGCCCCGATCGAGGGCGAGGCGCAGGCTCTCGCCAAGACGCTGGCGGGGGTGCAGCGGTGGGGCGAGGGGACGCAGGGAGCGGCGCAGGTACTGGGCAAGCCGGTGGCCTGGACGGCGCAGGCGCTCAACAGGGCGCATGAGCTGAATTCGGAGTACCTCTGGCATGAGCTGCGCCCGCGGCTCCAGATCGCAGCGTTCGCCCGCAACGAAGCCGCGCTCAAGGCGGTGCACTCCGGGCAAAGCAACTGGGCGCTCGGCGTCGGCGGGTTCGCCCGTCGCAACGCTATCCGGGCGCAGTCGCTGGAGCAGGGCATGCGGGGCGTCGCCAATGCCGTGGGCAACGGCTTTGGCGCGCAGGAGTGGAGGCTGCACCGCAACGCGATCACCTCCGATCCGGCCATCCGGCAGGCGCTGGCGCGTGGGTTTCTGTCGCCGGAGTGGAACATCTCCAGCGCCAAGATGTTCGCCTCGCCTTTCAGCAAGAACCCGGTGGAGTCGGCCATGGGGATCAACTACCACATCAACCACGGCCTGATGTTCGGGGCCATGCAGCTCCTGTCGCAGGCGACCGCCGGCCACTACACCTGGCAGAACGGCCCGGGTGGGACCTTCGACCCCTACAAGCTCAGCCACTTGCAGTGGCGCAACCCGCTCGACGGCAAGCTCTACGAGACGAACGTCGGCAAGCACTACCTCGAGCTGGCGCACGGCATCGCCGGCCGCTCGAGCAAGGATCTGTCCGTGGTGGGGCCGCTGACCGACAAGCTCGCGCCGGTCCCCGGCTCGCTGCTGCGCGCGGCGGAAGCGGCGAAGCCGCAGCGGGGCGAAGGCAGGGCGCAGCGCGCCGGGGACGTCACGCAGAACCTCGCGGCCCCGCTGGTGCCGATCAGCCTGCGCACCGGCTGGCACAACCAGCCGGGCGCGCAGCGGGCCACGCCAGGCGGATCGCGGCTGGACCTCGGCGCGTGGCTTGCAGGGCTTCTGGCGCCGGGCCCCACGACGGTCGTTCACTGATAGAATCAACCGCTGAAGGGAGGAGCAATGGCCCTAGAGATCGACCCCGAGCGCCACGCCCTACACCTGGCGCGGATCACCGAGCGGATCGGCACCGAGACGGTCCCCATGTTCGAGTACGAGCCGCTGGCGCGGGAGCTGGCCGCGGCGCACGCCCGCATCGACGCGCTGGAAGCGGCGTTGGCCGGTGACGACGCGCCGGCCAAGCCGGAGGGCTGATGCCTGCTCCGCGAGCGGCGGAGCTGGCGCGCGAGGGGCGCGGCCCCGCCGTCAACCTCAACACGCTGCTTATCATCTTCGGCATCGTCTCGACGATTCTGACGGGGTTCGCCAGCGCCGTGGGGGTGGTCGTGGTGGTGGTGTGGCGGGGAGCGACGATCGAGGCGGTGGTGGAGACGGTGCGGGAGGCGCAGACCGAGCTCCAGCGGGAGCAGCGGTTGCAGGGCATCGACATCGGCACCCTCAAGTCTGACGTGGCGGTGCTGAAATCTTCAAGCGAGCGCGACGAACGGAAGGGGAAGTCACGATGAGCAACGGACACGCCTGTTGCATCCTGGGGATCTGCTGCCCGCCCCTGGCACAGAAGAATGCCCTGGCGGAAGTGATCGAGGGCGCGGTCGAGGGCATCGCTGGCGACGACTCGCTGTCCGCGACGCAGCGGGACTTCAACATCGCCCATCGCGCGGCCGAGGCGCTTCTCCTGCGCTTCGACCTCGCTCCCAAGGGCACTGCGCAGGCCGTCATCGACGGCTGGGGCGCAGGCGCGGAGCTGCGCGCCGCGGCGATCGGCGAGCGCGTGGTGGCGCTCTACGCAGCCACCGGAGATCGTCCGTTACTGCTGGACAAAGCTTGACGTTGCTGTAGGGGAAAGGGCATAATCCTCCCTGTCCTGGTGGACAGAAATGGAGGATCGATGGAGCCAAGCGAGCAACTGCTCACCACCCCCGAGGCGGCCGAGGTACTGCGGATCTCGGCGCGCTACCTCGCCAACCTGCGGCCCGGTGGGCCACCCTTCTTGCAGGCGAAGGCTGGCTCCCGCGTGCTCTACCGGCGCGAGGATCTGCTCAACTACCTGAAGCGCAAGCCCAAGCGTGCGGCGCCGGCAAGCGACGCAGGCTGGGAGGCGTTCGCGGACAACTACCCGCGCAAGGAGGCCATGGCCGACGCGCACAAGGCCTGGCGTCAGACCGCCAGCGTGCGGCCGGCGCTCGAGGCGGTGCTGGCGGCGCTGTGGCGCTGGGTGCCGTACTGGAAGGCCCGGGGCCGGCAGTACACCCCGCTGGCGGCCAGCTGGCTGCGCGCGCACCGCTGGAACGACCCAGCGCCCCCCGCCGAAGCGCCGCTCAGCCGTTACGAGGCGGCGCTCGCGCGCGAGAACGCAGCGCTGGCGGGGCCGGCCGGCGACGACGGCGATGACATCTACACCACCTGGAAGTCTCTGGACGACGAGGCGCGCGAGCGCCAGAACGGAGGCGTGTGATGGGCGAGACATGGAGCTACGTGAAGCCGTGGGATGAGATCACCGTGGAGTGGCCGCGCAAGGATGCGCTGCTGCTTCCCGCCGACGCTCGCAAGACGGAGCGCCGAGACGCCATCGTGACCCGCGAGGGTCATGCTCGGGTGGGAGACGTCGTGGTGCCGCTGCCGCAGGAGTACCGGGTGCGCCAGCGCGACCTCGAAGCCGCGCCGGCAGCGCCGCCCGCGAAGAGGGGCTGATGGGCTGGCGGGTGCAGCTTGGCGAGGACGGCCTGCCGGCGCGCATGGCCTGGGCGCCGCACCCCAAGCCCAAGGTGCACGTCGAGCGCGAGAGCGAGGATGGCCGCTTCGTCCGCGTGCGCGAGCCGGGCAAGCCGGCCCGCTGGGTCAGGCGGGAGGACGTGCCGGGCTAGACGCAGAGCGGCGGCGTGCCCGGGAAGGGACCCTCGTAGGGGCTTGGCGGGAAGCGGCAGACCTCGACAAAGAGGCCGGCCGGGTGCTCCCCGCTGTCGTCCGCGTACCACTTGGTGGCATTCTGGGAGACGATCTGCGCGTCGTCCACCCAGCAGACGCCGGTCAGCGCGTCTTCGGCAGCCCGTACCAGCTTCGTGACGTCCGGACGTCCGACAGGGTGCTGGTGCGTTGGCCGCCGCGGCCGTGGCATCGTGAAGGTGAAGACGACATAGAGCGGTCCGCTGAAGGGCTTGCAGGCCGGCGTGCGCTTGCCGCCGGGCAGCGGCTGGCCCTTGCGCATGGCCCCCTGGCCGGCCCAGCCCACCGCCTCGCGCCAGGCGGCGGTGTACTTGCCGCTCTCGACGATCTTGGTGAACCCGCCGGCGGTGCGCCCGCGGCCGGCGCGCTTGCTGCCGCCCGGCCGCGGGGTGCCTGCTACGAAAAAGGAGATCAAAGGATGCCCCGTGGCATTCGCCGGTAGACCGGCACGCCAGCGCCGGCCGGCAGCCGCGATTGCTCCTCGCGGGCATACTGCTGCTCGCAGCGCTCCTCCGCGGCCATCTCCGCGTCCGCCTCTAGCAGCAAGCTGCTGAGGGCGGCGCGGAGCGAGCGGGCGCCGTAGCGCCGCTGGTAGAGGCGGACGATGGCGGCCTGGGGGCGGGACAAAATCAACATGTGCGGCCTCCGTTCTTTGCGGCAAGCGCGACGGCGCAAGCTCTGCTGTTCGAGTCTCTGGGCGATTGTCATGGCCTCTCCTCCACGGGGCAGAAGCGGGCGACGTCGCAATAGCCAGCGCAGCGGGCGCCGCCCCAGGTGTCGGCGCGCGTGCAGCGCGGCAGGGCTTCGTCGTGGTCCAGCCACTCGGCGTGGCCGGCGAGCCGGAAGTCAAGGACCTCCTGGCACTCCTCGTGCGACCAGACCGGCGCCTGGTAGACCTCGACCGGGGGGACGCCGGCGGCGCCGTCCTTCGCCTTCCAGTCGCGGTAGATGACGTCGACCTCGGCGGAGACGATCGCGACCGGAGCATCCGCCGGCGCGGCCTCCCGCGCCAGCCAGGCGTAGAGGTTGAGCTGCGTCACCCAGTCCTTCCAGCGGCTCGGCGGGTATCGCTGCGTCGGGATGAAGGTGCTCTTGTGGTCGGTGATCGCGTAGCTCATGGCGTCCACGACTGGCGTCAGGAGGTCCCGCTGTCCGTGAACCGTCCAGCGCCCGCAGCGGGCCTCGAGGCGCTGTTCGCCGTGCGAAGAGTCCGGCAGGGCCTCGGCGATGACGGCGTGGATGCCGGCGCCGAGCATGGCCCACATCTCGCGCTCGGCGTCGGCGGGGCGTTCGTAGAGCTCGCGGGCGTGCTGCCAGGCCAGCGCGCGGATGCGCGGCGGCTGCAGTAGTTCGGTGACGGAGATTCTGAAGGGGTCCGGGTTGGGCGGTCGGCGGCGCGCCCGCAGCGCGCGGGCGACCGCCTGCCAGCCCGGGCTGGCTTCCAGCGCGGGGCCGGCGAGCGGCGTGCAGGCGAAGGAGGGCATCACAGCACCTCCCGAAACGCGCGGGAGAACATCGCGAGGTCGGAGAGGGCGCGGGCAAGCGCCTCGGCCTCCGCGGGAGAGAGCGCTTCTCCCTCGCGGAGCCCCACGATCGCGACTCCGTTCCTGGTCGCCACTACCCCGCGGCCGAGGGCGTCGGCCGTCGCGTCAGAAGGGAATGTCATCGTCGATGTCCTTCATGAGGAGCGGCGCAAAGTGCAGCGTGCTTTTCTCGGAGGTATAGGCGATGAGGAGCGTGGAGAGCAGCGCCCCGCCGGCCTCCACGCGAGCCTCTGGCGCTGCGCTGCCAGCGATGACGGAGAGCGCCTGGCCGACGATAGGAGCGGCCTGCTCGATCAGGGCGAGGCAGCTTGCCAGCGTGGGCTGACCCGGCGGCGGCTGCGGCGCCTGAAACTGCGGGCGAGGGAGGGAAGGCGCCGGCAGCTGCTGGAAGCCTGCCGGCGCTTGCTGCTGCTGCGGATGGGGGGTGGGGAGCGGGGCGGGCGCCGCGGCCGGCAGCGGCGAGCCGGCGGCGAGCGCGAAGGCGGCGGCGTCAAACTTGAGGCGCTTCTTGCCCTTGTAGTCCTGGACGTGCGCCAGCTCGATCGAGATTGCCTGGTTCTCGATCGTGGCAGCGGCGATGCCCTGGGGGGGGCGGTCGAACATGAAATCGATCGTCCCCGTCGCGTCGCGCAGCGTGCCGAGGGCGTAGGCGCCGGCGGTCGATACGCCGAACTTGGCGCGGGCAACGACAGCCACCAGCTGCTGGACGGTGCCGCCTACGGGCACCATGCAGGCGTCGGCGACGTTCATGGCAGTTCCTCCTGTGCCCAAGTGGCGAAGGTCGTGAGTAGGACCGTGTCGCGCACGCGGGAGCCCCGCCCTTCGAGGCGCTCATAACTGATGTAGGTTCGCCCCTCCCAGTGGTTGGGACGCACCCTCGTGACCCTGCGCACGATGCGCCGGGCGCCGTACTTGGAGCCCTCGGTGCGGGCGTAGCGGCCTCCCTCGTGAATGTCTTCGGTCTTCACCGCGGCCTCCGCGGGCCGTGCGGGCGCGGCCGCGGCCGCGCGGGGATGTGGATGGTGTGGATGGGCGGCAGCGGGCGCGGGTGGTAGCCGCGCGGCCGGCTGCTGGCGTGCGCGCTGGCGGGCAGCAGCAGGGCGAGGGCGAGCAGGAAGGGCACGCCGGCGCGGCGCAGGGCGTCCTTCCAGCCCGCGGCGAACGCGTTCCGCCACTCGGCGGGGAGGTTGAGGTCGCGCTGGCGGCGGAGCTCGGCCTCGAGCTGCTGCGCGAGCGTGGGCGGCTTCTCGAGCGCCTCCATCACCTTCGCCAGGCCGATGCTCGCGCTGCGCAGCAGGGTCAGCTCGGTGGCGGTGGGCGGGCGCAGGGCGACGGTGCGAGCGGGGTCCAGCGTGCCGCTGTCGGTCTGCGGCGGGAACGGGTCGATCTTCATGGCGTTGTCTCCTCGGGCTGTGCGGGCGGCGCGTAGCGCTTCCCGCTGAGTGTAAGGCTGCAAAGGCTCTGGCTGATGCCGAAGGCCGTCGCCAGCTCGGCTTGCGTCCACTCCCCGCTCGCGGCCAGGCGCCGCAGCGCATCTGCCTTCTCCGCGTCCAGCTTGCGACGCTTCGCAGCGCTGGCGGCGGCGGCCCGCCGGCTGGCGGCAGTGCGGGCCGGCGTGCGGATCCTGCGGATGCGCGCCAGGTGGCGGTCGAGGGCGTTCATCGGCGACCAGCGTAATAGCGCCTCAGGGCATTGTCTGCCTGGCGCCTGCGTAGCTTTCGCTTCATCTCGGGATCGCGGAGGCGCAGCGCTTCGTGGACGGCCTGGCGCGAGACTCCGAATTCCAAGCCTATCGCGGAGAGCGTGAGGCCGGCTGCGCGGCGGGCCTCCGCGGCGTCGGCGATCAGCTCCGCCTCGAGCCCTGCCGGCGTCTGCTGCTGGTCGTCGCGGTCGCGGCAGGCTTGCGCGTGCGCGGCCTCCGCGCGCTCGGCGGCGCCGGTGTAAGACTCCTGGACGCCGATCCACTCAAGGAGAGCGGTGGCGACGGCTCGGGCTTGGGTGATGTTGAGGCGCGCGTGCATGAAAGCGGGCCAGGCATTCTGGCCCGCCGGCAGCTGCTGGATGCAGCCGCACACCTGAAGCCCGCAGTGTCCTGGTGACTCACCGTAAACGCGCACGCCCTCGAGGTCGGTCCACGCCGCACGCCCTTCGTTGCGGCGCTGGAAGTAGCCGGTCGGCGTTGAGGTGCTGCGAATGTAGCCGTCCATCGTCTCCTCTCTCCTTGGCCTTGCGGCCGGTTGCCTGCACTGCTCGCCGTGAGCGCCCGCCGCGGAGCCTGCCGGCGGGCGCCTGCGGCCAGCGGTCAGGCGGGCTTGCGATGCGAGAAGCGGGGCACGAAGCAGCCGCCCAGCTGCCCCGTGGTGCGGTCCAGGTGGCGGCGGATGCCGAAGATGTCGTGACCGAAGTTGGCGTCGTCGGCCGCGAGCAGCTCGGCGAGCCGCAGCGGGTTGCCGTTCGCGTGGCAGGCGGTGACGTCCATGGTGGCATCCATCAGCGGGTAGGTGTCGGCGACCTTCTCTGCGAGGGCGCTGGCACGCTCCGCGATGGACTGGATCAGGAGGCCGTCCTCCCTACTGGTGCGGAACTTGACTGACATGTTCTCTCCTCAGCGTAGGCGGCGCGCGCGGGCTTGCGGCGCCTTCCAGCGTAAGCGCTGGCGCAGAGCCCGCGGCGCGGGGCCGCGGGCCTAGCGTCAGGGCTCAGCCGGCCTGCTCGGCGCGAATGCGCTGGATGTCCAGGAGCTTGCTGTAGCAGCGCTCGCTGCACGTGTCGACGTGGATGCGGTGGCCGGCAGGCCGAAGCTTGCGGCCGCAGATGGCACAGTTGGCGATGTCCTTCATGTCGGGCATTGGCTGTCTCCTCAGCTTGAGCGCGGGCTGCATCGCCTCTGCTCTATGCTCTGATTATACGCTCCTGCGCCAGCGTGTCAAGCCCTATTCTTGTAGGACAATCACCCTTGGGCTGTCTAGGTAAGCGTCCGCGCGCGCCCCTTCCCTCGGCCTTGGGGGTGGGGCTCGGCATGTCGTGCCTGCTGGGATGCAGGCGGCGCTCGCGGCGGGCAGGCCCGCGGCGCGCTTCTCGCGGGTTAGTCTCGGGTGCTCGAGGCCGTTCGACCAGGACGTAGGGGCTTCATCGCGGATCGGAGTACCGCGCCGGTGCCTGGATTTCCCCGCTGCCGTTCCCGACCGGCGGCGAGCTCCGCCGGCACTTGCGCCTGCCTGCCAGCTTCTGCTACGCTGGCGCTCGGGTGGTTGTGAATGCGGCCCGGGGCCTCCAAGGTGTCCGGGCCGCAGCTGTCTTCAGGTCCTGTCCCGGCGCCAGGCGCGGCGCCGCCCTCCCGGAGCGCGCCGGCCGATGCTGCGGCAGGGCCGCCCGCGATGCTGTGCTGCCGACGCTTGCGCATCTCCTCCGCCATGTCTCCGAGGAGCGCGTCCCACTGCTTATCGGTCAGCATGGCGCCGAGCATCGCAGCCCGTCCGCCCGCCGTCAACCCCGCGACATTCTGCCCCACCCACCTGCGACATATTGTCGCACTGCGTTATCACCGCCTCAGCGTCCGCAAGTTGACATAATTCCCCCGCTGTGACCCGAAGGGTCACGCTGCGAGCGAAGCGAGCGCTGCCGGCGTCTCGCTGCTGCTGGCTGGCGTCTGGCTGTCTTGCCAGCTCCTCCGCCCGCCCGCGCAGCTCCACCACCCACCCAAGAGCACAGCTCGCTAAAGCTCGCTGTGCCGTGCGCGCGTAGCAAGCTGCATGCCAAGCAAGCTGCTGCTGCTGGCAGGCGCGCGGCAGCGCGCGCTCAGCGCCGCAGGCTAGGCTTCATGCCAGAGGGTGGGGGGTGCTGCCGCAGGCCGCCAGCGCAAAAGGGATCTGACCCCCGCTCAGCACGGAGCTAAAAAAGCCAGCAGCAGCAGAAAAGCAAGCGCTGCTTGCGTCCTGCGGCAGGCAGGCGTATGCTTACGACATGATCGCAGCGCTGTTCGTGCTGGAAGACGGCCCGTATGCGGGCCGCGCCGACATCGACATCTGGCCCGAGCGGAGGGACGCTCGCCTGTATGCTGGACCGTGGCCTGTCGTAGCTCATCCGCCTTGCGCGCGGTGGGGACGATACTGGTCTGGAGGCCCGAACATGACCGCGCCGCGGCGGCTGCTCGGGGACGACGACGGTTGCTTCGCGGCAGCTCTCTCCGCCGTGCGCCGGTTTGGTGGTGTTTTGGAGCACCCGCGCGACAGCCACGCTTGGAAGGCATTTGGTCTTACGCGGCCACACCATGCCGGCGGATGGATTGCCGCCGGCGACGGAGGCTTCACCTGCTATGTCGAGCAGGGCCACTACGGCCACCAAGCCCGCAAGGGAACATGGCTCTACGCTCGCGGTCAGAGTCGCCTTCCAGAGCTCGCGTGGGGACCGGCGCCGCGCGGCGTGAGGCCCGAAGAGGGCTTTCACTCGCGAGAGGAGCGGCAGCGGGCCATCCGCACCGGCCGCTGCCAGCGCCTCTCGAAACGCCAACGCGCCCTCACACCGCCAGCTTTTGCTGATCTACTCATCTCGCTGGCGCAGCTTGCCCCTTGACAGCTGGCCGGCGGGCGCCGCAGAATGCGGGCAGGCGATGCTCTCGCGGCTGAGCCTGCTCGTCTCCTCGAGCCCCCCGGGCGCCGGCCAGCGGGCGATTCTGGCCGACTTTAGCGCTGCGGCGCGGAGGGACTGTGGACTTTGACGACCTCTTCCCCTCGACCATTCCGCTGAATTCGCTCGCGGTCGGCAGCAGCGGCCCGCGGGTCCTCGCCTACGACCCCGGCACGAATCAGGCGCAGTTCTACCTGCTGGCGCAGCTGCTCGCCGGCGGCATCGGCGGAGCATCCGCCTCCGTCACGGCCGGCACCACGCAGACGCAGGCCGGCGCGACGCCGCTCACCGCGGTCATCAACGTCGTCTCGACGAACGCCACCGCCGGCAACGGCGTGGCGCTGCCCGCGAGCGCCGCGGGGAACTTCGCCATCGTGGTCAACGCGACCTCGAAGGCGATCCAGGTCTACGGCGCCTCCCCCGACACCATCAACGGCGTCGCCACCGCCACCGGCGTGCCGCAGCAGGCGATGACCATCGCGCTCTACGTCTGCGCCGCCGCAGGGGCCTGGTGGGCGGAGCGCGGCGTCGGCCTGGGACTGCCCTCCTACACGACCGCGAATGCCTTGACCGCCCTCGCCGGCGGCGGCCAGAGCGGCGCGACGCTGCTGTCCGCGGCGCTCAACCGGGTCACGACCGTCGCCACCGACCACGATTCGGCCATCCTGCCGGCCAGCTCCCCCGGCAACGTCGTCGCCGTCTTCAACAAGGGCGCCCACATCCTCGACGTCTACGCGAACGGCACCGAGGTCATCAACGCCATCGCCGCCAGCTCCCCGATCTCGCTCGCCGCCGCCAAGAGCGCGTTTTTCGTCTGCTCGGTCGCCGGCACCTGGGACACCATCCCGACCGTGCCCTCGTAACGCTGCGCGATGCCCCTCTACGTCGGCAGCCTCGACTTCCTCCCGGTGCAGATCCCCGCCGCCGGCCAGCTGGCGATCGCGGCGCGCTACTTCAGCCAGCTGTCCGTCGAGACGGACGCCGCCTGCACGGCAACGGTCATCCGCGTCGACGTCGACCCCGCGAGCCTCGCGCCGGGCGCCTACCCGCCCATTCCGGGCTCGCCCGTCGTCTCCGCCGTCAATCAGTACACGGTCGCCCCCTCGACGCTGACCACGATCAGCGTCGACTGGCCGTTCTACTTGATCCAGTCGGCCGGCGGTACCTGCCGCGTGGCGCTGGTATGAGCCTCCGCACCCGCGACGCGATCGATGAGCTGCTTTTTGCGCTGCTGCTGCGCCCCGGGCGCCGCCGGCGCCGCGGCAACCCCGCGCCGGGCCCGGTCCACGACGTCCGGGTCACCTTCGCCGGCGATACCCGCATCACCTTCGCCGGCGATACGCGAATGCTGCCCTTCTAGGCCATGGCGAACAAGAAAATCAGCGACTTGACGTCGAATCCGACGCCCGCGCTGACCGACCTCCTCGAGATCGAGGCGCCAGGCGTCGGCAGCTTCAAGGAGACGGCGAACGCCCTGGCGGTGCTCTACCAGGCGGCCTTCGGCGCCGGGGGAAGTCTCCCTCTCGCCGGCTACGGCACGGTGACCTCGGTCGGACTCGCCTTCTCCGGCGCGCTGCCCTGGCTAGCTGGCGCCAGCACCATCACCACGGCGGGGACCTTCACCCTCGGCGTCGCCGGCGGCCAGACTGCCGCGCAGGTCCTGGCGACGAACCCAACCACCGCCAGCACCGTCATCCTCCGCGCCCTCACGAACAAGCATCTCGCCAGCGCCGGCGCCGACGCCAGCAACCCTGGCGCCGTCCAGCTCGCCGGCGACCTCGGCGGCACCGCCGCCAGCCCGCTGGTGGCCGCCTTGCAGGGCATCACGCTCTCCGCGACGCCCCCGACGAGCGGCCAGGTGCTCACCGCCAGCTCCGCCGGCGCCGCCGGCTGGGCGAACGCCGCGGGCGGCGTCTCCAATCCCCTCACCCTCACCGCCGCTACCGGCGTCTCCGCGCAGATCCTGGCGGCCGGGACCGACACCAACATTCCGCTCCTTCTCGTCCCGAAGGGCTCCGGCCAGGTGCGTCTTTTCTCCGACACCTATGCCCCCGGCATCGGACTCTTTTGCGGTACCAGCCCCCCCGGCCTTCAGGTGCAGCAGGCGGGAAGCACGAACCTCGCAGACCTCATCGCCCGTACCCTCTTCGCGGGAAACGCCGCGACGCCGCCGGCCACGCTCGGCTATAGCGGCCACGGCCTCGACCTCGCCGCCGACAAGATGGTCCAGTGGTCGAACACGACCGGCGACGCCACGCAGGCCAAGGACACCCTCCTCTCGCGTTCGGCCGCTGGCGTCTTCTCGCTCGACACGACCGCGGCCGGCAATCACGCGGGCTGGTACAACTACGGAGGCACCTCGCGCGTCGCCGCCGACCTCACCAACGCCACCGCGACCATGGCCGCCATCACCGGCCTTTCCGCGACGCTGCAAGCGGGCCGCTTCTACCTGGTGCGGATGGTGGTGAAAGCGGTCAACAGTCAGGCCACCGAAGGCGTGCAATTTGACTTCAACGGTGGGACCGCGACCGCGACCGCTTTCTGGATGGGCGCGGGCATCTTCGCCTCCGGGGGAACTGATGTCATCGGCACCAATATCGCGACCTCGCTTGCGAGTGCCATCACTTTCACCACCTTCACGGGCGAGTCCGTCATCGTCTTCGAGGGTTACATCCAGGTCAACGCCGCCGGGACCCTGATCCCGCGCTTCGCTGAAAACACTTCCGCCGCCGGCACCGCGACCGTCCGCAAGGGCGCATTCATGGTGCTGGTGGATACCCCTTGAAAAAGGAGCCTCCCATGGCAGGCAGCATCGCAGATCTCTCTCTCGCCTCCTGTCCCGACCCGCATGGCAACGGCCAGCCCACCGTCGAGATCGTCTACACGGACCCCGACACTCAGAAGGTCACCCGCTCAGGCTGTTTCATGAGCGTCCACGGCGCTGGCCCGCTCAATTTTCGCTTTGTACACGGCGCGCCCTCGAACCCGCCGCAGAGCGTCTTCGAGATCGGCACCGCCTATTACCCGAACCAGCCGATTGCCGGCCGCACCGCCATCTCGGAGCTGTAGATGGCGCCCCCCTACGCCGCCGCCGAGAACCGCCAGCCGCAGCTGCTGCTGGACCCCCAGGCGCGCGACGCCATCGTCGCCATCCTCCTCGAAGGCCGCTGGCCCGACCGCCCGGCCCGCGACCCGCTGGCCGCCGTGCAGGCGCTGCAAGGCCTGGCGCTCGCCCCGGACCCCGACATCGCCGCCCACACGCTGCCGCGCAAGGGCCGGCGCCCGCGCAAGCGGCCCGGGCTGCCGCCGGCGCCGGCAGCTTCGACCGGCGACAACGCCCGCAACCGGGACGGCTGATGCCCTGCACCGTGGACCTCGAAGTGGGCCAGCCGCAGGTGCTCATCCGCACCGGCTTCGGCACCTTCCGCTTCGAGGTCTGGCAGGGCGGCATCGACCGGGAGGTCTGGGACCTCCTGAAGTCGCTCGAGCGGCCCCACCTGCGCGACAACCGGATCCGTCGCTGGGAAGTCACCATGCCGGAGCCCTTCACCGAGGCACTCAGCAACCTCGGCCCCGACAGGCGCTTCGTCGTCTTCTCCTCCACCGACCGCGCCCGACTCGTGCTACGATGCTCCGAAGGAGCCCACCCGGTCCCGGTGTCGCAGCCGCTCTACCGGATGCTCAAGGAGCTCGATTGGCGAAAGGAGCCAAGCCGTGAAGAAGATCGACCTGGACACGATGCCGAAGCCGAAGGAAGAGCCGAGCAAGGGGGACGTGGGGGAGATCGGCCGGATTCCCTCCCAGGACTGGACGGACCAGCTCGGGAAGCCCAAGAAGTAGCCGCGCGCGAGCTCCGCAGCCAGATCGGCGCGAATCCGCTGATGCGCACGCCGGCGCAGGAGCTCTACCTCGAGAAGCTGCGCGCCGCGCGGGCCGCAAAGCCCGTGCGGGGCTTGCGCCGCGACGGCCACGTCGGCAAGCCGCGCCGTAAGCGAGGAGGATAGGATGGCCTTCAAGCCCGACCAGCCGATGCCAGGTGATCCCGTCGCCGCGCGCGTCCGCGGCATCCGCCAGCAGATCGCCGGCGCCAAGCCCGGCGGCGGCCTGCCAGGCCTCGGACCGGTTACGCACCCGACCGGCTACGGTCCCGGGATGGGACCCAACGTGGACGGCGGCTTTGGCGCTGGCAGCTTCCGCCCGGGTGGCCCCGGTGGCGAGCACACCCGGCCGCGGCAGCTCGGCGGGGGCTCTGACGGCGACCAGGACCGGAGCTTTCGGTCCCTTTCCCCGCAGCAGCAGGCGGCAGACAACGCTCAGCGGGAGGCCCGCATCGCCGCCGACGCCGGCATGCGCCGCGGCGGCGCTGGCGGCCGCTCCACGAATGGCCTCCCCGATGATCAGGGCGGCAAGGACTCGGCCGGCGGCGGCCCGATTTCCCAGGAGCCCATGCAGCGCCCCATCGGCGGCATCACCGGGACGCCCTCCGGGCCCGGCTCGATCAGCGGCGGGATGCCTGGCGGCGGCATCAACTCGGCGGGCGGCCCCGGCGGCCCTCCTGCGCAGTTGCTCGGGCCGATGCCGGGAACGAATGGCGTCACCGAGTCCGGCCGCCCGGCCCTGGCCCCGAATTACATGGCCGCCATGGGCGCCGCTGGCGCCCCGTCCATGGGCGGCGGCCTGCCAGGCCTCGGACCGGTTACGCACCCGACCGGCTACGGTCCGGGGATGGGCCCCAACGTGGACGGCGGCTTTGGCGCTGGCAGCTTCCGCCCGGGCGCCCCCCAGGCTCAGCCCCCCATCTACCAGAGCATCCGCCCGATGACGCCGCCCGGCGGCTTCCCGCCAGGCCAGATGGGCGGCGGCCTGGGCGGCATGCTCGCCGGCGCCGGCGGCGGCCCGCAGCCCATCGGCCAGGTGCCGAAGGCCCCGAGCCCCATGCCCTTCCACCCGCTCATGGGAGTGCAGAGCGGCGGAGCCCCGACCACCGGAGGGTAGGCGTGAAGACGCCCCGCTGCACCGCCGCTGACTACCTCGCCCAGCTCCGCGTGCTCGAGCCCGGCGACACCGAAGCTGCCCTCCGCAAGCGGCTCGGCGTCTGGCCCATGCAGATGACCCGCTGGCGCAAGGGCACGGTCGGCTTCCGCAAGGAGGAGGCGAAGATCCGGGCCCGGCGCAAGTCCGTCGAGGAAGCCGAGCTCCGCGCCGCCGGCCTGCGCCGCGAAGCCGGAGCCCAGCAGCGCGAGCGGGCGCGGGTGGGGGCAGCAGCGCGGGCCAGCGCGGACCTTGACACGCCCGCAGATGCTTCACGTGAAACCATCAACGACCCGGAGCCGCTCGACCCCCGCATGCAGGCCTTCCTCGACGCCCTGCGCGACCACGACGACCGCTCGGCGGCGCTGGACGCCGCCGGCATCACCTCCTGGGAGGAGGTGCAGGCGTACGCTCGCGCCACGCCGGCCTTCGCCCGGCGCTACACCGACATCATGACCATGCAGCTCTTCCGGGTCGAGGACGCGGTGCGGCGCAAGGGCGCCAAGGGCGACACCAAGGCCGCCCAGATCTACCTGCAAGGCGCCGACCCCTCGAAGTACTCGACGAAGCTCGACGTCCGCCACTCCGGCAGCGTCGCCGTGACCGCGGAGGACGCCGCCGGCCAGGCGAGCTGGCTGGCGAGCTTCCGCGCCGACGCCAAGCCCGTCGCCCAGCTCGCCGCGCAGGCCGCGCTGGCGACCGCGGGCGAGGACCTCCAGGAGGCAAGCTGATGGCCCGACTCACCACCGCCGAGCGTAACGCGCTGCCCGACTCGGAATTCGCCATCCCCTCGCAGCGCAAGTACCCGATCAACGACGCCGCCCACGCCGCCAACGCCGAGAGCCGCGCGGCGGGAACGGGGCGTAAGAACCTCTCCGCCAGGATGAAGGACGTGATCGACAGCAAGGCGAACGCGGTGTTGGGGGAGAACCCGAATGGCGGATCCTGATCCCGACCACCTGCCGCACCACGCGGACGCCCGCGCGCAGCTTGCGCACCTGCGCGCCCAGCTCGCCAAGCGCCCGGACGGCTACGTGACGCCGGCCGAGCGCGAGCAGGTGCGCCGGCTGGAGGTGGCGGCGCGCCACGCCGACGCCGCCGAGGCGGAGCCGAGCACGCCGGACACGCCGTGAGCTGGCAGCTACCGGGCAGCCCAGACGCGCGTCAGTACCTCGACGTCATCAACGACATCAGCTTGACGCTCGACCCGAAGCTCGCGCGGGCGAAGTTTCGCGCGCTCGCGGAGGCGGACTTCTACGCCTTCTGCAAGTGGGCGGCGACCTTCGGCAAGCACCAGATCAAGGACCCGGGCCACCCGCACCTGATCCGCGACGGCAAGCCCGGCTTCTGGGTCGACGAGCCCTACGTCTTCGACCTCTGCCGGCGCATCCAGGAGGCGCTCGACAGCTGGAAGGACGTCGACGCCATCTTCGAGCCCCGCGAGCACTTCAAGACCGAGATCCGCACGAAGCTCGCGACGATCTGGCTGACGCTCAAGGACCCGTCGATGACCACCGCCATCCTCATGCACAAGGTCGACCAGGTGGGCGAGGCGGTGTTCAAGGGGCTGCTCGAGGAGCTGGAAAAGAACCAGGTCCTGCTTGACCACTGGCCGGACATCCTGAGGCCCGAGAAGAAGGAATATCCCCTCTGGACGAACACCGCCGCCACCATCATCCGCAAGCCGGGGCCGAAGGAGCCCTCCTTTTCGATCCACAGTCTCGGCCAGCAGCCGACCTCCGGCCACTACCGGCACATCGTCGTCGACGACGCGGTGACGCAGCAGGTGGTCGAATCGCTGCGAATGATCAAGGAAACCGAGGAGGACCTCAAGCGTGCCGTAAACCTCGGGACCGACGACACCCGGTGGGCGCACGTCGGCACGATCTGGGATGCAAACGACTCTAATTGCCGCCTGGCAAAGCAGGGCTTCTTCGGCGACAGCTGGCGCCCCGGCGACTGCTACCAGGCGGACGGCGTGACGCCGCGGCTAAAGTCGGTGCGCTTCCTCCGGGCCTGGGAGCGCAAGGAAGGCCCTTATATCTTTTCTTGTCAAATGCGAAATAAGCCGATCGCCAAGGACAACCAGGGGCTGCTGCTCCAGTGGATCGACGTCCGCTACGGAAAGAAGCCCCGGGAGGTCTGGCCCGACACGGTGCCGCACGGCTTCTTCGACTACTCGAGCGGCCTCGCGGACGACTTTATGGTCATCTCCGTCATCGGCCTGGGGCGCGACCGCCTGCGCTACCATCTCGACCTGATCCGGGAGAAGGCCGCGGCCGCCGGCCAAGGCGCGCTGGACATCATCTTTGCCGCCGTTGCATACTGGAAGCTGCACACCCTCTGGGTGGAGGATGACTTGGTGAAGAAGAACCTCGAGGCGGAGATGGAGCGGCGCACCTACCGCTTCCGCGTCCGCCTCTTCCCGAAGCAGGCGGCGGCGACGCCCAAGGAGACGCGCATCTCCGGCGGCGGTGTAGGCGGCCTGGTGCCCGCGCTCGCCCGCGGCGAGCACCTCTTCCCCCGCGATGGCTTTGGCCACGGCTCGCAGGGTGACACCCGCGACACCTTCGAGCAGTTTCTGGAGGAGGAGTACAAGTACTGGACGCCGGCCAAGGGGCTGGCGCACAACGACGACTGCCTGGACGCCATGGCGTGGCCGGAGCAGGAGAGCGTGCGCAAGCTCCTGACCTACCCGCAGGACGTGACCGAGGACCAGCCCACCCCCGACGACCTCTACGCCGCCGCGATGGAGCAGGCGCGCGCCAAGCAGGGCCGCGGCACGAGCGGCCCAAGCTGGCAGGCGGCGTGATGCCCATCGGGCGCCCTCGCGGGAAGGCAGCGGAAGCCGACGCCAAGCCCGGCGTCACCAGCTCCGGCCAGCTCAACTACGGCGTCCCGCTCGACGACGACGACCTCCTGAAGTATTTCCACGAGAGCCTCGACCAGAGTACCGCCTTCTTCGCCGACGCCCGCACCGAAGCCGAGCTGATCCTCGACATGTACGCCGGCGAGACGCTCTCGCCCACCGACCAGCTCTTCCTCGAGCAGACCAAGCGCCCCCCCGTCTCCTTCAACTTCGCCGCCGCCACCATCAACACCTTCGACGGCATGAACCCGCCCAAGGACGCCATCTTCCGCGGCCAGGACATGGGCGAGGCGGAGGATGCCAAGGGCGACTGGCTGACCACCATCGTCCGCCAGGAGGTCCAGCGCTGCAACGGCCACGACGCGGACAGCCGCGCGCTGCGCAGCATGCTGTTGACCGGCTACGGCTTCACCGACACCTACCTCGACACGAGCCGCATCCCGATCCGCACTCGCCGCACCTACATCCCCTTCCACGAGATCTGGCCCGACCCGGACGCCAAGGACACCAACCTCTCCGACGCGAAATTCCTGATCCACGAGCGGGAGTGGCTCCTCGAGGAAGTGCAGGCCCGCTTCGGCAAGAAGGCGGAGGCGCTCGAGGGCGAGCTCGAGACCGGCGCCAAGGGGCCGCTCCCGAGCTCCAGCACCCAGGTGGCCGGCGGCGGCACGCAGACTCCCGGCGCCGGCCGGCAGCGCATCAAGATCTACCGGCTGCTGTACTGCCGCTACATGCCCCGCGCCTATTACGTCGACCCGCAGACCGGCGAGGAGATGGACGGCCCCTTCCACGAGTACGAGCAGCGCGACGACGAGCTGCGAAAGATGGATGGCGAGCGGGGCGACGACCCGGCGACCGGCCAGCCCGTCGTCGGCCCCAAGCCCTTCCCGGATGGCGTCGGCGAGGTCCACCAGTACCGCGGCGTCCGCTGGTACCAGGCCTACATCTCGACCGGCGTCGCCGGCAACGCGAGCGGGCAGGGTACCGTGCTGGTCAGCGAGGAGCTGACCGTGGACCGCTTCCCCATCCAGGCCTTGACGGGCTTCGCCTGGGAGAAGCCCAAGGAGCGGCGCATCCGCTTCTTCGGCCTGGGGAGGATGATCTACCAGCCCCAGCTCTTCGTGAACAAGTCGATCGCCACCTACCTCGACATCCTCATGCGCGGCGCCAAGGGCGGCGGCTTCTACGAGGAAAACGTCACGGTCGGGAGCGACAAGGACTTCACCGATGCGCAGTCCACCCCCGGCAGCTGGACGAAGGTCAAGGCCGAGGCGCTCTCCGGCAACAAGATCGAGCCGAAGCAGGTGCAGCCGGTCCCGCCTGGCATCGAGAGCTTCATGCAGTTCTGCATCGGGACGCTCAACGACATCTCGCTGATCTCGAAGGCGCAGATGGGGACGACGGAGGGCCAGGACGCTGCCTCGAACGTCGCGCTGGCGAACCTCCAGGAGCACAACCAGCAGGGCCTGGGGCTGCTCTTCCGGGCCTACAACCTCTTCCTGCAAGAGGAAGGGCTGCTGTGCGGCGCGATGGTGCTGCGCCACCTGCCGGCGGCCGAGATCGACAAGATGCTCGGCGACGTCAAGCCGGTCATGGGCCTGACCGTCCAGCAGGGCCAGCCCGACCCGCAGACCGGGAAGCCCGGCCAGCCGACGCCGATCCTGGTCGACGACCCCTCGGCGACCCCGGAGGACGGCGGCCAGATGACGCCGGGCCCCGCGGGCCCGGACGGCCAGCCGATGCCCGGCAAGATGCAGCGGCCGATCAAGCCCTCCGACATCCTGAAGGCGTCCGACCCCTTCGACTTTGACGTGACCGTCGATACGGGGCAGGCGTCGCCGACGCAGAAGCTGGCGGCCTTCTCGCTCTTCGTCGTCACCGACCTCATCGGCACGCTGGTCAAGGCCGGCTTCGGGAACCTGGTCATGCCAGCGCTGATGAAGATCGCGCCGCTGCCCGGCACCATGGGCGCGGACCTCGCCGACGAGATCCAGCAGCAGATCGACCAGCAGCAGCAGGGGCCCGACCCGCAGGCGCTGGTCAAGCAGCTCCAGGGCATGGGCCCCGACCAGATCCAGCAAATGCTGGACAAGGCCGGCATCAAGCTGCCGACCCACCAGCAGCCGCCGAAGGTCAGCATCCAGCTCAAGGGCGCTCTCCAGCCGGACCCGAGCGAGGCGAATCAGCTCTGGCAGCAGCAGGGCATCCAGCCGACGCCCTCTCCGCAGCAGCAGCTGCACGGCGCGGCAGCGGTCGCTACGGCTGCCGGCGCGCAGCCGCCGCCACACCCGGAGCCGCCGGCGCCCCCGCCGCCGCTCGACCCGAACAACCTCATCCCCCCGCCGCCGGGCGCGCCGCCCGCGGCCCCGCCGCCCCAAGGAGCGTAAGCCATGTCCGAGCCGCTGACCCAAGACACCCAGCTCGACGGCGACGTCGCCGCCAGCGAATCCTACCTGGAGAGCGTCGTCGAAGAAGCCCGCGAGGAGCGCGGTGCACCCGCGGCGCCGGCCCGCGCCGAGGAGCCGGCGCCGGAGCCTGCCGCCGGCCCGGCGACGCCGGAGCACGCCGCGCACTGGCGCCAAAGGTACGAGGCGCGCCAGGCGACGCAGCGCGCGCTCAGCGAGGCGCAGCAGCGCGGCGAGCGCATGGAGCGCGAGCTCGCGGCCATCAAGCAGCAGGTGGCGCAGGGCCCGCGGCCGGCGCCGGCCAACCCGGACCCGGAGCCGGTCTTCGAGCAGGACCCGAAGGGCTGGTACCTATGGCGGGACCGTGAGACGGCGCGCCAGTACCAGCAGGGCATGGTCACCGCCCTCGGCCCCATCTACCAGTACATGCTCGGCCAGATGCAGACCGGCCAGCAACGCCAGGCGGCCGAGCAGGAGCGCAGCGCCGGGCAGGCCGAGGCCGGCCGCGTCAACCAGCTCGAGGTGGAGTACCAGACCGCGGTGCCAGCGTACCTGCCCGTCGTCCACGACGCCGCCGAGCGCATCGCCGCCACCTACATGGCCCTCGGCCACCCGCAGGCACAGGCCAACGAGATGGCGGTGCGCGACCTTCACGCGGTCTGGAAGCGGGGCGAGGCGGCTGGCTTCCACCCGGCGCAGTACCTGCACCAGATGCTGACCTACGGCGGCAACGGCCACGCCGCCGCGCCGGCCGCCGCGGCGCCCCCCCCGCCGCCCTCGCCGGCGGCGCGCCGCGTGCGCGACATGCAGGCCGCCGCCCGAGCGCCGGAGGCCGGGAGCCTCAGCCAGGCCGGCGGCGCGCCGACGACGGTCAGCAAGGTGGCGAAGCTGACCGCGCACGGCAAGGGCGCGACGAGCGCGGCCGAAGCTCGGCGGGCCGGGGTGAGCGAAGAGGACCTCTACGAGGTAGCGTTCAAGCAGGAATTCGGCGGGTAGAAGAAAGGGCTTGCATTTGCCGCCGAGCTGTCGTATGCTTACGGCAATGGCTACCGATCTCATCCCACTCGCCGGCGCCCCCCTCCGCGCGCTCCGCGAGCGCGCGGGGCTGAGCCTGCGCGCGCTGGGCGAGCTGGCGGGGATGACCGCGGTCCACATCGGAGAGGTCGAGCGGGGCTCGCGGCGCTTCTCGCCCGAGGCGGAAGCGCGCGTGCGGCTGCTGCTGGACGAGCGACTCAAGGAGGAGGCGAACTGATGCAGACCGAACAGAACCTCGGCAGCAGCTTGGCGCGCTTCCTGGGCGTGCGGCCGCCGCGCCGCATCCCGCATCCCTTCGTCGAGGGAAGCTTCGTCGATGCCCTGGAGCTTTGGCCCGGCGGCGACCCAGGCGCCTACGCCCTCGCGAAGATCCACGACTACGAGGACGCTGCGAAGCGGGGCAGCAGCGAGAACTACGTCCTGCTCGCTCTCGCCGATGGCGTGTGCGCCGCTGTGCAGGGCGCTGACGCGGAGGCGTTCTCCTGGCTGACCACGCTGAAGACCACCCGCGGCTGGATGGGCAACGAGGTCGGCAGCCGCGACGGCGGCTACTGGTACTTCTTCCTCGTCGCCGTCTGCGGGCTGGTCCGCAAGGGCTCGCCCGCAGTCCAGGCGCTCGCCTGGGAGTGGCTCGACCTGGTGCGGTTCTGGGCGAACACCGGCGCCCCGATGACAGGCCAGCGCTCGGTGCTGCCGGGGCTCGACGAGTGGACGTTCTGCGACGAGACGATGGAATACCTGGCCGGCCGCGGGCCGGCGCCCTCCTCGACGCCGCCCACCTTCGACCAGCTGATGGTCAAGGCGGTCCTCCCGGAGCTGATGGCACTGTGCGACCGCCCGCTCGCCAATCCCGCCTGGAAGATGGCGACGCCGGTCACCTTTTACCTCGGGCCGGCGGAAGCGATGGTGGTGCTCGACGCCAGCGTGGACGCGAACACCATCGCCTGCCTCGCCGGCAAGCGCTCGCGGACGCTCAAGCTGACGACCTGGGCGCCCGCCCCCCCCTGGGGCGTCCAGGACGCGAAGACGGGCGAGGTCGCGCGCATCCGCGAGCAGAGCGACGGCGCGCGCTGCGTCGTCTCCGGGGGTGTGGCGCACTACACCAGCCGCATCTTCAAGCCGGTGGACATGCCACTGCCGGCGGGGGCGAAGGTCTACCGCCTCGGGAGCGGCTCGACGCAGCCGGACGGGGCTGTCCAGCCCAACCTGCCCCCGCCGCCCGGCGCGCGCCCGCAAGGCCCGCTGCCGGCCCCGAAGGCCGCGGCCAAGCACGCTGGCTGCCTGCCGGGGCTGCTCGCGGCGCTGGCGGTGGTGGCTGGACTGGTCGGCATGGTCAAGGTGCTCTTCGGATGACCTTCGCGCGGCGCAGGCGGGAGATGGAGAGGGCGCGCGCGGCGCTGGAGTCCGCAGAAGAGCGGTTTCTGCGCGACGCCGGCTGGGAGTGGACGTGCGACGTAGCCTCGACGTGGCTGTGGCGACGCGGTAGCTCTCCGGTCGTCTACCTAAGTAAGGAAATGGCGATCTTCGTCACCTTGCGGGACGGCGAGCGATGACCGCCGGGGCCGTGATGGGCATCGGCTTCGCCGCGCTGGCGCTCTGCGTCTGCGCGCTCTTCGTCGTCGGCTACCTCGCGAGGCACAAGAAGTGAAGACGCTGTTGGACCTCCTCCGCGGGCTCTTCGCCGCTTGGCGTGCAGGGGGCGTCGCCGCAGCGCAGGCGCCCACGGACCCGGCCTGGGCCGACTACTACGAGACGCCCGCGCCGCAGCCCGCGAGCGCAGCGCCTGCCGTCCCGGAGGCTCCGGTTGCACGCTTCTCTGGCGTCACGGCCGGCACCGTCCAGGCGATCATGCCGCACCTTTCGGCGGGGCATCTCGCCGAGTACCTCCCCTGGCTGAACGGGGCCATGGTGGAGTTTGCGATCGACACCCCCTTGCGGATCGCCGCCTTCCTGGCGCAGCTCGCGCACGAGTCAGGCGAGCTGACCTACATGCAGGAGATCGCCTCCGGCGCGGCCTACGAGGGGCGCGCGGATCTCGGGAACTTCTACGCGGGAGACGGCGTGCGGTACAAGGGCCGCGGGCCGATCCAGCTCACCGGCCGCGCCAACTACCGGGCGTGCGGCGCGGCGCTCGGGCTGGACCTCGAGGGCGACCCGGCGCAGGCCGCGACGCCCCAGGTGGGGTTCCGCGTCGCAGGCTGGTACTGGACGACGCACCCGGCCACCGACCGATGGGGCCAGCCGATCGCCGGCTGCAACGCCCTCGCTGATGCGCAGGACTTCACCGCGATCACCCGCGCCATCAATGGCGGCCTGAACGGCCTGGCGAGCCGAGAGGCGTACTACGCCAAGGCCCGGGAGGTGCTGGGGGCATGAGCGCCAGCGACTGGTCGCCTGAGCTTCTCGCCGAATCGAACGGCGCCGTCCTGCGAGCGAAGCTCGCCGCGGCGGACAAGCTGCGCGAGAAGGCCGTCGCCCTCCTCCGGCAGATCTACGTTGTCGAGGAGGCGTCGCGGGGCGTTTGGACCCTGGCTGCTGTTCACGGCATGCCGTACAGCGGCCCCAACTACCGTGAGGAGCTGCTGGCGCTGGAACGCGCCTGCGGGCTTCCGAGCACCGAGGCGACGCGATGATCCTCCCCTCCCTCGCCGACGCCGAGAGCCGCCTGCGCTCCCTGCTCCCCGGGCAGGCGCCCGCGCCCTTCGTAGCCAGCGACCCGGCCAGCCAGGGCGGGGCGAGCTCGCCGCTGCTGTGGCTCGCCGTGGGGCTGGTCATCAACTTCGCCGCAGTGGCGGACGCGGCGGCCTTCTTCGACCTGCGGAGCGCGATGGAGTTCTGCACAAACCCGGTGGCGCAGGCCGCGGTGACGGCCATCCTGGTGCCGCTGATCGCCCTGCTGCTCAACTACAGGGCGAAGAACAAGCAGACGGCGGCCAGCGTGGCCATCGCCGCGCAGCAGGCTGCGGGCAACGGCGCGCCCCCGGCGGTCGCCAGCGGGGCGGGAGCGGCGCCGTGACCACGCACTCGTGTGACCACTGCGGCAAGTCAGGACGGAGGCCGCTTCCCGAGGTCGAGCTCTTTGCATCGCTAGATGGCGAGTGCGACGCGCTGCACTCCTGCGGAGATCTCTGCGAGGAATGCACCGCGGCCGTCATCGCTGTTGTTCGCCAGTGGAGCGCCGCCCAGCCGCCGCTCCTCGCTGCTCCGGCAGCCGCGGGCGGGTGCCCCTACCTCGGTTGCGCAATGCCGCGTGGCCACGGCGGCAGCTGTGTGGATATCCACGGTGAAGCGCTCCACGCACAGGCCGCAGGTGGGAAGGGAGGGGGAGGGTGAGATTGCAATCCCGCTCCACTCTGCGCAAGGAATCGCCGCTGACTGCCAGCGGGGAGGATTTACGCTCTCACTGGTATGCCCTCATTCCGACGAAGCCGTTTTGGATCGCCAGGCAGCGCCATCGCGTCCTGTGCCTGGTTTCCGACTGCGCTCTCTGTTGCGCGGCCTGGGAGCAATGGTGCCGGGAGAATGCCTTCGCGCGCTGGCCACAGCCCGCGGGGGCGGCGCCGGAGGCGGGGCGGTGAGCAAGCAGCTAGACACGCTGGACCACCTCGCAACCCTGACGCCAGGGTGGGACAGCTATGGCGCGGCGGCCATCGACAAGCGGTGCATCGCCGATTGCCGGCTCCTGCTGGAAATGCTCCGTCCCGAATGGAGTCAGCAAGCGATCATCGTACCGACGAGCAGCGGAGGCGTCCAGGTGGAGTGGCACATGGCCATCACCGACCTTGAGGTGGAAATCAACCCATGACCCGCGCCCTCTGCCTGCTCGCCGCCCTCGCCCTCGCCGCGCTGCTCGCCGGCTGCGCGAGCTACCACGTCTGCCCGCACGGCACCTGTCCATGCTACCCCTACAGCCCATGTCCGGACGGCAGCTGCCCGACGAGCAACGGGTGCCCGGGGGATGACCAGCCGGGACCGAACGGAGGAACGCCATGAAGCGCATCGCCCTTGGCCTCATCGAAACATCGCTGCTCCTCGCCGTGGCCGGCTGCGCGAGCACCACGCGCACGCCGCTGGCCCGCTTCCCCTGGATCGACGCTATTCGCCACGCGCCGCCGGTCCTCGTCGAGAAGTGCGAGCGCGTCTGGCTGGTGTCTACCAACAGCGACGCCGTCTTCTGTCATCCTGACCCGGACCAGCCGCCGGGGATGGATCAGGCGGCGCGCCTGGTGGGCGGCTACGACGTGGACACCACGACGGACCGGCTCTTCCATCTCCTCGACGCCAACCCGAACGGCGCGTGCGCGGCGACTTGCAAGGGGCCGGCGCCGGCCTTGGGCTGCTGGGCCACGTGCCAGCTGCTGCGAGGCTATGACATCCGGTTGGAAGATCCATGCAGTGGTCCGCAGCAGAAGGCGCCTACGCATCTCCCGGCAAAGACTGTCGCGGCGCCGGGGCTCGCGTTCGACAGGGCGCCTTCTGCTACGGATGACTTCTTCGACGCCGACGGCCACCGGGCCGGCTTCAACTGGTGGGGCCTCGACGCGGACGCCTTTGCCCGCGCGCTCGCGTCGGCGGGAGTGCCACCGCGGTGAGCGGGGCCGCCCTCATCTACGGCGGCTTGCTCCTCGAGTGCGGGCTCGTCGCTGCGCTGGCCGCGTTGCCGGCGCTGCTGCACCGCGGCTGGCGGGAGCTGCTGTGGTGAATCGGGTGCTGACGCAAGAGGAAGCGGTCCGCGAGGAGCAGCGGCGCGTCGCGCCACTGCTGGCCGAGCGCGATGCCTGGAAGGCGCTGGCGGAGGCGCGCGGGGTGATGATGATCACTTGGCGCGCGGGAGTTGCTTCCTCCCACCGTCATGGAGAGGCGCTCGCCAGGGCGGATAAGGCCCTCGCTGACCTCCGCCGCCTCGGAGTCATTCCGCCGGCTGGCGAGCTGCTCCCGGGCCGCGAGATGAACCAAGGCGCGCCTGGCGAGGACTGGCGTTCGCGGGAAGGCGGTCCGGGATGACCCTCCCCGGCTGGGCCTGCCTCTTGCTCCCCGGCGCCGGCCTGACGCTGGCCTGCGTGCTGGGCCTCGTCGGAGAGGTGCTCTGCCCGCGGGCGCGGGCGGGAGGGGGCGGGATGAGGGTAGAATCAGATGCCCTGCGAGGGGAGCCTGCACGCTTGACGCGCGCGGGCGACGATCCGAACGGGGCGGCTTCCTCCGCGCAGAAGAAGTATCGGCATGCGCGCGTCGGTCGGCTTGCTGGCTGGCTCTGGATGCTCCGCACCCTCGGCTGGCGGCGCACCCTCTGGTATTGGCGGGAGGGCCGGCGGCGGGGCTGGATGACCTACGACGAGTCCATCGCATTTCTCGAAGAGGTGCGGCACCAATGACCGATCCCGAAGCGCAGGGCCTTCACGACCGCCTGGCGCGCCTGGAAGCGGGCGTCGCGGCGCCGGTCCGCAGCGTCTGGCGGCACGTCTGGCACACGGCCGGTATCAGCGCCGTGGTGGTCCTCCTGGTGCTGCTGGCGTGGCTGGTCAGCTCGGTGGTGAACCGCTACAACCGCGGCAAGGAGCTGCTGCAAGCCGCGCAGCCGGTGGTGGTGGCGCAGGCCGTGCAGCGCCAGCTCAGCACGGCGGAGCTCGAAGCAAAGTACCCCGTCCTGCGCCAGGGGCAGACCGTGCGCCAGGCGCCGAAGCCCGGGACGAAGAAGAAGCGCCAGGCACCGACAGCTCCCGGATGGCAGCCGGCCGAAGACGGCCGCCGGCCTGGACCCGTCACGGGGCCTGGCGCCCCTTTTTCGCCTCCGGCCGACGAGCAGCCGGTAACCACCACCTACCCCGAGCAGAAGCTGCCGCGCCTACCCTACGGCGGCACCGCCCTGCCGGCGCTGACCGGCAAGCCGAGCGAGGAGCCAGCGTTCTCGCTCTCCATCGCGCCCGACCCGCGCCCCCGCTTCCAGCTCGGCGGCCTGTCGCGGGCCGGCGGGGAGTGGGACTTTGTTGGAAAGCGCTTCGGCCTGTTCGTCGAGCACGACTTCC
>Ga0307477_10000496_pt1 | contig 42957 bp, 28 predicted proteins | sample atmos_gasesECM2C_FD_203316 | JGI IMG/M metagenome (GOLD analysis project Ga0307477, IMG submission 203316) | Hardwood forest soil microbial communities from Morgan-Monroe State Forest, Indiana, United States - atmos_gasesECM2C_515 | ecosystem: Environmental > Terrestrial > Soil > Temperate... | reverse complement strand
TTTTTGTGAGCGAAAAATCAGATAAGCCTAACTTATTGAAAACAAGTGGTGAGCCGGGCAGGACTCGAACCTGCAACCCGCTGATTAAGAGTCAGCTGCTCTACCATTGAGCTACCGGCCCACGAACAACTTTAGAATTTTACAGTGGACCCGAGGATTTGTCGAACACGGCGGCAGATGGACTTATTTCCCTTCCTCAGCGGCGAGCAGGCTGTTCACTAGGCGCGCATAAATCTCGACGGCTTCGAGAAGCTGCTTCTTCGGGACGTGCTCCTCGGCGGAGTGCGCGAGGTGGATGCTTCCCGGACCGATTAGAAAAGGCCTGCCCCACGTCCCGGCAAAACTCGGGATATCGGTAGTAAACGAAACCACGGTCGTAGGGAAGTTCTCAAAAGCCTCGAGGCGCTGGGCGGGAGAGTACACCACTTCGCGAGCTTCCGCGTGGCCCGCAGCCGCGGCCGTTACGGCTGCGCGAATCGGCGCGGCATCGCCCACGAGACGGAAGAGCAGGTCGGCCTGCGCGTGATCGGCGATGACGTTCGGCGCACGGCCGCCGCTGAGCGTGCCGATGTTGAGTGTGCTGCGGCCAAGCAGCGCGTCCTCCGGAAGCGGGATGCGGCGAATGTCCTCGAGTACGTCGAGAAGCGTCTCGATAGCAGAGTGGCCTAGCTCAGGATACGCGGAATGCGCTAGGCGGCCGCGCGAAACGAGCTCGTACCGCAAACTGCCCTTCGAACCGAGCGCCATCAAATTTTCGGTGGGTTCGCCATTAATAAGGAAGCGCGAGCCGCATGGCGATTTGGAAGCGGCGATCGCGCCGGCGCCGTTGCGTTCCTCCCCAACGACGAAGAGTAAAGCAAAATTCTTTGCGCCTTTTTCAAGGAGAACCTCGGCAGTGGCGATCATGGCAGCGATGATGCCTTTGGCATCGCAAGCGCCGCGCCCGCGGATGAATTCCTCATTTTCGCTGGACGGAAAAAACGGGGGCACGGTGTCCATATGGGTCGAAAGCGTGACAAGAGGTTTTCCCCAGGTTGCGAGGACGTTGAAGCGTCCCGGCTCGACGCGTTGGCGCTCTGCTTGACCGGCATGCTTGGCTGCAAGAGAAGAAAGATGCGCGAATAGGTACTGGCCGACCTTCTCTTCGTTTCCGGTCACGGATTCGATGTCAACGAGCGCGCGCGTAAGTTCGAAGACGTTCATGTTAATGGCGGGGATATGACTCACGCGTTGCAAGCGGCGCGAGGATCTCGTACCGTCCCAAATGCATCCCAGCCGAGGCGCGCATAGAAGTTCTGACTCCGGATTCTACATCACGGACAGGTAGAGAGATATCCGCCGGGCTAATTGTCGACCTGACATGGACCAAGGCCAGCGAGACAATGTGGATGCCCGATCAGGGCTGCTTCGGCAAATCCAGCGCGGGGTTCTGCGAGAAAAAATTGTTCGGGCGCAGCTCGAACTCGTGCCAGATCGTGGGCAAGACTGGAAAATCTTCCGCGTGCGGCACATGATGAAATCCCATGGTGTACCAGAGGACGATGTCCGTGTTTTCGATCGGACGATTTGCGCTGGTCCAAGAAGGCAGGCCGTCGCCTCCTTTGCTCTGCACAGGGTAATCGCCAGCGGCATAGCGCTCATTTTCGCGATAGGGCGTGACCCAGAGTTGATAGTTGGTGAAACCCGCGCGCCGCTGCGGGTAGTCTTCCGGCAGCAGGAGCGACATCGCGTTCTCCCACGCCATGATTTCGTATCCCACCTGATGCCCGACGGCGTTCTTTACGCTAGGGTTGATCACGCGCCACATTTCCGGGTGCTCCATGCTCATCATCAGTTTTGCCTGATTCTCCGTCTTGGCCACTTCCGGTTTTGCCACCCACACGCTCTTCCTCGGGCTGTCCGCCGGCAGGCGCTCGACTTTGAGCTGGTCCCTGACGAAACTGTTCGCGGTGCCGTCAAGATCAAAATCCAAACGGAAGGAAAAATAATGATCATGGTCGGGAGCGACAGTGTGCTCCGCTACGAACCGGCCATACGTTTCGGCTTGGCCATCGCGGTCTTCCTCGACCGTTCGTGGAATCACACCCTTCAGCTCATCGATGCCCGTCGCGCCAACGGCAACCTGGATGGTGCCGTCCTGCCGGAAAACCCAATCAAACGCGTAATCATAGTTTCCAAATGTGCCAACGGTGCGTAGAACGAGGTCGCGCCGCTTTCTGCTCTCGACAGGGTCGGCATGTCCCGTGTGGCGCCACGCCATGTCACCGCTATAACGTTCGAACAGGCATGCGGCGCGCGGATTAAGCTGAGGAATGCCTTTGTGATCGGCGTAGACCTGATCAAAATATACGGCGTTTTCGGGGCAGTCAGCGCCTGGCTCGAGCGGCGATGAAAATCCATTGGAGAATTCACCCGCGTCGAAGAAAGTCGCCCAGTACCAATTTTCCGACGGGTCCATGTATGGCACAAAAATCTCCGAAAGCGACCCCTCATAGAGAATGGAGCGCAGCTTGTCTCCGTCCGCGTAGCCGACACTTGAAACGACCAAACCGACGCGCCGGTCGATGCGGAAGTGGAAATTCCACTTCTGCCAGTTGATGCTCTGGCCCTCGACGCGGAAGCTGGGGCCGAGCGGCTGCTGAACAGTGATGGGCGTGGGGACATCGCGCAGCTTGCCAACCGAAGTTGTGTCGTAGTTCCCTTGCGTCCGCGGAATTGGTACGACACCCGTGTCAATTACGCGCAAAACCTTTCGCTCATCGGCATCCCACACCACGATCAGGCCCTCGATTGGGCGGCTGTCCGTCTCCCAGACGCCGCTGCGATCCATGCAAATGACCCGGAGTATGCGCCGCCCTTGTTCTTCGCGCGTGCCAAAATAGCCGGGCGAATTTCCGTAACACCGGACGGTGGAATACTCCGTGATCCCGCGGCGGCGCATAGCCGCTTGCCATTCCGGATTTTCCGTGACTGCCTCTTCCGCAGCAGTCAGTTCATCTTCAACCAGACTTGGCTGCACTCCCGGGATTTCTTTCCAGGAGATTACTTTCCTCCCGGCGATATCCACTGTGGCCTCGAATGTCTTCGGGCCCTGCTTGACGTAAACGAACGCCTCACGGCGAAATGATTCGCCTGGCTTCCACTGGAGCACCTCGTTCTTCGGGGGTTCGCGCAACGTGATGAGCGGGTAGCGCGTATTCTTATCGGTGTGACCCGACGCTCGCAGCGCGTCGAGGATCGCCCAATGCTCGGGCGCGGTCAGGCCGTCGAGTGGATGCTTCGCCGACTGGGCCGAGACGGACACAGCGAACCCCGCGACCAAGGCGAAAGAAAACGCGGCCGCGGCAAGCGCAAGCTTCCCCGCGCGTGCAAGATCAAGAATTCTCTTCGCAGCGGACATGAGCGACACCTCGTTTAAATCGCTGAAAAGCTGGACCGCAGAGCAAGCAGTCATTGCCAAACCGGCGGGAAAAAAGTTTCGGCCGAATCGGTTCGTGGAAAGATACTGCCGTTGTTTTCGCGGACGGTCAAGAAAAACCGTGAAGCATTATTTCGCGCGAAGCGTCGCTGCCAATTGTTGGGCGACCTCGCGAGCGCGCGGCAAATCATGCGGCTCGAAAGAAATGGCGGAGACGCGCGGATGGCCGCCGCCGCCGAATTTCTCCGCCAAAGAAGCAAGATTGTGGCCGGCGTTAGCCTGGTTCCATGGATTGGTGCCGAGCGAAACTTTCGCGCGCACGGCAGACGCACTCACGCTGACGGAATATACGCACTCCGGGTGGAGCAGGTAAGGAATGAATTTGTTGTAGCCTTCCAGGTCGAGGTCGCCGACGTCGAAAAAAATCACGCCATCGCGCGCTTCCGCCCGCTGCTTCAGAATTTCTATGGATTTGCGGTGGCGCTCGAGGAGCGGGCCGAGATATTGCGCGACCAGCGGCAGCTTCACCATTTCTGCCAGCGGACGATAGGCAAGTTCAGGGATGATGCGCGCGGGGAGGTCGTTTTCCGGCGCGGCCTCAATGACCAGCGCAAGCTGCGTGGCGGGATCGGCCATCTCCACCGCCGACTGCGGCGTGGGGTACTGCGCGCCGTCGATGATGTCGCCCCATCGGATCAGCTCTTCCACGGGTTTCGTGTCAAAGCCAAATTTTTCCTGCGCCACCGTGGCGATCAGTTTTGTGCAGGACTTGAAGTCCGGCTTGTAATACATATGCGCGCCGGGATGCCGGCGAAATCTCTCGGCGTCTGCGGGCGTGAGGAAAGCGCTCTGGTGATGGTCGAACCACCAGGTAATTTTCGGTGAATTCGAATACTTGAAGTCGACGATGACATTCTCGTCGCCATCGAAGAGACCCTCTTCCCACGGCTGCGCGGCGCGGTGCGTCATGCCGGTGAAGCCGAACTCGGCGGCGGAATCGAAGCGCTCGCGAAAAAAGCGGTAAAAAAAAGCAGCAGAGGCAGTGCCGTCAAAGCAGCGGTCGTGGAAACAGAGCCGGACCCGGGTCATGACGAGATGAAGGCGCCTTTCTTCCCTTCGATTGTCCCAAACCATCGGGGACAAAGCCTACAACAATGGAGGCGGGTATCCAGAAAGTCAAGCAGGAAGTGATGCAATCACTTTCAGTTCGCGCTTGAGCGGGCGATTTACCCATTGCCCATTCCCGGCCACCAGACAGAGGCATTCCGCTAGTGCCGTTCCAACTACTCGGGCCAAATGACGGTCCAATGATCGGACGCGAACACGGAAAAAGCATTTTCGAAAGGATTTGCTCAAAGAAGTTGGAACGGCACTAGAATCAGGACGTGGCAAATCCCCCCACGCCCCAATTCCCTGCCGCAAATTCCGCAGCGCTGCCCGGACCGGCGCCTCCCTACCGCATCCTGGGATTGGAATGGCCTCGCGATGTAACCTCGGCCGAGCGGAAATCGCTTCTTGCAGGCGGCCTGGGCTGGATGCTGGACGCGATGGACGTCATGTTGTACTCGCTCGTCCTCGCTTACTTGATTCGCGAATTCTCGATGGACAAGAGCACGGCGGGCTTCTTGATTTCGCTGACACTGATCGCTTCCGCCATCGGGGGGCTTTTCTTTGGAGTGCTCGCGGACCGCATCGGAAGAACCCGCGCGCTGATGGCCTCGATCCTCGTCTATTCCCTGGCGACGGCCGCTTGCGGCTTTTCGCGCACGATTCCGCAGTTGGCCGTGTTCCGCTTCGTGCTCGGATTGGGCATGGGCGGCGAGTGGACAGCAGCGGCGGCGCTCATCGCGGAAACTTGGCGCGCGGAACATCGCGGCAAAGCGCTCGGACTGATGCAGTCAGCCTACGCCATCGGCGAGGCGATAGCGGCGCTCGTCGTCGCCGTTGTTTTGCCGCATTTCGGCTGGCGCGGCGTATTTTTTGTGGGAGTCTTGCCCGCTTTGCTCGTCTTCTGGATCCAGAGGAGTGTGCCCGAACCGGCCATCTGGAAAAATCGCGAGCGAAGCGCGCGAGGAATCTGGCTGAATAAGCTTCTGGAAAAAGATGTTTTTCGCGACGGTTTGCTGGCCACCGCCATGAATGCCTGCGGCATGTTCGGCTACTGGGGCTTGTTCACGTGGGTCCCAGCCTACCTGTCGCTTCCTTCTTCGCAGGGAGGACGCGGCCTGAGCCTGGTCAAGACAACCACGTTTTTTCTGGTACTGTGCGGCGGAAAGTGGCTGGGCTATGCGCTCTTCGGATTCTTTGCGGATGCTTTCGGCCGGCGAAAATCGTTTTTCGTTTACCTTGTGATTGCCGCGGTGCTTGTGCCGGTCTACGGAATGGCGCGAAGCCCCTTCTGGCTGCTGGCGCTCGGGCCGCTTGTGGCGTTTTTCGGAACAGGTTTTTTTTCGGGCTACGCGGCGATTGCCAGCGAGATTTTTCCTGGAGAAATTCGCGCCGCTGCGATGGGGCTCAGTTATAACATCGGCCGTGGCCTGTCCGCGGCCGCGCCCTTTGCGGTGGGTGCGCTGGCGATTCGATACGGAATCGGGCCGGCTTTTTTTCTGCAGGCGGCGGCGTTTTTCGTGGCGGCCATGCTTGCGCTGGCCTTGCCCGAAACGCGGGGGCGGCAACTCGAATGATTAGGCTGCGCCGGCGCGCGATTGCGCGCTCTCTCCGGCCTCACGCAAAGTAAATTTCTTCGCAAAATAGGGAGCGTGGGCGAGTGTTTTCTGAAAATCAAGGTCGTCGTCATAAACGCGCTTTGGGATGCGCCGCGCCATGACACTAAATTCGATCGAGTCTCTGCGGAAAGGGTAAGGCGCGAGCGCCACCACGTTGCCTCGCTCCGGCCGTAAATCCCAGTCTGTCTCGCCGCCATCGTCATTGACCGGGACATGGTCAATCGTGGCCTCTTCCAGCGGCGCCAGGCAAAAGTAGAGTGAGAGGCGGTCCAGCGCTTCGAGGCGCTGATAATTCGCTTGCAGCGTTTTTTCTTCGGCGAAATTCCTCGTATCGGGATTCGCTCGCAGGTCCACTTTCAGCCGCAGTTGCTGAAGTTTCAGCCGCTGCACAAAATCGTTGGCCAGATGTGTCTCGTTGGCTTTCACGTACTTGGCGGAATATCCCGGCATTGTCGCTCGCGTGCGGTCGTAGAGCTCCGCGCAGTGCATGCTGACAAGCAAGCCCGCGTAGTGATCCTCCTTGACGAGACGCTCGATACCGCGTTGATAGAGAGCAATGTGTTGTTCCGTGGGGATGGACGCGAAGCTGTAGGGCAGCCGGGTCTTGAGGTCGAGCTCCGGTTGCAACTCCCATTCGCGCCAGCCATTGTCGTGTTCCGCGGCACCCAGGCAGAGGGACGCAAACGGTTCGGGGCGGGCGAAGTGTTCGTTCCCCCACTCACGAGCGAAGAAACCCGACAGTATCGCGTGGTCGGTCTGCCGGATCAGAACGAGATGGTCGCCGTGCTCCTGAATAATCATGGCGCTGCCCTCGCGTGCAGCGGTCGAGCCAGAACACGCCCTAGACGATTCAGCGCTGGAGTTCGGCGGGCGGGGAGGCCGACGAGCCCGGTTTGTTGAACGTCATTATTATGCTCCTGGTGCAGGGCGCAATCCAGCTAGTTTCCAACGGCTTCCGGAAGCCCCAACGGTCGAACCAGCAAGCCCAAACCAGACCAAGCTAGCGACCCGTCAAACCGGGCGGCGCATCACTGCCGCCCATCTGGAGATTCGGCCCAAAATCCCGGTATAGTGGTAGCACGGTTGCGGGAGTGGCGGAACTGGCAGACGCGCAGGACTTAGGATCCTGTGGCCGAAAGGCCGTGGGGGTTCAAATCCCTCCTTCCGCACCAAGGAGCACGCATGGAGCGCAGCATTCAGGCCCTCATCAACCTCTACAACCCGAACGACCCGCTCGATCATGCTTGGACGATTCCGGCGCCGTGGTATTTCGATCCACGTTTAGCGAACCTCGAGCAGCAAAGCGTTTTCGCGGCAACCTGGCAAGTGGCGGGACGCGTGGATCAGGTGCGCGAAAAGGGCCAGTTCTTCACCGCCGACCTTGCGGGCGAACCCATCGTCGTGGCGCGTGGCGACGACGGCCAATTGCGTGCGTTTTTTAACGTCTGCCGGCATCACGCCGCCGCCGTCGTGACCGACGCGCAGGGCTGCGCGAAGCAGTTCCGTTGCCCGTATCACGGTTGGACCTACGGAACCGACGGGGCGCTGAAGGGCATGGTCGAGTTCGATGGCGTCTGCAATTTTGACCGCGCGAAGAATGGGCTTGTTCCCGTGCGCGTGGACGTCTGGGAGAATTTCGTCTTCGTGAACCTGAACGGGAGCGCCATGGCGCTGCGCGATTATCTTGGAACGGTCGTGGATTTGGTCACGCCGCTGGAGCTTTCTAGAAAACTGCACTTTTTCGACCGGCGCGTTTACACCCTGAACTGCAATTGGAAAGTCTACGTGGATAATTATCTCGACGGCGGCTATCACGTCCCGCACGCACATAAAGGACTCAGCAGCGTAATCGAATACACGAAATACTCGATTGAAAACCTGGAGCGCGCTTGTCTGCAGTCCAGCCCACTCTCCTCGGACTCCGGCTCGGAAGCGGGAGTCGCCGCCACACGGCAGGGCCGTGCTTTCTATCTCTGGATCTATCCGAATTTCATGATCAACGCGTACGAAGGAGTGATGGACACAAATTTAGTGCTGCCTCTCGGCGTTGACAAATGCGCCGTCGTCTTCGACTACTACTTCGCCGATGTCAGCGCAGCCGCCGAGGCGCGCAACAAAGAAAGCATCAAGGTCAGCGAGAAAGTGCAGGACGAAGACATGTCCATCTGCGACGCCGTGCAGCACGGCCTCGGCTCGCGCGCTTATGTTGCGGGCCGCCTGTCCGTCCGCCGCGAGGCCGGCGAACATCTCTTTCATCGTTTGCTGTATGCCGCTCTCAGCGGCGCGCTGAGCCGCCCCGCCGCCGCAGATTAGATTGACTTCGGGAATCCCCCGCGATTCCCTATGCTCGCCAGCGTCTCACTCAAAAATAATCGTCTTGTTGCGGTAGAGCAGGATGCGGTTCTCGATGTGCCAGCGAACCGCGCGGGAGAGCACCACTTTCTCAACGTCGCGGCCTTTTTCCACTAGGTCCTCGGGCGCATCGCGATGAGAGATGCGCGCGACACCCTGCTCGATAATCGGGCCGTCATCGAGAGCTTCGGTGACGTAGTGCGCTGTTGCGCCGGTGAGCTTCACGCCGCGTTCGTAGGCCTGCAGGTGCGGCTTCGCGCCGACGAACGCCGGCAAGAAGGAATGGTGAATGTTAATGATCTGCTGCGGATAGTGGCGGATAAAGTCGGTGGAGAGCACCTGCATGTAGCGCGCAAGAACGATGAGGTCGATGTTGTTTTTGCGAAGGAACTCCATCTCCTGTCTCTCCGCGTCCGGCTTATTCTCTTTTGTCACCGGCACGACGTGGTACGGGATTCCATAAAAATCGGCGTGACGTTTGGCGTCGGGATGATTGCTGATGATCAGCGGAATTTCGCAAGCCAGCTCGCCGATCCGCTGCCGGTACAGCAGGTCCACCAGGCAGTGGTCGTACTTGGAAACAAAGATGGCGACACGCGGGCGATAGTTTGAGCTGGTGATGCGCCAGCGGATTGAGAATTGTTTGGCGATGGGAGCGAACCATTTCGGAAAATCTTTCAGATCGAATTCGAAACCGGTGAGATCCCATTCAACGCGGGCAAGATAAAAACGTTCCTCACCCGCCTGATGTTGCTCGAAATGAAGAATGTCGCCGCCATGCCAGTAGATGAAATCGGCGATTGCCGCGTCCAGCCCTTTGCGGTCCGGGCACTGCACCAGCAGCACGGCACTGTTTCTCACGGAATCTCCTCCGAGACACTGAGGATTGTAACCGAAAGCAGTTCGTCAACTGAGGCGTTGCCAGCCGGCTGCAACCCCATCCTTCTCGGAGGACTGCCAGGGCAGATGAACAAACGCTTGACTCTTGCTGTAATATATGTTACATGTTCTATGTACGTGTGATACTGAAAATATGAAAAGTCCTCGAACCTCCGTCCCCCCCGGTCCTCCCAGCCAGCGCAAGGCCGCTTGGCTGTTGCTGGTATATCAACTCCCTACTCGGCCTTCCAATGTCCGCGTTCGTACCTGGCGCCGCCTGCAAGACGTCGGCGCGGCAGGGTTGAAGAATTCCGCCTATGTCTTACCGAACAGCCCCCAAGCGCAAGAAGACTTCGAGTGGATCAAGACAGAGATTCTGGCCATGAAAGGACAGGCAAACGTCTTTGTGGCAGACCACCTGGAACCCACAACAGAGGCAGAAATCGTCGCTGCCTTCCACCGCGCGCGGAAAGCGGATTTTGAAAAAATTCGCCGGGAAGCGCAGAAACTCCTGAAAAAGCTCAAAGGGGGCAGGATGGCCACGCCGATCAAGAAGCGGTTGGTGCGAACCTCTCGGCTCCTGCGCGAGCGCTGGGACGAAATTTCGGCCATCGATTTCTTCCAAGCTCCCGGGCGGGAGGCGGCGGGCGGACTGCTTGATCTTCTCGATCGGCGCCTAGCCGACCGCGTTCCAGCTCCGCGCAGGACATCAAAGGAAGGAGACACGCTCATGGGTGAACAATTCCACTTGCAGACTTGGGTGACACGTCCTCGGCCCGGGGTCGACCGCATGTCGTCCGCCTGGTTAATCAGGAAATTCATCGACACCGGCGCAAAATTTGTATTTGCCGAAAAGCCAGATAGCGCACCCGACGCCGTTCCCTTCGACATGTTTGGAGTGAAGTTTAGTCACGAAGGAAATTCCTGCACCTTCGAAACACTGGTGCGCCGCTTTGGAATTCGGAGTCCCGCGGTCGAGCGCATCGGCCAGATCGTGCACGACCTCGATTTGAAGGAGGAACGCTACGAATTGCCGGAGACCATTGCCGTGGGACGTCTGGTCGAAGGCTTGCGCCTGCTTCACCAGGACGATCAGGAATTGCTGAACCAGGGTATGGAGCTGTTCGAGGCGCTCTACCGTTCACTGGCAATCGCAAAGCCCGCAGAGAAACCTGGCCGAAAAAAACAGGAGAGAAAGCAGGCCAGATCCTTCACCGGATTAACGTAGGGGCAGGGCGCTTGGCGGTGTCACTTCCTTCAACGGAGCGCCGTCGCCGGACACAATGCCGTTCCATTCTCCACCGAGCATGGGAGATGTCCGATGGAAATTCAAAGGCGCGATTTCTTACGCAAACTCTCGGGGGCTACGGCTTTGGCAGCCTCCGGTGCTCTCTGTGGCGCTCACGCAGACACTGACTTCGCTCACGAAACAATCGGTTCCACAAAGCAGCTCGCGGTGACATCTGGTAATTTGCGTGAACATTTTCCCATCTTTCAGCAACGGAACCACGGGCATCCGCTCATCTATTTGGATAGCGCTGCCACAGCTCAGCGGCCAGTCCAGGTTATCAACGCTATCGCGGACTATTATCGCCGCGTCAATGCCAACCCCTCGAAAACTCTGCATTGGCTGGCGCGGCAATCCGCGGAACACTACGAGGAAGCCCGGCGTACGATTGCGAGCTTTGTAAACGCAGGCGTCGCGGAAGAAATCGTCTGGACACGGGGAGCAACGGAGGCGATCAATCTCGTCGCTTCTTCCTGGGGCGGTGCGCACCTCCACCCTGGTGACGAAGTTTTGCTCAGTATTGCCGAGCATTATTCAAACCTTGTCCCCTGGCAAATCGCGACGCTGCGCGCCGGGGCGCGCCTTCGTTTTGTGGACGTGGACGACGAGGGACGATTGCGGCTGGACCACCTCAGCGCGTTGCTCTCGGATCGAACAAAACTGGTTGCCCTTTCTCACGTCTCTAATGTGCTTGGGCGTATTAATCCGGTTAAAGAGATTTGCGAAAGAGCGCACCGTGCTGGAGCAAGCGTACTGATCGACGCTGCGCAGTCCGTACCGCATTTTCCGGTGGATGTCCAGGAGCTCGGGTGCGATTTCATGGCCTTTTCCAGCCATAAAATGATGGGCCCCATGGGCATAGGCGTTCTGTGGGCGCGGCGCGAGATTCTCGACGACATGCCGCCTTACCAGTCGGGCAGCAACATGGTTCACGATGTGGATTTGGAGTCAGCCGCCGCGCATTTTGCCGAGGGTGCGCTGAAATTCGAAGCGGGGACGCCGAATGTTGCCGGTACCGTAGGTCTTGCTGCTGCCGTCAAATTCATCGAGTCGCTCAACGCCGGAAAGCTCTGGCGACGTGAGCAAGAACTGACGCGTCACGCGCTGTTGCGGCTCCGCGAAGTTGACGGGCTTCGGCTTCTCGGTCCATCCGATGCGAACGATCGCGTTTCGGTATTTTCGTTTGTTATCGATGGCATTTCGGCGCTTGATATCGTGAGAGCTCTCAACGAAGAAGGGATTGCCATCCGGGGAGGCGATCTCGCCGCGGGGCCGCTTCTAAATCGCATGGGAGTACAGACTGCCGCTCGCGCCTCAGCTTACATTTACACACAATCTTGTGAATTCGACGCGCTGGTTGAAGCTCTCCTGAAGCTGCGCGGAAAAAAGTCGTGAATTGACGATGTGGGACGCCTCCCCTATACTGACATTTCGATTTTGAAGGTGATCTCTCACCTGTCTGGCCTCATTTCATAGCTTGGCGTTTCCGCAAACGAGGACCGGGACGCGCCCTGTCGGGACCAGCGAACATTGTGACTCGCATCCGTCGTAGTGACACGAAAGGATCGCCGTATGGCCGAAGCAACCTGCCGCCGCGAGCTCGACCTGGAAATTCCCGCGGAGGAAGTATCGAAGGCGATGGAGCGCGTCGCCAAGGAGTTCGCCCGCATTGCCAATGTGCCGGGATTTCGCCGCGGCAAAGCGCCCATTTCGCTGATCCGCCGCAGATTCGCGGATGACATCAAGGGCGAAGTGCTGCAGTCCCTGGTGCCGGAGCGCGTGGAGAAAGCCGTTGCCGAACAGAAACTGACTCCGGTCTCGCAGCCGCAGGTGGACAAACTGGATTACGCCGAGGGCCAGCCGCTCAAGTTCCGCGCGGTGTTCGAGGTGCTTCCGGATTTCGAGCTGGGAAATTACAAAGACCTGGAAATCGAAATGCCCGCCATGGAAATTACAGACGAAGACGTCACGAAGGCGCTCGAGGAAATGCGCGAGCGCGCCGCCGCATTCGCTCCTGTCGAGGGACGCGCCGTCGAAAACGGCGATTTCGTCCAACTGAAGCTCCTGGGCACGCCCGCGGGTGGCGGAGAACCTCTGCAGGCAGACAGCGTGCTCTGCCACATCGGCGCGGAAGAGACCATGGCGGCGTTTAACGAAAATCTGCGCGGCGCAAAGGTCGGCGAGCACAAGAATTTTGATGTCATCTATCCCGCCGACTACCCGGACGCCAAGCTCGCCGGAAAAACCTATCACTACGCCGCCGAAGTGCTGGGCGTCAAGACGAAGAAACTCCCCGAGCTGAATGACGAATTTGCAAAAGACGTCAGCGACGCGGCGACGCTTGATGAACTGAAGAAGAAGGTTCGCGAAAACCTGGAGCATCAGCGCGATCACAATCACAAAGAGCTGTTGCACGAGAAAGTCCTCGCCTCTCTCGTGAAGCTCCACGACTTCCCCGTTCCCGAGGCCCTGGTCGAGCACCAGATGGACGTGCGGCTCGAGCGTGTGGTCCGTTCGCTGGCGGCGCAGGGCGTCGACCCGCGCGCGGTCAACGTCGATTGGGTGACTCTCCGCAGGCGCCAGCAGGAGCGCGCTGCCGATGACGTCAAGGCGGAATTGATCGTGGACCGCATTGCCTCCAAAGAAAGTATTGAAGTGAACGACCAGGAGGTCGACCACGAGCTCCAGCACCTCGGCGGGCATAGTGGCGAATCGGCGGAAGTGATTCGCGCTCGTTTGACAAAGCAAGGTACGCTCGATAGGATGAAAGCTAAGCTGCGGAGTGATAAAACTCTCGACTGGCTCGCGCAGAATTCCCGGATTAAGACGGTAGCCGCAGCGGGAACAACGTAAACGAGGTCCGCATCCGGCGCGCAACAGTAGGTTTCACGGCCACGGGGCGGTCGGCGAACTTTGGGACCCCAAGGCGATCAATCACCCAAATGAAAAACTTCGAGGAACCAGAATACCGCGGGACGACGCTTGTACCCATGGTGGTCGAACAGACCAGCCGCGGAGAGCGCGCCTACGACATCTACTCGCGTCTCCTCAAGGAACACATCATCTTTATCGGCACACCCATTGACGACCACGTCGCCAATCTCGCAACCGCGCAGATGCTGTTCCTCCAGGCCGAGGATCCGGAGAAAGACATTCAGCTGTACATCAATTCTCCCGGCGGTTCGATTACCGCGGGATTCGCGGTCTATGACACCATGCAGTTTGTGAAGCCCGACGTCGTCACCACCTGCGTCGGCCAGGCCGCATCCATTGCCGCGCTGCTCCTCGCGGGCGGCGCGGCGAAGAAGCGCTTCGCGCTTCCCAACGCTCGGGTCCTCATTCACCAGCCGTGGATGTCCGGGCTCGGCGGCCAGGCCACCGACATCGATCTTCACGCCAAAGAAATCCTGCGTATGCGCACCACCATCAACAAGCTTCTGTCCAAGCACAGCGGGCAATCGATCGACCGCATCGAAAAAGACGTCGAGCGCGATTTCATTATGAATCCCGAGCAGGCCAAGGACTACGGGATGATCGACGAGATTATTTTCAAGCACCGATAGCTCGGTGTGGCCAATTCTGGCCATGCACGGAATTCGGCGGCCGAAGTTCATGTTCCAAAAAGTTAGTAACCCAAAACGTTTCCATTTCTTTCGGGAGATAAATCGGCCTAGAATAGGTTTATAGACTCCGTCGAAGCCCAGCGGAGACGAGGCCTTCACACCGGTGAAAAAATTCAACCCAGACGAGCCGTTGCGCTGTTCTTTCTGCCATAAAACGCAGGAACAGGTCGAAAAGCTCATCAGTTCGCCTTCGGACTATCCCCGCGCCTACATCTGCAACGAATGTGTCAGTGTTTGCCAGACCATTCTGGAAGATGAAAAGCGCGAGCAGACCACGGCGCCGGCGAGAAAGCTTCCTCGTCCCCCGGAGATCAAGCAATTCCTGGACGGCTACGTCATCGGCCAGGACCGCACGAAGAAGAAACTTTCCGTCGCGGTTTATAACCATTACAAACGGATCTTCCTGAACAAACAGCCGGGCGACGTCGAGCTGAGCAAGTCCAATATTCTCCTGATTGGCCCGACGGGAACCGGCAAGACCCTGCTGGCGCAGACGCTCTCGCGCATGCTCGATGTTCCCTTCGCGATCGTGGACGCCACCACGCTGACCGAAGCGGGCTACGTCGGCGAAGACGTCGAAAACATTATCTTGAAGCTGCTGCAGGCCGCTGACGGCGACGTCCAAAAAGCGCAGCAAGGCATCATTTACATCGACGAGATCGATAAAATTGCGAAGAAGGACGAAAATCCTTCCATCACGCGCGACGTCTCCGGCGAAGGCGTGCAGCAAGCGCTGCTCAAGATTCTGGAAGGAACGGTTGCCAACGTCCCGCCGCAAGGCGGTCGCAAGCACCCGCACCAGGAATTTACGCCGGTGGACACGACCAATATTTTGTTCGTCTGCGGCGGAGCCTTCGTTGGCCTCGAAAAAATTATCGAAAAGCGCGCCGGCCGCCGTTCGCTGGGTTTCCACACCGACGCAACCCCCGCCACGCCGCAGCGCCGCAATACCGAATTGCTCGAGCAGGTGCAGCCCGGTGATCTGATCCGCTACGGCCTGATTCCGGAATTTGTCGGCCGCTTGCCTGTAGCCGGCGTGATGACCGACCTCGATAAGTCCGCGCTGGTGCGCATCCTCACCGAGCCCAAAAATGCCCTGCTGAAGCAGTACCAGCGTCTGTTCGAATTCGAAAACGTGAGACTCCGCTTTACCGACGATGCTCTCGAGACCGTCGCGGAGTTAGCAATGCAGCGCAAGGTCGGCGCTCGGGGCTTGCGCATGATTCTCGAAGACCTCATGCTGGAACTCATGTATCACCTCCCGATGCAGCGGAAAGTGCGCGATTTCGTGGTTACCGCGGACATGGTCCGCACGCGCGAAATTAACTGGAGCTTGCTCGAAAAAGCCGGCTGAAGCCGCTTCGGGCGTTCGAACGCAGACCAGGGGCCCTAATGTTCAACCGCGAAAAACAGGAATTGAAGCGCGTGCCGATGATGCCGGTGCGCGATATGGTCATTTTCCCGCAGCAGATGACCCCCTTCATCGTCGGCCGCGAAGCCAGCGTGCGTGCGCTCGAAGAAGCGCTGGCCGGCGACAAGAAGATTTTCCTGTCCACGCAGCACGATGCCTCGGTGGACGACCCCAAGCCGGAAGAGATCTACGCCGTCGGCACCCTCGCGAACATCGTGCAGAGCGTGAAGCTTCCTGACGGCAACATCAAAGTTTTGGTCGAAGGGGTGGAGCGTGCCCGGGCGGTATCCATCGCCGCCGAGGAGGGATTCTTCCGCGCCTCCCTCCGCCTGCTGACCGCGCGGGTCGAGCCTTCTCCTCAGGTCGAACAAACCGTGCAGAAGGTCACAGGCTTGTACGAACAGTTCATCAAGCTCTCGCAAAGCCTGAATTACGACACCATGATCGCCGCCGCTCGTGTGGATGATCCGGGGCGCCTTTCGGACACCATCGCTGCAAATCTGCAGCTCCCCGTGGATGAAAAGCAGGATCTGCTCGAAACCGTTGACCCCATCGAGCGCCTCAACCGCATCGGCGACATCCTCGAAATCGAGCTCGAAAAACTCAACGTGGACCGCAACATCAATACTCGCGTTAAGCGCCAGATGGAGCGCGCGCAAAAAGAGTACTACCTCAACGAAAAGCTGAAGGCCATCCAGAAAGAGCTCGGCCGCGGCGAAAAAAACGAGATCGACGAACTCAAGAAAAAGATCGACTCCGCCGGGATGAGCAAGGACGTCCACGAAAAAGCAATCCAGGAGCTCAAGCGCCTCGAGCTCATGCCGCCCATGTCCGCCGAATCCACGGTGAGCCGCAATTATCTCGATTGGCTCCTCGCCGTGCCCTGGAAGAAAAAATCCAAGGAAATTCGCGACATCCGCGCCGCCGAAAAAATCCTCAATGACGAACATTACGGCCTGGAAAAAATCAAGGAACGCATCCTGGAATTCCTGGCCGTTCGCCAGCTCGTAAAAAATCCCAAGGGCTCGATCCTCTGTTTTGTCGGGCCTCCGGGCGTCGGCAAAACCTCGCTCGCGATGTCCATCGGCCACGCCACCGGACGCAAATTCGTTCGCGTCTCCCTGGGCGGCGTGCGCGATGAAGCCGAAATTCGCGGCCACCGCCGCACCTACATCGGCGCGCTGCCTGGCCAGATCATCCAGATGATGAAGAAGGCCGGCACGGTCAATCCCATCTTCGTTCTCGACGAGGTCGACAAGATGTCCATGGATTTCCGCGGCGATCCCTCAGCCGCGCTCATGGAAGTGCTCGATCCCGAGTTAAACCATGCTTTCACCGACCACTATTTGGACGTCGAGTACGACCTTTCGAAAGTGATGTTCGTCTGCACCGCCAATGTCCTGCACACCGTTCCGCAGCCCTTGCAGGATCGCATGGAGATTTTGCGCCTCCCTGGCTATACGGAGCAGGAAAAGCTCGAAATTGCCAAGCGCTTCCTCGTGAAAAAGACGCGTGAGGCCACCGGCCTGACCGATCAGAATCTCACCTTTACCGATGAAGGTCTGCTGCAAATCATCCGCCACTACACGCATGAGGCCGGCGTGCGCAGTCTGGAGCGGGAGATTCAGAACATCTCGCGCAAGATGGCGCGCAAAGTCGTAACCGAAGGCACGGCGGTCAAAGCGGAAATCACGCCTGCGAACACAAACGATTTTCTCGGTGTCATCAAGTTCCGCGAAATCTGGCTCGAAAAACACAACGAAATCGGCCTCGCCACCGGCCTGGCCTGGACCGAAGTGGGTGGCTCCGTGCTCTCCACGGAATCCACCTTGATGGAAGGCAAAGGCCGCTTGACGCTGACCGGTAAGCTCGGTGACGTCATGCAGGAATCCGCGCAGGCCGCCATGAGTTACGCGCGCTCGCGCTCCGCACAGCTCGGTTTGCCGAAAGATTTCTACCGCACCCTCGATATCCACGTGCACGTTCCCGAAGGCGCCATCCCCAAGGATGGCCCTTCCGCCGGCATCACCATCTGCACTTCCATCGTCAGCGCCCTCACCAGGATTCCCGTGCGCTGCGACGTGGCCATGACCGGCGAAATCACGCTGCGCGGAAAGGTTCTCCCCATCGGCGGCCTCAAGGAAAAGCTCCTTGCTGCCCACCGAATGGGCTTGCGTACGGTACTCATTCCGAAGGACAATGAGAAGGACTTGGCGGATATCCCGCCGGAGATCCTCTCCAGTCTCGCGGTTCACAGTGTTGAGACCATGGATGAAGTGCTGCAGGTTGCGCTCGAGCGGCCTATTGTACCGCTGGAGCATGCCGCGGTTGCGCCCGTTGCGGAAGCTTTCGTCGCCGGCGAAGAGAAAGATAAAAGTTTGACAAACTAGTGCCGTTCCAGCCTTTCAGCTGAAAGCAAGCCGAGCGTCCACCCGGGTCGACCATAGGCGGGCCCGGGGAACATTTCGGATAAGAATCTGGAACGGTACTAAGCAGCGCTTTTGGGGCCCGGCCCGCCCTGCGGCTGTCGTCAGTCCGTCCAGGTTTTGCGCTGCTGCCGGTTGCAGGAATTCTGGTTCGCTCCATCCTGGCTGGTTTTCTTTTGTCCGCCAGTGCGGTGTGCTGCCCCGTATACAATCCGGATTTTCGTTGGCCTCGATCTTATCGGGGTCATGTTGAACAGGGTCAATTTCACAATCAATGTTAAGGACTTATGAAAGAAACACAAGTTGAAGGAAACAATCAGATGAGCATTAGCCTTGCCGAGCTGAAGGAAAAGAATATCACCGACCTCGCCAAGATCGCCAAGGAACTCAACATTCCCGGCGCCAGCGGCATGCGCAAGCAGGAGTTGATCTTCCAGATCCTCCGCGCGCAGACCGAGAAGAACGGCCTGATCTTCTCTGAAGGCGTCCTCGAATGCCTCCCCGACGGCTTCGGCTTTCTTCGCGCGCCGGAATACAACTACCTCCCCGGCCCGGACGACATTTACGTCTCCCCGTCGCAGATTCGCAAATTCGACCTCCGCACCGGTGACACCGTCTCCGGCCAGGTGCGCCCGCCGAAAGACGGCGAGCGCTATTTCGCGCTGATCAAAGTCGAAGCCGTCAATTTCGAAGACCCCGAAGTCGCGCGCAACAAGATTTTCTTTGACAACCTGACGCCGCTCTACCCCCAGGGCCGCCTCAAGATGGAAACCACCAAGGAAAATTTGACCGGCCGCGTCCTCGATCTTCTCTGCCCCGTTGGCAAGGGCCAGCGCGGCCTGGTTAATGCCTCCCCGCGCACCGGAAAGACCATGATTCTGCAGTCCATGGCCAATGCCGTCGCCACCAATCATCCGGAAGTCGCGCTCATCGTGCTGCTCATAGACGAGCGCCCCGAAGAAGTCACGGACATGCAGCGCACGGTGAAGGGCGAAGTCATCAGCTCCACCTTCGATGAGCCGCCGCAGCGCCACATCCAGGTCGCGGAAATGGTCCTCGAGAAAGCCAAGCGCCTCGTCGAGCACAAGCGCGACGTCGTCGTCCTGCTCGATTCCATCACGCGCCTTGCGCGCGCTTATAACGCGGTCACCCCGCCCTCCGGCAAAGTTCTCTCCGGCGGTATTGACGCCAACGCTCTCCAGCGTCCCCGCCGCTTCTTTGCCGCAGCGCGCAATGTCGAAGAAGGCGGCTCGCTCACCATCATCGCTACCGCACTCATTGACACCGGCAGCCGCATGGACGACGTCATCTTCGAAGAGTTCAAGGGCACCGGCAACATGGAAATCTACCTCGACCGGCGCCTTGCCGATAAGCGCGTCTTCCCCGCCATCGATATCCAGCGCTCCGGCACCCGCAAGGACGAACTCCTCCTTCCCCCCGACGAGCTCAGCCGCGTCTGGGTCCTGCGCAAGGTTCTGAGCCCACTCTCCACCGTCGAAGCCATGGAGCTCTTGCTCAGCCGTCTCACCAAAACCAAATCCAACATGGAATTCCTCAGCTCCATGTCCACTCCCGCCTGAGCAAACGGAATCGCAGTTAACAGTTGGCCCCTCGCGAGCCCGTCGGATTCACGGTCCTCGCCCACAAACGCCACTTGCAGCGTCGCCGTGATTTCGTCGCGTGGGCAGGATTGGCGACTGTTTGACCTAGCCGAATGGGGCGTGCCGCCTGCTTGTGTTAAAATTGAGTTGAAAGAGAATATATGAACGCGTGTAGAAAGTTTTCTAAATGTTTAGGGGTCGCGGGCGCAATCCTATTCCTGATTGCGCCGAGCGGCGCGCATGCCCAGTCGCGCGGAGTATCCCCACCGCAGTCGTCCTCCCAGGAGGGCCAGGAACATCTCCTGCTGCTTTACAATACCCACACCGCTGAACGGATTGAGCTTGTTTACCGCCGCGGTAGCCAGTACATTCCGGACGCGCTCGCCAAGCTGGATTATTTCCTGCGCGATCATCGTACGGGCGACGTTCACCATTTCGATCCGCGCCTGTACGATATCCTCTCCGATCTCACGGTAGCGATCGGTCATCCCGGCGGCGAGATCGACATCGTCTGCGGCTACCGCACTTCCTCGACGAATGAATCTCTTCGCGCTCACACCACCGGAGTCGCCAAGAACAGCCTTCACATTCAAGCGGAAGCGATCGACCTGCGCATGCCCGGAATCGACACGCTCAAGCTGCGCAAAGCGGCTCTCGCCCTGCGTCGCGGCGGCGTGGGCTACTATCCTCACTCCGACTTCATCCATGTCGACACCGGACGCGTCCGCCAGTGGTGCTTCGACTGCCCCGCCAGCCTCATCGCCGGCGATTAACCCGGATACGGATATCCTTTCGCAAGAACCTTTTCGAGCGCGGCATCGTGCCCGTAGATGTCGTCGTAAAAATGAACGAGTCCATCCTCAGTCACGATCACGGTGCCATAAACGATTAAGACCGGAATCGGATGCGCAAGATTCACCTGTTGATTTGGACTTCCATTCATGGCCGCGCGGACGCGGTCCATGTTCCAGCCCGGATTGTCATGCAGCACCCAAACCGCCAGATCGGCGGGCTTTTCCAGGCGAATGCAGCCATGGCTGAAATCCCGCCGGGACTTCGCGAAGAATTCCTGCGCGGGCGTATCGTGCATGTACACGCTGTAGCTGTTCGGAAAGATAAACTTCACGAGTCCGAGCGAGTTTTTCGGACCCGGTGTTTGCCGGATGAATAGCTTGCCTGCCCGGAGTTGCGCGAGTATGTCGCTCGTCACTGTTCCCGACGTGACGACCTCTTGGCGGCTGTTCACCACCTCGAATCCCTTTTTCGCCAGGTAGTCGGGATCGCGAGCGATGTGCGGAAGGAATTCAGACTTGGCGATGGAATTGGGAACACTCCAGTAAGGTCGGAATACGACGTATTGCATGGTGTCGCTAAATACCGGGGTATTGTGGTTATAGGCTTTGCCGACCACGACGTTCATCGAGAAAGCGATCTTGAAGTTTTCGTCATATCCGCGGAGGCGAAACTCGGGGATATTCGCGACGATGGGCGACTTTTGATAAGCAAGGGGCAACCACCGCCAGCGCTCCAGAGTCAGTTGCATTTGCCGCACGCGGCTCGTGAGAGGCACGTTCAAATCGGCCAATGTTTGCGGGGTGATTCGCCCATCCGGGTCCCGGCCACGCCGGCGCTGAAAATTCTTGACCGCGTCCACAAGGGCGCCTTGATACACAGTTCCATTCTCCGGAACGCTTGCGTCAGCTGGAAGGTCGCCCACCAGTCGGAGCAATCGGATCAGTTGGGGCACGCCCGGATAGGAGTCGCCCGCGGCGATCGTCTTTTCTGCGGCCGGAAGCGGTTTCCCGTCATACTCCTTCGCAAGGGCCAAGTAAGTATGCAGGGCTTGGATCGTACGGCGGTAACCCGGGTAGGGAGGTTCCACTTGCGCCAGGACGCCCGCAACATCGGAAGCATCCACAACATGTTCTTTCAGGAATTCGGGTAAATTGTATTTTTTGGCCTCAACGTCCAAACCAAACTCAAAATGTTTCGGATTCACCTTGCCGATGTGGAGGTCCGAGATGTATCTCATCACGCAAACGGTGAGCGCGGCATCGAATCGAGCCGCATCTGCTTCTGACGGCTGCGCCGCGGCGGCTTTGAGTTTCTCCAATCGCTCGCCCCAACGCGGCCCATCATAATCCTCAGCGGACAATCCCTTTTCCTCCGCTTGCAACAGAAGCGCAATGACTTGCCGCGCCTGTGAGGTTGGCTCCATTCCCTTGATCCACGGGAGCGAATACCCGTATGACTCGTAAAATTTCTGCACGTGCTTGTCGTAGTCGCTGAAGTCGGGCCAGCGCAGGTCTGGGAGATTTCCGGCCTGGATGATCGCGCGCAACGTAGCTTGACCCTCAGGGCTGAGCTGTTGAGGCGGCGCGGCGGATTTCGCGGAAGTTTCCGATTGCGTGCGCGCGCATCCCGCCGAGCCGATGCCGTGACCCAACAATAGTGCGATTGTGAAAAGTGGCAGCATCAACAGCAGGCCCTTGGAAATCCGCGATTGCTTCATTGGATTCCTCCCCGTTTCATTGTTCTCCCCAGGTCTTCGTCAATCGTTGCGGGCGCGGGCTCGTCGGGCAACCGGCCCACTATCGAGAAGCCGATCGCAAAAACGAGGACGCTGAGGACAATCACCGCGAATACGACCGGGGCCAGATTCTCCGCCCCCGGAACCCCGTATTGCATCGGAAGCGTCGCCAGCACGCCGGCGGCAAGACCGCGAGGTATGGCGGCACTCAGGAACCAGAACTCCTTTTTCCCCAGTCCCATGCTCCTCGTCGAGAGCAGCACAGCTGGAACACGCATCGCCACGAGGAACAGCACACCGACGGCCGCCAGGGCAATCTGCTTCAGGTCCGTCGGGAACATCAGGCCAATCAGAAAAAAGAAGAACGACTTGATAAAAAACGTCATCTGGTCCTGCATGACCCCTGTTGTCTGCGTTGCAGCGAACACCAGTCCATGAGCGCCCGGAAACAGGCGTGGCACGATAAACGAAGCGTTACCGACCAAAAGCGACGCCACAAGCACTGCCATGGCGCCATTTCCCTTAAGCAAATCGGTGATGCCATACAACGCAAGCATTGACGCAAGGAATACGGTATATCCGTGAGGTTTGTCCCGCATCGAAGGTATTCCGGGGACAAGCAATGCTGCGGCAATCAAACCTAGAGCCACCCCGACACCAAGTTCTCTGGCGAGGGCAATGAACGGACGAGAAATGTCCGCGCTGCCGCTCAAAATGAGATCGATCAGTACCATCGTTACGATAACACTGAGCGCGTCAGTTGCGGAGGACTCGACCTCCAGCATGCGCGCTACTCTGGAAGGCACCCGAGCCATGGCCATCGTCGGCATAATGATAACCGAACTTGTACCGCCGACTATGGCGCCTACCATCACCCATGCCAACGGCGGCGAGGGGCGCACATAACCCAGTTCTGTTGACAGCCAAAAGAACCCGCAGACCGCGATCAAAGAAAAAACGAATCCCGACAAACCCAGAAAAATACCGCGCGGCGCGGCCGCTGCCACCTCGGTAAGCTGCAGACGAAACGCTCCGCTTGACAGAATGACTGTCAGAGCGATGGCTCCAAAGAACGGGATGCCCGACTTAAGAAGGCCTGCCGGGATAAGACCGAATACGGGGCCGGCGAGAATGCCGGCGGTCACTAGCCAGACCACGTCCGGCACGCGCGTTCGCGCGAAGATGAACTCGCCAAGTGCCCCCAACAGGAGGATACCGGCAATCTCAACCACCAACTTAACAACGGGATCCATCTTTACCTTTCTTTGGGTTGGTGTGCTCCGCCCCGGTTGAGTTAACAAGCTTTATAACACGATCCCGGACGAAGGGCCTGGTAAGTCGGATTACCGGACAAGCGGTTATTGACATCCGGGCCAACCAGGATCTAGTGACGGTGCTCGGCCCACAAACTGACCCACCAAGGTAACCTGCCTCTCCGCTTCATCCAGGTGCCAATTCGAACAGACACCCCGCTATCCCTCAGCATCCAAACCACTTGTAAGTAATCATTGACATACGGTACCAATATGCTATAATGGGTTCCTTAAGTCGGCACGCTTCTTCCGCCTGCCCGCCGTAGCGTTTGCGGAGGAGGGTGCTTTGCGAACCATGCGGCCCCGCCATGCAGTCCATCTAACTCCTTCAAAATCTTCACGTCCGACCCAGTTACTTTCTTGCAAACAGACAGCGCCCATAACCTATTTAGAATCACCACTTCTACAAGTGTTGAATCTAAGGAACTTAAAACTCTTTAGAATGAACACTTATAAAAAACAGGGGGGAGGGGTCGCAAATACGAGCACAGGCGAAGCTTGTCCCGGCGCAGTGGGAATCTGTGCCCACCTCAAAACCAGCCAAAGAGTCTGCCACACTGTCTCAGGATGCGATTTCAGGCCTTCACCGCGCCGCCTGCTCGTCCATCCACTGCTTCATACGGTATTCCAGGACATTCAGCGGCACCGCGCCTTGCTCCAGGACGGCATCATGAAACCCACGCACATTGAAACCTGCACCGAGCCGACGTTCCGCTTCCGTCCGCAGCTCCCGAATCTTGAGCTGCCCCAGCTTGTACGCCAGCGCCTGCCCCGGCCACACGATGTAGCGGTCCACTTCGACGGTAATGTCCTGGTCCGTCTTTCCCGTGTTGTCCTTGAAAAACTGAATGGCCTGCTCGCGCGTCCATCCCATCGCGTGCATTCCCGTGTCCACGACCAGCCGCACGGCGCGCCACATTTCATATGTGAGTTGCCCGAATTTCGCGTACGGATCTTTGTACAGCCCAAGTTCTTCGCCGAGACTCTCCGAGTACAAGGCCCAGCCTTCCACGAAAGCCGAATAACCCACGTTCTTCCTGAACTCCGGCTGCTCCTCCATCTCCTGAGCCAGCGAAATCTGCAAGTGATGCCCCGGAACTGCTTCGTGCAGCGTGAGCGCCTCCATCTCCCACTTCGGCCGCGCGTGCAGGTTGTAGGTGTTTACGAAATAGCAGCCGGGACGTCCCGCTTGCGGCGCGCCCGGCTGGTAGTAGGCCGTCGTTTGCGAAGGCGCTTTGAACTCCGGAATCACGCACACGCCATAGGTGAGGCGAGGCAGCTTCCCGAAGAGGTGCGCGAGTTCGGGATCGATTTTCTTGGCGATAACTCGGTATCCGTTCACCAGATCGTCGGGCTTTTCGTAATAGAAGCGCGCATCGGTGCGCAAAAATTCCGTGAAGTCGTGGAAACTGCCCTTGAACGCCGCCGAGGCAATGACTTTGTCCATCTCGGATCGAATGCGTTTCACTTCGGCGAGGCCGATTTCATGAATCTGTTGCGGCGTCAGGCCGGTCGTCGTTTGCCAGCGCACGTGGAACGCATACGCCGCCGCGCCGTTCGGCAGTGCGGTCGCCGCGATGTTTTCGCGGCAGGCGGGAATGTAGCTTGAGGCCACATAGTCATGCAGCTTCTGAAATGCCGGCGCCACCGCGCTCGCATAGATATTATTCGCTCGCTCCGTCAATCGGACTCGCTCCGCTTCGGGGAATCCTGCGGGAAACTCCGTGAACGGTTCCAAAAGCGCGCTGGCCAGCGGATCGCCGGGAATCAAATTCGCAATCTGCTTCGGCACATCGCGAAGCATCAATTTCGGCGGCGTGTAGCCTCGCTTGAGCCCATCTTGCAAGAGCGCGATCTGCTGCTCGACGGATTTCGGCGACGCTTCCAGCCGCGCCAGAATATCTTCGTAATCCACTATCGTTCGTCGCGGCATGTTCGCGAGGATCGCCGCGGAGCCTTGATGGATGCCGCCCATTTGGTTCAGTGGCATCCAGTTGCTGCCCGGTACCACGTTCCGGAACGGCAGCGGATCATCGCCATACTGCAGGCCTTCTTCCGCCGTTTCGAGCAGCTCGCGGTACAAGTCGTAATTCAGTTTTTCTTCCGCAGGCAGCGCATCGCGGGAGATTTTTTTCAATGCCGCAAGGCTTTCGTGCAGATGTTTTCTGCGCTGCTCGATGCCCTCGGCGGAATCGTCCGACCATCGCCGGTTCTGTCCCGGAAACCCAACCTCCGTCGCCATTTCCGGATATTCGGTCATCCAGCGCTTCCAATCCTCATCCAGGTAAGCGCGAAACTTTCGCAGGGCCTCGGATTGCGCGCTGCCTGCATCCTGACCGCTTCGCGTGGCGACGATCATCGGAGTCACAAACAAGCCGCCGCCAATTCCCAGCGCGAGCATCAACACCATGCGAATCACGATTTCCTCCCCGCCGCCTTCGCCAATTCCTTTTCGCGCTCCTGCGCCAGCATCAGAATCAGCCGCGTGGTTTCTTCCGCGTCCATCGCTGTGTTGTCCACCAGCACGGCATCCGCAGCGCGCACGAGCGGCGAAACTTTGCGCTCGCGGTCGCGCCGGTCGCGCTCTCGTACTTCCACGAGAACCTCGGCGAGGGTCAACTTGTCGCCCTTCTCCTGGTGCTCTTTCCAGCGGCGCTCGGCGCGCACTTCGGGCGAAGCATCAAGAAATATCTTGAGTTCGGCGCGCGGAAACACGACGGTTCCAATGTCACGCCCCTCCATGACCACCCCGCCGCCGGCCCCGGCGCGCTGCTGCTCGGCAACCAGCACCTTGCGCACTTTTGCGATTGTCGCAAGGAGCGAAGCGGCATTGGCAACTTCCGAGTCGCGGATGGCCTCTGTGACTTCGCCGCCGTCCAGGAACACGCGGTTCTTTGCGCCGGCGGCCTCCTGCTCTGCGGTGGGCGGCCTGAGTTCGATGTGGGTTTCGCGGGCCATCGCTTCAAGTCCAGCTTCGTCGTCGAGCGCAACATTTTGTTTCAGTGCTTTCAGCGCGAGCGCGCGATACATTGCGCCACTGTCGAGATATGTGTATCCGAGCAGCGCCGCAACGCGCCGCGCTACCGTGCTCTTGCCCGAACCTGCCGGGCCATCAATGGTGATGGTGAGTTTTTGCATCGGTGGTAGCACAGCCACTCCTGTCTGTGGGCTTTTTGCCGTAGTAAGCCGGCTAAAACAGCGTCACCCAGGGCAACTGCACTTTTCAGAACCCCATGATGTTGTAGCCGCAATCGACGTACAGCGTTTCGCCGGTGATTCCCGACGCAGCTTCGGAGAGAAGAAACGCTGCCGTCGAGCCGACTTCCGCTGCGTCAACATTTCGTTTGAGAGGCGAGCGTTCCGCGTGCACCTTGAACATGTCTCCAAATCCCGAGATGCCGCGCGAAGCCAGCGACTTGATCGGCCCGGCGGAAATGGCGTTCACGCGGATGGCTTTGGGGCCCAGATCGTCGGCCAGATAGCGCACTGCCGCTTCAAGAGCGGCCTTGGCCACGCCCATCACGTTGTAGCGCGGCACAACTTTCTCCGCGCCGTAATACGTGAGCGTCACGATGCTGCCGCCGGAAGTCATCAGCGGCAGAGCTCCGCGTGCCACGGCAATAAGCGAATAGACGCTGATATCATGCGCGATGCGAAATCCTTCGCGCGTGGTGTTGACGAATTCGCCTTTCAAATCAGCTTCGGGGGCAAAGCCGATGCTGTGCACGAGCCCGCGCAGCACGCCGTAGCGCGACCTCAACTCCTCAAAGAGCCGTGCGATTTGGTCATCTTGCGTGACGTCGCACATGAAACCCGCGGCCCCTGGAAGGTCCGCAATGAGATCTTTTGCTTCGAGCGCGAGGCGTTCGTTTTGATAGGTGATGGCCAGTCGCCAGCCCGCCTGCTGCAGTTTCTGCGCGATGGCCCACGCGATGCTGCGCTTGTTTGCCAGGCCGAATATCACTGCTGTCTTCTGCGTCTCGGTCATTCGTCGGCTCTCCAAAATTTCGGCCTTGCGGCCGGGGCTGCAAAATCAAATTCTGTGAAACGCCTTTTCAATTTCTTTTATGGAATAGCGCAACACCACCGGCCGGCCGTGCGGGCAGCTCATCGGGCAATCCGTTTTCGCAAGCGCTTCGAGCAGCCACTCCATTTTCGTCTGGTCGAGCGGCATGTTCACCTTGATCGCCGCGTGGCACGCGGTGGACGCCGCAATTTTCGCCTGCAGCGTGTCGATGGAAATCGCCGCATTTTCGCGCTCGATGCCATCGAGGATTTCCGTCAGCAATTTTTCCGCGTCGCCCGCTGCGATGCCCGCGGGCACGGCTTGAATCGCCACGCTGCGCGGGCCCATCGGCTCGACCTCGAAGCCATTCGCCGCCAACTCTTCCGCAATTTTTTCGTAGATGACGAGCTGGCGAGGCGAGAGCTCGATGACGATGGGCATGAGCATGCGCTGCGATTCCACTTTGCCGGCGTGGCGCGCATCCAGGTGCTGCTCGAAGAGCACGCGCTCGTGCGCGACGTGCTGATCGACGATCCAGAGACCTTCGCAGTTCACGGCGACGATGAAACTCGAACTGACCTGTCCGAGGGGCTTCAAATCCATGATTTGATCGGGCCGCGGAAGCGTGGCGGGAGCGTCGCTATTCGGCGCAGCAAGGTTTGCCGCCCAGGTGGCCGCGGATTCCTGCGCTGGAGCAACAGCGGTGCCGAAAGCTGTGCCCGGTTCAAAGGGAAAGCGCTGCTCGACGGGCCGCAAAGGCGCGGCGGTGAGATCGAAACCTGCGTCCGAGCCGACGCCAGAACCGACGCCGAGCTCAGAGATCGGAGGAATGATTGCACGCGGCACCCCTGATTCCGCCGGCGCGGGCGAGAGTCCTTCGGAAAACGGCGGGGTGACTGATGTGGGCATCTGCGAAGCTGCGGAGGCGGCCGCGGCAAAACTTGCGATGGGCCGCGCGCCCATGAGCGCCTGGCGGATGGCGTCGCGCGCGAAATCGTGGACGAATTGCGAGCGGCGGAAACGCACTTCGATTTTCGCGGGATGCACGTTCACGTCCACTTCGTCGTACGGCATTTCGAGGAAAATCAGCGTCGCCGGAAAAACCGTGGGCGGCAGGATGTTGCGATACGCTTCGTGAATCGCATGAAGGACCAAGCGGTCGCGCACGAGGCGTCGGTTCACAAAGACGTAAATGCCGTTGCGATTCGGCCGCTGAACTTCCGGGCGGGAAGTGAAACCCGTCACCGTCAGCGTGGATTTTTCCTCACCAGGCTCGAGTTCCGGTTCGGTGATGGCCGCGCGGAAAGGAGCGGAGACGGCCGGAATTTCGACGAGTTCATCGAGCGCTTGACGGCCAAAAAGCTGATAGACGCGGTCGGCGAGCTTTTCCGCGGGCGAGCAGTTGACGATCTCCTGCGTCGGTGTTTTCAGAATGAATTGTCTTTCGGGATTGGCCAGCGCGTAGTGCGTGACGAGCGAAGCGATGTGGCCGAGTTCCGTCGTTTCCGATTTCAGGAATTTGCGGCGCGCGGGCACGCAGTAGAAAAGATCCGCAACGCTGACGGTTGTGCCCGCGGGAAGACCGGCAGGCTTCACGCCGACAAGCTTTCCGCCGGCAAATTCAATGCGCGTGCCCTCCGCCTCTTCTTCCGCGCGTGTTTCGAGCAGCAGGCGGGACACCGCAGCAACTGTGGGCAGGGCTTCTCCACGGAAGCCGAGCGTCGAAATGGAGAGCAGATCGTCCACAGTGCGCAATTTGCTCGTTGCGTGGCGCTCGAACGACAGGAGCGCGTCGTCGTGCGCCATGCCGTGGCCGTCGTCAATGACGCGGATCATGCGCTTGCCGCCGGCCTCCACCTCGATGCGAATTGTTTTCGCGCCAGCGTCGAGCGCGTTTTCGAGCAGCTCTTTCACGGCCGACGCGGGCCGTTCGACAACTTCGCCCGCCGCGATTTTATTCGCCACCGCCTCCGGCAATATGCGTATTCGGCTCATTTTTCCTTGATCGTAAACAAAAGTGTCATTGCGCGGCCCTCTTCACGGCCTTTATTGCAATGCCGAGCTCATCGAGCTGGGCAGGATCGACCTGGCTCGGAGAATCGGCCATTAAATCCTGGGCGGCGGTGGTCTTAGCGAAGGCGATGACTTCGCGGATGGATTTTTCGCCGGCGAGGAGCATCACCACTCGGTCGATGCCCAGTGCGATGCCGCCGTGCGGCGGCGTGCCGCAAGTGAGTGCGTCGAGGAAAAAACCGAAGCGGTGGCGCAACTGTGCTTCGGTGAGGCCGAGAGCTTTGAAGAGGCGCTCCTGAATGTCCTGGCGATGGATTCGAATGCTGCCGGAGCCGAGCTCGTAGCCGTTCAAAACGAGGTCGTAGCCTTTCGAACGCACTTCCCAGGGCCCGGATTCGAGTTTTTCCAGGTCTTCGTCCACGATTCCGGTGAACGGATGCTGCGCACTCACCCAGCGTTTGTCGGATTCGCTCCATTCGAACAGCGGAAAGCCGGTGATCCAAAGAAATTTCCACTGGGATTTGTCGATGACACCGAGCGCTTCACCGAGCTGCAAGCGCAACTGTCCGGCGATGAGCGCGGCCGCTTCGGTGCCCTTGATCTGTTCTTTTGCGGAGACGGCCACGACGAGGTCGCCCGTATTCGCGCCGCAGGCTGCGGCCAATTTCTTCACGTTTTCCGCGCTGATTAGTTTTTCGACCGTGGACGTCATGCCCTCGGCTGCAACTTTCACGAAGTACGCGCCGCGAGCGCCAAGCGATTTGGCTTTTTCGGCCAGCTCATCGAGCTGCTTGCGCGAATAGCTGGCCGCGCCGGGAGCTGCGAGCGCGAAAACGTTGCCTTCAATCTGTAGCTTGGATTTCGCTTCCGCCGGAAAGCAATCCGTGACTTCGTGGAGTTCCATGCCGAAACGCATGTCGGGCTTGTCGCTGCCGTACTTTCGAACGACATCATTGTAGAGCATGTGGGGGAAGGGCGCTTCGGCCTTGATTCCTGCGACGGCGCAGGCGCGCACCATCACTTTTTCAATCACGCCGAAAATATCTTCCTGCGTTGGGAAGGACATTTCGACGTCGAGCTGTGTAAATTCCGGCTGACGATCAGCGCGGAGGTCTTCATCGCGAAAGCATTTCACGATCTGGAAGTAGCGGTCGAGCCCGCCGATCATCAGAATCTGCTTGAAGATTTGCGGCGACTGCGGCAGCGCGTAAAACTGGCCATGATGGACGCGGCTGGGAACGAGATAGTCGCGCGCGCCTTCGGGCGTGGAGCGCGTGAGCATAGGCGTTTCCACTTCGATGAAGCCCATTTCGTCCATGGTCTTGCGAATTTCGAGGATGATGGCATGGCGAAGTGCGAGGTTGCGGTGCGGCTTTGGCCGGCGCAGATCGAGATAGCGGAAGCGCAGGCGCGTCTCTTCGGAGGCGTTGATTTCTTCTTCGATGGGGAACGGCGGAGTTTTGGCGTTGTTGAGAATGTGCAGCTTGGTGGCGACGAGTTCGACTTCACCGGTGGCCAGCTCGGGGTTTGGCTTTTGGCGCCGGATGACTTTGCCTTCGACGGCGACAACGAACTCGCTGCGCGCTTGCTCAGCCTTGGCGTGAGCCTCGGGTTGGGCCTCTTTGTTGAAGACGACCTGGACGATGCCGGCGCGGTCGCGCACGTCGAGAAAGAGCAAATTGCCGAGGTCGCGGCGGCGCGCAACCCAGCCCATGACGATGGCGTCGCGGCCTTCGTCGGTGGCGCGGAGGGCGCCGCAATAGTGAGTGCGTTTCAGGTTGCCGAGAAAATCGAGCACGTTATCCTTTTCTCCGTCGCTTACATGCGATCCGCGTTGACGTTGAGGTCCTTCGGCTATCCTCGTCGGATAGCCTCAGGATGACACCGGTTTTTGCTCGCGCAAGAATTGTAGCAAGTCCGGTTCGGTCAGTTTTTGTTGCGAACCGTCGGCCAGCGTTTTCAGGGTCCAGAGGCCTTCGGAGACTTCATTATCGCCGAGAATCAGGGCGTAGCGCGCGCCGAGCTTGTCAGCCTGGCCGAGGGCTTTGCCGAATTTCTGCTCGATGGGAGGCAGTTCGACGCTGAAGCCGGCGGCGCGCAAATCTTTTGCGGCGCGGATGGCGGTGGCGTGGGCTTTTTCGCCCATCCAGGCGATGTAAACGTCGCGGCCTTGGGGCGCGGGGGCTTTTCCGCTTTCTTGGAGCGACAAGATCAGGCGGTCTTCGCCGATGGCGAAGCCGATGCCTTTGGTTGGCGGACCACCGAGCAGTTCGACGAGGCCGTCATAGCGGCCGCCGCCGCAGACAGCGTTTTGCGAACCAAGACCCGCAGCGGTGATTTCGAAGGTGGTGCGCATGTAGTAGTCGAGTCCGCGGACGAGGCGCCAGCTTTCGCGATAAATGACGCCGCGCAGTTCGAGTTGGCGTTTCACGGCGGCGTAGTGCGTTGCACAGTCCTTGCAGAGATGATCGGCGATACGCGGCAATTTTTCGATGATGGGCTGTTCGCTTTCGAGTTTTGAATCGAGGACGCGCAGGGGATTTGTCACGATGCGACGCTGGCTGTCCGCACCGAGTTTGTCTTTCACTTTGAGAAGTTCGGCGCGCAACAGCTCGACGTATTTCGTGCGGCAATCGCGGCAGCCGATGGAATTGATGTCAAGCTCGACTCCTTGCAACTCCAGCTTGGCGAAGAACGTCATCACCATTTCGATGACTTCGGCATCGATGGCGGGAGCATCGGTTCCGCCCAGCACCTCCGCGCCAATTTGATAAAACTGGCGGTAGCGCCCCTTCTGCGGCCGCTCTCGCCGAAACATCGGCCCCATGTAGTAGAGCTTTACAGGTTGCGGAAGCGCGTGCATACCGTGTTCGATGTAGGCGCGGCAAACGGAGGCGGTGGCCTCGGGGCGGAGGCTGATCAATTCGCTTTCCGGTGACATTTCCGCTAGCGTGCCCAACATTCCGTTCTCCCGAACCATTGCGGCCAATCCCGTTGGATTTTGAAACGTGTACATTTCTTTCGAGACGATGTCGGTTTCGCCGCCTACGGCTCGTGCGAAGAGTTCTGTTGGCTCAAAGATGGGGAGGCGGATTTCACCGAAGCCGAAAGTGGCGAAGACTTCGTGAGCGGTTTGCTCGACGCGATTCCAGAGCGCGGTTTCGGGCGGCAGCAGGTCGCGCGTGCCGCGAATCGCCTGGAACTTGCGCGGCTTTTCTTCTTTTTTGGTTGCGCCTTCACTCACTTGGAAGATTCCTCGCGGTAGACGTTTTTGTATTCGACGTAGCGGGTGGCGTAGTCCGCGATCGTGGCCTGGTCGCTGGGCGTGAGTGCGCGTTTGACTTTGCCGGGGTGGCCGACGACGAGGCTGCCCGGAGGGATTTCGGTCCGCTCGAGCAAGAGCGTGCCGGCGGCGACGATGCTGCCGGTGCCGATGGTGACGCCATTGAGAAGGATGGCGCCGATGCCGATGAGGCAGCGCGAGGCGACGGTGCAGCCATGCAAAGTGACGGAATGGCCGACGGTGACATCATCGCCGAGAATCAGCGGGTACTCACCGCGCATGACGTGGAGCACGCAGCCGTCCTGAATGTTAGTGCGCGCGCCGATGCGAATGTGGTGCACATCGCCGCGGATTACCGTGCAAGGCCAGACGCTCGAGTCCGCGCCGATGACCACGTCGCCGATGATGACGGCGGCAGGGTCGATATAGGCGGAGGCGGCGATTTCGGGCCGCTTGGCGCGATAGGGTCGAATCATGCTATCCCTTTGATTCACCCGGAGATACGGACGGGCACGGCATGCCGTGCCCCTACAGGAATGGCACACACGCCGAGAAGTGAAGATAACATCCGAGTGGAGAACTGACAAGGAAGCCCGCGGAGGAGTAGTGGGGTTTCTTGACTTGAAAGTCCCTCTTGCAACCAACCGATGGATATCAATAGCATGGCTTGCGAGCGGTGCCGTTTCCAGTCGCGGCCGCTCTTTAAGGTCATAATTCTTCCGTGAGCGGTTCGCAAAAGATCAATTGCCACGCCCACGGTTAGCAGGAACAGACATTCGTCTGCCAGCACATTGCGCATTCCTTGCGTACAGGTATTCCGGTTGGGTTTCACTGGTCATCTGAACAAAGCGACGCCCGGCCTGATGCGTGGTGTTCGGCCTGCGAAAAAGCTCGACTTGAAGCGGGAGGCGACTGGACTCCCGAAGTCGAGGAAAAGCTTAAGACAAAGTTGCTTTGTGGCGCATGCTACGACTACGCAAAATCCATTTGGTCGAATGGGCGCAAGATTACCCAGTAAAACCTCGGGACCCCGCACCTCGCGGCCGGTCTAATTCAAGTTAAAAGTCCCCACTACCCGAACAGACAATTCGGGTGCAGCGCTGGACAGAGGGCTGCAACTGCGCCATGCTCGATTGGTGGAAACGCGCTGTGCGCAATGCGGTGCCGCGATGACTTGCCAGCCGGAAGGCGGCTGCTGGTGCTTAGAATTGCCGCGTGTGCCCATGCCTGCCGATGCGAAGGGATGCTTCTGCCGAACCTGTCTGCGCGCGAAGATCGAATCACTCCAAATTTGCGAGAAACAAAAGGAAGCGTAAGACTTCAGGGGCTGAGGCAAAAGCAACTTCGGATAACTTTTGCGCGCTAGCTATGTTCTCGTACTTGTTGGATCTGCTCTTACCATCGGAGCACAGACAGGAATGTCTCTGCCACCAAGATGAAACAAGACGCTATCGCTCAGTCGATTTGGACGGACGGGCCGGCGGAGGTGGCGCTGATTTCGCCGAGGCGGGCGACTACGGCGCGAGCGACATTGTAAAGACTCTTCGCGCCGGGAGCATTTTCGCCGAGCGCGGCAACGGGTTTGCCAGTGTCGCCGCCGACGCGGATGACGGGATCGATTTCGATCTCGCCAAGGACGGGAACGCCGTAGGCGAGAGCGGTTTTTGCGCCTTCGCCGTGGCCGAAAATATCGAGCGGCTTGCCGCAGTGCGGGCAGGTGAAAGTGCTCATGTTTTCGACGACGCCGAGGACCTCGACGTTGACCTGGCGAAACATTTCGATGGCTTTGCGCACGTCGGCGAGGGCGACGGTGGAAGGCGTGGTGACGACGACGGCGCCGGTGACCGCGACGGTCTGAATCAGCGTCAATTGAACGTCGCCGGTGCCGGGCGGGAGATCGATGATGAGGTAATCGAGCTGGCCCCACTCGACGCTGCGCAGGAATTGCGTGATGACGCTGTGTAACATCGGGCCGCGCCAGATCATCGGCTTGTCACCGGGATTGAGCAGGCCCATGGAGATCATTTTCAAACCCTGCGATTGGACCGGGATCATGTGCTTGTCGGACGTGGCTATCGGCTCTTCTGTGGTGCCCAGCATTATGGGCACGTTGGGGCCGTAAACGTCGGCGTCCATCAAGCCGACTTTGTGGCCTAGATTCACGAGGGCCAGCGCGAGATTGACGGCGACGGTAGTTTTGCCGACGCCGCCTTTTCCGCTGGCGACGGCGACGAGATTTTTTACGCCGGGGATGGGCGTGCGTTGGGGCATTTGTTGAGGTGCTGGCGGCATATTGCGCTCCTGAAACAGTGTAGCTCAGGCCTGAGGTTTCCTATTACCCGCGTCATGGACTGACGGGCCGCAAAAACCCTCACCTCTCAAGGGGTGAGCTACAACGACCGCCCGTTGTTACGTGTTTGCGCCGTGGCATTTTTTGTATTTCTTGCCGGAGCCGCAGGGGCAAGGATCGTTGCGGCCGACCTTGGCGCCGGCGCGAACGGGCTTAGGCGGTTCGGCCTGCGCGGGGCCGGTCTGATATTGCAGATCACGCTGCTGGCGCTGCTGCTTGCGCTCGAGCTGGCGGGCGACCTCCGGGAGGCGTTGCGGCGATTCGCCGACACGAGCGGCGGCGCTGGCAGCAGCGGCGGCCGCGCCACCGGCTCTGGGGAGTTGCGGCGGACGAGGCTGCGCTTCGGGACTAGTTTGCATTTCGTCAGGCGGACGCTCTGCCTGTTGAATTTGAATGTGGAAGAGATAGCGGATCGTTTCGTTGTCGATGCGCGCCATCATGTCTTCGAAGAGAATGAACGCTTCCTTCTTGAACTCGACGAGCGGATCTTTCTGCCCGTAGCCGCGCAGGCCGATGCCTTCCTTCAAGTGATCGAGCGAGAGCAGATGGTCTTTCCACTGTGAATCGACGACGTCGAGAATGATGCGGCGCTCGAGCCAACGCATCAGCTCAGCGCCAAATTGTTTTTCTTTTTCTTCGTAGCGCTTCTTTACGGCCTCCGCGAGGGCATCGCCAAGCTGGTCGTGATTGAGTGTGCCCGGGTCGGCGCCGTAGGCTTTTGCGTCCACGCCGAATTGGCTGTTCGCTTCGGCGAGCAACTGCGCGGTATTCCATTGATCGGGGTGCTGCTCGCGCGGGCAATAGGTGTCTACCAGTTCGCGGGCGACGTCTTCCGCGATTCCGAGGACGTAATCGCGCTGGTCTTTTCCTTCGAGCGCGGAGCGGCGGATGGCGTAAATCGTCTCGCGCTGCTTGTTCATCACGTCGTCGTATTCGAGGAGGTGTTTGCGCGCATCGAAGTTCTGCGCTTCCACGGATTTCTGGGCGTTTTCAATGCGGCGCGAAATCAAACCCGATTCGATGGGCACGCCTTCGGTCATGCCGAGGCGGAACATCAACTGCTTGACGCGTTCGCCGCCGAAGATGCGCATCAGATCGTCCTCGAGAGAGAGGAAAAAACGCGAAGAGCCGGGATCGCCCTGGCGTCCGGCGCGGCCACGGAGCTGATTGTCAATGCGGCGGGCTTCATGGCGCTCGGTGCCGAGAATGTGCAGGCCGCCGAGCGCGACAACTTCATCGTGCTCGGCTTTGCACTGCTCCGCGAATTGATCGTAGACCGGCTTCCACTGGTCGGCGGGAACTTGAAAGATTTTGCCTTCGTGCTGGAAGAGAACCATGGACACGGCGGGCTGCGCGCCGTTGCCGTCTGCGGGATCGGCGCCGATGACCGCGGGGGCGGCGGCGTAGGGCATGGCCAGCTTGTTTTTGAGGAAATGGTCGCGCGTCATCTGCTCGGGATTGCCGCCGAGAAGAATGTCCGTACCGCGTCCGGCCATGTTGGTAGCGACGGTGACCGCGCCTTTGCGCCCCGCTTGCGCGACGACGCGCGATTCGCGCTCGTGCTGCTTGGCGTTCAGCACCTGGTGGGGAATGCCGGTTTTTTTGAGCAACTCCGCGATGGTTTCCGATTTTTCGATAGAAATCGTGCCGACCAGCACAGGCTGGCCGCGTTCGTAATAATGGCGGATGCCGTTCGCGAACGAATTGTCCTCTTGAAGGATCCCGTTCACGACGGCCGTAAACTTTTCTTTCTCCGTGCGGTAGACGACGTCGCGATACTCATCGCGGATTAGCGTACGATTCGTGGGAATGACGACAACGTCGAGATTGTAAATTTTGCCGAATTCCGCCGCTTCCGTTTCCGCGGTGCCGGTCATGCCGGAAAGTTTTTTGTACATGCGAAAATAATTCTGAAAAGTGATGGTCGCGAGCGTCTGATTCTCGCGCTCGATTTTTACGGCTTCCTTGGCTTCGACAGCCTGGTGCAATCCGTCGGACCAGCGGCGGCCGGGCATCTGGCGGCCAGTAAATTCGTCAACGATGATGACCTCGCCGTCTTTCACGACATAGTCGACATCGCGCTTGTAGAGCGTGTGCGCGCGCAACCCTTGATAGACGTGGTGGATGATTTCCATGTGCGCCGGATCATAGAGGTTGCCGAGACCCAGCATGCGCTCGCATTTACTGACGCCTTCTTCGGTGAGCGTAGCCTGGCGGTGCTTTTCATCGAGCGTGTAATCAATGTCCTTGATGAGCTTGGGAATGATTTTGTCGATGCGGTAGTACTTGTCGGTGGATTCTTCGGCGGGACCGGAAATGATCAAAGGAGTGCGCGCCTCATCGATGAGGATGGAGTCCACTTCGTCGACGATGGCAAAGTGGTGGCCGCGCTGAACACAATGCGCGAGGTCGTACTTCATGTTGTCGCGCAGATAATCGAAACCGAACTCGTTGTTCGTACCGTAGGTGATGTCCGCTCCGTAGGCGGCGCGGCGCTGCTCGTCGTCGAGGTCGTGCACGATGACGCCGACGCTGAGGCCCAGGGCGCGAAAAAGCGGGCTCATCCATTCCGCGTCGCGGCGCGCGAGGTAATCGTTGACGGTAACGATGTGCACACCGCGGCCGGCAAGGGCGTTCAGCGTCGCGGGCAGTGTCGCGACGAGGGTCTTGCCCTCACCCGTCTTCATTTCCGCGATTTTGCCCTCGTGCAGAACCATTCCACCGATGAGCTGCACATCGAAGTGCCTCATGTTCAGGAAGCGGCGTCCCGCCTCGCGCACAAGGGCGAAGGCCGGCACAATGGCGGGCTCAAAGGCGCGCTGCATCAGCTCCCGGAAGCCGGGATCAGAAGGATCGGCGTCTTTCAGCTGCGCCTGCACCTGAGTTTTGAGTTCGAAAAAGCGATTTTTGAGCTCTTCGTCGCTGAGAGCTTTGACTTCCGCTTCGCGCGCGTTGATGGCCGCGACTATGGGCTGCAATTTTTTGACGTCGCGCTCGTGCTTGGTGCCGATAAAGCGTGCGACGACGCGGTCGAGTATCTGAGCTGCTTCCATGGGTGTTTTCGCCGTTTCCTGACAGTGCTGCGCGTGATTGTCCGCACGGGCCAAAGCTAAAGGGCCAGCGCAAACATCTTATTCTAACTGGTTGGATGTGCGAGCGCCAAGAATGGGCAGAGCACTACGGGGAAAGGCCGGGAAGACATTCGGATGCCCGCACTGGGGATAAAGAACTACCGGCGGGAGACGACGGCTTCCGCGGGCTCGGCCGTGGGGTCCGGTTCGGCGGAAGCGGCGCCTTGAGAAAGATGGTCGGCAAGCATGCGGCGGAACTTGCCGCGCTCATCGAGGTTCATGTCAATAATTTCGAAGGCCATGTCCTGGGCGCGGTAGTCGCGGAGGAGAGCGGTGGCCTGGAGGTTGCGCAGGCCCAACTGGAACTTGAGCTGCACCTGCGTTCCGGGGGCCATGTGGCGATCGATGGTGGCGACGCCGCCAGCCAGGCTGGCGGTCTTGATCTCCATCCGGCAATTGTCCCTGAGGTTCGTGCTGCACGCAATCACCGGCTTGTGCAAACGCACGCGGGTGTGGCGGCGCTGGCGAACAAATTTGGTGTTCGCGGCAACCTCAAGCGGCGCCAGCGCGAGGTCTTGCTTTTCGATGCCGCTCTTGGGCAGAAATTCGCGCGCCCATTCCGGGTCGAGCCGCACGAGCGCCTGGAGTGCGGCGATGCGCAGCTCTTGCGCGTGAGCCCAGCTAAACGTTTTTTTCGCTTCGACAATGCGTTTCAGAGTGTTGATGGACTCCGGAGCGTAGATGCGGCCCAGCGCTTCGATCGCTTTGACGCGGAGGTACGGCCCTCCGCCCACGGGCAAATCGCCGTCGGCGAGGGTGAGCAGACGACCCAGAGCCTCGCGGTCCGAAGTGACGCCGATTTCGTCTATGAGGAGCGGCATCACCAGAGGATCGACATGGTCAAGCAGCGCCAGCAAAACCCGGCAACGCCCCGGCGCGGCGCTCGCGCTGATTTGACGGATGGTGCGATCTTGAGCCGTGCGCGGAAAATCCTTCATTCGGCTGGGGAGAAAAACCTCAGCGGCCTGCGGATCCAGCCTGCAAAGCAAGCCGGCCATGTCCACTGCTTCAGCGACAGGCCCGCCGCGCACCGTGCTGCGCAAGTATTGGATGCCCTCTTCGCCAAGGTCGGCTGCGAGATTTGCGACGTGCTCCGAGTCATCCCGAAGGGTGCATCGAGTGAAGCGCGCCGAAAGTTGTTCCATCGCAGTTTGCGGCAACAGCTTCAAAACGTTGGTTAGCCCCGCGGCAACTTGCCGAGCGCGAAGCGCTTCATCCACGAATTCCGGCACGCGCTCTTCGATACCCATTTTGGTGCGGAGACTACGCGCGATGCCGGGACGCTGGGATTCCACGCCCGCGACGAGATCCAGGGCCTGCTCCATCGCAGGAAAGTGGCGACTGGTGGCGGCTTCCTGACTCAACCTGACAAACGCGGCGCTGATCAACGCTTGCAGCTCGGCATCCTGCTCGACACTCAGGCGCAAACCGAGGTGCCGCAGGGCTTCGCTCAGCAGCCTGGGGTCGGCTTTAGAGTAGAGCTCGGCCATTTCGGAAAGGCCGACGGCGGTCCGTTTCCGCGCATCCGTTTCTTCACTATCGGTACAGGACGCGTAGTTCTGAAGAATGCTGATAGCCTCGGCGATATTTCCTTTTTCGATCAACTCGCCGACATAAGACTGCACGTTGCGCGGGGGGATACACCAAGCCTCATCGGAAAGCAACACGGCTTGCTTACCGCTATCCGGCACCGCCGCCCAAAACTGCCGGTCGAGAATCTCGCGGTGTGATTCGGCCAAGATTCCCGCATCGCTCATTTTATCTTCGTGAGCACCGAGAATTTTCCTCAGGTTCTCGATCTCTTGATTCATGCGGTCGAGCATTTGCCGCACGGCGTTGACTTTTACCTCGCCGCGCTCGTAGCGCTCAAGAGCGAAGCGAATCGCCAATTGTTCCGCGAGCTGCACCAGAACGGCTTCGTCAGGCTTGTTGTTCTGCGCCTGAGCCGCCAAACCAGCAATGGCTTGCTTCAGAGTGTCCTGAGCACGGCCAGGCAATTGCGCGACTTGTTCCTGGAACGCACCCGCGGCGGCCAAACCACTTCCGCTCACGCCGATTTGTCCGAAACTCGTGAGCGCGCTGAGGATCCCGTAGATTTCTTCTTCGCTAGGCTCGGCCGCCCGGCCGGCTGCTCTGGCCAAGGCTGAGCCACTGCCAAATGACGATACGGTCGAAGCCACGCCACCGGTGCCCGCTTCAACTGCCGCACCCGCGACGCCCGTTCCCGCACCCGCGACGCCTGCACCACCCGGCCCCGTTCCCGTGACGCCTGCACCACCCGGCCCCGTTCCCGCGACGCCTGCGCCACCCGGCCCCGTTCCCGCGACGCCTGCGCCACCCGGCCCCGCGGCGATCGAGCCGCCACTGCCCTTTGAGCCTTGCGCTGCAGCAATCAGCTCAAGAAGTCTTTGCGGATCATTCAGCAACTGCCGGAATTGGTCCTGATCCTCGCCGAACGAGGCTGCCGCGAGCTGTGCCGCCATACTGGCATCTTTCAGCCGGGAGTCGGTAGCGACGAAGCAAATTTCATTGGCGCGGATCCCCTGCATGCCGGCGAGGACCGCTTTCAATTGCTGGGCGAGCTCGGAAGGCTTGGCTTTGGTGATAGGGAACGCACGCGCAAAGCGGCCCAATTCCTCGTGGGTAATGGAAGGGAAAAATTGCAGGCTGGCCAGTCCCGCGGAAGAGAGCAATTGGGCGAACTGTTTTTCGGCGGGCGCTCCCTCAAGGGGTACGCCATCGAGTAAGAGCTGCGAGCCGGTGGCGCCGAGCAGCAATCCTGCATCGGTGCCGATGGGAATGGCCGCGCGCAGTTCCTGAAACGCGACGTCCAGATGCTCGGAAGTGCGCGCGTGCTCAAAACCGTACAGGCGCGCAAATTTCAGGAGGATGTTCAAGCTTCGAACGAAGGCCCGCCCCGCCGCTGTTTTTGGATCTGTTTTCATCCCGCTCCGCTTGCGTCCCGGATGGGACTTCCTATCTAGTACCGTAGGCTTAGAGACTTACCCCGGCAATGGTACAGAGGTTCCATGTGTCCCCGCGGTCAAGCCGCCAAAGGGACGGGTATGAACCCTGCACAGCGGGACAGGAACAGGCCCGCGAAGGACAGGCGTGAAGTGGGTGTCGCTGCCAAGAAGACTAGATTGGTTTGCGAGAATCTCGTCGCAATCGCCTAATTCCGGGTGAGCGCTATGCGGCCGCGCCGCCGGGTGCGGTTGCTCACCACCGCAGGAAGTGGCAGGCCGCCAATTTCCATAAGCAATCTTCGCAAACGGGCGCGCTCCTCCAGATCCATGTCGACAAATTCAAAAGCCATAGCCTGGGGGCGTGCACCGCGCACAATGGCTTGTGCCCTGATCGTGCGCACCCCATGAGACAGCTTCAGGGTAAGAAGCGAACCCGGCGCCAAGTGGCGTTCGCCTGCGCCGATTCCGCCGCCGAGATTCAGCTCCGGAATCGACAATCTAAAATTTTCCCGAAGATTGGTCGTCATCACAACGAGATTTCGCGAAAGCTTCAGCCGCGCATAACGCCGCTGCCGGATTACCGAGGAGTTTGGCTCGGGATCAGTCGGCTCGAGGGTGAGTTCCCTCCGATCGATGCCGCTTGCCGAAACTTTTTCCATCGCGAGGGAAGGATCGATGCGTTGCAAGGATTGGGCGGCGGCGATGCGCAGTTCGCTCGGATAGACCCAGCGCCACACTTGCCGCGCATCCAAAATATGCTGCAGCACAGGGCTCGCGGCGCTTGCGCGCAAGCGCCCCAAAGCTTCGATCGCTTTCAATCGCACGAAACCCGTCGTCCCCTCGTTCTGCACCAGCTCCACCAGTTTGGGGATGCAATCAGGATGGCCACTCATTCCCATCTCATCGATGGCCAGCGGCCGGATGAGCATGTCAAGTGAATCATAGAGCGATACCAGCAGGCGCGCCCGATGATCCACGGGAACGGAAGAAAGCTGCCGGACGGTGCGGTCATGGGCGGAGCGGGGCCATTGCGACAGGCGGACGGGCAATATCTTTTCGACGGCATCCGGAGAGAGCTGGCTCAGCAAGCCGATCACTTCGGCAGCTTCCGCCGCCGAAGCTGTTTGCAAAGTCTCGACGAGGTTCTGCGTGCATTGGTCGCCGAGCCCTCGCACAATTTCGCACAGCAGCTCGCAATCCTCCCGGAATCCGCAATTCCCAAAGCGATTGGTGATGTAATGCAGCGTGGCTTTGGGCATTAGCGTCAGGATATCCAGCATGCCGTCGGCGATCTGCCCGCTGCGGAGCGCTTCTTCGATAAATTCGGGCATGCGCTCTTCGGCGCCGATACGTGGCCGCAGGCTCTGGGTCGAACCCGGCCGCTGAGCTTCCACGTTTTCCAGGGATGACAGCGCCTGCTGCATTGCGGGATAGCAGCGCTTTGAAGCCGCTTCCTGGCTCAAGCGCACGAATGCCGCGCTCACCAGGGTTTGAAGTTCCGGCTCGCGCTCGACGGCCAACTGATTGCCCAGCCTGCGGATGGCGTCCATCAAAGCGCTTCCGTCGCCGCTTCCATACAATTCGGCCAGATCCGAAAGCCCGATGGCCGTGGTGCGCCGCGCTTCCGGGGCTTCCAACCCG
>Ga0307477_10000495_pt1 | contig 42979 bp, 44 predicted proteins | sample atmos_gasesECM2C_FD_203316 | JGI IMG/M metagenome (GOLD analysis project Ga0307477, IMG submission 203316) | Hardwood forest soil microbial communities from Morgan-Monroe State Forest, Indiana, United States - atmos_gasesECM2C_515 | ecosystem: Environmental > Terrestrial > Soil > Temperate... | reverse complement strand
GCTGGGCCTTCTAGAGCGGAACGAACGCGGGGTGCTTCCAAAACACGTGGAGTACAAATTGACCCCTTTAGGAGAGACCTTGGTTCCCGTGATTTCCATCCTGCATGAATGGGGAGTCAAGCATCTAGTCCGAGAGTCCGTTCTCCGCAAGCTGGGCCTCTTGCCCGGGCAAAAACCGGGGATCTCTGGCGGTTAGCACGGACGTGCCGCGCTCCCCTAATCCATCAATCTTTGCTTTAGGCCGCCACGCGATTTCTCGCCGCATGGTCACCAAACCGGAACCTGACAGTGGGGGACGCTGTGTCACGCCCTCGCCGGCGGCTGCGAACCTCGCATGCGAACGATTTCCCCGGTCAGCTTCTCGATACGCTGCAACAATTCCTGATGCCGCAGCTCTTCCACCGGAGGTTTCCTCGCGAGGAAGGAAAGAGTGCCTCCGGGCTCCAAAATGCACTCCTGGACGTCGGAGAGCGATCCGAAGCCCTGTTTACGCGCTGCTGCCTCCAGTTGTGACATGGTGATTAGCTCTTTCTTCAGCCGGAGCGTTTGAACTTTCCCGTCGTGGATCAAGACGTCGGCGCGCCCTTCGACAAGTTGATCCAGCTTCCGATGATCATAGAGAAAGCGCACCACAAGGTAGTTCACCAATAAAAGTGAACTTGCTCCAAGGATGCCGCCGCTCACGCTGTTGTCGTCCCCGATGATGGCGTTCTGCACCGTATTCGAAAGCGTCAGCAAAACGACCAGGTCGAAGGGATTCAGCTGCACCAATTCCCGCTTGCCGGAAAGGCGCAGGCCGATCACCAGGAAAGCGTAAACAAAAACCGGCCGCAGGATTTTTTCCAGTATTGGCAGGCCGAGAACGAACATGTCTCTCCACATGTCATGCATTGGATCTTCGCCTCCATCGCCATGAATTAACCTTACCCAAGACGTTGCTGATAAGTCCCCCTAGTGTCATCCCGAGCGCAGCGACGAGCGCCCGACGAGGCGCGCGAGTCCCGCCTGCCCCGAGCCTCTCGGGGAGTCTTATCGGGAGGGATGTGCTTTTTACGAATTGGACCCCTCAAATCAGAATCCTACCGGGAATGAGCCACCCCAAGCAGCTCATCGCCCTGTATTATCGCCCGCCAAAGATGCTTTGAGCCAGAAGGCGCCCGGAACCCACGCGAGCGTAGCACGCCAACGGCTGAGAACAAATCGCCTGGCCGCGGATGCCGAGCCTGTCCGCTCGTACAGTCATTTTTTAGCAACACCTAGGTACAGGAACCTCTCCGCGAAGCGAAATATCCCTTAAAATCGGCAAAGTGTGTGTAACGCTTCCCTCGGTCCAGCAAGGTCGTTGTAGAACGAAATTCGTGTAGCGGAGGCTGCAGGATTCACCGTCGCCCGCGGTGCCTTTTGCCCTGGCGGGTTTCGCAAGCTGCGACCCAATGTCACAACACGCTCCTTCTGAGCAAGGCGCTTCGCTGAGCCTCGAACAGCTTTCGACGCTTCTGGACTCCGCGCGCGAACTTCACACGATTCTGAGTGCTGATGGCACCATCCTTTTTGCGAATACTGGTTTCACCCGCGCGCTTGGCTACCACCCGGAAGAATTAGTCGGGCGCTCCCTCACCGCCTTTCTGCATCCCCAAGAAGTAGCTAACGCCCGTAGACACCTTGCGGAACTCGCGGCGTCTCCTGGCACAAGCGTGGTCGAACGCTGCCGCTTGCGTGGAAATGATGGCTCTTGGCGCTGGTTTGAATGCACTGCGCGAAATCGTTTAAGGGATGCGGCAGTGGAGGGCATTGTCGCAAGCTTTCTCGATGTAACCGGCCTGCATCGCATGGAAGCGGAGCGCCAGGTCATTTCCGACGTTATTCATGCGCTGAATCAGACAGCTAATCTGGACCAGTTGCTCCAGCACGTTCACAAGGCTTTGAAGAAAGTTCTCTACGCCGAGAATTGCTATGTCGCGCTCCACGATCCGGCAGAGGATTCTTTCTATTTTCCTTTCTTCGTCGACCAGTTTGATACCACGCCGGCGCCGAAAAAACTCGATCGTAGTTGCACAGCTTACGTCTTTCGCACTGGCTGCGCGATGCTGATTCCGCAGGCGGAATTTGACCGCCTCGCCGCCAAAGGTGAAGTGGAATTGGTTGGCTCTCCTTCTCCGGCCTGGCTTGGCGTTCCGCTGAAGACTCCTACAGCCACCATTGGCGTCCTTGGCGTTCAGCATTACCAGAATGAGAACGCCTACGACACGCGCGATCTGGAATTTCTCGACTCCGTTGGTGGCCACATCGCCATCGCCATCGAGCGTCGTCGCGCTGAGGACGCCCTTCGCCGAAGTGAATCCATTTTCCGCCTGCTTTTTTCCCAGATTCCTCTGCCAACCTGGGTCATCGATCAGGAAACCTTGGGGTTCATCCAGGTCAACGAGGCCACCGTCAATCAGTACGGGTACACCGCTGAAGAGTTCAAGAAATTGAATACTTTTGACATTCTTGTGCCGGAAGAAGCCGACCGTCTGCGCGAGCATTTCCGGCAGTCGTCCATGCAAGGCCGCCACGTAGGCCTCTGGAAACACCGCAAGAAAGATGGCAGCGTATTCGAAGCGGAGATTTCCTCGCACGAATTTCTCTATGGTGACCGCCGCGTGCGGCTCGTGGTCGCGCAGGACGTCAGTCAGCGTCATCAGCTCGAAGAGCAGCTTCGCCAGGCGCAAAAAATGGAAGCGGTCGGGCGGCTTGCCGGCGGCGTCGCGCACGACTTCAACAATCTATTAATGGTCATTAAGGGCCACACCGAGCTGCTGCTGAACGCTCTCCCTCCTTCAGACAACGTCAGCCGAAAAATCCAGCAGATTGACCGTGCCGCGGATCGCGCCACTTCGCTGACGCGCCAACTCCTCGCGTTCAGCCGCATGCAAGTCTTGCAGCCGCGCGCCATGAACCTCAACACCGTCGTGGACGAAATGGGCAAGCTCCTTCCCAGGTTGATTGGAGAAGATATCGAACTAGTAATTAGCACCGCTCCGGGTCTTGGCACCGTTCGCGCCGACGCCAGCCAAATGGAACAAGTCATCATGAATCTGGCCGTGAACGCGCGCGACGCCATGCCGGGGGGAGGGCGCCTGCTTATTGAGACTTCAAACGCGGAACTGGATCATTCCTATGCTGCCATCCACCCTGTTGTTCCGATGGGTCGGTACGTCCTGCTCGCGGTCACCGACACCGGCACCGGAATGGATCCCGAAACACAAGCCCGCATCTTCGAACCTTTCTTCACCACCAAGGAACAAGGCAAGGGTACCGGCCTGGGACTCTCCACCGTCTACGGCGTGATCAAGCAGAGCGGCGGTTTCATCTGGGTCTACAGCGAACTGGGCAAAGGCACGTCCTTCAAGATTTATCTCCCTCGAGTGGATCAGCCCGCTGAGGACGCCGGTGCCGGACGCGTTTCCACAGCAGCACCGCGTGGCTGCGAAACCGTTTTGCTGGCCGAAGACGAGCAAGATGTGCGCGAAGTAGCGCGCGAGTTTCTGGAATCAGGTGGGTACACTGTCATCGAGGCAAGCAACGGAGCGGAAGCGCTGCGTCTTGCTGCCGAGCATAAAGGAAAGATCGATATTCTCGTCACGGACATGATCATGCCGGGCATGACCGGGCAGGAACTCGCCTACCATTTGCAGCAGGAAAGCGCTGGTCTCGGCGTGATCTACATGTCCGGATACAGCCTAAACGCGGCAGCACAAGCCGTGCAGTGGGATGCTTCGACGCGTCTGCTTACCAAACCTTTTAGCCGCAACACAATTTTGCGCACCGTGCGCGATGTCCTCGGCAACGCGCCGGCACTCACATAATTTCTTGGGTTATTCCTCAAGTTTTCAGGTAACTTTCGGATGTTTGCCGTGCCAATCGGTGCGTTGCTGGTAGGTGCGCGCCGCCTGAATCACCGCGAAATCGTCTCCTGCGCGCGCCACGAACTGCAACCCTACCGGCAGATTTTTTTCCGTGAAACCGCAAGGCACGGAAAGCGCAGGCAGACCGCATAGATTGCCGATGGCCCCGAGCGGATCCGGAAAGGAAAGATCCGTTTCCAGGTTCATCTCCAGCGGAGTGGCCGCCACGGGCTGTGCCGCCGCAACCAGCACGTCGAACGAATCAAAGAGTTCCGTCATCTTCTTCTGCAGAAATTCCCGCACACGCAGCGCATTTAAATAATCCGCCCCCGAAAATTGCTCGTTGACGTATCCGGCGATCTGTCCCAGCGGATCGGCCAGTTCGCTCACTTTTCCGGAACGAATGAGCGGGCGAAACGCGGACGCGCATTCCACCGCGACGATTACATTGCCCGCGTCCTCGAAAGGGCCCTCGGGAAGCGCAGCGTTTTTCACGCTCGAAAAATATTTCCGCAATACTTTTTGGGCTGCTCCGACAGGTTTCTCGATGCCGGGATCCAATTTTTTCCACGCATTGGTCAGCCAGCCGATTTTCAGCGGACGCGCTTTCAGCTCCATCGACGGCGAATACGTGAACGCGCCCTTGTCGATGGGGAGCGTGCTGCGGTCCCTGAAATCATGGCCGGCAATCGCCGCGAAAACGCGCGCGCAATCTTCCGCCGTCCGCGCCAGCGGCCCGATCTTGTCCATCGAATACGACAGCGCCATCGCGCCGTAACGGCTCACGCGCCCGTAGGTCGGCCGCAACCCGCTCACACCACAGAACGCCGCCGGGCAGATGATCGAGCCCCACGTCTCCGTCCCGATCGCGAAGGGCGCGAGCCCCGCGGCTACAATCGCAGCTGATCCCGAGGAGGAGCCACAAGTCCAGCACGCCGTGTTCCACGGATTCTTTGCCGCGCCTTGGAGGGAGGCGGACGCGAACCGGTAGCCCATCCCACCCGCAAGCTCAATCATGGAGGCTTTGCCGAGCATCACCGCGCCCACGCGATTAAGGTGCTCAATCACCGCGGCGTCGTAGTCGAAAACCTGATTTGCGTAGGGTTTCGCGCCCCAGGTTGTCGGTATGCCTTTTACTGCCAGCAAGTCCTTGGCAGCGTAGGGAATGCCATGGAGCGGACCGCGGTAATGCCCGCGGCGAATCTCTTTTTCCGCGGCGCGCGCCTGATCCAGCGCAGTCTCGGGCGTCAATTGCGCGTAGGCGTTGAAATGCGGCCCCAGCTTTTCGCTTCGGTCCAGAAAGTGTTGCGCCACCTCGACGGGGGAGAGTTTTTTCGATTCGATGCGTTTCGCAAGCTCGCTGAGCGGCAAAAAGGAGATGTCTTCGACTGGCATCGTTAGATCTCCTTAGTTCTTCTTCGCCGGCGCCGCGGGTTTGGCGGCAGGGCGCGACGAAGCGGGTTTTTTGTCGCGCTCCACGAGCGGCTTCAGATACAGCGCCGGCCCGTCCCCGTTTTCAAGCGCGTAGGCGCGCAAGCGGTCGAGCGGCGGTTGCGCCAGCGCGCACAACCTGCGGATGTCCTTTTTCTGCTCCCCGGAGAAACGGCTGCCATACTGGCTGAGAATCGCGTGGATACGCGCTTCAACCTCCTCGTGGCTCTCGGGCGAGAGTTTGGGCAGGTCGGGCGGCTGTTGCGTCTCCGGCGATGCTGCGGCGGATTCGGCGGTGAGAACCTCCACAGGCGAAAGAGAGGCGGCGGCGGACGCCATGGCCGCGCGGCGCGCGAACTCGCGCCTGGAAATCCCCGAGTTTTTCTTTTCGTCCATAATCCCTATCCCTGGAAACTGATTCTTCCCGTCGCACAGGAGGCTACTGAATCCTCCAGCGAGCGTCAACCTGCCTTATTAGCCGGATGGCGCGATTCGGATACCCCCTCCCCCCTGTTTTTCATAAGTGTTCATTCTAAGGAACTTTAAATACTTTGGAATCAACACTTCCACAAGTGCGGATTCTAAAGGAGTTATAGGAGCAGTGTGTTTGCAAGAAGGTAACTGGGATGGTGGACTGATTTTAAACGAGTTAGAAGGACCGGGCAGGGGGCTCCCTTCGAGGCTCGAGACAAACCGGATGGACGTATGACGCGAGTTCACGACCCATGATAGCATGGAACTGTTAACGTGTCAAGTAGTATTAGTATGTAGTAATCGTTCGAACGACGAGAAATGAGGGTTTGAGGATGGGAAGTTATAGATTAGAAAGAGGTTGCGGCAGAAATCAGCGAAAAAGATGGGTCGCAAGTTCGAATTGTTGTGTAGGCGGAACACAGCGGCTGGCGGCCGGAAGGAGAAGAAAAGAAAGAGTTAAGGGAGAGACGCCGAGGACCTAAAAAGTTGCTGATCGTTCGAATGCGATGCGGAATGGGTGTTCGATGGGCGTCGCAAGAGCATCGAGGAAAAATCAAAATCCACGCCTTTCGCGCGGCGCGAAAGATGGGGCACCCAGAGTCGCTTTAGCACATTAGCGTGTGTCACTCGCCTGAGCTTTGCGGCTCGATTAGCCTGTGCCACCCGCCAACGCAATGCTCGCGTTCGCGCCGAAAAAGTAAGAAAATCGCGCCTCGTTGAAACGGGCTGCCGGAGGCTAAAATGAACGCACCGGGCGATCACATCCTGCGTAAGATTTTGGACTTTATATTCTTTGGGAAGCAAGACAACGTCATCGACACAATTCTGCATGACACATGGAGGGGGCTCGCGGCCATAGGGCTCCTCACGGTCGGCGGGCGGCTGTGGAACTTAACCGGCTGGCGCGGCTTGCTGCGCGTCATTTTGGAGTTCGCGGGGGTATGGCTCATCGGCCTCTTTCTCCGATGGCTGTGGGTTCACGACTGAGCAGGTCAAAGACGCAGGGGTTTTGAAAGGTGGAGAGATTGGAATCGCTCAAAGTTTTTTGAAATTCAGAAATGACAGCCTGCACGCTGACTGGGCGAATGTCAGCCGCGCTCAAGTTGAATCCTGCACGGCGTTTATAGACGCAATGCTTGTGAAACACTTTAGCTGACACCATTTGACACCGATTGGAAGTAGGGTCAAGCGGTTTTAAGGTGCTGGGATAATTGCTCTATGGCTGACGCTACTGGCAAGTGCATTTTCTGTTTGAGAGAGAAACCAGAGTCAGAGTTGACTCACGAACACGTTTTCCCTGCCGCTCTTGGTGGTGTCTTGTTCATTGAAAATGGTTCATGCGTCACGTGCAACAACGGCTGTTCAGAATTTGAACAGGCTCTCGCTACGGAACTCATTCCCCTTCGGCATCTTCTTCAGATACCGGACAGACGCGGCAAAGTCCCTCAGACTCACGCGACCTTCAAAGTGGGAGAGAAAGAATACGAAGCTAGGGTTAAAGGTGATGGCACCGTACAACTCAAACCTGTGGTCAGCGAAGTATTGGGTAGTGGCGGTGTGCGGGAGTTTCTGCACCAATTTGCGACGGAGCGCCAGAAGGAGAAACTACGGGCAGAAGCAAAGGAAAAGGGGAAGCAGTTTATAGAGTCAGCACCGGGAGAACCAATGACGGGTGAGGTTCATGTTGGTGGTGAGCTTGAGTTGATAGGCTCTTCGGAAGGGCTTCGCACGGTGTCAAAAATTGCATACGCGGGCTTGGTCTTTCGTGCGGGTGCAAGATTGGCGATGGGCGATGGGTTCAAAGAAATCAGAGCCTACATCGTGGAAGGGACTGGAAAACCCACGGCTAGGTCATTCGTCAACTACAAGTTTTCCGATGCCGTGCAACAAGGGCCGCATCAACACGCGATTATCCTTGCGGCCAGACATGACAAGAAGCGAGTGGATGCGATAGTGACCCTGTTCGGCGGGTTGAACTACTTCGTTGTGTTGTCAAACCACTACGACGGGCCGGACATCTGCGACACGCTTGTTCTTGATGCCTACAGGGGAGAAGTAAACAGCATTCTACAGTCACATGTGGACGCCGAAATTTTGGAAACGGAAGACGTTGCGACTAGTGGCGGAACAATCTGGGATGACTTGCCAACCTTCGGTAAGTTCTTCTGCGATTATCTTGACCGCGCAGTACAAGCCAAGATGGAGCGTACTCAAGGTGCGAAAGAGGCGAACAACTGAAAGAGGGCGGTAGCCTACTAAGATTCATCTTCACTCAGGCCAGCGAGCTTCTCACCGCGAAAGACCATGCCTTGGTGGTTGCCGTCAACACCCCATCTTTCGTCATAGGGGCCGGTAAACAGTTCACGTGAAAGCGGAATGCGAGCAACAACATTTTCCCAAACGATCACACCCAACTGTTTTTCTCCCAGATCAAAATTCGGAAACGCTTCGGCTGCCGCATTCAAAGTTTCCTCTATGCTCAATTTGGGATACTTCTTGACCATCGTGCGGTACTGCCGCATACCAACTCCAACCTGACGCAGTGTGATGAGTGCGCTGATCGTAGTGTTCTGAGTGCGAGTGGGGCGGATCATTTTTTCACGGCCAAGAAATGCGCGCTTCAGTGGCCCAGCCGCTCTACCCACTCTGGTATCCACTGGGAAGGTGAATCCTAAATCTCCGTACATCGAACCCAGCATGATATCCACGGATTCGAGATGCACGAAGGTGTTGCCGTTGTTTTTCAAAACAAGCGAGCAAGGAAATTCCTTGAACTATTTGAACTTCTCACGGCCTTCTTCGATCTTCTCGCGGATTCGCGGGTAAGGGTCATAGGCTGCGAAGCCCAGAGGCATGTAAGGGTCAAAGTCTTTCACGTCAAACAGAAAGAGCCCGTTCCGGGTGACCGTGTAGTCTGGCCGTTTTTTCTTGCCGGGAAACTCTTTCTCAAACTCATAGGGATAACGCATCAAGTCCAAGTAGTCTTGGAACAACAGTTCACCGGTCGTGGTAGGAACTGGTGCGGGTGTAGCCATATCCCAGTATAGCAAAGCTCTTCGTTGCTTTTTATTGTGTACAACTTGTGTACAAAATAGCGGTTTTGAAGGGCCCGCAGATGGGCCTAAGCAACGCAGAATCAACAACAGACTCTTGAGCTACAGGGAAAGGTGGAGGGGTGGGCGATTATGTGGGAGCTCCCTCGGCTGCGCTCGGGACAGGTTCCGCTCCGAACCCCAAAGCGGGAAGATGGCGCCTTGAAGGGCGCCGCTACGCAACCTTTTTTGTGGCGCGCTCGAGGAGTTCGTGGATCAGGGTTTGATAGGGTTTGGACTGTTTGGAGGCGAGGCGGCGAAGCTGGGCGAGGAGACGCGGAGCGATGCGAATAGCAATGAGCTGTTTGGCGTGGCCGGTCCGTGGGCGGCCGACGCGGCGAGCGCGGCGGAGCTCTTCGCCGGTAGACTCGGGGATATCGGAGAAGTCGATTTTGCTATCGGGCATAGGCTTGGCGCTCTTTGCGGCTCGCCTGGCGCGCGCTGATGATGCGAATGGTTTCCTTGTCATTTTTCAATCTCCGCGAAGTATAGACGATGAGAAGGATTCTACCCGGGACAGAGCGCCCCAGCCTCTTGGAGCGACGCTCCGAAAGAGAATGGCCGAGATCTTCCCAATCCAGGCCTTCGGGATCGCCGAAGACGGTGGCGGCTTCTTCAAAGGAAACGCCGTGCTTCTTCAGATTTGCCAGCGCTTTCCCGGCGTCCCAGGAGAACACATTAATGTATATACACTAATTAGGGGCGGTTGTAAATAGCACGTAGGCCGAGCATCAAAAGCAGAATCCTCGAGGCGGCGAAGCTGGGCGAGGAGACGCCTACTTGCTTTACATAGGCCTCAGTGGAATAATCGCGGCATGATTATAGGCGACCGACTTCGCGAACTCCGCGAAGAAAAGAAACTCTCCCAGGGCGACATCGAAAAGCGAACGGGCCTGCTGCGGTGCTATCTCTCCCGCGTCGAGAACGGCCATACCGTCCCGGCCATTGAAACGCTGGAGAAGCTGGCGAGGGCGTTGGAAATTCCGATGTACCATCTTTTTTACGATGGTGAGGAGCCGCCCAAACTGCCGAATCTTCCCAAGCGCAAATCGTCTGGCGACATCGCCTGGGGGAGCACAGGCAAAGATGCGCGGTACCTGAACAAGCTTCGTCGTGTGTTGGGCAAGGCAGACGAGCACAACCGGAAGCTCGTCCTACTTATGGCTCAAAAGTTAGCTCGGCGGTAAATTCAGAACAAGAGAAGAAAGTTAGCAGGCATCGAGTCGCTTTCTGGGATATCACTGGCCCGGACCTAAGACGTGTGTTTGGCGGGAAGACTCGCGTTCTTGAGGAGCTTACGTTGCTCCTTATCGTATTTCTTCATCGCTTGTTGCTGCTTCTTGTCCGCGTTGCGTTGGGCCTTCAGCTGGGCCTTCAGTTGCGCCCTCTGGTATTTTTCGATTGCTTTCTGCTGATTTCTAGCCGCCTTCTGGGACTGGCGCGTGCCTTCTGGGGTATTGGCGTCTTGAGCCTGGGCCGGTATCAACCATCCGGCACTCAACACGAGTAGCAGCGGCAAAACTGCAATTCGTTTCCTACAAAATATACCTCTGAGTTTCATCATCGGCAGAGTGTACCACCGGCCGACTGAGTGTAGAGTCCCCGCGATGGCCGACGTTCGCATTCGTACAACCGCATTCAGCGCCGATGGGATTGCGTGTCTCGACTCACGATTCGATTTGTGTGAGGGTTTTTATCTGAAGTTCGAGGGCTTGGTTGTATTGCCGCTCGATCTGGAGCTCGGTTTGCAGTTTTTTAATCAGAAGCTCGAGATGCGCAATCTCCGAGCGGAATTTGACGATGTCTGCGCCGGAAGGCTGCCGAGCAGGCGCGGGGGGCTGCGCGTTCTGCTGAGGGGCTGAAGGTGCCGCGGAGCGCGGGCCAAAGGCTTCCGCAAGGGCGCGGGGCCAGACGGATTCGGAGGGCCTTTGTTCCGACGTGTGTGGCGGCGCCACTTGGGCCGGAGGCGCGGCGGGCACGGGCGTTGGAGCAAACAAACTGTTGAGAGCGGTAGAAGTTGCGGGACGCTCCGCGCTGGTTGCGCGAGCCGCGGCCTTGGGATCCAGCAAGCTCTTCACGCGCCCGATCAATTCCTGCGGCTGAAACGGCTTGCGGATCAGCTCGTCGGCATGCACGGAAACGGCTTTGTCGGCCACGCTCTTATTGACCACGCCGGACATCAGGATCACGGGCGTTGCGCTGTACTGCGGATTCTGCTTGATCTGGCTGCAGACGGAATAGCCGTCCTGGTCGGGCATGATCACGTCGGTGATCACCGCGTCGGGCGGGTTCTGTTCAAATTGCGCGAGCGCGGAAGCGGCATCGGCGCAAGTGACCACGTTGATGTTCTCGCGGCGAAACGCGATCTTGATGACTTCGCGCATGGTGGCGCTGTCGTCGATGAAGTACACCGTGGGCGTGCGCTTCGTGGAGGTTTCACCCAGCGGTGGAATAACCATTGCTTCGCTCATAGCGCTTCCTTATCCGCCGTGTCATGCACGCTTTCGTCGTACTCGCGCATGGCATCGAGCATCAGATCGGTCGCGGAACGCAGCACCGTGCGCTGCGCCGACGCGCTCCCGTAAACGAATTTGTAAACCCCAGAGCCCCCTTGCACGCAGCTCTTCAGGATGTGGATGACCGCTTCATCGCCGAAAAGAATGCCGCATTCGGCGTGCGTAATCTCGCCGGCATCGAAGAACAGCACTGCGTCCGTTTCGCCTGCGTTGATGTGCAGCGCGCCCGTCTGGTGCGCGTGGCCAAGCATTTGCATCACGCCCGGCAAATCGTGATGCGTCAGGCTGCCGCTGAGGCTTGTGTCCGCCTGGGCCAGCATCTGCGTCGGCTGAAAGCCGTCGGCTTTGCTCACGACAATATTTTTTACGTGGGTGGCAATCACCGCCAGCGGCCGCGCCCGGTCGATATAGTCGTCGCACCCAGCCTGAAACGCTTCCATTAGGGCGCGCTGGCTGCCATCTCCGAGCGCAATGATCGGCAGCGCGACGTTTTTTTGGTCGGCTCGAATAATCTTGGCAATTTCGAGGGCGCCCATCTCGCGCATGTGCGTCGCGCACAGGATCGCCGTGGGCATGTCGTATTCCAGCGTCGTCAGCGCAAATGCCGGCTGCGTGCTGCAGGTCACTTCGAAGCCTTCGCGCTTCAGCGCATCGCTCAGCCGCTTCGCAAAATAGACGTTGCTGTCGATCAACAAAAGTCTTGCCGGGCGGCCCGAAATCATCATCATGGCCGCGCCTCCTCGGCCTCGAGCGGTGCGGCAGGTGCAACCAGCTCGGTTGGGCCAGGAGTGAGTCCCGCCAGATTAAGAACTTCGATCACGTCGCCTGCGTGCGAGAGCCAGCCCGCCACGTGCGGCGAATCGGCGTCGCTCGCGGGGGACATTTCCGTGGTGATCAATTCGCATTCCCCGGTCACCGGCAGCGCAATCCACTCGGCCTGGCCTGCGTAGCGCCGCAGAGCAATCAGGTAGAGGCGCCGAGATTTCAGGCTTTTTCCGATGAGGCGCTCCGCCACATCGCAGACGGGCACGATGCGCCCGCGCCGCAAGATCACGCCTTCAATTTCCGGGGTCTGATGGGGAAATCGGAAAACGCGGGTGGGAGCGACAAGTTCCGCGATGTTTTTCGCCGCGAGCGCAAATCTCCGCTCGCCCAGTCTCAGTAGGACGAACGACTGCGAGTCGGAATCCATTGGCAGGGTCATTGGGTCCATTCCGCTTCTTCGCTCGCTCCGGATTCAGATATTTCGTCCTGCGGCAAAGCGGCGTCCAGCAGGGCCAATTCTTCTTCGCTGAGAAATCCTTCGGGCGCCACCACCGGCACGACGCTTTGCTCGAGCGACGTCAGCCCGCGATACCACTGGCGCTCTTCGTGGCAAAACGCCTTGGGCAGTGCTTGCAGGCGGGACATCGTGGTCATTTTCTCGATCCCATCGATCAGCAGCGCCGTGCGCGTACGGCGCAATACGAAAATGAGTGCCGCGGGGGCGGCGGGCAGCCCGAAATGCATCGCCCCGTTGACAACGTAAACGGGCTTGCCCGCGCGCCGAAGAACGTGGCGCACTTTGCGCAGGCCGGGTTGAGCTAGCTCAGTTGTCGCGCCCCCCAGGCTGTCCACGCTCCGTACTTCCTGCACGGAGGCGGAGGAGACGGCGAAAAGCTGGCCGCTCACGCGAAACAGGATGATCTGTTCGGTGCGCGCGGCGGGTTGTTTTGCCGGAAGAGCGGGACGCATTACCGCGCTCCCACCGGAGCCGGCCGGCACAGCGCGAGCACGCGCTTTTCGAGCGCCGCATAGATGTCGTCGATTCCCAGAACTTGCTCGACCGCGCCGGTTTTGATCGCTTCGGCGGGCATGCCAAATATCACTGACGTAGCTTCGTCCTGCGCCAGCACCAAACCTCCGGCCGCCTTGATCGCCTTTGCTCCGTTAGCGCCGTCATTGCCCATGCCGGTGAGCACTACGCCGATGCCCATGGGGCCCGCGAAAGCCGCGACGGATTCCATCGTCGTGTCAATATTTGGCAGATAGCCGCCGATGCGTCCGCTGCTGCCATCCAGCTGGATGCGGCCCGACGGCGTCACCCGCAAGTGCTGCGCGCCGGGGCAGATGTAAAGTGTCCCCGGCACCACTGACTCGTTAGCCTCGGCCTCCTTCACGCGAATACTCGTGAACTCAGCTAGTTGTACGGCGTACTGACTGGTGAACGCCGCCGGCATATGCTGCACGAGAATCACCGCGGCAGGAAAATCGCGCGTAAATCCGGGTGCCAGGCGCATCACCGTTGCGGGACCTCCGGTGGATGCGGCAAGCACAACGACAGGAAACTTTTGCTCGTGTTGCGCAGCTGGCGCGGCAGGCTTCGCCGCAGGCACCGAAGCCGGGCGGGACTTGGCGTCCGTGCCCTGCACGGTGGAGGCCAGCCTGGAGGCTGTGCGCACCACGCGCACCTTGGCCGCCATGCGCACTTTGCGCAGGAGCTCTTCTTTCACACTTTGCATATCCAAATCGACGCCACTCGAAGGTTTCCCGACAAATTCGATTGCGCCGAGCTCCAGCGCTTTCAGGGTGCTGGCCGCGCCTTCTTTGGATTCGGAGCTGACCACCACGATCGGTTTGGGATTCGTGGTCATGATCTGCGCCGTCGCTTGGAGGCCGTCCACATGCGGCATGTTGATGTCCATGGTGATGACGTCCGGCTTCAGGGATTCCGCCATCGCTACGGCTTCGCGTCCGTCTTTCGCGTGGCCCACCACCTGCAACTGGTCATCAGCGTTGAAAATCGTCTCAAGGACCTTCCGCATGAACGCGGAGTCGTCCACGATCAGCACGCGAAACTTTTTGTTGGCGCTCGTCACCATCGCTCTATCACGTCACCGGCACGACCGGGCGCGCCGCCTCCGTTCCCATCAGTTGTTCTACTGCGGCAATCAGCTGATCTTCCTGCACGGGCTTGGTCAAGAAAGCTGCAGCGCCTTCCTTTATCGCGCGGTCGCGGTGTTTCGCGCCTGCGCGCGAAGTGACCACCATCACGGGAATGCGGCGCGTCCCCGGGCTCTGCCGCAATTGCGCCATCAGCTCATAACCGGTCATGCGCGGCATCTCCAGGTCGGTGATGACCAGATGGCAGCCGTGGAGCGACACCAGCTCCGCCGCTTCCAGCCCGTCGCCGGCCAGCATCACGCGGTAACCGTTTTTCTCCAGCATGCGCCCGACGAACTTCCGGACGCTGATGGAATCGTCTGCCACCACAATGACGCGCTCCTGTTGCACGCGGTCGATCGCGTCAACCGGAATCGTGCCCTTGGCCACCGCCGTCGAACCCGGCGCGAAGACGCGTGCCGCGCTTGCGCTGGCCTGAAGCTGGCGCCTTTCATTCGGTTCGGTCGCGACCATGCGGTTCAAGTCAATTAACAAAATCAAGCTGCCGTCGGGAGCAATCGTGGTGCCCGGGAAGAGCTTCACGCGACGCATGTACTCGCCCAGGTTCTTGATGACAATTTCGTCTTTGCCGATGACTTCTTCCACGACCAGGCCGATCTGCCGGTTTCCCGCGTTCGCCACCACCATGCGGAAGTAGCCGTTGACCGGTTCGAGCGGAGGCAAGCCCAGGTAGGTATCGAGCCGCACGACCTCCGTGACCACGTCGCGCACCTTCGTCAGCAATTTTCCTCCAACGTCTTCGATTTCGTCGGCTCGCAAGCGGCGAATTTCCTCGACGACGGCAAGCGGCAGCGCATAATTGGAAGTCCCGCAGCGCACGAACAATGCCGGCGAAATGATCAGCGTCAACGGCACCTTCAGCGTAAACTTGGTGCCTTCGCCGGCCTTGCTTTGAATGTCAATTTCGCCGTTAAGAGTGTTCAGGTTTGCCCGCACCACGTCGAGGCCCACGCCGCGGCCGGCCAGCTCGGTTTTCACCGGGGCAGTGGAAAAGCCCGGATGAAAGAGCATTTCGCGGAGGTCGCGTTCCGTCAGCCGGTCCGCTGTCTCGAGCGAAACCAGGCCGCGTTCGATCGCGCTCTGTTTCACGCGCTCGTAATCGATGCCGCGCCCGTCATCTTCCACTTCAATGTAAATGTGATTGCCGCGATGATACGCGCGCAGGGATACTTTGCCGGTATCGGGTTTTCCTGCGGTGAGCCGATTTTCTGGACGTTCGATTCCGTGAGCCACTGAGTTGCGCACCAGGTGAACCAGTGGGTCCGAAATCTGCTGAATAATGTTGTTGTCCAGCTCGGTTTCGCTCCCTGAGAGGTCGAGTTCCACATTCTTACCCGCGGACTTTGCCGCATCGCGGACCGCGCGCGTCAATCGCGAATAGAGTGTGCCAATCGGCACCATACGCGCCGCCGTGAATTCGTCCTGGAGGTGGTGAGCCAGTTTCGTGAATTCGTCAATGTCGCCTTCGACGCGCCCAATAAATCCTTCGAGCTGTGAAAGAACCTCGTTCACGTCTGCGGAAATTTCCGCCATCGAGCGCGAAAGAATGTTGAAGTCGTCGTAGCGGTCCATTTCCAGTTCGCTGAAGTCGGACAGGAAAGAACTCTCGCCGGCCGCTGCGCTCCTCAGCATCTGCGGTGTCTGCGGTGCGTTCCATGGCCCCGCCAGGCGGGAAGAGCTGATGCGGTTGAACTCGTATTTTTCCTGGAATTCTCCTACCTTCCCTTGCAGCCGCTCTTTCGAAAAACTGAGTGTCTCCACCAGTTTTTCGAGCTCTGCCACGCGTCCCACCATCCGCGTGCGGTTGATGACTAGTTCTCCTACCGTGTTCATCATCCGGTCGAGCCGTTCCAGCGCGATGCGCACCGATTTCGCGTTGGAGCTTCCCGCTGCGCCGGCTTGTTTCGCCGCCGCGCGTGCCGGAGCTTGTTTCGACGAAGCGCCTTCTTGATCCGCTTCGGTTTCCGCGTTGCTCTCCGCTTCCGTTAGCGCTTCCGCCTCCTCTGGCTCCATCGGAGCAAATTCCGCGATGCGCCCAAGCAGGGAATCGACAACCGTACGCATTTCGGCGTCGTCTTCCCACTTGCGATTTAGCGTTTTCTTCAGTACGTCAACGGACTCCAGGCACAGGTCGACCACTGCGGGGGACGGTTCTATCTCTCCGTCGCGCAAGCGCCCAATCAGATCCTCCACCCGGTGGGCGATTGCGCCCAGGCGCCGCAATCCGACCTGCGCGGCTGAGCCTTTCACGGTGTGAATAGCGCGGAATAGCTTGTTGATCTCCTCGGGATTGTTGTTCCCCTCAAGAGAGATCAGGCAATCGCTGACCACTTGGAGGTGGTCTTCTGCCTCCGGTTGGAAAAATTCCAGAATTTCGTCCGGCACTTGTTCATCGCCCGGCAGAGCGTCGAAATACGAGCCCGTCGCGGCCGCCACTGACGTTTCTTCTTCCGGAAAGCTGGTCGGAATCATCGGCGGTGGAGGCTGCAAATAGTTGAGCGGAGGCGGTTCGGTTGGGAAAGCGAAGCGGTAGCGCTCCTTGAACGCCGCGATGTCTTCGATACTTTCGTTGCCGGTATCGCTGATCTCCAGCAGATCGGTCTCTAGCAGCGAAATTCCGTCGGAAAGGAACTCGGTCAGCGGACCGTGCAGGTCGCTCCCGAGCGTCGCGTTCATCGCATACTGAAAAACATGCGCCAGTTTGCCCGCAATCTCCGAAAACCGCGGGAAGCCATAGCTCGCCGAGGTGCCGCTCAGCGTGTGCGCCGCAATGTAAAGGCGTTCCTGATCTTCGCGTCGAGGCTCCGACTCTTGAAGCACACTGACGTATTCCCGCAGATACTGCAGGTGCTCCGCCGCTTCGTGGAGGAACGTCTCGACGGCTTCGCGGTCCGGCGTGTTCACGCGCGCCCCTCCGTCACGAGCTCCGGCTTCTGCAATTCTTCCGCGGTCGGTTTGCGGTAAAGGATGCACTCGTTCAGCACGATGGCCTGAAATTTCACCGGCATCTTCGAAATAGATTCCGAATGTCCCAGGAAAAGGTATCCGCCGGGTTCCAGCGTGTCGTAGAAGCGCTGCACCAGCGCGCGACGCCGTTCCTCCGAAAAATAGATCAGCACGTTCATGCAAAAGATCAAATCCATCCGCCCGACATATACCGCCGACGCCAGATTCATCTGCGCAAAGGTGACCATTTTGCGCAATCGCGGCTTCACCTGATGGCCATCCTCGACTTGTGCAAAATGCGCGGTGAGCTGCGCCTCTCTCACGCTCGCGATGCTCCGGCCCGCGTAGACGCCGCGTTCCGCGTATTTCAGCGCTTGACGGCCCACGTCGGTGGCCAGGATCTCCACATTCCACGCGTCCGCAAAATTAAGCGCGTCCGCTATGGTGATCGCGATCGAATACGGCTCCTCTCCGGTCGAACAGCCCGCGCTCCAAATGCGCAGCGTCCGCGGATTCTTCCAGAACTTCTTCACATGCAGCTCGGGGAGCACGCGCTTTTCAAACGTTTCGTATACCGCCGGGTAGCGGAAAAACGACGTCTCCTGCGTCAGCAGCCGCTCCAGCAGCGCCTCGTATTCCACGTTCGACTTCCGCATCGCCCGCAGCAGGTCCGTGCCCCGCGTGTGCCCCTTCGCGCGCAGGTGTTCGAGCACACGTGTCGAAAAGAACCGCTCCCGCGATTCATCAAAACGTATTCCCGTCCGCTCTTCGATCAGCATGCGGATCTCGCTCAATTCATGTTCGCTCAGACCGGCCGCCGGACCCTGGCGTTCGCTCATCTTCATCACGTTTCCGCTCCAGCGTTTGGCTGGAGCAGGGAGTTGCCGTCTAACGATGAGCGCCAACCGGGACGGGCCGCTCGGATTCCTCAACCGCGCCGAAAGAAGACTTCGACTGTGAGCGGAATTGCGCCAGCGCTTCGTTCAACTGATCCGAGAGCTTTACGAGCTGGCTGACCGTCGCCACGGTGCCGCGCGTGCCTTGTGACGTCTGGCGCGTAATGTTGGAGATGATCTGCATGGCGTGCGCGACGCCTTCCGTTCCGCGCACCTGCTGCTTGGAAGCCAGCGAAATTTCCTGTACCAGCTCCGCCGACTGGCGAACCACGCTCGAAATGGCGTCCAGCGCGCGCCCCGCCTGATCGGCTAGCGTTGCGCCGCCTTCCACTTCCTTGGTCCCTTCCTCCATGACCACAACGGCTTCGTTTGTCTCCGCTTGAATGGCCTTGATGAGGGCTGCGATGTCCTTCGTCGCGCTGCGGCTGTGTTCGGCCAGCTTGCGTACTTCGTCGGCGACGACCGCGAAACCTCGACCCGCTTCGCCCGCGCGCGCCGCCTCGATGGCGGCGTTTAACGCCAGCAAGTTAGTCTGCTCGGTGATGTCGTTAATCACATTGATGATTTCCGAAATTTCCAGTGACCTGTCGCCCAGCGACTTGATCTTTTTTGCCGTGGCCTGCACCGATGCCCGGATGCGCTGCATGCCTTCAAGCGTGTCGCGCACCGCGCGGTTGCCTTGTTCCGCGGCGTCCAGCGCGCGTCGTGCTGCTTCGGCGCTTGCTTCCGCGTTGTTGGACACCTGCTTCATCGAAACCGTCAGCTCTTCCACCGCGCTCGACGTATTTGTGATTTCCTGATCCTGCTGAGTCGCGCCGGCCTGCATCTCGTCGGCAGCCACCAGGATGTTGTTTGAGCACGCTGTCACTTCCATCGCCGCCTTCCGCACGCGCTCCAGAACTTTCATGAAGTTGTCCAGCATGTAGTTGATGGAGTCAGCGACATTGCCGAGCGCGTCGTTGGTGACTTTTCCGCGCAGCGTCAAGTCCCCGCGCGCCACCTGGTTGATGATCGTCAGCAGTTCCGTGATGCTCCGTTGCAGCAGGTCGCTCGCTTCCTGATTGCTCGCCGCTTTCGAAACCTTGGCGACCGCGCGGTTCAGGTTTTCCGCGATGAATCCAAGCTCGTCGCTGCCGTGCACTTCGGCGCGTGCGCGGGAATCTCCCGCGGCCAGCCGTTCGGAAAATGAAGCCAGCTCCTCCACCGGCGACAATATAGAGGCTGCCAGCCGCCAGGCCAGCAGCGTGGCCATTCCGAGCGCCAGCACGCCGGCCAGGATCACCGTGCCCCCGGAGGGAGCGCCGAAATCGAAAATGTTGGCCTCTCCGGCTTTCTTCCCGGCGCTGAACGCCAGACCGAGAACGACGAACAGGATCACGCCGTTCAGCAGGACCAAGGTCCAGATGGTTGAACTCAATCGCGATTTCATGACTCCTCCAAAACTCTTTCCCGGAGAACCCGCCGTCTTCGGCGGTTCTCCAAATGACTCAGATACTTGGCCCCGGAAACACTTCGAGCAATCTCCGCAAGTCAATGATCAGCGCCAGCCGGTCGTCGTGCCGCAGCATGCCTATGCAGTGCGGCACATTTTCCGGCGCTTGCTCGAGCAAATCATCAGTGTTCACCGAATACGTCCCGATCACCTCGTCGGCCGCGATTCCCAGCCGCAAATCCTCGTGATGACTCTCGCTACGCAACGCCGCCACGACCACGTGCTTCGGCAACAGGCCCGGCCTGCGCCCCTCCGTCATCGCGATGTCAATCAGCGGCACGATGATGCCGCGCAAATTGAAAATTCCCACCAGGTACGCCGGACCGAGCGGCACCTTCGTCACCAGCGGCCAGTCCAGCACTTCTTCCACGTCCAACACCGGCAAACAGAAGCGTTCCCGCCCGCTGCGGAATACGCAGTACTGCGATTCCGGGGGCCGCTCTTCGATCGGGCCCAGCGCTTCAAGCAGCTCGCCCGTGTCGGCGTCCGCGGGTAGTGGTGTTAGATGGAACTCTTCGTTCATCCTTTGCTTCTCTCTCGCAATCCTTTAAGCAAATCTCCGCACGGCTCGCAGCAGATCTTCCCGCGTAAACGGCTTGGTGACGTATCCGTCCGCTCCTTGCTGTTCTCCCCAGAACCTGTCGCTCGCCGTGTCCTTCGAAGTCACCATAATCACCGGGATGCCTTTGAACTCCGTGTTGTTCTTCAGGTCCCGGCACACCTGGAATCCGTTTCGTTCCGGCATCACGACGTCCAGCAGGATCACCGTCGGTCGCACCGTGTGAATCGTTTCCTCCACGAGCCTCGGATCGCTCAATCCCACCGGGCTATAGCCCTCGCGCTCCAGCAAGCCGTGGATCAGCTTCACCTGCGCCGGCGAATCGTCCACGATCAATATTGTTTTCAACGCGTCCATGCTCATCCCATGGTTCTCCACAGACCAAAGGTGCACGTCAGCGGCCAGCCTCTGCGCTTTACTCGTTTATTTGCCTCATTGGTCTAACTTATTGAACAAAAAGTGGTTACGATGAATTTCAGGCGGCTCAACCGCGCGGCAAGGAGGGTGCCGGCGTCTCCTCCGTCTCAGCTTGAGAACTATTCTCAGCCTCCCGCATCTCGCTCGCCAGCGTTGAGAATCGCTGCATGATTTCATTGATGCGCAGCGCCATGCTGTGAATCGTCTTGATTTGCGCGAGCGACTGCGAGGAGAGTTGCCCGGGCTCGAGCAGCAGGAGTTCCGCATTTCCCAGCATCGAAGTCAGCGCATTGTTTACGCTGTGCTTCATGTCCATCATGTAGCGCCCGAGCGTGGCATACTGCTCGTTCTGTGACGCGTTGCGTTCCGCCTGCTTTGCCAGCCGCAATGCTTCCGTGCGGCGCAGCGATTCCCCCGCGACGAGCAGAAGCGTTTGCGCCCAATCCTCCCGCAGCGGGACGTGTACCAGCCTTGGATATTTTCCGCGCAACTGCGTGAGCTCCCGCGAATCCGCTGGCGCGCAAAGAATCACCGCGGCGGCAGGATCGAGACTCTTCAGCAGGCCGGAAAGTTTCCCTTCGCGCAACGGTCCCAGCACCACCAGATCGTGCGGCGGCGAATCCTGCTCTTTCATCAACTCGCTGCTCAGCACCGTGATACCAGGCGGATTGCGCTCCGCCTGCCAGCAAGCTGTCAGCAGCCGCGCAAAATCTGTTTCATCGGTCAGGATTAATACGTTTGCGTTTCGCAAGAAAGAGCCGCTCCCAGGGTTCTTCGCCGGCACGCCGGTGGACTTCCTGTTTCTTACAGCTTCTCCGCCTCATCCAGCGCCGAGAGCAATCGCTTCGTGCTGATTCCCAGATTGACCGCTGCTTCCGTGTCCTTCGCTTGTTTCGCTACGTCCACGCGTTCCTGCAGGCGCGATACTTCCACGCGCGCCACCATCAATGCCTTGTCGAGTGAAGTGGCGTTTCCAGTTTCCCTGGCCGACTCTCCCGCCGCCGTCACCAGCGCACGCGCAACCACCGCTCGCCGCAAATCTTCTGCGGCAGGGCCGTCCTCGCTCACGAACGCCGATACCTCCCATGAGGACATCAAAATGCGCGCGTTACCCACGCGGATCGTGGTCATCGAGCGCCCTCGCGTTGGCGGCGCAGCAATAAGCTGCTCCCAGATTTGTTCCATGCACGATTCGAAATCGAGAACCGCGGACGGTTCGGTCTTGGACGCGGCCTCTGAAGCTGTTTTTTCGTTTCCGCCTGCTACCTTCGCCGGCGGCGCAGATTCGTTCCCAGAGGATTTCTCCGGAGCGGCGTTCCGCAAGCTGCCTGTTGCTCCCAGTACGGAAAGGTTTTCTATGGTTTTCCCTGCCACCTTTTCCAGCGCGCGTTCCACATCCATGCGCAGGCCCAGCAGTTTGTCGAACGCCTCGTTGACGGTGCGTTCCGTATATTCCTTCTGGAACGGCTGTTTCCACTCGTCTGCTACCTGGTGAATCTTGGTAAGAGGCTCGGCTGTGGAAAGCCCATAGTGATGGCAGTCGATGACTAGCGCCCCCGCGTTTTCCAGTTGCGTGAGTCCTGAACGAATGGCGATCAGGTCCGCGTGCATCAGTTCGATCAGCGTTCGGCGCAGCAGAAAATTGAAGCGGATAAACGATACCAGCGCCGCCGGATCGTAAAACATCCCTCCGGCGGACTCCTTGACCTTGCGGCCTTGCTCGATGAAATTCGTTTTCAGTATTTCGCGCAGGCTGCGGAAGCCGCGCAATGCTTCGATCATTTTTTCCAGCGGCTCGCACCACGCCAGCGGCGCTGTATCCGCTTCCCCCAACACGGGTTTCATCACTTGCGCCACGTCCATGGGCATGATCTGTTTGTGATAGATCTTTGCGGGTGCGCACAGCGCGAAGTATTGCACCAACAGGAAGTCAATTTTGTTCCGGTCGAAAGTCGTCTTTGCGGGCTTGCGCAGATGACGCTGAATCAGCGCCCGCAACCCGCTTTCGTTCGCGTTCAAAGTGGTCATCTGCAGCAGGTGGCGCAGTTGATGCACCATCACTTTCTGGTCCATCACCTCCAGCCAGGTGCGCACCTGAGTGAAGAGATCCAGCGATGGTTTTTCCGGCAGGACTCGCTTGTCTTGCGCGAAGGGAATTTCCGCCTCGATCTGTTTCGCCAATGCCAGGTAGATTGGAAAAACCGAGCGCGTCTCGTCCCACTGCGCTTGCCGCGAACTCTCGGACTGCTCAAGCGAGGGGTTCTTCAGCGTTGTCGTCGTCTTATTCACGGCTCCATCACCCAATCGCAGTGGCCTTGCAAGAATCGCACCGCCACCGCTTTGCGTCCTTCGTGATATTGCACCGCCACCACGGCCGCATCGACTGTGTCCCGGGTTCCGTTTCGCTCTAACCGCACGCGGTCGTCGAATTCCAAAGGTAGGGTTGAAAGGAAGATGGCGTGTTGCGAAGCTCCATATTCCACAACCGTGGCCTCCCGCAAGCGCACGCTTCCCGCACGGAGCGCGGTCACCTGCACCGGGATGCGAACTGCTTTGGCATTCGCAAAGAAGCGCGCCAATTGCTCGGCGCAGCTCAGTTCACTCACGGTGAGTGTCGCCCCGTTGGACCTTTTCACATCGCCTCTCGTCTTACCGGCGTTCCACTTTTGCGTCCCGCGTTGCTGGAAGACACACCCAACGCGGCCAAGGACGCAAAATCCCAATAGTCAGGATGCACGCCACACGCCAAAGGTCCGGAAAAGGGAATCAGCTTGAAGGTATAGAAACGGCGAGGGTTAGTATTTTCCCGTCGCGTGTGTCCGGCTCAAGCGTCTCACGCTGAAACGTTGCTGTCTCACACCCCGAGCCGGCTTTGTCGTTACGGTGTCTGGGAGTTTGAGACGCCATCTGCCTATTGGCCGGCGGCGTGAGGGATCGCTTCGCCCCCGCTAGAGCTCGATTTAATCGCGATATTGTATCTTTTCAACTTCCTGTAGAGCGTAGCCCGGCTGATCCCTAGCATCTTTCCCGCCAGGGCTTTGTCGCCGTTGGCCTGTTCGAAAACTCGCAGAATCGTCATTCGTTCCATCTCCGCGAGCGCTGTAGTGGACAGGGAAGCGGAATCCTGAGGCGTCATTGCTGCCGTCGCGGGCTGTTCGGTCCGAATGGCGGGCGGCAGGTCATTGACATCTATGACCTGGCGGTCTCCCAGCGTGACCGCGCGCGCGATGCAATTCTCCAATTCGCGCACGTTGCCCGGCCAATCGTAGTGCAACAGACTCTTCATTGCTGCCGCAGTCACTTGCAAGTTCGTTCCCGGCGCGTACCGGTCGAGGAAATGGTGCGCCAGCATCGGAATATCGGACCTGCGCTCGCGCAAGGAGGGCAGATGTACCGTCACCACGTTCAGCCGGAAATACAGGTCTTTCCGGAAAGTCCCGCCGCGGTAGGCCGCTTCTAGGTCGCGGTTGGTCGCCGCAATCACGCGCACGTCCACGCTTACTTTCTCATTGCTGCCCACGGGCCGCACTTCCTTCTCTTGCAGAACGCGCAGGAGTTTCGCCTGCATTTCGAGCGGCAGCTCGCCGATTTCATCCAGAAAAATCGTCCCGCCATTCGCGGCATGGAACAGCCCGGTCTTGGATTTCATCGCACCCGTGAACGCGCCCTTTTCGTACCCGAACAGTTCACTTTCCATCAGCGTCGGAACAAGAGAACCGCAGTCTACTGCCACGAAGGGCGTCTGTGCCATCGTGCCCCGGAAGTGAATCGCCCGCGCCACCAGCTCTTTTCCCGTCCCGCTCTCACCCGCGATGAGCACTGGCGTGCGCGTGTCCTTCAGCCGCGAAATCATCCGTAAGACGTCTTGAATGTTCGCCGAAGTCCCGATGATTCCATCGAGATTTTCCTCCGTGCTCACGCGTTCCCGGAGGAATTCGTTTTCGCTGACCAGTCGCACTTTTTCCGCCATGCGCTGCAGCATGGTCTTCATTTTTTCTACGCGGAACGGTTTTTCTATGTAGTCGTAGGCGCCGAGTTTCATCGCGTCCACTGCGGACTCGATCGATCCGTGCCCCGTCATGATCGCCACCTCGGTCCGGGGCAACAAGCTCTTGATCTGTCGTAATAGCTCCACTCCGGTAAGTTTTGGCAGCTTCAAATCGGTAAGGATCAAATCAGGAGCAACGTTTTCCAGGCCTTGTAGGGCGGCTTCCGCGCTCTCTGCATCCGTACAGACGAATCCCAGTGAGTTTCCGATCGTCACGCACAACCGCCGGATGCTCTGTTCGTCATCCACTACCAATAGCCGGATTTTCAAATCGTCGCTCATGGTTTTCCGAACGTCTTCTCCACAATGGTCATCAATTGCTTCACCCGAAACGGCTTTTCAATGCACGGCGTCCCGCTCTGAGCCAGGAGCGCCTGCGTTTCGCTGTTTGCTGTATCTCCGCTCATCAAAATGATTCTCGCCCGCAGCTCTGGCCGGTTTTTTTGAATCCACGCGTGCACTTCGGCCCCGTTGACGGCCCCAGGCATTCGAATATCGGAAATCACCCCAGCGTAGCGCCCGTCGGCTAGCCGTTCAATACCCTCTGCGCCGGAAGATGCGAACTCCACCGTGTATCCCTTGCGCTCCAGCGCTGCTCGCAAGAACGCAGTTACCGACGGCTCATCTTCGATCAGCAGAATTGGACTTGCGCCCGATGCGGATTGCGGAGTCATCGGCCAACCTCTTTTGCCGACGCGACCGACGTTTCCGCCGCCACCGGAATCCGCACCACGAACGTGCTTCCTCCGGTTGCGCCATTGTTCCAGCATTGGATCTCGCCGCCATGCGCGCGTACGATTCCGTAACAGATGCTGAGCCCCAGCCCCGTGCCTTTGCCGGCTTGTTTGGTTGTATAAAAGGGATCAAAGATGCGCTGTGGATCGGCGATGCCCGTCCCGTTGTCCGTCACCCCAATTTCAATAGAATCTCCCCGCCGCACCGTTCGAATCGCGATCTTCCCCCGCTCTCCCGTCTCCTGCACCGCGTCGTATGCGTTGTTCAGAATATTCAGGAACACCTGTTGGAGCTGTTGTGCGTCTCCGATTGCCGGCGCCAGGCTCTCGTCGAACTCTTCCGTCACCTCGACCCCATGGCTCGCAAAATCGTAACTGCGCAACTTGATCGTCTGCCGCAGCACCGCGTTCACTTGCACCAGCTCGCGCTGCACGGGCCGCTGCCGCGCGAAGCTCAAGAGGTCCTGCACGATCACTTTCGTGCGCTGCGTCTCCTGCAGGATAATTTGCAGGTCGTCCCTCGCCGAGCTCGGCACCTCTGGATTTTCGAGGAGCAAATCCGTAAATCCCAGGATGGCCGCCAGCGGATTGTTCACCTCGTGCGCCACGCCCGATACCAGTCGCCCGATCGTCGCCATTTTTTCGGAGTGCGCCAGCTTTGCTTGCAACAGCGCTGCATCTGTGATGTCCGTCATCACCACCACCACGCTGTTGACCGCATTCTGCTCGTCGCGCATCGGGCTCAGACTCACCGAAAAATGCCCCATGGATCCGTCGCTGCGCCTTACCCGAAGCTCCAGGTTGTCCACCTGCTGCCCGTGCGCCGTGGTTTCCAGCGCCGCCTCAAAGTCTTCGCGGTGCGAAGCCTCCACCCAATCCACCAGCCGGTGCCCGATCATTTCATCTTCCCGGTACCCGGCCTCGTAGCACCTGCGGTTCGCATAACTGATCAGTCCAGCCGTATCCAGCACCAGGATCATGCTTTGCGTCGTATTCAAAATCTTCTGGTTGAAGTCTCGTTCCCGCTGCAGTTGCGATTGAAACGTCTTCTGCTCCGTGACGTCCAGCATCAGCCCGCGTATCTGCGCGATCCGCCCCTGCGCGTCACGCACTGCCGTGATGTTTTGTAGCGTGTGCAGCAGCGTGCCGTCCTTCCGCCTCAGCGTCTCTTCGTAATTCCGCAGCACGCCATGCTCGGAAAGCGCCCGCAAGAACCGTTCTCTCGCCGCCGGCGCCGGATACAGATGCGGCCCCACGTCCGCACGCAACAGCTCCTCACGCGAGCGGTAGCCCAGCATCCGTACCATCGCGTCATTTACGTCCAAAAATATTCCGTCCGGCGTAGCGAAAAACAATCCTTCTTGAATGCTGTCGAACAACTCACGATACCTGCGTTCCGCCTCACGACGGTCGGTCATATCTTTCAAAACGTGGATTGTGCGCGTGTCATCATCGGAGACTCCCGGTGTCCTCGACGTGGACACCAGGAAGATCCGTTCCGGCGACGCCACCACATATTCTTCGCGCGCCTGCTGCGTATCGCGGCAGAAGGGGCAGGGAAGCTCGCTTCCTGATTCCGCGATCTGCCTCAAGGTGCTCATCGCTTCGCCCACCAGCGCCACCGGGGGCACACCGAGGTGCGACGCCAGCGAGCGATTCGTGCGCACGATCTTCCATGCCGTGTCGTGCACCACGATGTAATCGCTGATCGCGTCAATGTCCTCGACCCATTGCCGCTTTGAGCGTTCCAGTTGTGAGAACCTCCGGAAATTCTCAATCGAAAGCGCCGCGTGGCTCGCCAGCGCATGCAGCAATCGCTTCTCTTCGCTGTCGATTCTCTTTCGTCCGCGCAGCAAGCACAGCGCGCCCAGCGCTTCGCCGTCGCTCGCCGTAATCGCGACGGTAATTGCCACCGCGGGGCCTGCCCCTCCGCCGAGGGTCGTCCCTGCTTTCGCAGGCATCTCCCGCACGCTGATCTCTTTTCGCGTTTCGCGCGCGCACTGCACGATCCAGTTGCTCCCCTTGCGGTCTTCTGAGGACTTATTCCCCGGCGGTGTGTACAGATCCGTATCGCGCCCGCGAAATACACTGACTCCACCCCAATCCGCTTTCAGCATGCGCGTGGCGCGCCCTGCGAATCGCTGCAAAAACTCCGGCAGGTGCCGCGACTGTGCTGCGTCCACCGCGAGCTCCATCAACTCTTCGGCGCGCCGCGCTCCGAGGCGCGAGGGTTCTGCTTTGCCTTCCCGCCGGGAAATGCGGCGCGAGACGATCATTTTCGGTCCAGGCATTGGGGATTGAGGCTTTAAGTGTGTCTCAGTTTGACTACTCCAAGCACACTAACGCTACGGGGCATCTCATTCTGAGTCAATCACCCTTGGTACTATTGTTGCCGAATCGTCTACCCTCATTAACCGCCTTCTTTGATTTCGTCTCAGCGTGAGACCCATCGAGCGTATCCACGAACTCGTTGAGACTTTCCCGAACCTGCGCCGCTTGCGCGTCGCATCGCGCAACTCCTCATAACTCCCGCGATCTTAGACACTTGCCGCGAGGAATCTCTCCAATAAATCGATTCCATCACACTCGCCCGACATGGCATCCGACGTGCCTTTTCCTCTGTGGGGTATCTCCCATCCTAAGGAGGAGTAGTGTCAATGAGATCCAAATGGACACGACTGGTTCTGATCGCCGCGGCGGCATCCATCGTTGTGGGAATTGCCTGTTTCGCGCAAACGGGCTCGACGGAGGAAGGCAAGCGCAAGGTCAAGACACGCGTCTCGCCGGTTTATCCGGACCTGGCCAAGCGTATGAACGTAACCGGCAAAGTAAAGATTGAGGTCGTCATTGCGGCAGATGGCCGCGTCAAAAGCACCCGCGTCGTGGGTGGCCACCCGCTCCTTGTGCAGGCCTGCCAGGACGCCGTAAAGGAATGGAAATTCACGCCCGGCGAAGAGGCGACCCAAATCGTCGAATTTGATTTTAACGGCAACGGCGGCGGCAATTAGTGGAATTTCGAACAGGCAGGGGATCCAGGCGTAAGCGGGGTGAAGCAGGCGGCTGCGCCGCAGCAAGCGGAGGAATCCAGCAATGACTATTGGTAAGAAGCTCTACTTCGGATTTGGCGCGGTTCTCGTCATCCTCGTCGCCCTGTTCCTCGTAAACATTTTCGCCGGATTCAAGGAGCGCTCGGCGCGCGCCGACGCTTCCACTGCTCTGGCGAGCGTGCGCACCATTGAAGCGGTCCGTTACCAAATCATGCTCAACCGCCTCAACCTCAATAACTTCCTCCTCAGCGGCGACCCGCGCGACGAAGACAAAGTCAGCCACGGGCTGACCGACATCTCTGAGATTATCAAGCGCGGCGAATCCCAGTCAGGCAGCGAATCCCTCCGGACGGCTTTAATTCAGGTCGAAAGCACTGAAACCAGTTGGGCCGACAATTTTGCCAAGCCTCTCCTCGCCAAACGTCACCAGGTGGATTCCGGCGACGCTACTGTCTCTGACCTCCAGATTTTCTACTTGCAGAAAGATCCCGCGTCCTGGCTCACAAAATCTTCCTCCGTCTTGGATCAAACCAACGTTGATATCGGCAAGTCGCTCGACGAAACCTCGACATCGGCCGCGCGCGCCAGCAACATCAGCGTTTCCATGACTACCGGGGGAACGCTCCTCGCGCTCCTCGTCGGCGTCGGCGTGGCTCTCTACACGGCTCGCTCGATTACCGAACCTCTCACGCACCTCATGACCGTCGCCCGGGAAATTGGCGATTCCGGCGACCTCGATCAGAACATTGACATCCATCGCAACGACGAAATCGGTGCGCTGGCCACCACCTTCAACAACATGGTCGCCTACCTGAAGGAGATGGCCGGCGTTTCCATGGCCGTCGCCGAAGGCGATCTCACCGTTGAAGTCGTGCCTCGTTCGAAGCGCGACACGCTCGGCAACGCTTTCTTGAGAATGTCCCACGGTCTCCAGGATCTGGTCCGCACCACCCGCGATTCCGCCGGGCAGGTTTCTGCCGGCTCTAATCAGGTCGCCGGAGCAGCCGACGAATCCGCCAAGGTCAGCGTGCAGGCTTCATCCGCGATTGAGGAAGTCACCAGCACGATGCACGAGATGAGCATCAACGTGCAAAACGTCGTGAAGAACACTCAGGTCCAGGCTTCCAGCGTCGCAGAAACCTCCGCTTCCATCGATCAGATGGTCACCTCCATTCAGCGCGTTGCGGACACCGCCAAGGTTCTCCTGGACATTGCCAACCGCTCTCGCGAAGAAGTCATGACCGGCATCAAGACCATGGAAAAGGCAACCGACGGGCTCAATCGTACCAACGTTGCCATCCAGTCTTCCGCGGAAATCATCAACGTTCTCGGTCACCGCGCCGACGACATCGGCAAGATCATCGAAGTGATTGACGACCTCGCCGAACAAACCAACCTGCTGGCATTAAACGCCGCCATCGAAGCGGCCCGCGCCGGCGAGCACGGCCTCGGTTTCGCCGTCGTCGCTGACGAAGTCCGCAAGCTCGCGGAAAAATCCACGCAATCCACCAAGGAGATCGCCGACCTCATTCAGAGCATTCAGCGCGAAGCGCGCCAGGCCGTCGAAAACATGGAGCGCAGCACGCGCATCGTCGAGGAAGGCTTGACTCTCGGCAACGATCTCGGCTCTGCTTTGCACAAGATCTCCAACGTCGTCACCGAAGTCTATAAGTTCTCTCAGGAGATCGGCGCCGCAACCAACGAACAGTCCATCGGCTCTTCGCAAATCGCCAAGGCTACCAGCCGCCTCACCGAGATCACCCAGGAAATCAGCTCGGCCGTAGAAGAGCAGGCTTCCGGCGCGCAGGCCGTCGTTCGCGCCATGGACAAGATGCGCGAACTCGTGCAGCAATCCGCTTCTAGCTCCACCGAGCTTTCCGCCGCCGCCGAGCAGATGCTCAAGCTTTCGCGCAACCTGCTCGACAGCATGGACCGCTTTATCCTGGATCGTTCGTCGCAGGCTCGCGCCCGCCGCGAGGCACACGGCTCGCGCCGCTCTGGCGAATCGCAGCGAGCTCAAGAGCCGGAATATGCCGAACTTGCGCGGTCCTGAGGCCCGGGAGATCGCTTGATGGAAAAGGACCTCCAAGTCGTCGGTTTTCGCGTCGGAAACGAAACCTATGGCGTGCGCATTGCCGCCGTTCGCGAAATCGTCCGCGTGCCGGAAATCACTTCTGTTCCCAACGCTCCCGAAATAATTGAGGGCGTTATCAATCTTCGCGGGAAAATTATCCCCGTCATGGATCTCCGCAAGCGTTTCGGCATGGCGGAGATTGTCACCGACAAGAAAAACCGCATTCTCGTCGTCGACCTCGAAAACAAATTGCTGGGCCTTATTGTGAATTCCGCTTCCGAAGTGCTTAAGATTTCTCCTTCGGATATAGAACCTCCCGGCACTGTTTTCGCCGAAGGAGAATCTGGCTATGTGACTGGGGTCGGGAAGCTCAAAGGCCGGCTGATCATCTTGCTGGACATCAACAAGCTCTTGCATCGCCCGGAGTTCAAACGACTCGAGGAGGCAGCGGAGCCCGTCGCCACTGTGAAGTAGCTCTCGTTCCAATTGTTCTGGAATTCGAGCCGAAGCGACGGACCGCCTTAATCACCCGATATGGGAACGATCACCGCACAAGTTCAACTTACTGAAGCCGAACTCAAGCTCTTGCAGACCTTGGTTTATCAGGAATGCGGCATGTTCTTTGACGAACGCCGTTCGCACTTCTTGAAAGACCGTCTCCAGCGCCGCCTGAAAGCTTGCCAGATCGATTCCTTCTACGGTTATTACCGCCTGCTCACCAGCCGCGAGGGAAAAACGGAGCTCGCGCTCCTTCTTGAAAACCTCACTGTCAACGAGACCAGCTTCTTTCGCAACCGGCCCCAGCTCGACTTGTTGCAAAAAACAGTTCTCGAGGAATTGCTGCACAAAAAGCAGGAACGCCGCGATTTTAATTTGCGTGTCTGGAGCGCGGGGTGCTCCTCCGGCCAGGAGCCCTATACCGTTGCGATTCTGATTTGCGACGCCCTCGCCTACTACTATCTCCGCAATCCGCTTCCCTTTGAAATGCCTTCGCCGAAGCCTCTCATTCCTCCGCCCTGGAAGCTCGAAATGGTCGCCTCGGACATCAGTTATTCCAGTTTGCGACTTGGCCAGGAAGGGCTTTACACCGAAGCCCAAATGGAGCCCGTCGACTACACCTGCCGTCTGCGCTATTTTGAAAAGTCCTCTGAGAAATACGCCATCAAGCCTCAGTTGAAGCAGCTCGTCCAGTTCGACTTTCACAATCTCAAGACCGAATTCTTGCCGCGGCGCAACGACATCATCCTCTGCCGCAACGTCATGATCTATTTCGATGAAGCCGAGCAGAAGCGCCTCATCGACAAGTTTTGGAATTGTTTGAATCCCGGTGGTTATCTCTTTGTCGGCCACGCGGAAAGTCTTTTCGGCTTGACCCAGAAATTCCGCATGGTCCACGAGAACAACGGGACCGCGTATCAACGCCTCGAGGCCAACACGTGAGCCGTTCTTCTGAAGATCGCGGCGCCGAGCTCCGCGCGCTCTTTTTTGAGAGCGCCAATGAGCTCTTGCAGTCGCTCAACGAGGCGGGCATGGAGCTCGAGTCTCGCCCCGCGGATGAAGAGGTCATTCGCCGTGTGCGCCGGGCCGTGCACACCCTGAAGGGCGATTCCGCCGCCTGCGGTTTCAATAATTTGAGTGAGCTGGCGCACGAGCTCGAGGACGTGCTTAGTTTGCACGTGGCCCAGACCAACGGTCCCGAACTCGCCGAACTCGTTCTTGCTGCTGCCGACAGTTTTGAATCAATCCTTGCGGCCTACCAGCGCAATGTGGATCCCCCGCCGATGGATGCGCTGCATTCCATGATTCGCAATCTCCGCGAGGTCCCCGCACCTGCCGCCGCCGAGGCGCCCGCGCAGTCTCAGATTCCCGCGCACTTCGTCTGGACCGAGTACGAACAGCTCATGATTTCTGAAGCCGTGCACCGCGGCGAGAGTGTCTACAACATCGCTCTGCGCCTCGATCCCGACAGCCTCATGCGCGCCGCCGCCTTCCAGCTCATCCGTAATGTTCTCCACGGCTGCGGAACCGTCATCGCCCTGCGCCCGGAAGATAGCGCCGCCGCCGCGTCCGTCGAAATCGTCGAAGCGGCCCTCGCCAGTCAGCTTTCGAATGCGCAATTGGCGCACCGTTGCCATATCCCCGCGATTGTTTCCGATGTCCGTGTCGAAGCCGCGGCTGCTGCGGATACTCCCGACCATGAATTGATCGGAGACCTTTTGGAAGCTCAAGCGGCCCAGCTCACTGCCCGGGCGCACGAACACGAGGATCACGCTGCGCCGGCCCAGGTGGGGGGGACAAGTTCCGCCGTCACAGCCGTTGCCGAGAGCACCTTGCGCGTGGACGCCAGCCGCATCGACGCCGTCATGAACCTCGTCGGCGAATTGATCATCGGGAAATCCATGCTGCATCGTGCCCTCATCGAATTTGACCAGCGCCACGCGCGCGACCCCGTCCGCTTGAAACTCGCGGATTCGCTTGCTTTTCAATCCCGTGTGCTCGATGAGCTTCACAAGTGTGTCTTGAAAATTCGCATGGTTCCCGTCGAGCAGCTCTTCCGCCGCATTCCCCGCGTCGTGCGCGACGTCGCCAAGCATTGTGGAAAGGATATCGCCATCGACGTTGCCGGGCAGAATACCGACCTGGACAAGGGCATTCTCGATGCCCTCGCCGAGCCTCTTACGCATATCGTCCGCAACGCTGTTGATCACGGCATCGAGCCCCCGGAAGAACGCCTCGCAGCGGGCAAGCCCGCTCGCGGCACCATCTATCTCAACGCCTACCATCAGGGCACCCAGGTCGTTATCGAAGTCCGTGACGATGGCAGAGGCATCGATTCCGCGCAGATCCGCAAGCACGCTGTCGAAAAAGGTGTCGTCTCGCAGGAAGAGATTTCCCGCTTTACCGAACCGGACGTCCTCAGCCTTATTTTTGAGCCCGGCTTCAGCACCGCTCAGGAAGTCACGGAGGTCTCCGGCCGCGGCGTTGGCATGGATATTGTGCGCACCGTTCTTGACCGCCTGAAAGGTACCGTTCAGGTCTCCACGCAAAAGGGTCGCGGCACCACGATTGAACTTCGTGCGCCTTTGACTCTTGCCAGCATTCAGACCTTGCTCTTCCGTGTCGGCGGCCGTCTCTTCGCCGTACCGCTCTCTTCTGTCGTCGAAATCACACGCATTCACGATCAGGAGATTCACCGCGTCGATCAGCGCGAGGTCCTGCGCTTGCGCGACCAGCTATTGACGCTGATCCGCCTGAATAGTCTGGACCGCATCCATGCCGTTGATACTCCTTCGAAGAAGAAGAGACAGTTCGTCATTGTTATTGGAGCGGCGGAAAAGCGTTTCGGCCTCGTGGTGGATAGTCTCGTCGGCGAGGAAGAATTGGTCATCAAGGCTCTGCCGGCTGAAATTGTCTCCAGCGACCTCGTCAGCGGCGCTTCGATTCTCGGTGATGGAACTGTTGTTCTGATATTGAATGTACCGGCGGTTCTCTCGCGCCTCTCTCGCGCCAACCCGCTTGGAGCGATCGCATGAGCGAGCGCATCCGCGTTCTTGTCGTTGACGATTCCGCGCTGATGCGGAAACTTATCCCGGCGATGCTTGCTCGGGATCCTTCCATCGAAGTTGTCGGAACCGCCATGGACGGCGCATTTGCCCTCAAGAAAATTGAAGAATTGCATCCCGATGTCGTGACTCTCGACCTCGAAATGCCCCGCATGGACGGCATGGAAACTCTTCGCCTGATTATGCGCAGCACTCCGCTCCCGGTAATCCTTTTCAGCACCCACTCGAAAGAAGGCGCCTACGCCACCTTCAAGGCTCTCGCGCTCGGCGCCATCGACTTCGTTGCCAAGCCGAAAGATGCTGCGGCCGGTCGCATTGACGTCATCGCCGAACAACTGATCGAAAAGATCAAAGTGGCAAAGCGCGCTGGGGGAGTAAAGCTTCCCCCGCCAGTTCTTGTGGATTCGCCGCGCGCGCAAAAAAAGGAGAGCCGCGCCACCCTCCCGCCCAATCGCATCATTGCCATTGGAATTTCCACTGGCGGCCCGAACGCCCTGCAGTTTCTGCTCTCGCAGATTCCTGCGGATTTTCCCGCCACCATCGTAATCGTCCAGCACATGCCCGAAGGCTTTACGGAAATGTTTGCGCGGCGCCTCGACGAATGCTGTCCCATCGGCGTGCAAGAGGCCAGGTCTGGCGATCTTCTGGTTGCTGGCCGCGCGCTAATCTGTCCTGGCAATCGCCACATGATGGTTCGCCGCATGCCACGAGGCGACATGGCCGTGCTCTCGGATGGCCCCCCGGTCAACGGCCACCGGCCGTCGGCCGATATTCTGTTCCATTCCGTCGCGCAGGAATTTGGCCTTACCGCTGTCGGCCTCATCATGACCGGCATGGGCGAAGATGGCGCGGAAGGTCTCGGCGCCATCCGGGCCGCTGGCGGCATGACCCTCGCCCAGAGCGAAGATACGTGCGTCGTCGGCGGCATGCCTCACGCCGCGATTCAAAAAGGACACGTAATCAGAGTCGTTTCGCTAGATGGCCTTGGTGCTTATCTCGTTTCTCAATTTGGCGGCGGACGCGCCCACAGCGAGAAGGCCGACAGGACTGACAAGTCAGAAAAAATGGATAAACCGGAAAAACAAGAGAAAAACGAAAGGACATCCGTTTCTTCCCACCGCACATAACACCGTGCGCAGGGAGAAGGAGAATGCCATGCAACAATTCGCCGCGCTGCTCCGAAAGGACAATCAACCTGTCCGCTACCTGGTGGTGGACGATTCTGTTTTCGCTCGCAAGAACATCATCAAGATGATTGAGATGTTCGGTGGCGAAGTGGCCGGTGAAGCCGGCGACGGCCTCACCGCCATCGCCGAATTCAACCGTACCAAGCCCGACATCGTGCTCATGGACATTACCATGCCGCAGATGGAAGGCATTGAGGCCGTCGAGCGCATCGTGCGTCAGCACTCCGAAGCACGCATCGTCATGGTCTCTTCGGTCGGCTACCAGGAGAATATCCTGGCGGCGCTGCAGAAGGGCGCGAAGCACTTCGTGCAAAAACCGGTAAAGCCCGAAGTCCTTTACGAGATCCTTCGCTACGTCCTCAGTGACGACCCCAACGCTGCCGGTGCGCCCGCAGCTCTCGTAGGAGAACAACGTTCATGAGAATGGAACTCATTCAACCTTTCATCAACGCGGCCGACGCCGTTTTCGCCGAGTCGCTCCAGGCTCCCACAAAGATCGCCGATCTCACCATGGATGAGGAGACCTATCGCCGCAAGGGTGTGGCTGCGCATATCGCCATCAAGGGCGACATCGAAGGCCGCGTCATCCTCGATCTTTCCCCTGAAGTTGCCCTCAAGGTTGCCAGCCACCTTGCGGGCGAGCAGGTTCCCGAAAGCGAGCAGATTGTCCGCGAAACCGTTTGCGAGCTCGCCAACATGGTCATCGGAAATTCCGTCACGCTGCTCAACGATCAGGGCTTTCACTTCAAGGTGTTTCCGCCGGAAATTCACATGAACGATGAAGGTCTGGCCACCAGCACGGACACCGAAGCGATGGTCCTCTGCATGGAAACGCCGTGCGGCGAAGTCTTTCTGAACATCTCGATGCATTATCTGCATCGCCGCCGCCAGGAACGTGCCTCCGTTCCGGCCATCGACTGACTAGCTTGTGTTTCTGGGAATCTCAGTCACCTGCGTCAACCGGAGGCCTGATGTACGCGGCCCCGTGGCGGAAAAGTCCTGCCGAGGGAATCGCTTGAGAGAACACGATACGGATCGGTACGAAGATGGCTCCCGCTCCGGGCGTAAACGGCACGGCCACTTCGAGCCGGCTGCCCTCCGGGTACTGATTGCGGCTGCGAAAACTTATCCCGCCTTTCGACAAATCCTCGCAGACGGCCACTTCTTCCTGAAATCCTCTCCGCCGGATGCATGCCAGCACGCGGGCCCTCACTCGCGTGCGGTTGCGCCGCGGATAAATATGTGGTTCGGCGGGACGCTTCGCCGGCTCATTGTCCGGGGCAACTTCCGATTGCGCTTCGATCCAGATGGACGGCGCATCGCAGATTTTGCAGACGCGAGCCACGCACTTCCGCACTTCGAACGACTTCAGCTCCAGCTCGTTCAAATACGCGACTTCTCTCCGCTGGCAGAAGCTGCATTCCATCAGCAAACGGGCAAGCGCTTCATCGGCCTTCTGCGGGGCGGGGAAGTCGATGTCCCAGAAATCGGAGCGCGGCTCGAGGATGGCGATCGCGTACAGGAATCCGTCCGGCTCATGGTCAATTTCGGCGACCACGCGCGCGCGCGTCGCTTTCCAGGTATCTCCTTCTTGCTGCCGGCGCAAGGTGATTGCCTGGCCGGTGGAAAGCTTTTCCGGGAGCCGCAGCACCGCGCCGTTGCGGCTCACCAGCAGCGTCTGGGCAGTCTGCTTTACCGCCACGCCTCCGCCATCGACCCAGGATGCCTCCACGGGCATGCGAAAGTTGACGCGGTCGCTTTGTCGAAGTCCTTCGGGTCGCATCTCATTTATTTCCATGGCGGCGGTTTCAAATCGAGAGTAGCACGCCCTGCCGCGCCGCGCGCCCCGCGACGCTGCTCTCTTGTCGTTCCCACTAATAACGCGTCCCTCTCGCTAGTTCCGCCCTGCGGCCCGGCGGGGACTGTTGCTTTTTTGGCCGACCGGCGCATTAACACTGCTTTCCCGCGGGCCGTTTTCCGTCATACTAATGGGATAAAGAAAGCACCTCGCGCAACTGACGCGCCCATTTCTTACGGGTCTCGAAACTGTGAGCAACGTTATCTCTATGGACGATCGTACTTCTAAAGGCTCCGGCGGAACTCTGACCGTCCGCGACCGCCGCTACGCCATTCGCCATCCCTTTGCCGCGGATGCCGAGCTTCTCGACCTCGAATCCGGCGGACGCTCCACTGGCGTTACCACCGATATTTCCATGGGCGGCTGCTTTGTCTGCACCAGCAAGCCCCTGCCGCTGAAGACCCGCGTGCGGTGCATCTTCCACCACAAGGGGCAGGTCGTCGAAGCATTGGGCGTCATCCGCGTCGTCAAGCCGCGCATCGGCATGGGCGTGGAATTTATTGATGTTGAGCCGCCCTACGACCGCACCCTCGTTCGCTGGCTCGAGCAACTCCGCAAGGCCCGCTGACGCCCCCACAAATGCCCGGGCCCTTTGGCCGGGTAAACACCTGTCCGTTTCTTGGCCTTCTCACCAGTTTCTTCCCCTGGCTCTCCATCGTAAGCTTTCCTCATCCAGTCCTAGGTGCAACCATGATCGAATTCAGCGATTGGGTCCAGAAGAATTGGTTCGAGCTGGGGATTCTCTTCCTCCTCTCCGCCAGCTTGGCGACCGTCGTTTGGTTTGCCAGAAATATTCTGAAAACATTCCGTGCCTCCCAGGAGCAAGTCGGCGCCCTGCTTAGGCTCTCGTTCTCCGATGTAGTCCCCGTGCAAGCCCCGGCGCCCGAGGTATCTGCGCCCGTTTTGAGCGAGCCCTCGCCGCGCGGCCCCAACTGGCTCGTCGCTGCTTGCCGCGCTCTCGTCCGTTGGTTCCAGGCTCCTATGGGCAGCGGCAGGAGCAGCGTCGCCCCTTGGCGTAAGGTCTTCCGCTGGCTGCAGGCTCCAGCGGGAAGCTGACGCCGCATACTCGTGTACTTTCCGCGCCGCTCGCTTCCACCGGCGCCACTTCTTGGTGGCTAAGCGCGTCACCCGCACCCCTGTCCTTAGGGCCAGTTAACCAGCCCTGTTCTTACGCACAGTTATCTCGACACGCACGCTGTGCAATTCAGAACACCACTCCGCCTGATTTTTTTCCAAAATAGAAGCATCGACGGGGGACGACTTTCCCGCCCAAGGTAGTTCCAATGAACGCATCCAGATTCTCCGCACTTTTTCTTCTGACCGCTCTGATTTCTCCGCTTGCTTCCCTGGCTCAATCCGACTTCGCTAAGAATGCATCCGGGTCCGCCGCAGCTGCGCCGGCCGCGAACGCGGGCAATTACGTCGTCTCCGTGCAGGAATTGAAAATGTCCGGCAAATCTCGCAAAGCCTTTGACCAGGGCACGCGCTTGCTCCTGAAGGGCGACTCCGCGGGAAGTCTGCCTTACTTTGAGCGCGCGATTGCGGAATATTCTGGCCATTACATGGCTTATTACAATATGGGCATCGCGCATTACCGCCTCGGCCACGTCGCCGATGCAGAGCGAGCCTTTCAGAAATCCATCGATCTAACCGGAGGAACCTACGGGCCGCCCCAGTTCGCCATGGGCATGGTCCTCTGCGAAGAACACGATTTTCGCCAGGCCGAAACGACCATTCAGCGCGGGCTCGATGTCGATCCCAGCTCCGCCACAGGCAAGTACTTCCTGGGCTGGGCGCAGTTCGCTTTGAACCGTCTGGTGGATGCGGAGCGCAGCGTTCGCCAGGCGCTCTTGCGCAGAGCTAATTTCGCTGACGCGTACTTTCTTCTGGCCAGGATTCACCTGCGGCAGAATAATTCTTCGGCTGCTGTGGAGGATTTGAACGCCTACCTCAAGGCCGATCCCGGCAGCCGGGGGAACGTTCAAGCCAGAGCTCTTCTCGAAAAAACGCAACAGGCCATGGAGCAAAACCCCGATCCGGCGGTCCTCGACGCGGCAAATCCCTGAACGGATCTTTCTCAGCTCGACGTTTCATTCTCTCGTTCGCCACTTCTACCGCTTCGCCCCCACAGCTTCCAGAATAATTTCACCGTATCCGGCCCGTGCCCCGCATAATGATTATTCGCGTACGCAAAAATCTTCAAATTGCGTCTCACAAACTCACGGAACAACTCTACCCAATTCTTCAAATCCCCTCGCCGGTCAACGATCGTTTTGTCCCACGTCTTGGTTTGTTCCTCGATCCCCTTGCGGTCGCCGAGCCATCGCACGTACGCGAAGTCCGCGGTAATCAGGTCGATCTTTTCCTTCATCTCCCACGGCCGTGGCATCCAACTCTGGTCAATCAGCGCCAGCGCCACTCCGCGCTCCCGCAGCGTTTCCGCAAATTGCGCGTCCAGCCAATTCTTGTTTCGAATCTCTACCGCATACTGAAAACCCTTCGGCAGCTGCTTCAGAAACTCTTTCAACCGCGCCAAAAATTCCGCCCCGCTCTTGAATTTTGATTTGTTGAAATATCCGAATTGAAACAGCACCGGCCCCAGCTTTTCCCCCAGCGCATCCATCGTCTTCAGGAAATAACTGAGATCCTCCTCGCAAACCACCAGCACTTTTTCATGCGTTATTACCTGCGGAACTTTCACCGCAAAGACAAAACCGGGCGGCGTCTTCGCATACCAGCCCTTCACCGTCGAAAGCGCCGGCGTGCGATAAAAGGTGCTGTCCACCTCCACCGTATCGAATTGCGTCGCGTAGTAGCTCAGGTACTCCGCAGGCTTCATCCCTCTCGGGTAGAAGCTCCCCTCCCAACCCTCCGCCGTAAACGCGCTCGTCCCTACCCGTATTTCCGCCATCGCCCGCCGATTCTACACTAGCTCGGCGGCCGCGCTGCAGATGGGAGTCCTTGCCCCAACCACTGGCGCAGATCACGGAGATTTCGATTTCCCAGAGAAGGCGCGATGCGGAAGGAAGGTTCGGTCTCAATCCCTAAACGTTTCTTTGGCGGCCGATTCCGGTCAGAACGCGAAGCTCGCCCAGAACCAACATATCGATGTTTACAGGCTCGTCGTTCCGCACCAGTCGAGCGTCCCGATCATCACGATCGGCGCCGGTCCGGTAGCCTTCGATGTGAAGTATCACGTCTTTTTCATGTTCGAGCCGCCCGGCGTTCTTCACAGTGACCAAAAGTTTCCTGGAATCGTATTGCACGGTCATTTGTTTTGATCGGGCGGCGCACCAAATCCTGAGATCGCCAATCGGAGTTTCCTTGCACGTAAGAGTCTCTTCTTGCGTCACCGTATTCCACACATTGCACTGCGTAAGAATGGCATCTTTAAATCTCTTCCAGACCAGCAGCGAGCGAGCGACAGCCGTCGCTATATTGTGCTCGCGTTCGTATTGCTGTTCTTCTTCCGAGAGCTTTGTCGCGAGGTATTCCTGCGCTGCCTGCTTTGTGCTCTCATCCCTCATGGGTTCGTCTCCCGGCGGATTAGCTTACACAACAAATTCCGTTGAGTCAGTGTGGCTTCAGTTCACCCCGAGCGACGAGGGGGCCGCTCAGGAACTCTGCGCCATCACGCGTGTTTTGCGTGATGAATTCATCCTGCCGTCGCCGCCCGCGAGGCGGCATTCTTGTCGGCTTCTTCCGGCCCGCCCCGGTCGATTTCGATCGAACCCTTGAAGTCCGCGCCGTCTTCGATCATGATCTGCGCTGTCGTCAAATTCCCGATCACGGAACCGTCTTTCTTGATCTCGATGCGTCCCTTCGCGCGCACGTTCCCCTTCACGTAGCCGTACACCACCACGTCGCGGGCGTTGATGTCAGCCGTTAGCTTCGCCTTCGTTCCGACCGTCAACTTCCGTCCTTCAAGCTGGATCAGTCCTTCGACCAAGCCTTCGATGAGCAGATCCTCGGTGCCGGTGATGTCGCCTTTCACACGCAGGCCCGACCCCAGCCGCCCCGTCGCGCGGTCCGGAGTCGCATCCAATGGACGCATCGCGTCCGTGCTCTTTTTGTTCGCCAGCATATTTGTCGTTTCCGGGGCCGCAGCTTGCGGCGTATCCGGTTTCTTCTTATCCCACATCGGGCCCTCCTTGGGACTGCACGCTCCACGCGGATTTCTCGGCGGAGTGCATCAAACTCGATCCCCTGCTCTCGCTTTCATAAATTCCCCGCAAGATTCAGGGTTGCCCAGAATCCTACACTTGCGAAGCGCGCGCATCAAGGCCGGGGGCCCCTCGATAAGGGCGGTGTTTTTTCTGTTGCTTCTTTGGCGCGGGTGGCATGCGACGAGAGAATACCATTCCTGTGGTTCACCGTGGGTTGGTTGTACTTGTCCAGATGGGGCAGACAAGCGCACAGGCCCTTCCTGCATCCCCTCGCGGAAATCTCTCGGGGCAAGCAGGGTAAACAGAAATGGGTGTGCCACAACAAAGCGCACAGGCAGGATTGTCTGTGCCACAGGTGCAAATCGGAGATGGAGTGGAGTGGTCATGTGCGTTGGATGGCTGGTGAGTAGTCTTGATCCTTGGAGCGATCGGGGCGAGGAGCGTCCATGATGATGGTGACCTTGTCGTCTTCGCGCTCAAGGACGGCGAGGGTACGGAGATGCAGGCTGCTGATGTAGGCCATGACTCCCGCGAGACGGGGCGAGATGCGCTTCTCAGAGAGTAGCTGCTGGAGCCTGGAGAGAAGCTCGTGGACTTCATACACGGACTCGAACCCGCCGATGTCCTCGGTAAGTTCGGCGACCGAGCCTGAGGATTCAGCTAGTTTCTGCTGAGCGCGAGCGTGCTTGGCGCAGAGGGTGGAATCGCTGCCGGAGGCGGTCAGGCGGCATTGGGAGCCGGAGCGAAAGTGATGTTGACAGCGTGGGAGATCACTGATGGAACTGGAGTTAGCGGAATTTTGAGTCATAGACTTTCCTTTTTTGTTGAAGGATGGCCCTTCGCGAAGAACGCTCTGGGTAAAGGGGCACCCTATCCCGGGTATTTTGCGAAGTGTGCGGAAGCGCTTGAATTCAAAAGGGTTGGGGGAAACAGTTGTTTTCAAGTGTGAGGCAAGTGTGCGGAAAGGATTGGAAAGAAAAGATTTACGAAAGAATGGAGAGGCAAAGAGGCGTGGATGCAGAGAAGGATTGCAGAGAGAAACGAGAGCTTGCGGGCGGCGAGGGTTGGCTATCACGACCCATGATAGCATGGAATTGTTGTCGTGTCAAGTATTATATTATATAGTAATCGTTCGAACCACGAGAATTGACCATTAGGGGCGGGAAGTTAAAGATTAGAAAGAAGTTGCGGCGAAAATCGGTGGAAAAAGTGCACCGTACGTTCGAATTCTTCTGTAGACGGAACGCAGCGTCTGGCGGCTGGAAGGAAAAGAAAAGAAAGGGTTAACGCGAGAATGCAGAGGACGAAGAGTGGTGCTGATCGTTCGAATGAATCCACGCGCCGCGGTAGAAATCAGCGGAGTGCCCCGACAGGAAACGTCGGGGTAAACGCCAAACGCACAAGAACGGGGAGTGGGGCAATCGGCGGTAAACGGTTCGGAGAACCTGCGGTCAACAAAGGCGGGATGGTTGGTCTAAATCCACTTGTCCGGTAATCCGTGCCGGCTCAGACGGTCGACGCAACACCATCTAATCCGTTGATCCGACAATACTTCTCCTGGAGAACCGCTCTGTTTGAGTGCACTCGGTCAAAACCTAGCCAGGGTAGCGTTCCGCCGGATCTAACCTAGCGAGCGATTTTAGCTTCTG
>Ga0307477_10000494_pt1 | contig 42982 bp, 48 predicted proteins | sample atmos_gasesECM2C_FD_203316 | JGI IMG/M metagenome (GOLD analysis project Ga0307477, IMG submission 203316) | Hardwood forest soil microbial communities from Morgan-Monroe State Forest, Indiana, United States - atmos_gasesECM2C_515 | ecosystem: Environmental > Terrestrial > Soil > Temperate... | reverse complement strand
AACGTTGGGAGCGGATGGATGCCCTTGCCGGCCGCCCTCCCGACACGTCCGTGGTCTGACTGACGAAGCACGAGCCCAGGAAGTATGGCGTTGACATCATGATGCTCTAGCAATGAAGGCGGCCATCAACGCCGTCTTGCGCCTGGGCTTTGAGGCGCGCGCGACCCGAAGTGAACCCAAGCGCTTCTCCGCACTCGTGTTCGACCTTGGAAAAACCGCGCCGGGCATTGACCTCGACCGAATTAGTGAAACGATCGAAAAAATCGAAGGCCCGGGCGGCCGGTAAAGTCGCGGGGCTCGTTCGGGCTCAGCGAACGGAGCGTCGCGTCCCTGTTACAAACACTTGCTGTAGTTCGTGTGGCGACCGTCTTGAGGCGTGATCGCAAACCAATAAATGGGGCGGCTATCACGCGAGCCACCGTGCAGAATCAGTTTGTGAGGCACACCGAAGAACTCTAGAGTGGACGCAGTGGAAGCCTTGCCTGCTTTTACTTTAGCGCGCGTGAGCAGGCAGGGGACGCGGCGTCTTGCCATGGGGTCATAATATGCCACCGTATACAAATCACCGTTTAAGCCGTAAACGGTAAATGCAAGTGGTTTATCGAACGTCGTGTCTTCAGAGAACTCCAGGTAAAAGTAAAGATCATCGGCTCCTTTCGGACCAGTCGTCGGTATGCCGCGAGGTGCTTCCTTCTGAATGCCAAGCGTAGCCTCTTGTCCCAGGCTGGCCATGGTGTAAGGCGAGATAATCTGAACTATACTCCCAGAATGGTTTGGAGAAACGAGTCGTGCCGAGCCGTGAGTCGGAAGCATTGTCGAGCTCGCGGCAGAATGGATACCGTGGCATTCTCGTCGTTCGCCACCCCCTCGCATGGCCCGAAGAGCGTGAGCAACGACCACTCGGGTTTCGGAAATGACGTCGATCTGATCCGCCTGCTGCAACGACGCAGGTAGCCGCCCATAATCCAAACTACCACGGATCGCATCACGAACCGCGTCACGAACACAGGTGTCACGAATGAAGGCGATCATTCGACTTGATTCGTCACGGTGAAACCCGTTCTGATCCGGCGAAAACGCGGCGTACGAGGCGACACGAGTGGCGGGAGCATACGAGTCCAGCGCATTTAGTGCCAAACGCACTCTCTCGCGAAGCGGATACTCGCTTTTCACTTGCAAGTAGTGTAAGTAACCCGAATCGATGAGCGCAAAGGTTAGCCGATCCGTGGCATAACGCTCAACCCATCCCATTTGATTAAGAGCTGCTTCTGAAGGATCCTTGAGGCCTGACAAATCCTCAAAAATAGAGCGGAGCACGCCGAAATCATTCTCGGTCTCGATTCGTTCGACCAAAACGGAAAAGGTTTGTTCCGCGTGCTTACCGTGAAGGAAGTCCTTCAGGCCAATCACGGCGCTTAGTCTCGATGAAGCCCCATGGCTATCGAGCGACGCGATAAGGCTCCGATAAATCTCTTCGTCGCGCTGGCGGTTTGCCTCACAACTGGGCAAAATCGTCACCAAGCCTACAAGAAGGGCGACGAAGGCGGTGGGCAACGCGCCAATCCAGGCCCTACGATCTTCGGGAGTCATCTGCCTCAGTCGTAACAGTAATTGGCACGGCTAAAGAAAACCAGGGCTCTGTCACGGCACAGAAGTTGCAGGTCGTCGAGATGGGGGGGACTCGAACTTCGGACGCCTTACATGCGAAGCAAGGAGTAGCATTTCCGCCGACTCTCGACAAACCCAGGCCAAGTCACGAAGAGTCCTGTGTCACCTGGGTTTGCGGTTGTTTGGCGGGTCTTGCGTCCTTCGCCACTCTGCGCCTGTTTTCGTTCGATAGGCCAACTTGGGCCGAATCCGGTCGCTAATAGCAGGCCGCACGCTTGGATGGTCGCCTACGCATTCCCTGGGGAGTCCTTCGAGCACGGGGTTCAGGGCAACCGCACCGTGGGGCCAAGCCTCCTCTAATCAGATTTGAACATACGCGGTTTTCGGTGGTACTTACACATCAGAAACTGAGACGTCAACGTCTTACGCTATGCGCATCATCGGCGCGCTCTTCCACGAACGGGCGCCGAGCTGGCTCGAAGCAACACTTCTCGGGACCGAGTCCCTCGGTTTTTCTTGGTCAACAATCACCGCGTTTCTTCGGATCGCGACGAATCCAAGGGCATTCGAGTCGCCGCTTCCGATCGAGGAGGCCGCCCGCATCGTCGACTCATGGTTCGAGAGCGCGGCAGCGATTCTCGTCGAGCCGGGACCAAATCACTGGAAGATTCTGCGAGGTCTCTTACTTAATGCCGACGCGACAGCAAGTCTCGTGACCGACGCCCACCTGGCCGCGCTTGCGATCGAGAACGGCGCGACGCTGGTCTCAAGTGATCGAGATTTTTCGCGCTTTTCAGAATTGCGATTTCAAGCCTTCCCGTAGTAGTTCTGTTCGAAGCGCCCTCCGATTCGGCGCTCACGCGCCCGTCCCGCGGCTCTTGTGCTCAATCAACTGCAGGGTCACCCCGAACGTCGTCTGCGGCGCCGTGAAGATAAAGTGGGCCTCGTCGGTCTCGATCTCGCCTTCCAGGAGGACGCCTCGGCGTGTCAGTTCGGCCTTGGTGTTTTCGAGGTCGTCGACCTCAATTCCGAAATGGCCGATGACCGCAGTCTCACCATCCACGAGCTTTGGCATGCCGAAACCAGCAGCGCGGACCTCAATCAACTCTAAGGTCGATGCGCCGCACAACAGAACTTGCAAGTCGATGTCCGCGGAGACAAAACGCTTGCCAACAGCTCTGCCGTCAACGGTGGCGCCCGCTTGAGCGACGGTTTCGTCGATATCGCGCACGACGATTCCGACGTGATCCAACCCAAGTAGCTTCACTTCAATCCTCCTCTGTCACGTTCAGCCGACATGAGCAAGCTTTTTCGAACGCTCATACCGCTCGCGGGACTCAGCCGATGTCCATCTCAGCAATCTTGTCGTCTTCGAGCTTGAACGTATAGTTCAACTCGACCGGACTATTCGGAAATGTTCCGCTGACGCGCGCTCGCAGATGTACGGTGTCGTCGAGTATCGACGCCTCCAGGGGCTCTAAAGTGTATTCATATTTTACATTCGAGTCTTGTTTCCAAGACTTGATTGCCGCCGTGCCGCGGTAATCCTTATCCTCGTCGTGGACACGGGCGTCGGTGGTAAAGCAGGCTGCGACCCGCGCCGGGTCCTTTGCTTTGTCCGCGGCAAGGTAGTTCGCGACTGGCGCCGGTAAGGTAATCATGGACCGACTATGCCCGCACGGATACTGAGCTAAAAGCACTTACGTAGAAGTGCGTTACCTACGAGGAAGTATGGAACGAAAAGCCTACACAATTGAAAGTGCCGCGGAAGATGTTAAAACAGCCATAGGGCTCCTCGAGGGACGCTGGAAACTGATGATTCTCTTCAACTTGTTCGGCGGAAACGTCAGGCGATTCTCCGATCTTGAACGCGGGATCCCCGGAGTGACGCAAAAGATGCTGGGTCAGCAACTGAGAAAGATGGAACGTGATGGGATCGTCGTGCGAACCGCATTCCCTGAAGTTCCACCGCGAGTCGAATATCGTCTGACAGATTGGGGACAGTCGCTCTGCCCGAGGCTTGATGCGCTATTGGAATGGCTCGAAGAACGGCCCAATACGCATCCGATACCAAAAGCGGCTCGGTAACATCCGCAGTTTATCAGACTCCCACGAGCCGCTGAATTGCCGCGCGGCTGCTCGCGTTGTCGGGATTGAGCTCGAGCGCACGCCGGTAATTGGCAATCGCCGCCGCTTTCTGGCCGGAAAGTTCGTATGCTTCGGCTAGACTGTCGAACGCGTTGCTCGAGTGCGGATGCGTCTCGGTGACGAGCGTGAGCACGGCGATGGCGTCCGCAAATCGCTTTTCACCGAGCAGGCGGTACCCCAAAGAATTCAGCGGCACTTCGGGGTCGCGCTGGAAGCGATGTCGCGGGTCGGCCATCCACTCGCGGTATTTCACGAGTCCGGTCTCAATCCCGCCGGCCGTTACGGCATCGAGGATCGCTTCGTCCACCGTCACCAAGCGCGTCGTCTCAAGGATCGCATCGAGCGCCGGGTCGCGATTGTTGCGGTAGTCGTCCATCGTAGACACGGCTGCGATCTCCGGCGCCGTCGCGCTACGAACGTCGCGCGGGTCCTTATCTTGCCACCACAGCGTCGAGATCCCGAAGCGTAATTTACTGTTGGGTAAGGTCACGATGGCCGGATCGCCGTACATGTTGACGTTCTCGCCGCTCGGCCTGCCGACGAAGACGGCATTCGTATACGACTCCAACCGGTTGACGAAGTTCTGGGCGGCGGAGGCTGTTGCCGGGCCTACGATGACGAAGAAATGTCCTCGCCGGTCGATCGGCGGCCGTTCGATGATTCCCACGATCGCCGGACGCAGCAATCCGTTGTTGCCGCCGCCGTTGCGGCGCAAATCGAGCACGAATTTGTCGACCGGATGCGCGTCGGCGAAATCGAAGACTTCCTTAAAGAAGGCCGCAAAGGTCGCGCCGGGTGGGTTGAGGATTTCGTTCACCTGCACGAATAAGGTCTTGGTCGTCGGGAGATACTCGTACCACAGCGTGCGCTCGGGATGCGCGAGCCACAGGGCCGGAGAACCGCCTTTCCGCGCGTCCGTCCACCCATCCGGAAGGCTACGCGACACCAAGGTTTCGAACGACACCGACGGCGGGAACGTGACGGTCTGACGCCGGCCCGCGTTTTCGATGACGAACGTCGCCGAATCTGCGGTGGGCGAGATGTCCAGACCGTGCAGCACGTTGGATGAAACAAGCGTGATCGTCCCATACGTGTCTGCCGGGCCCGCGTTTCCCGGGTCGTGCGAGTGCAAGGTCAGCAGGTCCCGCCAGACGTCTTCCGCCGCCGTGCGATCGACCGCAATGAGCTTGCCGCCGACGAGCGATGCGTGCTCGCGTGGGGCTGCTTCGACGTAGATGCCGCTCTCGTAGCGCCTCAGGCGTAACGGATAGTATGACTTCCCCGGCGGGAAGTCGGCGGCGCCGGTATGAGCGTCTTGCACCAGCGCTACCAACCGAACGAGTCCTGCGACGATCTCGTCTTCATTCGCACTGGAAATGCGGTCGTCCAACGATCGAACCGCCGCCTCGAGCGCTTCAGGCTTGACGGTGTGAAAGAGATTCTTGTGGAGCGCGCGCATTTGTTCGACCAAGTAGCGCAGGTCGGCGCGCCACTGATCGGGCGTCAGCTGCGGCCGCGCCGAGTCGGCTGCTCCGGCGCTCGCCGACAGGAACAGCATGAGTGCGACGGACGCGACATATCTCCGAAGGACGAGCACGAACACACCTCCGACCCGACGAGGCATGTACGGCCAAGCGGCCGCGGTGTTTCGGGCCCCTTCCCCTACCAACGCGCGTCGCTCTAACCTGACGCCGGGACGCGCGCTCCGCATCCGCGCCATTGGGAGGCGTTCCGTCGGCTCGTCCAAGGCGACCCGTCTTAACTGCAATTGCCAAAAAAAAGGCACACAACCCCCTCCGGCATTGAAGACTTCGTTTCGCGACTGCGAACGCCGGGATTCTAACGGTGCGGCGGGGGCCTCAGCCGAGAGCGAAGGCTGGAAGACTACGACGTTTCAAGTTTGCTGGTTCACCACCGCAAAATTTGCTACGGGTCCATTTGGGTCATTCGGATCATTCGCCATTGCAGTTGGCGTATTGCGACACATCATCGTCACACCTATGCGATGGTGAATCCTATGCAATCGATTACGCTCGATGGTGCACCGCTATGCATCATCGGCGACAATCGTTGCGCACAGTACTATGTCTGGCCATAGGCCGACGTCAGTCCGGCGCTAGTGATCCGGCCGCGGGCCCACTTTGTGTGGGTTAACACGGTGCTCAAGATCCGCGCTACGTGCTAACCCGCGCTAGCGCGTCGGAAGCCGGCCGATACTGTTTGCGTCACGGTTGGTAAACCAGAGCGCGCCGTCGGGTCCGGCGACGATCCCGTTGAAATCGCTAATGATATTCGTCGGGTAGGAGGTAATCGCGCCGGCAGTCGTCATCCGGTCGACCGCACCACCGACCAAGAACCATAGTGCGCCGTCGGGCCCCGCCGCAATGCCAGTCGGTCCCGATTGTTCGCCGACGTTGAATTCGGTGATCGCTCCGAGGGTCGAGATCCTCCCGATTTTTCCGCCGCTGAGTTCGGTAAACCACAGAGCGCGGTCAGGCCCGATGGTGATGGACGACGGGAAACTATTTGGCGTCGGAACGGCGTACTCGGTGATCGCGCCTTCCATAGAAATGCGTCCGATCTTGCTCGCGGCGAATTCGGTGAACCACACGGCGCCGTCCGGACCCGCGGTAATCGCGCCCGGGTTGCCTTGCGCGGTCGGTATATGGTATTGCGAGATTGCGCCGGTCGTCGAGATGCGTCCGATCGATTGCGCGTTCTGTTCGGTGAACCAGAGCGCTCCGTCGGGTCCGTTCGCGATCCCATCCGGTTCCGCGCCGCGACTCGGAAGTGCAAACTCCGTGAACGTGCCGCTCGTGCTCATGCGGCCGATCTTGCCGGCGTCGAGTTCGGTGAACCAGAGCGCTCCGTCCGAGCCGAACGCAATCGAATCCGGACCACACGACGGGCTCGGCACGGTGAACACGCTGAGCGCGCCGGAAGTCGAGATTCGCCCGATCGAATTTCCGTCAAAGGCCGCGAACCAAAGCGCGCCGTCATTGCCTGCGACGATCGCGATCGGACCGCTCGCGGAAGCCGGCATCTTGTGAGACTCGATCGCGCTCAGCGTCACCGCTCCGCCCGGCGTCATTCCCGCACCGCCGCTGCTACACGCCACACATGCTGTTGCTACCAGCATTGCCGCGACCGCGTCTTTCATTGATTCTGGTAGCGCCGCCGTCGGTTCGTTTACCTTCCCCCGAATCGTCCGGCGCCGTCGCCGGATAGGTCGCAATGCCTATAGAATAGTCTGCAGCGTGTCGTTGGAATCAGAACTCCGGATCGCATTGGCCGATGCATCGTTAAAGCAGCGCGCATTCATCGCGACGGTCGCGGTCTTGGCCGCTGCATGCGGCAGTGGGGGCTCGTCATCCCAAGCGACCCCGCAGACCGGGCCGGTGACGTTGGGGCAGACCTCCGCCTATCTGGGAACGGCGCTGAGTTCTTGCAGAGCGAATTGCTTACGCGCGCCGGGGACGGGCGGAAACGACGTGGTGGTCTTGCAGCCCGGCAATGCGTCGAACTTCCAAGCCGTCAGTTCCGATCCGTCGGTCGTCACCGGAATCGAGACGACGATCGTCGGGCTAACGCAGTCGGTCCCCGGTATCGAACTGATCGCACAAAGGGCCGGGGCGGCGAGCGTTACGATCATGGGGAACAACGGTTCGGCGGCTCAGTTGCCGGTCACCGTCACGACGGTCTCCACAATGACGATCACGCTGAGCGGATTGCCGACCGCTGCTGGGATACTGGCTTCCGTCGCGACGCCGTCGAGTCCGGATTGTTCGGGATTCAATGCGGGCTACTTCTTCGATTTGAATGTGCCGACGCCGCCGGCGACGAGCATCACGTATTCACGCTGGCCGGCGATGGCCGACGGCGCTTCGAGTGCTTGCGTCTACTCCACGATCGTCCTGACGGTCAGCGACAATTCCGGAAATACGCTCGCGCGAAAAACGACCCAGGTCCCGATTAGCCTGGGTCAAGACAACCCGCTCGCGATCGCAATTCCCTGAACCAATGCCGAGAATTCGTTGACGCCCAAACACGGGATTGGTTTCGGGCTTATCGCGGCCGGTTTGGTCCTGACTTATAATCTCATCGCAGCGCTGCAAATATCACCCGGCCGCCAGGTATGACTAAGAAACGTATCTACCGCGTCTGCTCTATTCTTCGCTCCACTCGGGACGAAACGGCTTCCCGGAACTTAAGCGCCAAACAATGTATGGAAGCATCATCAAAGCTGGAAACGTCGTGATGAGAAAGAGCCAGAGGAGCTCCGCCCAAGGTCCTTCATGGATTGCCGGCCCCAGAGTCCCCAAGACTGCAAAATCGACGATGCCGACCCAATTGAAGAACCGACACCAGATCGGAGCACGCGATCGGCCGATGGCGCGAAAAGCGATGCCGAACACGCCGCCGAACCAAATCCCGGAAAAATAGCCATACCCTTCCCATAACGTGGTGATTTTGTGCCACGGAAATGGCGGCAACGGCGTTGGGTTCTGAAAGAGCGCCATGCGAATCGTGGGCATGAACGCAAAGATGTATATCAAGAGCGCCGCAGCGTACCCGGCGACTCCCAAGATCACTTGCCATGTCTTGAGCATCCCACGTTTGGGGCGCGCATACTTTTCGTTGAACAGACTCGCAAGAATACCGAGTAAAAAACCGATCGGTACGCTTACTGCGAACTTTCCTAACTCCGCCATTTCCTCAGCATCATTGGCTATCTACAGACATCTTGGAGTTTGTTGCTTTCGGCGTCTTGAGGTCGGTCCCGTCATGAGACCCGTAATTTCCAACCAAGCGTATACAGCTGATTGAACGGCAACGGGCGAGGAGCATCGAGCCGCGCGATCGCGTCTGGTACCCGACTAACGACGGATCTCGACCTCTTCTCGCTCGGCGAGATAAGCGAAAGCGACGGGCTTGTCCCTCGCCTCCTGTTCGCGTTTCCGCGAAGGGACGCGCATACCACACCCGAGGCATTGGGAAAACCTCACCGTAGCGAACGAAACGGGTGTTGGCCAGTGGGTTCGTTTGGTTCGATTCGAAACGGAGGGCGTTGAGGATGACGATCCGGTTCCCGGCGGTTGATCCCTACGACAGCGGCATGCTCGACGTTGGCGACGGGCACCGGGTGTACTGGGAGTGCTGCGGTAATCCCGACGGCAAACCGGCTGTCTTCCTCCACGGCGGACCAGGGTCGGGCTGCGCGCCGGGCTCGCGCCGTTTCTTCGATCCGGACATCTACCGAATCGTGCTGTTCGACCAGCGTGGCTGCGGCCGTAGCCGACCGCTGGCCAATGAGCCCGACACCGATCTGAGCACCAACACCACCGTCCATCTCATCGCCGACATCGAACAACTGCGCCGCCACCTTGGTATCGACCGGTGGACGGTCCTGGGGGTGTCGTGGGGAACCACCCTCGGTCTAGCTTACGCCCAGGCGCACTCGCAACGAGTCGCCGCCCTGGCGCTGGCTCTCGTGACCACGACGTCCCGTCGCGAGGTCGAGTGGATTACCCGCGACGTCGGACGCATTTTCCCGAGGGAGTGGGAGCGATTCGTTGCTGCCGTTCCGAAAACGCTGCAGCACCTGCCGCTGGTCGATGCCTACGCCATGTTGCTGTCCGACCCTGACCCTAACGTCCGCGAACACGCAGCGCTGGAGTGGTGTGCTTGGGAAGACGCCCACGTCTCCCTCACTCCCGCCTATCGCCCTAACCCATGGTTTGAGGACGCGAAGTTTCGCCTTCGGTTCGCGCGTCTGGTCACGCACTACTGGAGACACGCCGCCTTCCTTGAGGACGACCAGCTGGTCCGCGACGCGCCAACGCTGAACGGCATTCCCGGCGTGCTTATCAGCGGTCGTTACGACGTCAGCACGCCGCTCGAGATTGCTTGGCGAGTGTCCCAGAGCTGGAAGACAAGCCGGCTCAGCGTCATCGACGACGCCGGACACGGAGGCGGCGACGCCTTCTCCGCCGCTGTGACTGACGCGCTGAGCGAGCTCGCGACGAACTAATCATCGGTCTTTGGCGCGTTCACATTGCTTGGCGAAGGTCGGCCATTCGGCGTGGGGCGTTCGGTAGCTGATTGGCTAGCTCACGCTATTCCGGCTTTCTTAAAAAACTCGTGCAAGCGCTCGAGTTCCCCCGGCGCGTACTCGAGACGTAGAGCTTGTACTAAGCCGCGCGGGGAAAGCCGCACATGCATAGTGATTTCATGTCGAATCATGAATCCATTGTGTTCAAGGTTATCGACAAACAAAATCTTGCTCAGATCGCTAGCGTTAATCTCATGATCGAAATTGATAACGTCGATTCGACTGTGCCCCCACTCCGAGTTCCGACGAAAGACGTCAGCGATCGCATCCGGACCTACGAGCGTGCCATCGCGACCGGCTTCGTACTCGCAATTCGGCTCAAGCAAGCCTCGTAACGCGTCAAAGTCGTCGTCATCCAAGGCCGTCGCGACGCGCTTGAGAGTCTCGGAAGCTTTAGAAACCGCGATGCTTAGGTGCCTCGCGGGCAAGCTGGCGCCGGTCGTCGAAATCGGAGTTCCTTTTGACTCGGCGCCGTTGGAATGATCATAAAGTTTAGTACCGCCTTCGGGATCAACCTTCGCCCATGACCGCTGTCGCTTGCTCTGGCTCTGCTTGGTGCCTGGACTTGCATTCCGCTGCGCCGGCTGCTGAAGGTGTTAGGACGCGTCACATCGGCACGGGGTCGCGCGATATGAAACCGGTGGTTCATAAATGACTCTTCTTTTCGCGACGTTGACGTATGCGCTGAATCCGGTCCGGCTGCCTGCGGGCTGGTCGTTCGATACTCCTCCAGCCGGATACTCGGTAACTGAACCGACGAGACCACCCGTCGAGGCAGCGATGGCTAGAAACGGTGCAGTTGCAGCGCTCATAGAACGCGCCGATCATAGTGTGTCACGCCGCCTCTTAGTCGTTCGCGCCAATGGAACGAGCACGATCCTCCAATTCAAGTCGCCTGAAACCACGCAAGCATTTCAACGCTTTGGGCCAATCGTTTGCAGCACCGAACGTCTATGCCCGGATTTCGAAAACGTGGCGCTCGCTGACGATGGTACGCCTTTCGTCACTCTCTATTTTCAATTCAGCGGCGCGTATTCCGGCGTCAGTCGGAAAGCGTTCGTTTGGAACGGCGCTTGGCACGTCGTGCCAGTAGGAGAACCGCCATTCAAGGGCGCGGGCAAACCATACGATCCGGACAACGTAGCCATCGCCGCAGCCGATACTACGACGAATGTTGCCTTTGTCGGCGACTTCGCCGATACGTTTCCGGGCGAAGATCTGGGTCTCGCCGCGGCCGACCCGCATTGGATGGCTGACGTATCCGGCGTGGAGCTTCGCTCACGCAATATCGTTCTCGGTGAAGGCGACGCGACGGCTATGCGCGGTGCCTTCGTCGTCGGCTTCGTCGGGGGACTTAAGATCATTAGGGATCCCTCGATTCCTGCAATCGCGATCAGATGGCACTGTCCATTAATCGGTCCCGTTACGGATCGTCATTGCACGCGCTCCGCAGAACCCGGTTTTGGCGTCGCCTACGGTGTCGATTCGCAGGGCAACGTTGTCGGTGACAACGAACCGAAACTGGGTACTGCGGGCTTCCCTACTCTTTGGCGCGACGGCAAGGCGCTCCAACTATCAGAGAGCCACGGTTCCGCCTACGCGATCTCGGAAGACGGCACGATCGTTGGCGTTTCGGATAGAGGCGGGTTCGTTGCGAATGTGCACGACGCAAAACCGCGAGCACGTTTTCTCGATGGACTCATTCCAAGTCGCGACGGTCGACACGTGGAAACACCATTCGCTACAGCCGATGACGGTCGTATTCTAGCGATCGTCGTCCGGAAAGGTGGAGACCGCGAACTTGCAGTGCTCGTGCCGTCACGCACGAGGCTCCGACAGTAAAGCACTCACAAATGTATTCTATGGCCAATCCCAAGTAAGACCCTCTGCTGTCACACCGCTGCAACCGGATAGCCCATAAAGAACGAGCGCGCCACTCCCAACCGCGAAGAGCAGCAATGCGCCGGCGACGATATACAGCGGCGTTCGACCCGAAGGGCGCTTCATGCCGCGGTATGCGGCTAAGAACAGCGACAGCGCGACGACGGCGAAGACTGCGAAAAGCCCCCAAAATCTCATCAGGAAGACTGCTTGGACGTGCGGACAATATCGCGACGACAGATCCTGCGCAACGGCTATTTGCAAGTGATCGATCGCGAGGAAAACGACCTTGTATCCGAATGTCATGGGCTAAAACAAACGGCGCGACCAGCACCAAGAGAAATCGAAGAACGCAACGAAGCCGTTGGTGGACGCGAACAACAGCAAGAGCGCCGCACCGGCGTAGAGGCAAGCGCGAAGCGCCGCGGGCTTACCGCCCGATCGGCCCCAGGCGACCAATCCGAGCGCAGCACTGCACGGTAGGGCGATGGCCGTCCATAGAAAGGCCAAAGTAAATGCGCCTTGGCTCAGGCACATCAACGCTGTAAGGCTTACAGCAGAAATACCGGGTGCGCCGAGTCCCATCGAGTACGGCGCCGAAGCGTAACATGCGTAGAAGATACCGAGCCCGAGCGCGCCGGTGCAGAATGCAAAAAACAGAAGAAGGGCCGCTTCGAAACGCCTTCTGCGCCGGAATACTATGAACGCCGCGCCCGCAAACCCCAAGAACAGGCCCCACAGCCACATGAAGGCGTGCGCGTCTTGCCGCACGCAATACTTGGCTCCCAGACCCCAGACCACGTCCACTGGGGTGAGGATACCACGATAGCCGTCCACGCCGGGTCCCTCGTAATGAATTCGGGAATTTGCGAAAGACTATCAAGCCGCTCTCGACCCTTGCAATAACGGGGTCCCCGTGACCTATGAGTCCGTAATCGTGCGTCGCGCCGTGTCGCGCGTCATGAAGACGCTGCTTGTAGTCGCGCTCTGCTTTGGGTCGTCCGTCTCAGGGCGTGCCGCCCCAGTTGTCAGTGCCGATGATGCGTTGCCTCTCTATCGACCGACGGAATCGGTTACCGGAAACGCCATATCGATCGGTGCCCATAACCTGGATACCGCGATGCAGTCCTGGTCCGAAGCATTCCGTCGCGTCCAACCCAATGCGACCATCGATCTTCATCCCGGCGTTCCCGAATCTGCTGCTGGGCTTGACGCGCTGATCGAGGGACGCGCCCAGCTCGCGCCCTTCGTTCGCGAGATATTCCCGAGTGAGGAACAGGTCTTTCGGCGAAAATTCGGCTATCCGCCGCTCCTCATCTGCGTTGCAGGCGGCAGCTACGCAACCAAATTCAACACGCACGCGCTCGCCATTTACGTCAACGCAACGAATCCGCTCAAGCAACTCACCCTCGCTCAGCTCGACGCGATCTTTTCGACGACGCGCCGGCTCGGATATCCGAACGACATCACGCGCTGGGGGCAACTCGGACTCACGGGGCAATGGGCCGATCGCCCCATCAATCTTTACGGCATGGTGAGCCGCTACAAGAAAACCGGCAATCCTCCCGGCATCTTGTATTTTTTCATGCAACGCGCGCTCGACGGCGGAGAAATGAAGCCGACCGTGCGGCAGATCGTCGATCCGACGCGCCCCGAGTTGATGCAGTCGCCGGGCGCCGGCGGCGAGCGGCGCTCCGTCAACGAGTCCGGCAATTCTCAAGCCCTGGAGGCGCTCGACGGTATCGTCGCAGCCGTTGCAAAGGATCCCGCGGGAATCGGGTACAGCGGTTTTCGCAATCAACGAGAGGGCGCGAAAACGTTAGCGCTCGGCGAGAACCCGCAGGGGCCCTTCTTTGCCGGCACTCTGGAAAACGTATTGCGCCGTGACTACCCGCTCAGCCGGAAAGTTTATATTGCCGTCAACCGGCAGCCGGGAAAACCAATGCAGCCGATCGTGCGCGAATTTCTGCGTTTCGTTCTCAGCCGAGAAGGGCAGGCGATCGTGGCTCGAGATCCGTCCGGCTATCTACCGTTGACGCCGAGTCTAGCCGAGGAATCACGAGCCCAACTTCACTGACGCCGCGCCGCGGGCCGGCGGTGTCTGATCGATTCGGCAAGAATCTAGAGCGCGCTCGCACTTGGTTGAATCGAGGGGACTAAGAGATGTGGCTGCGCGCGCTCGTTTCGCTGCTGTCCGCCAGTATGTTCCGCTAAGCGTACACCGTTGACGAAAAATTCACACGCGCACCGCCATGACTTAGGTGCGGTCACTGCGGGAGCAGCTCGAGATACTGAACGACGGCTTCGGTCGCGGCGATTCCGACGGTTTGCGGCTCACCCGTGGGAGCGATGAGCGTCGCTACCGCTCTTCCGACGAGGGCGCGGCAAGCGAAAACCCCGCGGGCGTTCCTCAAACAATAACCGGTGTTGTCGGCGAGATTGCCCACGCGGGCGCCTGCCTGCAGCGAACCTTTCGTGTCCGAGCGGCGCGATTGGTCGTAGCTCGAGCGCGCCTCGGCGTTGTTCCGAAAAACTTGCACCATGAAGGCCTCGTCATCCCTTAGTTTCCGAGCCGGAAACAGGACTTGAGCTACCTGACCGGGGTCGGCATCTTTGTCGTTGCTCAATATCTCCGGCTTGCCGAGCGGCATCGTCGTGTGAACGTAGCTCGGCAGCGGCGCGCTCATCAGGCCGTGGATGAGCCGGTCGTTCGCGGGAAGACGGCTCCAGTACCAATATCCGACGGCAAGCAGCAGCACCGCGACACCGCCGAAGACGACGAGCGGCCGAGACGATCGCGGTTTGCCGGTTGCAGAACTCGAGGGCTTCGTCTGAGCCACAGCGACATGCGGCGCACTCGGCCTGGGCTTGCCGCAGTTTCCGCAGAAAGCATCGTCGGGCGCGAACTCGGCGCCGCACGAACACGTATTTGGAGCCTCGCGCCCAGCGCTCAGCGGCGCGCCGCATTGATCGCAGAATCGGTTTTCGGCGACGTTCTGCGTGCCGCATGCTACGCATGTGAGCACGCTACCGGGACGCCGGAATGCCGGCGCCGCATGCGCCGCAAAACTTTTGGCCGGGCCGTTTTATCTCAGCGCCACAGCTCGTACAGAATTTTCTGCTTCGAGATTTCGCCGCGCCGTCTGCGGTGCCGCTTGACGCAGCTCGACCCACCGGAACTTTGCCGGTTAGTAATTTACCGATTGGCGTTTGCTCCAGCGTCGGCTCGAGCAACTCGGGGATTGAGGATCGCGCGCCGGTAAGGCTCAAACTAGGCGTCAATTCCGGCGGCAGTCCTTCGAATTCTGCCCCGCCGAACAGCGAAGACGCCGGCGTCGCCGTACTGGGTGCCGCGCCCTTCGCCCTCCGGCACAGTTGGCAAAGAGTCGCTTCCGCTCGGTTCGGCCAGTGACAACCTGAGCAGACCCACCCGACGACCAAGCTTTGCGGCTGCTTTAGATCGGGTAGCCTTTGGCGCGCGGGCTGCGAAAGCTCCGCGACGAGTTTGGCATCGCCCGGACCTACCACGTTGCCGTCGGTATCGAACAAAGATCGTCCGTGCTCGGTCTCCCGCATTCCCCAAGCACGATCGCCGATTTGAACCGTCAGAAGGCGAAGTGTCGCTGCAGAGCCGGCCGATGCTCCCCAAGTCCCTTCGAGCACCGCCTCGGTGATATCGTCGCCTTGTCGCCCTCTGAAGACCAGTACGTCCCGCTCGCCCGATTCATCCGACGCGATTGTTGCATGCCACGCGCCGTCTGCGTCATCGCCAACCGGCTCGGACCGATCTCGCGACTCGCGCCAGGCGGTCAGCACTTTCGAGAGCAGGGCTTCCGCTTGGCTCAGCAGCTGCGCAGCCTCGACTGAAGCGTCGGCTTCGACGTTGCGAACGAAGCTTTCCAGCTCCGATTGCAGGAAAGCGATGTCTACGAAGTCTTGAGTCGAGTCCACGAATCGTCCCCGTTTAGCCGTTCGACATTAGGCTCGCGAATAGAGATCTTTGACCCGGTCCGGTAGCAATTCATAGAGCGTGTATAGCTTGTAGGTCTCGACGCCGAAAACGCCGACTCGAAACACGGCTCGGACGCAATCGACGATGAGATCCGTCCACGATGTCAATCCGAGCGGCCCCTCCGCGAGAATCGATCCGAACAACTTCAGGCCGAGCCGCAGCGCCAGTTTCACGCCCGCCTCGATAAGCATGGCCCAGCAGAAACAAATGATCTGAATCAACTTGGCGATCGTCTCTACCCACGGGCTCAGTACTTCACCGATCGTAACCCATCCCCAGATGTCGGTACGATCCTGTCCCTCCCCGCTATAGCCTCTGGTGTAATCTCGCGTCCAGCGGCTCATCAATTCAACTTCCTTCTTGCTGACCCTATTGATCGCAGCGAGCCAGTCGTCGCTCAGCTCGAGGCGCACCGATCCCTGGTATGCCGTATCGAGACCGCCGGCCAGAACTCGATCCATGTCGTTGAGGCTCCAAATCTTATCCAGAACCGAATCGCAAAAACTCTTGCGCGGAGTCTGCTGCGCGCCCGACGTTCGGAAGCTCTCGAGCCAGTTCGCGACCTTTGCATAAAAATCGGGATACCAGCCCCACAGGTTGTCCATCAGCTCTCCGAAAAATTCGCGGGCGCCCTCGTAGCCGAGCGCGGCCATCGGCGCGATGATTCCGGCAGCGACCGTTTTGATGACGAGCGCGGTGAGGAGCAGAAGAACGTGGGCGAAGGTAAAGAGCAGGTTCTTCAGCGCGGAACCGAAGGACAGCAGCTCGCGCGCGATATCGCCGAAGGCCGACGCCACCATGACTTCGGTTTCATTGGAGCAGCCGGCCTTCAAGTTCGCAATCGCGGTCTCGCCGGCAGGCGTGGCTCCGCCTGCGGCCAGCTCTTCGGCCATCGCCTGCAGATACGAGGGCGACGCGCCGACTTTAGCCGCCAGTTCCATCACCTTGGGATACCACGCTGCGAGCTGCTTCAGCGCCCCGCGAAACGCGTAGCGGGCGAGACGGAAGGGCAACAGCGCCACCCACAACGCCATCTTGCCGCCGGGGACTTTGACCAGCTTGCCGGCGATCGCTAAGATGATCTCCTTTGGGGTCGGCACGGCCCTTCCCAGCTTTTCCAGCCAGATTCGTTCACCGCTTAACCATTTAACGATGTTGCTCGAGATCGGTGCCGCCAGGATGACGTCGATGATCGGGCCGTAGACGTCGTCGGCGATCACGTTGAGATACGCCCGTTGATCCTTGAATCCGGCGCGATACTTGCTCGCGAAGATGATGCTGCCGCGCAGCAGGTTGAGCGCTCCCAGAAGCCGACCGTAATCGTCTTCGCTGCGCGCGCACAGCTGCACGAAGAAGCGGTGCGGATAATCGAGACACTCCGAGCGTGCGTCCGCCAGCGGCGAGTCGCCGGGAAAGGCACCTTCGGAGACGTCGGATGTCTGTCGCGCAAAGGCTCCGAACTCGAGGAAATACGTTCGTAGCGACGTTTTCACTTCGCTGTTGACGAACAACTTGACGGGCATGGGCAACCGGTACTCGACGCTCTCGGCCCCGAGTAGTTCCGAGAACCTGCGCAACAGTTGAAAGCGGAATTGTCCCTTCTCGTCGGTCGATGCCGGTTTCGGCTCGGTCCAGGCATGACCGTCGGCGCGCAGCGAGATCGAACAGTGGGCGCCCGCCACCGCTTGCTGCGTGTCGGCCGAAGCCGGCGCGTCGAGACCGTAGTCGGCGCCGAAGTCGCCAAGTTCGGGATCGAAGAAATCGCTCGGGTCGGTGGCTGCGACCGAGCCGGTTACCGTTCTGCAAATATCGGGAATCGTCGTCACCAGCTCCTGGTACGAGAAACCCTTTTTGATCACGCCGACACGCACTTCGACTTTCACCGGCATGACCCGCACGCTGACCTGAGCGGGCACGGCGACCGTGCCGGTCTTCAGGCTGACGCCCGTGACCGCCAACGTGCAGTCGTGCGGCATGACGCCGACATGAACGCCCTTCACCGTGTATGTGAGGTTATCGATCTGTTCGATGATGACGTGCTTGTCGTCCGCAGGAGCTTGTACGCTGACCCTCACCTCGCCGGAGGCGTCGCTTACGACGTCGTTGACGGATTTGGACGCCGTGATCCGCACCTGAACGGAATCTTTGGTATCGCCGTGAACGGTCAGCGCCTGCGGATCGGCCGTCAGCCAAAGAACTTCTTTATTTTGTTGCCGTTGTTGAGTCGAAACGGCCGGCCCGGCCGGCGCGTTCGACGCCGGCGTTTGTGGCTTTGGGTCCGCGGCAGGTGCTGCCGGCGGGCTAGCCGATGGCGCGGCGGAAGCGGCCGGCGAGGAACCGCCGTTGCGGCGCCGCCGCGCGATTCCCACCGTTCCTACGGCCGCGCCTAGCACCACGCCGAGTCCGAGGATACCGGCAAAGAGCGTGGTGGGGTTGATGTTCGGTCCGCCGCTGGATGCGTTCGGTACGTTCGATGCGGCGCTGGGTACGCCGGCCGGCGCGGCACTGCTCCAGCTTCCCAAAGGCGGTGCGCCGCCGCCGGCGTTGGGTGCGCTACTCGCTTCGCCGGACGCGCCTTTCGTGAACGAAACGGTTTCCCGTTCCGACGTGAGGTTGTTGTTGGTATCGCGTGCGGTGACGGCGGCGCTATGCGGCCCCGATTTTACGCCGGTGAGGTCGAGCTCCGTTCCGGTGGCGCCTTGCGCTGCGCCGTCAAAACTCCAGTCATACGTGATCGCGGCATTGGGTTGCGGGTGGACGGCTTGCGCGGCGCACTTAACGAGCCCGGGATCGTCAAATTCGTGTTCGCAGCTCAGCGTTACGCCGAGGGAATTCGGTGGCGGGGCTTGCGCCGTGCCGCCGAGGCAAGACGCCGACTTCAATCGCTCGTCGAGCGTGCTGAGATATCCGCGCGTCCGCTGCTCCGTCGTCGCATCCCAGCCGCCGTCCACCAGATAGCAGCCGCGACTGAAGCTCAGCCCTCCGGAGAAACCCGGCTTCAGGCAGTATGCCGGCGCCTTGCACTCGAGGACCCGGTCGCCGTAACCGGTTGACTCTTTCCAGCCGTTCTTGGCATTTAGGTCGGACTGAATTCCCTTCGACGCCGGATCCGGACTCCGATAGAGGTAGATGCCGATCCAGATGTTCGAACCGGAAAACGATCCATTGCAGACCTCCACGACGCTGGTTGGCGTAAGATCGCCTTGAAGCACCTTGCCGTCGGAATACACCGGACCGTCGATCTCCATGCCGGCCGGCAGGAAACTGCACACGTTCGGAGATTGCGCTCGTCCCGGGATCGCCGTCGCGGGGAAAAAGAGCAGGAGTAGCAGGCCTGCAATCGCGGCAATCCGGCGCATACGCCACGGTTTTCGCGGCGTGAGGGCCGCCTCATGCCGGAGTTGAACTGAGGCAACCACATGACACCATCGCAGGCCGGCTGGCATACAATCCTAAGGGCAATATTCGTCATCGGATTCGCACTTGTGCTCTTGAGCGCCAGCGCACTGGACGTTCGGCGCTTTTGGCATCCGGTCGGCGTGTTCGGATACGGCACGAACCTCGATGCCGTGGTGACGGGCGTGGACCGCGATTCGCCGGCCGCACGTGCCGGCATCCAGGTCGGCGACCGGCTCGATGAATCCACGATGTCGCTGCAGCAGCTCGAGTTGCTGCTGCAATACCCGGTTATGCCCTCCGCGGGGATGCCGGTTTCGTTCGGCGTCTACCACGACGGCGTTCGGCGCGAGGTTACGCTCGTCTCCGTGCCCGAGCCGATGGGCATCGCCGACGAAGCACTCATTTTGATTTCATTGCTCGGCACTTTGATCTTCATCGCGATCGGGACCATCGTGGTTTTGCTTCGGCCGAGCCCGTTGACCTGGGGCTTCTACTTCTTTTGCATGACGTTCGCGCCGTCCGGATCGAGCGTGCTCGGCATGACTGAAGTGTACGGGACCCTCCCATCTCCGTACTCCCAATATTTCGCACTCGCTCACGACGCCTTGTTGCGTGCCGCCGGCTTGACGGGGTTGCTCGTCTTTTCGCTACGGTTTCTGCAAGAACCGATAACGGGTTGGCGGCTCCGCCTGCAGCGTGCGCTACCTTTCACCTTTCTCGCGATTGCCGGTCTGGCGACGCTGTACATCGTCGACACGTACTTTCTCGGACGTCCCGCAGAAATGGTGGGTCGCATGCAAATCGCGTTGACCGCGCTCTGCGCGCTGGCCGCGGGCTTTGCGCTGATCGACACCTACGTTCACCGTCGCGGCGCCGACCGGCAGCGGATCCGCTGGGTCGTGCTCGGCTTTACGGTTGCTCTGGTCGCGAATCTGGCGGAGCAACTCATCTCCACCGAGGCGACAAACGTTCCATTCGGCGTTTTGTATGGACTAAGCCTATTCAGCATCATCGCGCCGCTCGCCGTGACCTATGCGATCGTCAAACATCGCGTCATCGACGTGACCTTCGTCGTGAGCCGGACGCTCGTCTACGGCACGCTTACGACACTGTTCATCGGCACGTTTGCCTTCGTTAATTGGTTCGTCGGTCACGTCCTCGAGCAGACGGGCTGGGCGCTGGTCTCCGACATAGGAATAGCGGTCGCTGTGGGTTTCTGGCTGGACAGTCTCCATCGACGCGTCGATCGCTTCTTCGAGCGCGTGCTCTTCCGCAAGCGCCATGAAGCGGAGGTCAGACTTACGCGTGCCGCGGCCGGACTGCCGCACGCGAACTCGCCGGCGCTCGTGGACAACGCCATGGTCAAGGAACCGCTCGAGGGGTTGGACTTGACCTCCGCGGCGTTGTTCCGCCGCAGCTCTGCAGGCAGATACGAACTCGCCGCGGCGGCTCCGTGGCCGGCCGATGCGATCCCCCATCTGGCAGCGAACGACCTCCTCATCGTTCACCTCCAAGGCGAGCGCCGGGCGCTTCGCTTATCGGATATCAACTGGGCGCGCGCCGACGCGCCGTCGGCGGCTGCGCGGCCGGTACTCGCCGTACCTGTCATCGTCCGCAACCAGCTCGACGCGATCGCGATGTACGGCGCGCACAGTGGGGGCGAGGATTTCGACCCCGACGAGATCCGTTTGCTCAACGCGCTTGCAAGCGCTGCCGGCGTGGCCTTCGATCACCTCGAATCCGAGCGGCTGCGCGAGGAACTGGTGAATGTCAGACGCGAGAACGAATCGTGGCGTTTGAAACTGCGGCGCCGTGGCCCGTTACCCGAATGATATTCGGCACCCCGCTTTAGCGAACGGACTCGAAGAGCGCTCTGAGTTGGAAACTCAGTCCCGGTACTTCAGGGTGCTCGAAGCGTTGATCTTCTTTGAACGTGCGGGACAAAAAATGATCGTGCGCAATAATTGTCTGTTCTGTTGGATCGACATCGAGCACCAACCGTGATCCGTGTGCAAGATAAAGTTCAATCTTGCGTTGAATGTTCCGCTGACGATCGTCCGGGGAGCGAATCTCGACCGCTATGTCGGGCGCGAACGGCGGCATTCTCTTTGCATCGTCATCGAGCGCTAAGTAGCGATCATTTGAAATGAGTGCGACGTCCGGCACGAGTGACGTACGCCGCTCGCCGGTCGGAATGACCCAGAAGCGCCACTCTGTTCCCACGACGCCTTGCCCGGCAACCCACGCTTTGAGAATAATGCCCAATTCAAGTTGCAGCTGGCTATGATGACTCTGCGGGCTCACTTTTTGCACCTCGAGCCCGTCGATGAGTTCGAAGTACGGCTTTTCGGCATCCAGTTCGTCCGAAAGGCGGGAAAGTTCGGCGAAATCGATTGTTTGCAACGATAATTCCTCACGCATAGCTTATCACGCCTTGAGGACTTGGCGTCAAGTCTTGCGAGCCATCCTTTTGCGCGAGCGCAGCCCGATCGGCGATGAGATCGATCGCCGCAATGCGAAGTCCGCCACGAATCACCGCCCCCGATCCGTCATACAACTGTAAGGAGTATGAAATCTTGGACGTCTCTCTTATCGTCTACACCGTAGCCGACCTGACCAAAGCCAAGCGATTCTTTAACGTGCTCATCGGCGCCGACCCCTATGCCGATAGCCCCCAGTACGTCGGCTACCGGAGCGGCGAGATGGAAATCGGGCTCGTTCCGAGCGGAGATAAACGCGAACCAGGCGCGCTCGCCTACTGGACGGTAAGCGACATCGCGGCGAGCGTGCAAGCGCTCGTAGCCGCGGGCGGCACGGTCGTGAAAGAGATTACCGACGTTGCCTACGGACTGCTGGTCGCCAGCGTCAAAGATCCCAACGGCGCGATCGTGGGTTTACGACAACCGCCGAAGGGTTAGGAGACTGTTGAGGCCGAGAGTAGGAGATGAAGAAGACCGACGAATCCAAAAGCCCCAAGTCTCCCTCTAAGCTCATTGATGGAAGAATCAAGGAGCTGGGCGATTGGCGTGGCGCGACGCTCTCAAAGATGCGCAAACTCATCAAGCAAGTTGATCCAAAAGTCGTCGAGGAGTGGAAGTGGAGAGGTGTGCCCACCTGGTATCACGATGGAATCATCTGCACGGGCGAAACGTATAAGAGCGTCGTCAAGCTGACGTTCGCCAAGGGCGCGCAACTTAAGGACCCCAAGCGGCTGTTCAACTCTAGCCTCGAGGGCAATGTTCGACGTGCCATCGACCTGCACGAAGATGACAAGATCGACGAGACCGCGTTCAAGGCGCTCGTCCGCGAGGCCATCGCTTTGAACGAATCCTCCAAACGCAAGCCGGAAAGGAAATGAAATGGCGGATTCAAGTCTCTTGATGCCGGGCGCCGACGAGGCGTATCGCCGTTCGCGCGATCGTTTACGCGCGGCGGAGATCGATTTGCGCGATCGCATCGAGGCGGTGGCGGCGCTGCGCCGTGACCTGCCGCCGGGGCCGGTCGTCCCCGATTACACCTTCATAGAAAACGGCAATCGCGTCCACTTATCGGAGCTGTTTGCCGGCGACAAGCCCTACTTGATTCTCTATCATTTGATGTACTGGGCGAAGGACGATTCGTTCTGCCCCATGTGCTCGATGTGGATCGACGGTTTCAACGGCATCGCGCCGCACCTTACTCAGCAAACGAACTTCGTCGTCGCATCCCGAGCCCCGATCGACAGGCTCCGAGAGTGGGGAGCGCACCGCGAGTGGCATCGCCTGCGCTTGCTCTCCGACGACGGACCGGCCTTTGCGCGAGACATCGACGCCGAGGATGCCGAAGGCAATCCCGATTCGACGGTCGTCGTCTTCGCGAAAGAGGGCGACCGCATGCGTCACGTGTACACCGCGCACCCGATGTTGGAGGACCGCGAGCGCGGGATCGATTTGCTCTGTCCGACCTGGCATCTACTCGATCTCACGCCGGCCGGTCGCGGTGACTGGTACCCGTCGAACGATGCATTCGACGCCTCGACGCGCGCGCTCGCAGGCAAGGCCTAATGGTGGTTTGTCAGTTCGATTGCGTTACCGAAGCGCCGGATAGTAGATCATGGTGTAAGTGACGCCGAGGACGAGCAACAGCAACGGCGCCGCGATCTCGACGTAGTTGTTTTTGACAAACAGTGGAATGGCCGTCGGAGGCACCATTGCCCATACCAGCGCGTTCTCGTTGGCCCAGTTCTGAATGCCGATAGCACCTCCGCCGCTGTTGAGCGCCAATGAAAGCAGCATGCAGACAAGGAATGCGCCGATGTACGTCTTGCGCTGCCTCTCGTGAAAAGTGCGTAAGTTGAATGCGTCGCTGCCCTCAAAGTCCGGAGTAACGAGCGCGCAGATGAGATACTGGACCACGACAAATGCGAAGCCAATTGCGATGGCACCGATCGATATCACCGTCTGCTCGTGAAAATCCCACAGACTGATCCAATTGGCGGCAAGGAAAATGAGCGCGTCCAGCATCCAAATCGCGTGTGGCCAAGAGACGACGAGGCTGCGTCGATGCCGGATCATGCGTGTTATCGCCGACAGCAAGTGGGTCAGCGCCAGCGTGTAGGCGAACGAGAACAATAAAATGATGAAATCGAACGGGCGCACGCAGCCTACATTTCCCTGGGGACGTTCAAAGGTCTTCCGCCCGATTATAAGCGCGCCGGCCCCCTAAGGTCCTCGATCGCAATCCGAGGTGAAGCCGCCGGTCGTGCCTTTTATCTCGAGCGGACCCGAGAGGGTCCCCCACTCGCCGCTGAAAGGTCGCTGAAAGGTTGGAGCGTTACCGTTAGTGCGGCTTTCGTCGTCCCGAGGTAACTATGAGAACAGCGCGATCCTTTTTCATCGGCGTCTGCGCGATCGCAGTTTGCCTGCTTGCACAACTCCCCACGCCATCCAGGTCTCAACCGGCGACGCCCGCGCCGCAAACCACGGAGCCTCCGAACTCCGGGAAGAGCATCTGGACGCAAAACGTCACGAAGTTCCGCAAAGCCCACGGCGCCGTCGGCGGCTACAAAAAGCGCTGGGATCTGAGCGACCTGCCGCATTACGTGCCCAAGCGCCACCTCACCGGGACGCTGCGCATCTGGGGCAACAACTACATCAAAGACGGTGACCTCGCGAAATATTGGCAGGACGGCTTCGCGAAATACCAGCCCGGCATCAAGATCGTGTACCACCTTCCGACGATCGCTGTCGCGATTCCGGCCTTGGCGACCGGCGTCGCCGACCTTGGGATGAGCAACAAAGCCACGCTTTCGGATCTGGTCACATTCGAACAGGTCTTCCATCATCCGGTGAGTCAGGTGATGGTTTTGACGGGCTCCTACGACGTCTACGGCTGGTCGCCGGCCTTCATCTTTGTCGTGAACAAAGACAATCCGCTGACGCAAATCAGCATGAAGCAGCTCGATGGCGTCTTCGGCGGCGCGCGCTACGGCGGTTACGAAGGAAGCGTGTGGCATACCGATCCTCCGTACTCGCGCGGAGCCGACGAAAACATTCGCACCTGGGGGCAACTCGGGCTCACGGGCGATTGGGCGAACAAGCCGATTCACGTCTGCGGCCAAAATCTCAAGGCCGGCGCCTCGTCGAACTTGGACGATAAACTGCTCTTCGGCAGTTACCAGTTCGTCGAAGGGTATCACGCTTTTACGAATTACATCGCGCCGGACGGTAGCGTCGTTGCCTGGAGTACTCAAGAGCGGCACTTCATCGCGAAAGACCCGTACGCGTTGTGCTACGCGTCGCCCGTTTCGATGGGTCCCGAACTCAAAGAGCTCGCGCTCCAAGGCTGGACCGGCGGTCCGTACGTGAAGCGAAGTCTCGAGTCGATCCACGATCGCACCTACCCGCTCGTGGCCGAAGAGTATTTCTTTTACAATCGCGCTCCGGGCAAACCGCTCGACCCGAAGATCGACGAGTTCCTACATTATATTCTGAGCCAGGAAGGTCAGGACGCCATCCAACGCGAGGGCCGCTATACGCCGCTCATGGCCCCGGTCGTTCGCGAACAACTCAAGAAGCTGGAGTAACTGTCTGTCACCCTGAGCGGAGGCGCTGAGCTTCGCTCAGCGCCGCAGTCGAAGGGCCACCGGAGCTGCGTTTCTTATTTACAATCGCCGGTGAAGGCCCGTTCGGCCTGCGATGTCCATCCCTTAGGTAGGCGCCGGAGCCGGCTTTAGGGCCTGAGCCACCTGTCGCACTCCAACGTAATGTGCTCGATCGCGACGGCGCTCGGACCGCCTTTGAGCGTCGGCAAGGTCTTTGACGTAGCCACCCAGCAGCGATAAGCGCTGAGCGATCCGGTCTTCCGGCCAGCTTCGTTAAATGTGTCGAGAACGATGTCTCTTCGAACGGTGCTCGCCTTCGTGCTAGAAGGTTGCTTGGTGCCATTCAGCCAGTTTGCGAAATCGTGGTCTTGCGTCAAGCCGCGTTCGAGTGTAATCAGTCCCCAGGCGGTGCTGCCCGGCGACTTGCGCGAAGAACCCGGATCGCCGCCCGCGCGGTAATTTGCGATTTCCGTCGTCCGCTTGAGCGTGCTCACCTTGCTGATGCCGGCAACATATTTGCCGTTCAGGCGCAAACGAAACTTGTAACTCTTGTATGGGTCGCGCGCAGCCGGCGAAGAGGCAGCCTTGGCCCCGATGCTCGTCGAGGCGATGACCACAGCGAAGAGAGCGGCCAAGAGAATCTTCATGATCCACCTCGCTAGAAAAGCGGTCTAAAAGCGGGGTCTCTGACGCGGAGACGCGGCCGGCCTCCTTGCCCCGATAACGTGTTAGGATCGAACCAAAGTTCTTGGGCACTTATCGGGGCATTCTAATAATTGGCTTCGATGGGGGAGCAGACGCCGAAGTTGTGGTTACAAGAAGAGTCGGAGCTTATGACGCCGGGTGCCTCGCGTGGGGAGGCGCCGGACCCGCTCGGAGGAAACGGGAGCATGCATAAGGGCTGCCGGGATACTCCCGTCCGCAGCAACCGGAGGCTTCGATGCCACGAGCGACTCTCATGTTCGCATCCGCATTCGCCCTCATCTTGAGTTTCTCGCAGGCGGTCCCGTCGCCGACCACCGCGGCTGTTCGTGGCGGCCCGCCGGGGCCGACAAGGGCCATTCAACACGTTATCGTCATCGTTCAAGAGAACCGAACGCCCGACAACCTCTTCCAGGGTCTGCCGGGTGCCGACATCGCGAGCAGTGGCTTGAACTCGAAGGGGAAGACTGTGGCGCTCGTGCCGAGGAAGCTCGCCGACCGCTACGATTTGGACCACTCTCATGCCGGCTTTTTGACCGAGTACGACAACGGTAAAATGGACGGCTGGGACCTTGAAAAGGCCACTTGCCCTTCGACGTGTTTGCCCAAAACTGCGTTCGCTTATGTTCCGCGCAAGTGGGTCCAGCCGTATTTCACGCTGGCCCAGACCTATACGTTCGGCGACCGCACCTTCCAAGACAATCAAGGCCCGAGCTTTCCGGCACACCAGTACATCATAGCCGGGACGTCGACGCCCGGCGGAAAATACGCGTCGCTGCTGGCTGCGGAGAATCTCCTCTATCACAAAGGAACGTGGCTAACCGGGGGCAATTGCGACGGGTCGCCGAAAAATCGAGTCATGACGATCGACCCGTCGACCGGCGTCGAGAGCGTCAAAGTTCCGCCGTGTTTCGAGCACAAGACGATCACCGATCTGCTCGACACGAATGGTTTTTCGTGGCGCTATTACAACCACCTCAGCACGGGATATTGGTCTGGTCCTGATGCGATCCGTCATATCCGCTACGGCCCCGACTGGGCAAACGTCATCACGCCGGAGACGACCATCTTGAGCGATATCTCTGGAGGGAGTTTGGCCGCAGTGTCGTGGGTCATGCCGTCGGCGCTTGAATCCGACCACGCCACCTCGAACAACGGCTCCGGACCGGCCTATGTTGCGTCGATCGTCAACGCCGTCGGCGCCAGCAAGTATTGGAACACCACCGCGATCTTCATCACCTGGGATGACTGGGGCGGTTGGTTCGATCACGTCAAGCCCGTTATCTACAATAAATACGAGGTGGGCTTCCGCGTGCCGCTGATCGTCGTTTCGCCGTACGCCAAGCGCGGCTACGTCTCGCACGTGCAGCACCAGCAGTCGAGCATCTTACACTTCATCGAGAAGAACTTCGGGCTCGCTACGCTCGGATACGCGGACGCGCGCGCCGACGACCTGGCCGACTGCTTCAACTTCAAGCGCCCGCCCACAAAGTTCGCATTCGTCCCAACCCCGGGGTGGACCGCCGCCGACCTCGCTCGCGCGGCCGCGCCTTCAAACGTGCCGGCGGACGACGACTTTTAGAATCTAAGCAGCCCCGCAATCTGGGAGGTATCCATGCGGTACATCGTCCTTTCCATCGCCGCTCTTTTCGTCGTTCTAACTTTGAGCGCTCGATCGTCAGCCGGTACACCCGGGAAGGTTCGGGTGGTTACCACTCTCGTCACTCCGGTTTCGGGGTTCGTCACTTGCCCGGTCACTGTCGTCTTTAAAGCCACACTCACCGCGTATGGCTTTTCGCCGACAAAAAATCATCAGGTTCGCTATCAGTGGCAACGCAGCCCCAGCGGGGCCGGCCCGACGCGCAAAGCCGTTTGGTCTCGGCCCAACGTTAACGTGACGCTATATGAAAGCGACAACTGGACCATCAATCGCAACGGAACCTATTGGGAGCGGGCCATGGTCATCGCGCCGTATCCGGCGTACTCGGATCCCGTCCCCTTCACTATCAACTGCTTGCTCAAGCGCGGCCCGTATCACCCCTCTTTGAAGAGATGAGGATGTGCGGCGGTAGTCCTCAGAAGCGCGGCGCGCGCCGGCACGCCCGCGTCAACGAAAAGCGCCTTACTCTCGTTAGAAGTACACGATTTTCAGTGACGGTTTCGAGAACTTCGTGAGGCAGCCGGTGCTCGTCGGTGGAGCGGCGCCCGGTGGGAGAAGGCTGGCTACGATGAATCCGTAGTTGTCGGCGAACTTGACGGAAGCCCAGGTGGATACGATCGAGGTGACGTCGATGTCGGTCGGCGGCTGACTCGTGACCTCGACCCGCCCGGGCTTGTTATAGGTCAAGTTTCCGACGGGGTGGAGCCACCACTCGCGGTTTGCGGCCCCCACGACAATCGGGCACCAGCCACCCTTCGAGCGCGCGAATTTCCCGGAAGCAACACCCACGGTCTGCGACGCATTGAGGGTCAGGCTAGCCGAATATACTTTGTGACCGGCGAGCTCCCGCAGATCGAATGACGCACCTGCGACCGCGGTGATTCGCACGGCTTTCGGCGGAGTGCCGCAAAAATAGGCCCCCTGGCCAAAAAAGTTTGGGTGATGGTTTACGCGGATGGCTACGGCTGCAACTTCGTTCCCGGCGTACATGCCGCTCACACTGGCCTCGCCCGACGCCGGCTGTTCGCTCAGCAGGAAGGGGAAGAAGTCCGTGAAGGCGCGGCCGTCGTCCTTGTCGGCGGCTCGGAAAAACGCGGAAGCGGGAAGTGGATTCTTTCCCGCACACATTACGTTCGGCGGCGCCGTCCAGTCGACTTCGGTTACCGTGTAGCTAGGCTTAAACGAACGCATGGTAGTCGTGCCGCGGAATGCGTAGCAGTACTGCTTGCTGTCCTTGGAGTTTTTACTACCGGCGTACGCTTCGACTGCGAAGCACAGGTTGTTGTAACCCTCCGGTGGCTTTTTCACAAAGTAGTAGCGCTCTATCGCCGTTCCCAAGAGCTGGTGGCTGCCGCCGTCGACCCGATACACCTTGTATCCGTCGACGGCTTTGCTCGACTCATCCCAGATCAACTGAAGGATGCCTTGCGTCACGACCAAATCGCAGTTGGCCGCGAGAAGGCCGAGCGCCGCCGAACCGAGTGCCTTCTTGCAATCCGCCTTGCTTTGCACCGGGCGCAGATGCGTCGGACGCGCAACGGCGAGACTTTGGGGCAGACGCAGTCTGGGCATCGGCGACGGCCCTGCACTCGCAAGGGACGGCACAGCGAACAACGCGGTGGCGAAAAACGCGAATGCAAGGCGCATCTTAAAGCCCCTTCCGAGTCGCAGAGCGGCCCGCGCCACCTAACGTTCGGCGGGCGACGAGCGTTCCCGCCTTTAGCCCACGCTGCGAAGCCGATGCGGCTATCGCGTCTCGCGGAGTTCGGCGCTTTGCGCAACGAGCACCGCCTGATCCGGTCGGCGCGCGGTTACCCGAATCGCGAGCGACTGACGGCGTCGACGGTTGCGTGTGTATGCGCCGGGGAGCCGCGAAACGCCCGAGTAGCGGTCGCGTCGCGACTGGAACTCCCGCACCTTGCCAAACGTTCCGGTAACTAGGGTTGCGTCCCGACGCGTCCCTTTTCGTGTACGATCCAGCCGCCCGGGAGAGCCCACGTGAAGATACCTCGCATTTCGGCTTCGCTCGTCCTCGCATTTGCTTTCGCCGTAAGTCTCCTATCGGCGCCGGTGCCGTCGCGCGCGGATCAGCAAACGTACATGCAGGACAAAACCGCCTACGTGAACGCGGGAATGAATCTCGATTCACGCGTCAAGGCCGTAGAGCCGTTCCTCGGAAGCCCTACCGGACTCGCGGCCTGGGTTGACGACGTCACAAAGCTCGCGCGAACTTTCGATGAGGCGTCGCAGAGTCTATGGAACATTGTCTACCTGGACGCGGATCGCAACCACACGTCGTACTGTGACACGTACGATGCCCAACTCGACGGATCGTGGGGATCGAAGTACGGGATCGTTCAGGTTGCCGAAGACTACAATGCGCGCGTCGGAAACCTCTATTCGGCGCGCAGCGCGCTCGAGAACAGCGAATCGAAGTTGATCGAAAAGCTGGCCACGGCAAAGGCCGAGCATCAGCCGGTCGACAAATTGCTCAACGATCAACTGAACGCGACGCGCACGGCGCTCTCCAAGCTCGATGCGGTGTACAATTCGATGCTCGCGCGCTACAACGGTCTTCTGAATAACGTCCGGGCGACCAAAGACGCGCTGCAGAAACCGAATTGCGGTCAGCCGCCGCCGCCGAACAAGACGGTCGTCGTCGCGAAACCGACACCCACGCCGACTCCGACGCCGGCCGTGAACGCGCCAAAACCAGTAGTCGTTCCGAGCGGAGCCGACAAGTGGGACGGGACTTGGATTTCAGGAAAAGGGTTCGCAGGCGGGGGACTAAATTGCGGCGTCAACGTCGCCGACTCGCACGTCGCTTTCAAGATGCGCTGCACGGCGCAGCCGCAGATCGGCTTGCCGATCAACTTCTCGACCGACGTCACGCTCTCGTGCACTTTGCCGAATGCTACGGCCTTGCAAGCGCAATGCTCGATGGCCGGACAGTGGCACGAGACGAACTACGATGCCAACCTCAGCGGGCCGGCAGCGCTGCGGTTCGACGTGGCGTCCAACTCGATCTTCGCGGGCTGGTCCGTCAAGCAGCAAACGACGCGAGCCGTCAAGGTCACGACGATCTGGGGCCTCCCTCAAGCCTGGTTCGGACAGGGAACCACGCTCCACCGCTGAGCCGGCGCGTCGCGAACAAGAGAGCCGGGTTCCCAAATCCGGGCTCTTCGCCCGTGCCTCGAGTGGCTTGCTAGTCGGTGATAATGATGCCGCTAGTGGTCTGACGCGTGACCGTATAAACCTGCGTGGGTTTCGTCAGGGTGACGTTTCGACATGAGGTGGTGCCGGAGTGGGGCGCTGCCGGCGATTCCTGTCGACGCCCGAGGCGGAAAGGATCGCATTAACGTCGTTTATCAAAGCGAGGATGAACACACCATTGGGCGAAGGCGCGCAAGCGAGGTCGGGCGACTTCCAGCCGTGCCATTGGACGTACGCCGTCGTTGCATTCCCGGCGTACGTCCCGCAAAACTCGCCGGCGATGCGAAGACCGTCGCGCGCCGCTTTGAGATCGGCGAAGAACCGGTGAGCGAGCGAGGCCGAAATCCTAAAGGTCTTGAGGGGGCCATGCGTCGCTCTCCCGCGATCTTGCAGCGTGAGATCGGCGTTGCCGTCGGACCACACGTCCATTTTGTATCCCGACCAATCCGTCGAACCCGAATCGACGACCGTCGCACCGTCGCGCACCGGCGTGTTGGCCGCGCAAACGGCAAGCGGTAACACCATCAACGCTAAGGCAAATGCCAGGCGAGGGATTCGCAAGCTAAAAGACTTGTACATTTCCACTCCTTACAACGAAAGAGATCTCCCTGGGGTTTCGTAGGGTGACACTTTGGGAGTATGCGCGGTCGAGGCGAGCGGTCTATAGTTTCGGCCACCCCAGGAACTTTGGTTCGATCCGAACAGGTTATCCGGGCAAGAGCGGTCGGCGGCGCCTTGGCGTCGGAGGCCCGCTTTTAGCGAGGTTGATCGTGAAAATTCTCCTGGCCGCTCTCTTTGCGATGGTCATCGGCTCGAGGGGCATCGGAGCCACAGCTTTCGACTCTCCGGTCACGAGGAAGGTGACGATGCCGTCGGGGCTGAGGAAACCGCCGACCCCCGTGCCCACGCGGGCGCCGTTGGCGCGGCCGAGGGGCGTCGGCGTGGCGACGACCGGATCTCAATGTTCGAGACTTGGCATGGAAGCCTCCGCGTGCGCTTCCGCGATCGCCGCAGGGAAACTCGTGCTCATTTGGTCCTTCACCGCCGGGGCGGGTCCGAAACCTGCCGGTTTCAATATCCTGAAGAACAGGAATCTGGCCGTGACGAACGTCGCTCGGAACCAGACCGGCTACGTCATGCAAGAGGCGCTGGTTGATGCCGCCGGCGATTGTTATTCGGTTCAAGCCTACTCGAACGCGCCCGCAAAAACCGGTCCGGTGAGTAAAGCGTACTGCATCGTTGCGCCGACTGTGCTGTCTCCCTCTCACGTCTTACCGAGCTACTCGATCGATGCGTATGGTTCGCGGCGCTGCCAGAAACCTAACCAAGGCCTCCAACAAGGCCCCACTAGTCCCGCAGATGAAAAACGCGGATGGTATACTGCGAACGACAACATGGGTCCCTCGAAGCCGGTCATCTTCGGAACGATCCTTGTCGGCTATTCACACTCCAGAAATTCAATGGGATGCGGTGACAACATGAGCTCTTCCCAGTATCGATCGGGAATCTCGTTCGATCTAAAGGGCATCTCCGCTAAGAATTTCACGAAGGCGACACTCTCCCTGAATGTCGCACAAGCCTGGATCGACTCGTACCGCGGCGATCTAGCGAGACGTCCCACTTCTCCAGGGGGTATCTGCGGGTCTTGTGCGGAGGGCCACTACGTCGTCTTTGCCAGGACCGAGCAGCAAACCAACGTCAGTTGCACGAGTTCGATCGGCTACGCGACGAACAAGCGCTGGATGAACTCCAAGAGCCTGACGAGCTTCGATGGCACGGTGAGAAAAAGCTCGCTGATCGGCTTCGATCCGGCGATCAAGGTAGGCGCGTCGCGGGGGACAATGTCGATCGACGTCACGGCGATGGTCAAGACCTGGCTCTCCGGCGGCCGGCCTAATAATGGCTTCGTTCTTAGCCCCCACGACCCGGCGCCTAACAGGGTCAGCAACACCGAATGCTTGACGCAGTACATCGCGCCGACACTCACGCTCCGATACCGCTGAACTCCATGGAAAAGAGAACCTTGAAGCTTGTAGCCCGCGTTTTATTCGCCGGCGTAGTCGCCGTTGGAGGCCTCGCCGGCACCACTTGTCCAACGTTCGGCGCACCGACGACGCGCTCCATGGAATCGCTGAGCGCAGCCGAACGCATGAGTTTGCCCGACGCCACGCTGGTCACGATCAAGCGGATCGGCCGCACGGTCTCGCTGGGAGCCCTTCGCGCAGAACACAAGCGCCGGATGAAGCGCTTCGCTCATGCTGCGGCAAACATGGGGTCGCAATTCAAGAAAAAGAAAAAAGCAGCAAGCTCGGGTTCGTTGCTCCCGATGGTTTTTTCACTAAAAAACTTCAACGATCCCACGTTGGGGACGTTCGCCTCGGGGCCGTACCCCGGCCCGTTTCCGGCGGATTTTCTGGCATTCTGCAAAGCGGCGGCGGCAACAGGCTGCCTGTACCTCCCGAGCGGCCCCTTTCTCCTTAATCAAGGTACCTGGGTCTGGGACATCGACGATTTTGTCACCGACCGGAATATCTGCACGGCGGAGGGTGGCAACCCGGAAGGCGGAGGCTGTGCGTACTACTACCCGGCCGCCTACACTCTGACATTCAATCCGGGACCGCCGACGGCGCATGGATACCCTGTGACGAGTTCGGCCACTTGCCCGTCGCCATTTACAAACACGGTCGATCCACGAGGCGCCGTTTCCTTGGACGTTGTTCCTTCAACCAACACCGGCTATCGTTTTGCCCTTACTTCGGTGAAGACGTGCGTCGTCCGGGTCTTTGTGAAGGCGCTGCCTGCCCGTCGCCCCGTTCGGTTGAAGTTACCTCGCTAGAGTCTCGCCCTTTCCCCGGCGCCGAAACAAAGTCGTAGCGGTAAGCGTATCTCCCGCAGCTCTCGTGGGCGCGGGAGAGAAGACGTAAATGCGCCCTGAGCTTGTCGAAGGGCGCGGAGTCGAAGTGGCAACGGAGCCCGCTAAATGGCGATGACGTTAGCTGCGCGTCCGACGAGCGCGCTGATATCTCGAAAATCGCTCGTGACGATGTCGGTAGCGCCGCCTTCCAGAGCTGTTGCAACGATGAGGGCGTCCATCGTTTCCGAGGCCGGCAGTTTTGAAGCGCCCGGCAAGCAACCGGCACTTCTAGCCGCCGATTGCGAAACGGAGATGAACTGAATTCCTTCGCGATTGAGGATCCGCTCCACCGATGCGTCTCTGGCGCTCCCTCGCAGGGTTTCGGCCAGTACGGGCACGGGGACGAGCACGGCGCCGCCTTCCGAGGCCCATCGTCTCAGATGTGCACGTGCATCCACGTCTCCGTGGGCTAGCGCGATTAGCGCGCCGCTGTCGAGCGCGATCCGTGGAGGCGTTGCCATGTTCTCTCGGCCCGGCGCTCTGCGGCTTTTCCGACCGGCCCATATTCGGCGTCGAGTTCGTCAAGTAAAGCCAATATCGAATCCTGTTGGATGCGGCGAACGAGCGACTCAGCCACGAAGGCGCTAAAATCGCCATGACCCGCAACTCTGCGCACGGCACGATCTAGCGCGGCATCGAGAGTAATCGAACGGCGAACGATTTTCGATCCGGCCCGTTCTTTCCGGTCAGACTTACGGGTCTTCATGGTTTCAGTAATACGCCCAGTACTACCGATTTCCCCTACGTGTTTCACGCTAGCCTATCACGCCCCGCCCCGTCGTCGGCAAGCCCCACGTCATCCCGAGCGAAGCGCCGAAGGCCGCGAGCCGCCGATATCGGAAGGGAGGCTGACCGGTTCCAATCAGTAGTATCATGCACGCGGAACTCATAGGAGAAGGATAATGATGACAATTGTTCGCCTTTCGACTGCAGTTGTTTTCTCAGCGTTCATTATGTCGGCGCCGTGCCCCGCATTTGCAGTCGAGGGAAACTGGTGGTTTTGGACGACGACGAACGACGCGAACCCGTTGCCGTATTCGGAATGCATCAGGCGCGCACCAGCTGCTATTGCGTCGCAGGGCCTAACTGCGAGCCTAAGGGGCAACGGCAACGTCTTCACCGTTCCCACGGGCCCAGTCTGGCTGAGTCTGATGTGTTTAGCGCAGGCGCGCGGTTTCTACATGATCCTCAACGTCTCTACCGACGGATCGCGAAGCTCCCAAGCTGTTGGTGACGCGGTCGCGGGCGCATTTTGGGGTACTGCGATTGCCAATAGCTGTAGCTCCCCGGTGGGGACGTGGAATTGGTGGAATGGGGGCACGGTTACGTTTAACTCGGACGGAACGGTCGTGCACTCTAACGGCCACAGAGGAAACTGGCAGCCGCAGACGGGCGGTAGCTGGCAAGTTCACGTCCATTGGGACTATCCGTCGGACGACTACTTCCGCCTTTCACCAGATGGCAAGACGATGACCGGCAACTTCAACGGTAGTAGCGGCACCAGCACGCGGGACAGCTGCTAACTACCGGGCAGAGGTGATATGCAGGAACTAGCGGGACCTCTCATCATCGGGCATTGGAATCGCGAGGGCGTTACCTACTTTGCCAGTCCCGGCAACTATTTCATCGGCGCGTTCGAAGCGCGGAAGGCTTTTTCGTTTCCAAGCGATTTCAGGAGCTTGCTCGAACTGACGGATGGCAATGCCACCGACGATGCATCGGGTTGTGACCCTGCCGGTTTTTCTTTCAGGACCCTTCAACGCTACGACTTTCATAAGTTCCTGAGCGGAGATTTCGTCACGTTTTGCGATTACAGGCCGGAAGCTTGGCGCTACGCACTTTGGCGGCCGCACGAATCGATTGAAACGCGGGTCGTGCTCTTGGGAGCCGACCCGAAACCGCTCGTGGTCGCGGAGAGCTTCTCCGATTTCGCAAGGGCCTACGTCATCGGTTCCGAGCGGCTTCGCATCGATGGGGCCCGGCGCTACACCGAACGATCGGGAATAGCTCCGCCGGAGCTTACGGCAGAAGAAGAAAAACTGTTTTGGAGCGATCCGGCGCAACGGTAACCCCGCGTATCGTGATGCCCGGGCGCCGGCGAGGCGTATCGCCATTCGCGCGATCGAAGCGAGCGAAGTCCATGTCACACTGAGCGAAGCGAGCGAACTCCATGTCACACTGAGCGAAGTGAGCGAACTCCATGTCACACTGAGCGAAGCGAGCGATAGCGAGCGTAGTCGAAGTGCCGTCGGGGCTTGGACGAGCTCGCTGGTCACGTTCGTGGCTCTGAGTGACTTCCTGCGACCCTTCGTTGAAGCGGTCGCTTGACCTGAGTCTTTTGCGCTGCATATACTGAGGTATATACTGGAGAGGTCGAGATGATGACTAAAATTTTCAAGAGTGGAAATAGTCAAGCTGTCAGGATTCCGAAAAAGTTCCACCTCGCCGGTGACGAGATCGAAATGAAGAAGCAGCGCGGCGCCTTGGTTCTCCGCCCAACAAGGAAATCTTGGGCGAGTCTGATCGAAAGTTTGAAAGAGTTTAGCGATGACTTCATGGAGCGGGGTCGCAATCAGCCGCCCGCCCAGAGTCGGCGTCCGTTTTCATGAAGCTGATGATCGACACTGACATCTGGATCTACTTGATTAAAGAGCGTCCGGAATTGGTTCTCCGGCGTCAGCGGCGTGTGGCAAACTGCAAACCACGCTCGAGAAAAAGGGGCCAACCGATAGGAGACTTGTTCACCTCAGAGCGATTTACGGGAGCGTGAACCCGGCGCCAACCGGATGGGCGACGATCCCCGTCACGCCGGTGCACGGCGTGCTGCCGCTGCCGGTTCCGGTTGCGACGCCGAACCAGTCGCCGGCGTCAACCTTTCCGTTGCCGTTCATGTCGGCCCACACGGCGCAATGGTACGTCCCGGCAGTCGACAGAATGTCGGCAATGCGGAACGTTCCGTCGCTCGCAACGGGGACACCGTTGGGATACGTCTCGTCGATGATGGTCGGAAAGACGCCGCCTGAATTGGTGTAGGCGAAGGCGACGAAGTTGACGTTCGAGGGCAACGCCAGACCGTTGGCCGGCCCGCTGTCCCCGCTAACCTGCGCCATCGCTCGGTAGAGGTTGAGCCGTCCATGACCCTGGCGCGCATCGCCGATGTCGTCGGCGGTCGAGTCGAGGATCTGCGTGATCTGCGCAACCGTCAGGCTCGGGTTTTTCGAAAGCATGAGCGCGACCGCACCGGCGACATGGGGCGTCGCCTGCGATGTGCCGGCGTAGAAAGCATTACAGTCGTTGATGTTGCTGCACGAGTCCGCCGGACTGAACGGAGTCGTCGTGTAGAGGTTGTAGACCCAGTGCAAAGTGTCGATGGACCCTGGATAGCCGCTGCAATTCGGGGTCGCTACCGTCTCGCAGGAGGGCGGGTCCCCGCCGGGCGCGACGATGGTCAGACGTGGACCGTAATTCGAGTAGCTCGCAACGGCTTCGGTGGCCGTCGCGTACTGCTTGTAATTCGGTGCGTCGTTCAAGGCCGACGCACCGACGGAGATCACGCCGTCGTAACCCGCCGGGAGGTCGAGCGTCGTCCCCGTGGCGTTGCCGGCAGCCGCGACGACGGCGACGTTCTGAGAGATCGCGTACTCGACCGCGTCCCGTTCGACCGGGTCGAAACCTCCATCCTGGCTTCCTCCGAGGCTCATGCTGATCACGCGCGCGCCGTGCGCAATCGCGTCGTAGATTGCCTGCGCCTCGTCGCCCGTGTTGGCACTGGGGTTCGCGCCGTTGGGGAAGATCTTGTACTCTTGCAAACTGACGTTGAAGCCGACGCCGGCGAAACCGAGACCGTTGTTCGTATTCGCGGCCGCGATCCCCGAGACGTTGCTCCCGTGTCCGTCGGTGTCTTGCGCCGCCGCGACCCCGCAGGTCACCACGCCATTGAGGACTTTCTCGCCGTACACGACTTTCCCGGCGGCGAGGTCCGCCTGATTGTTATCGAAGCCCGTGTCGATGATCGCGATCGCGATCCCAGCGGTAGCGGGATTCGGCGTCGGAGCGCTCCCGGTTGCGATGCTGCAGTTGAACGGACTCGGAGTATTGCCGGTCTGGGGCGTGCCGTGCGTGTAGCCCCACGCGTTCGGCGCGCCGATCTTATACATGTCCCATTGCTCGTACATTGCAGGAAACGTTGCATTGTCGGTCTGGGCGAAATGCTCGTCGTTCGGGAAAAACGGGGTCGAGCTCGCTTTGTAGCGCAATTGCAGAGGCTCCGCAGCAGCCACCTCGGCGTGGGACTTGAGCCGCGCGACGAACGACGTTGCATCCGTTCCACTCGGAACGTCGACGATGCGCGTGATCTGCCCCCCGCGATTGAAACCGATGTTCACCGCACGCGAGACGCGCTCGAAGCCCTCGATGTCCTGCACGCGCCGTCCGCCGGCCGCGAGCCTGGAGACGAAATAATGTACCGCGACCCGACTCGTGCTATACGTCGGCAGGCCGGCGTTGCTGAACGGCCTGAAGCGCGGAACGCCGGCCGCATCGTTGCGGACCACGCTCTGCGGTGCCCGGGAAACTGAATTAGACGCGACTGAGCCTATCGAGCCGTTCGTGTCGGCTGCTTGATTGTAGTAAACCGTTTTGTTTCCGTCGGCCGTTTGATCGGTCGCGTAGATGAAGTTGGCGCTGCCATTGTTTGGATTGATAACGATCTGATGTGCGGAACTCGAGAAGGCCGGGGCGTACAGCAAATTCGTCCTACCACATGGCGTACCGCTGACGCTTACCAGCAGTCCGGTCGGATTCGATTCGATCGAATACTGAGAATTGACGACGGCCGTTCCGGGACGTGGAGTAAATGATGTGACCGGACCTGATGGCGAGACTTGCGGCACCCTGGCCACGCTTGAGGAGCAGGACCCAAACGTAGGTGTGGGTGTCGGGTTTGTCGACGGAGATGGCGTCGGAACCGGGGTGATCGGTGCTGAATAAATAGCGGCCGACGAGCCGATAACGTAGAGCGTCTTACCATCGCTAGAAATGCTGATGCCTGAACCGCCCTTGATGCTCCAGCCCGGACCGTTCAAGTTGTAGTAATACAGAACGTTGCCGTTTGAATCTGTCGGAAAACCCAGAGCAAATAGTCCGCCGGTGATCGGCGTCGCTACCGAGGCGCCACCGGGAAACTGGATGTAGCCGGCGGCAGCCAAGTAATAGAGCGATCCGGCTGAATTGATCACATAGAACCCGCCCGGCGTTATCGTTGCTCCGGGAAACGGATACGTATTGGGATCCCACGAAGCGGCGATCCGATTACCCGACCCCGGCTGCTGCGCCCACGTGCCGCTTGCGTAATGCCAAATCGCGCCATCCGATCCGCCGCCGTTGGAGATCACGTAAATTGAACCGTCCCCCGCGGCCGTAATATCGCGGCAACCGCCACCGAGGGCCGTCCAAGTCGAGATTCCATTTATGTAAGCATACGCGCCGCCGCCGGAATTGATGGCGTACAGCGTCCCGTCCGGCGCAACGCTCAGGCGAGAGGCCAGACCGGAGATGTTGGTCCAGCTCCCGCCGCTATAGTGCCATATGTATTTGTCGGGACCGCTGGGTTGAGTCGCGAGCACCCACAGGGAACCATCGGGCGACGCCGCAGCAAAACTGGCCGCCCCGGGTATCTGAGTGTAGGTCAGCCCTTGAATGTCGCTCTTGGTCGCGCGTACCGTGGCCGACTGCATCGCGCTGGCCGGCAGAATTGCCGTGCGCGCCATTGGCGCTGGCGCGATTGACCCCGGAGAAACAGATCGCGGCGTATCCAAATGCACTGCGCTTGGGGATGGCGTCTGGCGCACCAAAGACGTGGAGCACCCGGCGACAAGCAAACTCGCGATGAACACCAGGGCGGAAAAAACGCGAGAACAGCGGCTGATTATGGAGCGGCTCCCTTGGCATCGTCAGAACGAGGATTTCCAGCGAATTCCATAGCCTTCCTCGATGTGCGAGGCGTGTCGAACCAGAACTCTATCCAAGGCAGACCTTTCTCGCCGCAATGTTACGCGATGGAACGTGAAAAACACCCCGCGACGTGAGGTCCTAGGGATACGGGGTGTAGCCGTTACTCTTGGCGGTAGACGTGCAAGCGTATCCGAAGTCAAACTGCGTGCCGGGGGCGTTGTTGCTATACATCAGTCCGAACCCCGGTTTGCCCTCCGGGACGTAGACCTTGTACCGATCGTTGATCCAGACCACCCCGTCCGGACAATTCGTCGGTTTGCTTGTCTGGGCCCAAGCCGGAACCGGGTTGTTCCCCGTGAAGCCTCCCAGCCAAAGGTTCGCTCTGAGCACCTCGGTGCACGCATAACCGAAGTTCGGATCGTTCGGCACGAACGAGGCCCCGAACAGTCGCGTCCCGTCGAGATAATACGTCTTGGATGTCGTATTCGCCCAAGCGGCACCTTGCGCGCAGTTCGTGGGTTTCGTAGCGGAAAGCGTGACCGGGAGAACCGGCGGTGGCGGCGGCGGTTTCGTGAGGTAGGCCTGCACGCTTGCGACGAGCTGAGCGTACCCCGCGGCTCCCGTGCCTCGTGGACCGTACAACGACGGATCGCACTCGGCCGCCGTCGGCTTGCGCAAGTTCATGAACGTCACGGCCAGCACGGCATCCATGAACGCTTCGCCCGTCCAAGGATCGCTGCATCGTTTTGAATTCGTAACCAGGTTCTCGAGCCGTTCGAAAGCGCCGAAGTACATCGCGGCGGTTTTCCAGCTGGAAGCCGCGTATCGGTCCGGATCGCAGTCCCCCGCCGAGCCGGCGCCGCTCAACGAAACCTTCTGCTCCATGTAGGCCTCGCCGATCCACGGCTCGTCGCAAAGCTTGGAAGCGCTGACGATTCGCGCATTCGACGTAACGTCGCCACTCAATAATCCGGCTTCGTAGCGGGACTGGTCGCAATCCCCGGACTTGCCGGAACCGTTGACCGTCAGGCCGGCCGCCGCGAATGCGTAGTCGATGAGGTAATTCGTACACTTCGGCTTCGGCGGAGCGGTGGGCGCCGGCGGCGGTGGACCCTGTGCGAGTGTCCAGCCCAAGGCCAGCATGAGCGACTCGCATTGATAGGAGGCGACCTTCGGAGCGTACGGCGAGCCGTTTTCGTACATCGGGCCGGGGAGCGTGAGGTTTCGCAGCGCGACGATCTTGTCGCTCCCGCACTGGACGTCGGTTGGTTGAAAGAACGTCCGCGGAACGTAGTTGTTTGCTTTCGCTGCTTTGGCGCAGCCGTAGGATCCGTTCCCTTGACCCGCGTCGCTCTGCGTGACGGCTTCCATCTGGCGCACGGGTCCGTACGTCTGCAGCCAAACCGGAAGGTCGCCTCCCGGACAACCCGGCGCCGGGGCTGCGGCCGGCGGCACGTATTTCGTCCAGCCGAGCGCGGCGACGAGCGTTTCGCAATTGTAATATCCGGAACCCAACGAAAACGTTTCGTAAAACGTGCGCGTGCCCGGATTGAGGGCGACGATCTTGTCCGATCCACACTTGGCTTGCGCGTTCGTCGGCCAGGATCCAAGGGTGAATTTTGCGGTTTGTGCCTTCCCGGCGCAACTGTAGCCGCCGGAACTCGCTCCGGTGATGCTCTGAATGTCGGCGTCACTCGCGGTCGACGGCATCATCACCCCGGGATAGGAGCCTTTGGTGATCTTCACCGGAACGTCGCCGGGACACGGCGGTATCGTGGTGGTTCCGACGACTCCGACGGAAGTGCCGACACGCAATCCGAGCGCGATCAGCAACGACTCGCACGAGTACTGATAACCGGGCGTGGAAAACTCCGGCATCCAACTCTGGAAATAGATCTGCGAAACCCACCACTGCGGCGGAAACGAGGCGACCTTGTCCTGGCCGCCGCAGCCCGTCGCCGCACCTGTCGGCTGATTCCAGGCTGCGAAGGTAAAATTAGCGGCTTTACCTTTGCTGAAGCACGTGTAGCCACCGGTGCCCGTGGCGGTTTGTCCGTAAGTCACCGGGAACATCGACTTGGTCGTATCGGCCCAGACCGGGACGTCGGGCGCGACGCAGGCCGGCGGTGTCGCCGAGAGCGTCACGCCGCCGACGACGAGCGGCGCCGCGAGCGCTTCCCCGCTGAAGGGCGGCGCCGCGAAAAACAGCAGTGCCAGGACCGCGAAAACCGCGGCGGCGATCGAAGAACGCTGCGTATCCGATTGAAGCATGAGGGAGACTCCTCGGACGAGAGACTGCCGGTATTCTCCTCAACGGCCGGCTGGAGCGCAGGGTTCCACGCCCGCCGGGTTTGCTTCGTTACGCCCCGTCGCCGGACTCGGGTAACAGCGCCCGTCGATGAGTTCGATGTATGGCTTCTCTGCATCCAGCTCGTCCGATAGGCGAGACAGCTCGGCGAAATCGATGGTGTGCAACGACAGACCCCCTGTCACCCGAGCGAAGCTCGCGCAGCCTTGTCACCCCGAGCGAAGTCTCGCGCAGCCTTGTCACCCCGAGCGAAGCGCCGAAGGCGCGAAGTCGAGGGGCGATCCACGCACCCCAGCCACGAGGGAACCGCCCAGGGGCTGGCTTGGAATCATCAATTCGCAGAGCCTCTATTTGGATTCCAAAGAACTCCTTCGTTTCATCGGGGCTCTTATTCTGTGTCGTCGATCAGCAGTTACTTACCCGGCGCTGATGTCATTGTGTTGGAAGCCCTTGACTTGCGGTCGATGACCCGCAGCGCGAAGGGAACAATTAAAAAACCCGGCCGCAACGTGGCGGCGAAGGCGGGTCTCTTTTCACGCAGCCCCGCTCGCGTCAGCGCCGCAGGACCCCCAGGCATGGCAATAATCGATTTACGCAAATGCGCCGCCGTCCATTAAAAGACGATGGCTGTGCCGGTCGAGATTCCAGAGGTGTGACTACGCCTCGTGATTTTCGTCCATCGCGCGGCCTCTGTTTTTCGCCGGAGGCGGCACGGTCGAGATCCATTTGCTCGTCGTGGGAATCTCCGGTGAAGGCCCGTTCGGCCCGCGATGTCCGTCCCTTAGGTAGGCGCCTCGACGCCCTTTGAGCCGCGCCAGCAGCTGCGAAATCTTGATCATGGCCGTTGCCTCCTCATGCAGCTCGGTGGGCCCTTCGTGTTCGCGACCATTCTACCATACCGTCATGGTCGAAGATCTCGATGGTCAGAACGTCTGAACGTTTGACGAGCAGTGCCCTAGCACCGGCAACTCGTTCCACAATTCGACCATTT
>Ga0307477_10000493_pt1 | contig 43082 bp, 34 predicted proteins | sample atmos_gasesECM2C_FD_203316 | JGI IMG/M metagenome (GOLD analysis project Ga0307477, IMG submission 203316) | Hardwood forest soil microbial communities from Morgan-Monroe State Forest, Indiana, United States - atmos_gasesECM2C_515 | ecosystem: Environmental > Terrestrial > Soil > Temperate... | reverse complement strand
GGCGGGGATAGAGAAACGCTGCAGCAGCTGGAACTTGCGCTGACGCAATCGAGAAGCAAGTGGTCTTTGGCCTCGATGAATCATCTTAATGTATAACTACCATAAGACACATCACAAATCAAGCTACATCTGTGAATGCGAAAATAGGAGTCTACTGCGGAAGCGGTCGCCAGAGGGACAAAAGAGCCTTCTGACAGAACTAGACTGGGCTAGCCCCCGTCAATCTTCCGAAACGGCTGCCGCTTGGGCCAGCGCGTGCGCAGACAGGTGTACAGGGTGATGACATTTGTAGGGCACAACGGCCATCGTTCGGATGTCTGTAGCTGCTCTCAGGTGTTCTTTCCCCGGAGGATCTTTTAGCGCGTCAGCGCAGATGTAGAGGGCCGAGGCCAAGCAGAGTACTCCGAAAAGCAACCTTGCCGTCCACGGATGGCTCCCAATAAATCTGAATGCCAGTTGTTTCCAGCCGACAATTTGAACAAGTTGCTCCCAATTCAAGCGGTATACTACGATTCGGCCACGACTATGAGTGAAGCGGTACGGACGATGATGCGGATGGATGCTGAGGCGGCGCGGGAGACGGCGGCTGAGGCGGATGCGGGATTTCTTTGGGATTTTTGGTATCCGGCGGTGCGGAGCGCGGAGATTCGCGGGCGGAAGCTGGTTACGGCGATGCTCCTGGAGGTGCCGCTGGTGCTGGGGCGCACGGCGGAGGGGAAGGCGTTTGCGATGCGGGATTCGTGTCCGCACCGGGGGATACCGCTTTCCTATGGGCGGCTGGATGGGAAGGTGGTGGAGTGCTGTTATCACGGGTGGCGATTCGATGCTTGCAGCGGGCGGTGCGTGGAGATTCCTTCGCTGACAAGTCAGGACAGGCTGAAGGTCGAGCGGATTTTCGCGGGGCATTTTCCTTGCGAGGAGCATGACGGGTACGTGTGGGTTTACATGGCCTCTGGCGGCCGCAAGGCGATCAGTGCTTCAGGCGGCCGCGAAGCGGGCGACAATGCTCCCGAAACATTGCTGCCGGACACGATACCGGCGGCGCCGACGCTTAGCGTTTTCGGCGACAAATACAAAATGATTCATCTTGATTGCGAGCTGCCTTCGCACGTGGATCAGGGAATTATCGGATTGATGGATCCGGCGCACGGGCCGTTCGTGCACCAATCGTGGTTCTGGCGGAAACGCGCAAGCATTCATGAGAAGGCCAAACAGTTTGAGCCGATTCCGAATGGATTTCGGATGAGCCCGCACCAACCGAGCTCGAACAGCGCGCCGTACCGGTTGCTGGCCAAGATGACGGGCGAGACGGTGACGACGACGATTGATTTTGTGCTGCCGAATCTGCGCACGGAGATTGACCGCAGCGGGAGGCTGTGGTTTTCCAGCCGCGCGACGGTGACGCCGGTGCGGCGGGATCTTTGCCGCATTGATTTTGTGGCAGCTTGGAACTTGCCCATTCCTGTGGCGGTGTTCCGACCTTTTGCGAAGAAATTTCTGCGGCAGGATCAGTTGACAATGATCCAGCAAGCCGAAGGATTGAAATACAATCCACATTTGATGCTGATCGATGATGCGGACCGGCAGGCGAAGTGGTATTTCGCGCTGAAGGCGAATTTGATCGAGTCGCGGCGCACGGGGGCGGCGATGGTGCATCCGATGAGCGGGCCGGTCACGTTGCGCTGGCGATCTTAAGTAGTTTTCAGTTGTCAGTTCTCAGTTATCAGTAAGGCTTTCCGATGTTTGGTCCGGGCCGTTTCGTTCCTAGCCAATTCAATCGGAATTTTCCCGAACTGGACATGAACTGCCCCCTAGAAAACTGCTGTACCAGCGTAATTCTCACAACTCATCTCACCTGTCGAGTGGCCGGTGGCTTCCTGAGCTTTGAGGGCTGAAGCCCGGGCAGAATGGCAGCCGATCAGCGGAGGGTGGAGAGGTCGAAGGGGACGACGACGTGCTGGCCGTCAGTGGTGATGACTTCGACCTGGGCGTCGTCGGAGGCCACGTCGTGGGCGTCGTAGACGAGCCAGACGAGCCAGCCGGTGGGATAGACGAAGCTGGTGGCGGAGGAGTAGGCGAATGACGTGTAGCCGGGATCTGCGAGGTAGGAAAACAAGCCCAGGTCTTCAGGGACGAAAGGAAGGTGACTTGAGCTTTGCACGTAGGAGGGCTGCAGAAGGATGCGAAGAGGCTCGATCCACTGGTCTTCGTGGCGAGGGCCGGAGCGCTGGGAGAGGCCGACGCGGAAGTCGCGGTAGAAGTCGGGAAGGGGTTGATCGGTGGCCGATTGCTGGCGGTCGGCTTTGGAGGAACGGTAGAGTTCCAGGGCGCCGTAAGTGGGAGTGAAATCGATCCGAACGCGAACGTAGAGTTTATGGTGTCCGTGGCGGTAATCCAGCTCCGCTTGCTGGGCGCTGTAGCCCATGGAGCGGCGGCGTGAGATTTCGACGAGTTGGACGTAGGGAGTGTAGACCTCGACCTCGGCGATGAAGGCGCCTTTGTCGGGTTTGGGCAGGAGGCGGAGATAGGGGTTGAAGAAGGAAGTTGTGGTCGCATCGTTGCGTTGGCCGAGGAAGTAGGCCTCGCGGACGGACTCGTCGGAAAGGGAAGTCTGAAAAGCGGATACGGAGGGGGTGAGAAGCAGGGCCGCGGCGAAAATGGAAAACGCGCAGCGGAAGGTTGAGGGCATGGCTAGCGCCTCCACTACTACTTAGACGCTTGAGGAGAGTAGCGCAGTTCCAGGATTTGAAGAAGGCATGGCTCGGTTCGGTCAGCGGAGGGAGGCGAGGTCGAAGTCCACCGAGACGGGGTCACCCTCGGGAGGGTCGACATCAATGGTGGCGGTGCCGGAAGTGAAGAGCTTTGCGGGAAGGGTGAGGTGAAGCGTGGCGCCGTAGAGGACGCAACCTCCGTAGATGTCGCAAGTCACATTCGCATCGCCGGTGAGGCTGTCCGTAGGCAGTTTCCTTTCTCCGTCGAAAACGCGAATCTTGAAATCTTTCCAAAAATCGAAGGGGCGGAGTCGGTAGCCAATCGCGGCACCGGAGCGGGAGCCGGTGGGTGTGGGAATGGTGGCTGGATAGGATGGGGTAAGGAGAATTTCGATGTTGATGGCAACCATTTCGTCGTCGCGATTGTGCTCCTTTGCAGCTTGCTGGGCGCTGTAGTTCACGCGCTGGCTGGCTTGCTGCACGAGCAGGGCGAAGGGGGTAAGAAATGTGACCGAAGAGATGTAAGGGCCGGTGTCGGGCTGGTCGAGAAAGAGGGTGTAGTGCTTTAAAAGGTTGGCCATGGAATCGTCATGGCGCTGGCCGAGGAAATAGGCTTCGCGGATGGCTTCGTCGGATAAGGGGGTGTCGAAGGCCATACCACAAGGCGACAGCAGCAGGAGTGCGGCGAGAATGGAGAGGTAAGACCTAAAGAATGGGAGCAAGGCAAACACCTCTTCCTTGCTTAGATGCCTGAAAATGCAGGGACGTTTCGAGGGCGGGTGCGAACTATGGGCATTAATTCTTGTGATGAGGACTTCAGTATCCCATGGGAATAACAAAACCGTTTTCAGATCGTGGCCCGCAAACCTCCAGAAACGCCAGCTGACGGTTTTCGATGCTTTGGAAGATGAGGTTTACACAACAGCGCCAGCAGAGTGAGGAAGCGGAGTCATTTCCCCATCGAAGCAAGGTCTCGCCGACTCCTTGAGCGAACAACATATCTGCATTTTCGCCGCGCAATCCATTGGCTGTCACCCAGAGGAAGTTGGCTCTTGCCCCGCAGCGATGGCAGACTGATTTCATATTCGAGAGCAACATCTCCGTCTCTTCCGAAAGCTTGCCGTCTTTCCATTTCCTGATTGGTTGAAATACGTAACATGGAAAAGCCGGGGCAGGCTCGATCACAAGTGCGCGCGCTTCAAACTTCTCGTACTCTGAGGCCAGCTTCGAGTTAAGGCAGTTCAGGCAGACGTTGGCAATGTCCTTCTTGGCAGATTCTGCCTGCATGGAGTATCCAAACCGGGATGGGAGCCCGCAAAAGACGCAGCTTGCGGCCTTCTTGTGCATGCGGAAGTAGAGTAATGCCAAAAAAAGAGCAGCAGCAACTCCTCCGATCAGCCCTACGAGCACCGCGGCGTGCATGTCGAGTTCCTCTCACCACCCGTGTGGAATCAGATCCGTCGTTGAATGTTGGGGAAGTCGAGCCAGACTTTGATGCCGCAGAAGTGGGAGCCTTCGGTGCAGATAGGGGTGGTGATGCCGGCGCGGATGTGGCACGGGGGGCCGATGAAGCGAGTGAGTTCGGGATGGACTTCGCGGAGCTGGGCGAGTTCGTCCATGGAGGCTTGGTAGATTTCTTCCTGTGCGTTGAAGCAGGTGCGCATGGTCCATTTGTGGATGAGGTGGAGGAGCGAGCCGGATTCGTAGAGGCGGATGGATTTGGCGTTGGGCAAAAGATAGAGCGCAATTTCCGGGGGGACGCCGCGATCGAGCAGCTGGTTTTTTGCGGACCAGGCGTCGTGCATGGCGCGGTCGTAGACTTCTTTGGCGCGCGGGTTGGCGGCGAGGAGGGCGGGGGTGATGTAGTCGGGGTCGCGCGTGTCGGCGAGGGTGAGAAGCGGGCGCGAGCCGGGGACCATGCGATGGCGCTGGTCCTGGCTGTCGGCGGTGTGGCTGATTTTTTTGGCGAAGGTGTAGTTGGCGTGCTGGAGGGCGCGCATCATGGGGGCGTGGACGCCGACGTTGAGCGTTTCGAGGCGGTAGAGATTGCGGGCGGGATTTAGGAGACGATCGATGGCTTCCGGGCCGCTGCATTGGGATTCGGTGAGGCCGGCCACGGCGCGGTAGGAATCGGCCATGAAGCGAACGGCGTTGCGGGAGTAGTCGACGAGGACGGAAGTTTTGCCGTTGAGCTTGGTGTCGAATTCGCGCGCGAACGGTTCGCCGGCGTTGGGATTCAGCGAGACGTTTTTCCATTCGGGCAATTCATCGAGAGGTTCGATGCCGAAGCGTTCGAAGAATTGCGGGTCGATTGTTTTTACTTGCGAAACCATTTCTCCGATGATGGCACGGGCTTCGCTGGGCGTGTCGGAAGCGGCGCTCATGCGCCAGAGGCGGTGGAGGACGATGCCGGAGAGGGTGTGCACCAGCGTGGTGAAGGCGGCTACGGGTAAAACGTAGCGGGCGATTTCGATGGCGCGCTTTTCCGCGGAGCGCTCGATTTTTTGCAGGCGCTTGGGGTGGGACATTGGGCCGATGTGCCAGATGTCGTTGAGGATGGTGCGGGCGTCCGCGATCAGCAGAGCGGAGAGCTCGCGGTAGTAGTTCCAGGCGTGCGCGACGGCGGCTTCGTAGATTTCCTTGCACTCTTCGTTGAAGAAAAGGGAGACAGGCGGAACATAGGCTTGCGCGCGGTCGAGGCGGACGTAGCGCTGGCTCTGCTGCTCGGAATTGTAAAAGGGATGTGCGTGGAGGAAGGACCAGACGAATTGGCGGCTGATGTTTTCGAGGCCGAATTCGAAATGAGCGTGCTGGTAGACGGTGTGATGGCCGCTGTAAAAGGTGGCGGCGCCAATGTTGAGGCGCTGCTTGTCGGTGATCTCTTCGGGGTTGATGAGGCGGGGGGCGTAACAGGTGCGGGCGGCGGCGATGGCGGAATCGAAGGGGTGAGCGAAGGCGTTGCGGAGGGTGACGCGCGGGGGAGCGGTTTCGATTTGTTCGGCGGGGTGAGCGCCGTCGAACATGCGGGATTGAGTAGCCACGATGGAAGTTCATTGTACACGGGCGGGGGGAAGAGAGAAGTTGAAAGTCGAACGTTGAAAGTGCAAAGACTAGGAAAGAGGATAACGCAGGGAGGCAGAGTTGCGATGAGGATCCCGGAGGGGTGAGCACGGAAAGGAATTGGCAGACGGAAACTTGGGAGGATGGAGAAAAAAAAGAGGGACCGTCCGGAAAGACCGTCCCTCTTACGATATGCAACTTTACCTTTTGGCGGCGGTTTTTGAAGCTTCGACTTTGGCGGCGGCGTCGGCGTATTTTTTGGTGAAGCGTTCGACGCGGCCGGCGGTGTCAATCAGCTTCTGCTTGCCGGTGAAGAAGGGGTGGCAGTTCGAGCAGATTTCGACGTTCAGGCGGTCGCCCTTGATGGTCGAGCGAGTTTGGAAATTGTTGCCGCAGGCGCAGTGCACCGTTACGGGGTGATAGTCGGGGTGAATACCGGGTTTCATGATGCTCCATTCTGTCGCGTCCGGTCTGCACGGCTCTCTGACATGGTCGGAGGACTACAGCCGCGTCGCTAGGTCGCGAGGCAATTCTTAATCATACGCGAAGTGTCACGTTCTTCCAAATGGGGCGAATGAGGAGGTAAGGTTTGGCTTTTCTCGACGAGCGATTTCCGATAGGTTGAGCGAGAGATTTTGGGCTGATTTTGCGGAGGGTATCCATGCGCATTTCGAAGGGGAAACTGGTGGCGGCGGGTTGTGCGTTCGTGGCGATCGGGGCGATTCGAATGATGGCGGCTGGTTCCGAGGGCGAGGGGCGGAAAGAGATTGAGACGTTCAACAAACGATATGTGGAGCTGCACTTGAAGATGGACACGGCGGGCGTGTTGGCGCTGTGGGCCGAGGACGGAGTGGATTTGATGCCCGGGGAAGCGCCGATGATTGGGAAGAAAACGATTGTGGCGTGGGTCGAGGACATCGTTTCGAAGATACCGGGATATAAGGTGACGAAGCAGGAGATGGAATTCCACGATATTCAGGTGTCGGGCGATTGGGCGTCGGAGTGGGCGACGGAGCATCAGGTGGTGCAGCCGCCGGACGGGAAACCGGCGATCGAAGGATACGGGAAAATGGCCCTGGTGCTGCACCGGGAGGCGAGCGGCGAGTGGAAAGTGAAACAAGAGATGTGGAACGCGGCGCCGCAGCCGTGAGAATGAACGACATGGCCGCAATCGAAATGGATTAGAAACGCCAGCGGGTGACGGATTCGTTGAAGTTTTCCGCGTGCTCGTCCTGAGCGAAGGCCACTTGGGCCTGGACGCGGAAGATACAGCCCTCGGAGGCCATAAGAAGCGGTTCGACGTCGCCACCGTATTTGGCGTTGTAGACGTGGGCGACTTGCTTCCAAATGGCGCGGTCTTTGATTTCCTCGGCGAGGCCTTCGAGGATTACGGCTTGGTCGGCTTTTTCGGTGCCGATGACGACGTGAGCGTCGACGGCAATGTTCTTCGCCTTGCGCGTGCGGGGGCCGGTGCTGAACCAGAAAGCATCCTGCCACCAAATTCCCCAGACCAACATGAGGTGCGGCCGGCCGTCGGGGCGGGACGTGGCAATCCAGTAGTTGTGGGATTGCTCGAGGCGCTCAAGGGCCCACGACCAGGGTTTGAGACCGGTCGTGGCGTCGGGAGGGTTTTGCAGGGCGTCGAGCCAGAGGGGGCGGCTTCGTCTGGGATTGAGCATGGAGGGTCCTCACAGGACGGAGAGACGGGAGGGAATTGTAGCAGTGGGACGGAATGAAAGGGAGGAGTTGAGAAATGAAAAGCGGCGCTGCTCCCAAGAACGATTAGGAAACGAACGCGCAACCGACGCGATAACTTCCTTGCGTCGTTTGTTGTTTCCAGACAGGCTTCAAGTTCACACGCACAGGTGGAAGGATGGGGACGTGCAAGACCGCGAGCAAATTGTCTGGAAGATCCTCCAGCGAATCCAGTTCGATGGCCACACCGCCAAAGCCAAGATCGAGAACGCGTGCTCGCCTGGCGCCTTGTTCGCCGAGGATGGCGTAAGCATTCGTGCCGGTCATGGAAACGCGTTCGGCTTTGCGCTGAATCGCGAAGGAACGCGGCGGGGCAGTGGCCAGCTGATCCACGGAGATGGCCGCGGAAGTTGCGGAGGCTGCAGGGTCGAGGTCCGATCCGGTTTTGTCCGGAGGGCGTTTGGTTTCGATGGAGACAGGTTGAGGCGGTGAAGCCTGCGGTTCGGAATCCTGCGCAGCGGATGGCGAAGTTTCAGGGGCAGACGAAGGTCCGGTTCTGGAGCCACCGTTGCCGGCCTTGGAATGATTCGCGTGCTTAAGGCGATAGAGACGTTCGTCCGCGAGATGAATCAATTGATCGGCGAGTTCCGCGTCTTGCGGGAAAATGGCGATGCCGTGATCGATGGTTACGCTCACGGCGAGTTGCAGCGGCTCGATGATCTCAGCAAATACGGAGGTTATGCGTCGGGTGAGCGCCAGGGCCTGGGCTGCATCCGTTTGCGGGAGAAGTAAGGCGAATTCATCGCCGCCGATGCGGAAGGCGGAGTCCGAAGTGCGCAAGGCTTTCGTTAGAGTGGTGGCCATGGCGCGCAAGACTTCATCGCCGCGCGGGTGACCGTGCTTGTCGTTGACTTCCTTGAAGCGGTGCAAATCCAGAACCACGAGGCCGAGGGGCTGGCCGTAGCGGCGCGCGCGGTTCAATTCTTTTTCGAAGGATTCATCGAAGAGCCTGCGATTGTAGAGACCGGTGAGCGGATCGGTGACGGCATTGAGCTGCAGTTTTTTCAGATCATCGTATTCGATGATGATCGGGGCGCGAAGAAGTCCAGAGGACATAAAAACATCCAGGAGAGCGGTTTTCAGGGAGACGAGACGACCAGATTGATCGCTCAGGTCGCGGTGGCGAACGAGCATTTCGTCCCAAATTTGCACACATTGAACGTCGTGCAGATCAAGGTGAGTGATCGCACGAAAGAAGCGCTTCAGAAATTGTCCGCGCGCAGGCAGATCAAGGGTGTCGAGCGTGTCTACAAGCAGCTCGAGATAGGAATCCTCAATCGGCAAGCGCGAGGGCACAGGGGCGCCGGGGCTGGGCATATCCGGTATAGACCTGACCTCTGCCTATCCCCGCGGGGTTTGGGGAAAGCAAGTTAAGCTTTCGCTATAGAAGTGGAGCATGCAAGAGTCCAATCGTACTGGACCCCGACCGATCCAACGGGGAATCTTACCTCCTTAAATTTCCGCGGTATGCTATTACAAATGCAGGGCATTAGGGTACTGAAAAGTATGTTTCTCAGAAATTCCAGCCGAAGTACGTAACATAATTACCCAGGGGTTTTCAGGGTGAAGGACGTAAAGGGCTGAGGATTTACTCAAGAGAGCGAAGGAATTCCAATCCGAACAGGCGCATATCCCCCATCTGTTCTTGCCGCAAAACCCTGGCGGCAATCGGCGGGGTTTCGCTGGGGACCAGGCTCGAAGAGGCCGGGGAGGGGGCGGGGATGGTCAGGTGCACGAGCTGATCGGGCCGAAGAATGTGCGCAGAGGTGATGCAGGCGCCATTGGCACTGATATTAAGGGTCTTGGTCAGTTCGATGAATTCTGCTCCGGAGACGTCGGTCCCACGTACGAAGACAGGCACCTGTAGACGGAGGCGTGGCGACCGTCGTATTGACGCGGGTACCGCGCGCTGCCCTATCTTCAGAATCTTTGTCTCCACCGTGTCACCTGGTACCAAGGAACTAGTACAGCAACTAGCATCTTGGATGCCAGACGACTTGAGGCGGCAACCTTTCAAGTGCTTTCTTATGAGCTAGATGGCACCACTGCTAGGAGGAAAAAAATTGCCAGAAGGAGTTGGCAGAACACTGATGCCCATTTGCCTTCCGCAAATGTGCAAATGGAACGCTTTTACCATTGACACTTCTGGACGCCTTTGCAAGGATGAAAGGCCCCAAAGAGAAAATCTTTACCACCTTCCCCGAGAGGCGGGATTGGGCTATGGCTGGACGGATCATTGTGCCTCCGATGTCGGAAGAGCGGGACCGAGTGGCTCTTCCCCTGGCGTATGTCAGCTACCTGCTCGATGCGGTAGAAAAGCCATTGATCGTGGCTGAGCGCAACGGAAACCTGCTGCTGGTGAGTTCACGCGCGAGGACGTTTCTGGAATCCGAGGGGTACGCCGATTGTAAGGGGTTGAATCTATTCCGAGATGTTTTGCGGGTGGATCCGAAGCGGGTGATCAGTCAAATCGAGAGTGGAGAACACCTAGTCGAGTTGGACATCGAAACGGGCGGAAAGAAAGCAACTGCGCGAATCCAATGGATGCCCGAGCCGGATTGGCTCGTGGTGCAGTGTGTAAACCACGCGGAAGAATCCGCCAGACCAGATCCTGCAACGCAGCTTACGGTGCAAGAGCTGTTGCAAGAACGTGAGATCACCTACCGTAATCTTCTGGCGGCGTATCTGAAATTACAGGAAGTGAATCGTCAGAAGACAGTGTTCCTGGCGTCCGCAGCACACGAGTTGAAGACGCCGCTGGCCGTGATAAAGGGCTACTACGATCTTCTGCTCACGGGTTCGCTGGGGCGATTGACGGACAAACAACGGGATATTCTAGAGGAATCGAAAGACAGCTGTGAGCGGCTGGTGCGCCTGGTGTCGATGTTCCTGAATTATTCGGCGCTGGAGAGCGGCAAGCTGGTATTGCAGCTTCGTGAGAATGATCTGCGGGATTGCCTCGACGAGTTGTCCAAGCGCTGGTCGGAAGCGTTCCAACGCAAGGGCGTGAAACTGGAGACCAACTTTGACCCGTCCATCCCGACGTTTCGATTCGACTATCAGAAGGTGCAGCAGGTGGCCGCAAATCTTCTGGACAATGGATTGAAGCATACGCCGGCCGGCGGCAGCATCACTTTGCGCGCGGTCCCACATTTCTGGGAGCGGCGCGTGGCAGCCATGGCCCCGGCGGAAGAACGGCGCCGGTTTCGGTTGCCGCGCCCGAACAGCGTGGAAGTGAGCGTGACGGATTCCGGCGCGGGTATCGCAGCGGAACATCACCAGGAAATCTTTGAGGATTTTGTGCGCGTAGACCGAAATACGTCCGGGATGGGGTTGGGGCTGGCGATCGCCAAGCGGCTCATCCAGGCACATCGCGGGAAAATCTGGGTGGAGAACGCCGCGCCGTCGGGGAGCAAATTTGCATTTTTATTGCCCATGGATCAGGGCTAAGACAAAGCGATTTTTCGGTTAGAGAGGGAAACGTCAATGGCCGTAAAAGAAAAAATCCTCGTCGTCGATGACGAGCCCAGCATTCGAAAGTATCTGCAGACCTTGCTGGAGGTGGACGGGTTCGAGGTGGAGGCCGTCAGCAGCGGGAAGGATGCGCTTGAACGGGTGAACAAAGAAGATCGCCCCGACTTCATTATCCTGGATGTATTGATGCCGGAGATGAACGGCATCGAAACCCTGAAGGAATTGATGAAGATCGACCGCACCCTTAACGTCATCATGCTGTCGTGCTCGAACGAAGTGGGCACGGTCGTCGAAGCGATCCGCATCGGGGCGCACGACTATCTGACCAAACCTTTCGAGAAATCGGAGCTGGATGCGGCGATGCTGAAGTCGCGGCAGAAAAAAGAACTTGCCACGGAGAACCAGGCGCTGCGCGATTACTGCGATCAAGTGACGGAAGACCTGAGCTTCTTGGCGGCCAGCCCGCAGATGGTACGAATCCGTCAGCAAATCCTGCAGATTGCGCCGGTGGACGTGCCCGTTTTCATCTGCGGCGAAAGCGGAGTCGGCAAGGAAGTGGTGTCGAGGATGATTCACCTGCGGTCGAAGAGGCGCAACCAGCCGTTCGTGAAAGTGAATTGCGCAGCACTTCCCGGAGAATTGCTGGAATCGGAGCTGTTTGGGTTCGAGCAAGGGGCGTTTACAGGTGCGGTGCGCAGCAAGCCGGGCAAGTTTGAAATGGCTAATAAAGGCACGATCTTTCTGGATGAAATCGCGGAGATGAGCACGCACTTGCAGGCGAAATTGCTCCACGTATTGCAGGATCATCAATATTCGCGGCTGGGCGGGCGGCACCTCGTGGAAACCGACGTGCGCGTGCTGGCGGCGACAAACATTGACGTTCACGAAGCGATGAAGACGGGGAGGTTCCGCGAGGATCTTTACTACCGGCTGAATGTTTTGTCCATCGTCGTACCTCCACTGCGCGAGCGGACGGCCGAAATTCCACTGCTTTTCCGTCATTTCCTTACGAAGTACAGCGAGAAATTCGGGAAGACACCGCCGGGGCCATCGAAACACCTGCTGGACGCAGCAGTGAATTATCCGTGGCCGGGCAACTTGCGCGAACTGGAAAATTTCGTGAAGCGATACGTGATCCTCGAGGACGATGAAGGCAGCTTGCGAGAATTGGTGGAGATGTCTTCGACACGCCAGCGGACATCGCCACGCCAAGAACCCACAGCACCGAAGGAGCAAGGCCTAAAGGCCTTGGTGCGCGGTTTGAAGGATGAAGCGGAAATGGAAGCCATCGCGGACGCCCTGGAAAAGATGCGGTGGTGCCGTAAGGACGCGGCAAAAATGCTGGGAATCAGTTATAAGGCTCTGCTCTACAAGATGCGGCAGTTCAACCTGGATTCGCCACGGACCCGGAAGGCTCCGGGGACGGGGGGACCGGTGGGTGGAGCGGCGGAGGAACAAGCTTCAGCGGTGGGAATCAAGAGCGTCTAGGGTTGGTAGTCTTGCATCCGAGGCAGAGTTGTCTGGCGAGCAGCGAAGTAGAGTTTGCGGCTGCGCTCGGACTTGACTTGTGCGACGAATTAACAGAAAACAATACCCGTCCCAAGCATGCCTGGGTTCGTCTGTGCTGCCACCGGTGGGGTCGCGGGGGCGTGCACGCCCGGGGACGAGGATTTGTGAGTTGGTGAATCCGTCGCTGGCGCCGCCACATAGCATGGTGAAGGTCGACGGGCTTACGGTTTCGTGCTCGTCCAATTAAGCTTGTATCGGTTGTGATGTACTGGCATCAAACTAAACTGGCAGGCCGGGCAGGCGGTAAGAGGTTGCGTATTTCACGTAAGGTTAACTGTTAGAAGGGGACGCGGGCAATTCTGGATAGCCGCGGAGTGTGCTGGAGGATGGCGGGAATGACGGAACGTCGCACGGCTCGACGCTACGATTTATCGTTGCCAATCATCATTCGGATTCCCACGGAGCGAGCATTGGATACGCAGCAGGGCAAGACGCGCGACATCTCCACACGCGGACTGTACTTTGTTATTGAGCAGAACCTGGAAGCCGGCTCGGAGCTGGACCTCACGCTAACCTTGCCGGCCGAGATCACGCACGGGACCGAGGTATTCGTGCGGGCTCTCGGAAGAGTTGTGAGGGTGGAACGCCACTCGGATGACGGCGATGCTCGCATGGGTGTTGCGGCGGTGATCGAGCGTTACGATATCATTCGCGGAGAAGCTGCCCGGGCGTAGTTCGACGCGTTGCAAGGCATACAAGAGACAAAGCCGCGCCGAGTGCACGACGGAGTTTTGCCTTCCAGCAAGTTCTGCGCAAGTAAAACCAAAGATTTCATCTTGCATTTTTGTGCACGATGGGCCTACCATCCGGCCAGGCTGTCCCCGGGAGGGTCCAATGAAAGTGGCGGATCTAATTGGGTCCCGCAAGGAAGTATTCTCCATAACCGAAGAAACCAGCGTGCATCAGGCCGCGCAGTATCTGCGAGAGAAGCAGGTGCGCTCGGTCGGGGTGAAAGACTCAAACGGCAAACTTGTCGGCGTGGTTTCCCACAGCGACGTTTCCGACAAAGTTGCCGCGGAAAACAAATGCCCCGCTTGGATGAAGGCCTCGGACATCATGACGCGTGATCTGGTGACCGTGACGGCGGAAATGACCCTTGATGACTGCCTGCGATTGATGGAGCAGAACAGCATTTTCCACCTGATCGTGCTGGACGAGCAGCAGGCGTTCCGCGGGATGCTCTCGGTGAGCGACATCCTGCGAGTGGTGGCCTCCGACGAAAAAGCCAGAGCGGACTTGCTGGAATCCTTCATCTTTCCCACCAGGTAGGAAAACTGGTCTTACGGACTGATTTTGTCAGACTCGCCGCAAAGTCCAAAAGGAGAAAATCGTTTACTTCTCGTGGGACAAGTTTTTACCAATTGGCTGGACGTGCAGCCGTACCATAGCCTTGGGCGGTACTAGAACCCGGTCCCGCAAAAGTCTTCTAAGTTATTTTAATTAAAACACTTATTCCATTTTTCTGGCTTTTGCCGAATGACGGGCTGGTCGCGCTCAATGGCCTGTCCTGTGCAACATTGAGAACCCACAAGAGCTTTCGTGCAAACATGAGCGGGGAAAAGACAAGGAACAACAAGGGTAGCGAACCGGGCGAAGTCCTGCCGCCGGATGATGTTCTTTTTGGACGCTCAGCTGTGATGCAGGCAGTGCGGCAGCGGGCGACGAGAATCTGCGGCACAAACGTGCCCGTCTTGCTGAGCGGGAGCGGGGGGACAGGCAAGGAAGTCCTAGCGCGATGGATCCACAATCATTCACCCTGGAGCAACGGCGAGTTCGTAAAGGTCAATTGTGCGGCAATCCCCGGATCGCTCTTCGAAAGCGAATTATTCGGCTACGAAAAAGGCGCATTCACAGGGGCCAATACATCCAAGCCGGGCAGAGTCGAACTTGCACACCACGGGACTTTATTCCTGGACGAGATTGCGGACCTTACCATGCCATTGCAAAGCAAGTTGCTGCAATTCCTGCAGGACGGACGCTACACGCGAATTGGAGACGAGTCCGAGAGAGCCGTTGAAACGCGTTTGATCTGCGCGACAGGCAAGAATCTGGAAGAAGAAATCGAGGCAGGAGGATTTCGCGCGGACTTGTACTACCGCATTAACGTCGTGCGCTTGCGGTTGCCGCGTTTGCGCGAGCGTTGCGAAGACCTACCACTCCTGGCTGAGTATTTTCGAACACAGTTTCAGAAGAAATTCACGAAACAATCCGAAGCTTTGAGTGTGGAGATGTTGCGATATTTGCAGAATCTGGATTGGCCGGGGAATATTCGCGAGCTTTCAAATCGCATTGCCCGCCATGTTCTGATCGGGGCGGAAGCGAAGATGGAGCATGAGCCAGTAGCCAGGCAGCGTGAACCGGTCTTGAGGAGTGCCGGCGGTGCGGGAGCCGTTCCTCTGAAGGAGATTGCCAGAGAAGCTGTTCGAGAGAGGGAGAAGAGCTTTATTCTAGAGGCTTTGCAGGCAAATCAATGGAACCGAAGAAAAACCGCTCGTGCGCTGAAGATCAGCTATCGAGCACTGATTTATAAAATACACAACGCGGGCCTACGTTCACGAAGAGCGCAGAGTTTGACATCCGGGCGAACGAGCACATTGGATTCCCCACCTGCTTCAGCAGACTAGCAAGATAATCCCTCGTTGAACTCCTCTCTGCATTCGACCAATAGGGCAAATAGAAGCTGAACCCAAGACAGCAAACGGCTCGGTCCAGATACACATCGTCACCTATACCAAAACTGTACTCCGAGCCAGTAGGCATCGGTGCCATCGCACTCTATTCTTGGCGCGAAGTTCGGGCGAGACAGAGCAGCCGAATCCGCGGACCCTACCCCGCCGTACGCATTTGACGAGCTGACCCCCAGCCCAGAGGAAGAGACTAAAGTGAAAATAAGCGTACGAGGATGGGTGTGTGCGGCAGGCGCGGTGATTCTCGCTTCCTTTGCACTGTTTCTGAGTGGCTGCGCGGGACTGGTGAATGCAGGCGGAACGAATTCTCAACTGCACGCCGCCATTCAGGTGAATCCCGCAAGTCTCATCTTTGGTGCCACGGTCGTAGGCAAAAAAGTCGCCCAGACTATTTCAGTTGCAAACACCGGCAGCATGGCGGTCAACGTCGGCCAGGTGAACATATCGAACAGCCAGTTTTCTATTTCGGGCTTGGTAATGCCGCTTTCCCTGCCGGCTGGGCAAGCCAGTAGCTTTCAAGTTTGGTTCGATCCCAATTCTTCCGGAACCATCACAGGCACGATGACAGTCACTACCGACGCGGGTGTCTCCTCGGAAGCGGTTGCACTATCGGGGACTGCAACGCCGGCGCCGCAACAGATCAACGTGACTCCGGCAAGTTTAAATCTGGGGACCATCGCTGTTGGCGGCACCGGGAGGGGTACGGTCACAATTGGGAATACTGGCGGCTCCAATCTAACGGTCTCTGTAATCAACGTAAGTGCGGGTCCATTTGGGGTGTCCGGCGTTGCCACTCCCAGCACGATTATCGCCGGTGCAAGCGCCACTCTGTACGTGACGTATTCGCCGACGATGGCTGGAGCAAACTCCGGTTCAATCACGATTACAAGTAATGACCCGCAGAGTCCGGCGTCCACAATTGCTCTGTCGGGAACAGCCACAGTGGGAATGGTGGCGCCGACGATCACGGCCCAGCCGGTAAATCAGACGGTGACAGCCGGTCAGACGGCGACGTTCACGGTTGCGGCTGGGGGAACAGCGCCGCTGAGCTACCAGTGGCAAAAGAGCGGGGTGAACATTGCGGGAGCCAACGCGGCGAGTTACACGACGCCTGTGACGGCGACTTCAGACAGTGGATCAGCATTTGATGTGGTGGTGAGCAACACGGCGGGGAGTGTGACGAGCGCGGCGGCGACGTTGACGGTGAATGCGGCAACGGTGGCGCCGACAATCACGACCCAGCCGGTAAACCAGACGGTGACGGCGGGACAGACGGCGACGTTTACGGTAGCCGCGGGAGGAACGGCGCCGCTGAAGTACCAGTGGCAGAAGAATGGGGTGAACATTGCGGGGGCGACAGCGACGAGTTATACGACGCCGGTGACGGCAACGCCAGACAGTGGATCAGCATTTGATGTGGTGGTGAGCAACACGGCGGGGAGCGTGACGAGTGCGGCGGTGACGCTGACCGTAAATGCGGCACCAGTAGCACCCACGATCAAAACTCAACCGGTAAACCAGACGGTGACGGCGGGACAGACGGCGACGTTTACGGTAGCCGCGGGAGGAACGGCGCCGCTGAAATACCAGTGGCGGAAGAATGGGGTGAACATTGCGGGGGCGACAGCGACGAGTTATACGACGCCGGTGACGGCGACGTCAGACAGTGGATCAGCATTTGATGTGGTGGTGAGCAACACGGCGGGGAGTGTGACGAGTGCGGCGGCCACGTTGACGGTGAATGCGGCAGCAGCGCCTGCTATCCAACTGAGTTCCAGCTCTATCAGCTTCGGGAACGATGTGATCGGCAGTAATTCGTCTCAGGTCTTGATCATTACAAATACCGGCACGGCCACGCTGACCATCTCTCAAATCAATGAGACCGGTTCAGCTTTCAGCGCTAGCGGATTCTCGCTGCCAGTGAGTGTGAACGCTGGGCAGCACACGGCAATCAATGTGGCGTTTCAGCCAACGGCGGTTGGCGCAGCCTCCGGCAACATCTCAATTGTGAGCAATGCGCCCTCTTCGCCGACTCCGGTCAGTCTCACGGGCTCGGGGATCGCGGCAATCCTCACGCTGAGCATCAATCCAACCAGTCTGAGCTTCGGCAACATAACCACAGCTACGTCGTCGGCTCCACAAACCGTCACGATCTCAAACACAGGCAATTCAAATGTCACCATCACACAGATAACTTTGAGCGGAGCCGGCTACTCGATGTCGGGGGGAAGCGCACCTATCACCCTTTCTCCTTCCCAGAACCTCATCCTGAGTGTCCAGTTCAGCCCTGCGCTCGCCGGCCCCGCAAGCGGAAGCATCTCGATAGTGAGCAACTCCAACGGGTCACCTGCCTCGGTTCCCCTGTCGGGAACAGGGGTTGCCCCAGTGCAACATTCGGCGACGCTATCCTGGAATGCAAGTACGTCGACGGCATCCGGCTATAACGTTTATCGAAGCACGGTGAGCGGCTCGCAATACGTAAAACTGAATTCTTCTCTCATAAGCGGCCTCACCTATGTCGATTCAACCGTACAAAGCGGCACAACCTATTATTTCGTGACGACAGCAGTCGATTCCGCGGGCAACGAGAGCGCATATTCGAACGAGGTGTCCGCTCCGGTGCCATAAAAGAGCACGAAATAGATGATTCCAAAGGTTCGGAGGAGCAGATCTCTCGGATAACTAGTCTGTGGAAAACTAAATAACCATTGGCGGTGCAGAACAGCACGCATTATGCTTCCTGCCGCCAGAATAAACCGGGACCGGACGGGTGACTGGTTTCTATACGAGTGCGTTGGTGTCAGGACCAGGATACGCTGAATTCATGGACCTGAGGGGCAGGGTCAATACCTGTACCTAAATTAGACTTCCATTCAGTATCGCCGATTTTGTCATAGCCGTACTCTTACCTCAGGAAGACTCTGAGGGACCAGAATAATGAGATTTGAACAGAAAAAAAGTGTCCCCGGCAGGAATGCCCATACGCCGGTGCTGGCCTCTCGAGCACGACGAGGCGTATTGTGCGTGGCGACGCTTTTGCCCGCGCTACTGGTCTGGGGGTGTGCTGGTGTCGTCAGCGGCCAGAATTCCACGGCCCCTTCGCCGCCAGGGCAAACGTTTAGCATCACAGGGGCGATCAGTCCGGCCGCGACTGCCAGCGGCACGACAGTAACACTCAGTGGGGCGGCGAACGCCACGACCACGGTTAGCAGCTCAGGAAGTTTCACCTTTGCAAGTTTAGCTAACGGAACATATACACTCACACCCAGCCACGCGGGTTACAGCTTCACGCCCGGCAGTCTCAACATCACGGTCAGCGGTGCCAATATTTCCACCGGCATAAATTTCACTGCGACAGCTCAAACATTTGGTTTGTCTGGAACAATTAGCCCGGTAGCAGGCGGGAGCGGCGCGAGTGTGACGCTCAGCGGGGCCGGAAGCGCCACAACCACGGCCAACAGTTCCGGCAATTACACATTTACAGGGCTAGCGAACGGCACCTATACGGTCACGCCGAGTCGCGCAGGGTATACGTTCAACCCAACGAGCCAGAACGCAACGATTAATGGCGCAAGCGTTTCGGGGGTGAACTTTACTGCTACCCAGCAGGTGAACCCGACGTTCACCATCTCTGGAACCATCACTCCTGTAGCCGGTGGGAACGGGGCGACGGTGACGTTGAGTGGGGCGGCAGCTGCGAGTACCACGGCGAATAGTTCCGGAAATTACTCGTTTACGGGGTTAAGCAACGGCGTTTATGCGGTCACTCCAAGCCGGGCGGGGTACACATTTACACCCATAAGCCAAAATGCGACGGTAAACGGGGCAAACGTCACGGGAGTAAACTTCACGGCGACGCAACAGGTGAACCCGACGTTCACCATTTCAGGGACAATTAGTCCGCTCGCGGGCGGAATCGGTGCGAGAGTTACCTTGAGCGGAGCCGCGAGCGGCACAGCAACGGCTGACGGCTCGGGGAACTACAGTTTCACCGGGCTGGCCAACGGAACGTATACTGTCGCGCCGACCAATACTGGATACACATTCAGTCCCGTAAGTCTCAGCGAGACGGTAAACGGGGCCAATATCGGCAGTGTGAACTTCACTGCGACACCCGTGCAAGCGCATTCCGCCACGTTGAGCTGGACTGCGAGCACCTCAGCGGTACCCGGATACAATATCTATAGGGGCTCAGTAACCGGTGGGCCGTACACGCTGGTCAACACCTCACTCGTTACGCTGGTAACTTTCACTGATTCCACAGTGCAGAGCGGAGCGACTTATTTCTATGTCACGACTGCAGTCGATGGGAGCGGAAACGAGAGCGTCTTTTCCAACGAAGTGAAAGCGGTAATCCCCTAGTTTGAGAAAGGGAACTGCAGTGACGTGCAGTTCCCCTTTTTTTGCCGAACAATACGCACTCCTGAAATCAGTCGGATTTCGACCTTCACCGAGAAGAGATGAAGGTGAGATTCCTTCAAACGGCAGATCCTTCTGGCGCAGTCTTGCAAATCAAACCGAAAGAAACCGGTAGGAAAGCTATCGTTCCCGGAAAGCGATCTACGGGTTCGCCGATAGATCTATCATCGCCTGGCGAATTTCTGCGGCCTGGGGGGAATTGGGGTCTAAATCGAGAGCACGCTGGAAGCTGGCCTTTGCAAGAATCGTTTGATTGGACTTTTGATAGGCAAGAGCCAGATGGTAGTGGTATGTGGGGTTTTGAGGGACGTTCTTCGTAGCCTCTTGAAATAGACTGATCGCGGAGTCGTAGATGCCTTTCTTATAGTAAGCCCAGGCGAGAGTGTCTGCGGTACTGGGAGACTCCGGCATGCCGCGGCGAGCAATCTGGGCCAAAGAAAAGGCGTAGTTGGCGTCGCCTCCGTGTTCAAGCAGCAGATAGCTTAGATTATTCGCTGCGGCCGGTTGAGTGGCCTGCAAGTCAAGTGCCCTGCGATAGAGCTCTTCCGCGCGTCGCCAATTGCCGCGGCGTTCTTCCAGGAGACCGTAGGCAACACAGGGTTCGGGATTCTTGGGGTTTTCTTGCATTAAGCGATTGAAAGTGACCGCGGCCTCATCGAGATGACCTTCGTCCTGCCGCGCCCGGGCTAGAAGAAGCAGGGCACCCGAATGGGAATTGTCGAGCGCGACTGCCTTTTCCGCTTCTGCTTCGGCATCGGAGGCATGGTGGCCCGCCATGAGAAGCTGACCGAGGAGGAAATGGTAGTTGGCGCTGTCCGGAACCTTGGATAGCTGGGTTTGCACGCGCCGCACCGCTTTCTCCGTCTGGTTCTGGGACACTAACAAATTGGTCAGTTCTTGCAAGGACTCCGCAGCATGGGGATCAGATTCGAGAGCCTGTTCATAGAGTTTTTCTGCTTCCGCGGAGCGTTTTTGAAAGGCCCGTATATCGCCGAGACGCGAATAGGCCAGCGCGTTTTTCGGGTCCATCCTGAGGACCGTGCGCAGATCCGCTTCCGCAGCAGCGAGATCGCCCCTCTTGATTCGAAGTGTGCCGCGCATGAGATAGCCCTGAGGGGCCGCAGGAGCAAAGGTCAGGCAAGCGGAAGCGCTCTGGTCGAGCAGGTCCATATCATTTTTCTGCAAGGCCAAAGTCGCCAATTGCTTGTGGGCTTCCAGCATGGAAGGCCTCAACCGAACCGTTGTACGCCATTCTCTCTCGGCGCCCTGGAGGTTGCCGGTTCTTGCGTAGGACAGTCCGAGTTGATAATGAGCCACTGGGGCATCTGGATTACTCCGCACCGCGGGTTCCAGCAAAGAGATAGCCTCTGCAGGTTTTTGCAACAGATTTAGCGCTTGGCCTTTGAGGGTGAGAGCTTCCGGATCGTTCGAGTGACTTGCGAGGACCGCATCGGCTTGATTTATCGCGAGATCAAATTGCTTGTTCTGGATCAGGAGTTCGATGTAGAGCTTTTTGACATTCAGGTCACCCTGGTGCTCGCGCTGAAGCGAAGCAAATTCGGAGAGAGCTTTTTCTTGTTCGTGAATCGCCAGGTAGAAATCACCCAACATTCGATACCAGTTCGGATCATTGGGGTTAACTTCCTTGGCCTGCTGCAGAATTTTCTCAGCCTGCTCTTTTTTCCCCCAAGAGAGGTAAAAGGAAGCGAGTGCGGCACGTGGGATGGTGTTGTCAGGGGCGAGTTGCAGCGCGGCAAGATACGCGGTTTCAGCCTCGCTCGGCCGATTTTGACGCTGACAAAAGCTAGCCATCTCCAAATGAGACGGCATGAATTTCGGATCCAGCCAAATGGCCTTCCTCAGGCTTTGTTCTGCGGCCACGAGTTGCTGATCCTTTTCCTGAAGGAGTCCTAGAGCCAAATACGTTATCGGCTTTCCGGGGTTCATTTGGATGGCGCGCTGTGCCTCTTGAATCGCCGCAGGCATATCTCCCAATTCCGCGTCGCTATTAGCCAGGAGGATTTGAGCAGCCACCTGGGTGGGCTCGCCCCTGAGAACGGATTCAGCGCGGGCCCTGGCGTCCTGAAACTGTCTGGAACCAAAGAGAAGGTTTGCGAGATCCAACTGAGCTTGCGTGTCGCTTGGTTCTAACTCTGTGGAGATCGCCAGTTCTCGGTAGGCATTGCCCCAAAGCCCCTGCTGAAGGAAACACTGAGCCAATTGATAGTGAGCCGCGGCAAAGTTCTTGTCGATCTGGATCGCGTTTTGAAACTGAATAGAAGCTTCCGGGTACTTTCCCTGCTGAAGGTACTGGTTGCCACTTTCAAAATACTGGAGTTTCTTGGTGGCGGGATTGCGGAAACAGCCAACAATCCAGAGCGAGCTAGACAACAGCAAGATGGTAAAAATGGCCTTGATGCGAATGTTCATAGGTGCGCCAATCAAGCAAGACTATTGTGCAATCCGGTGACCGTCCTCATGCCAATTGGAGTAAGTCTTTAAGAATCTGTAAGTTATTGGAAACTTAGGCGTTGCAAAAAAGACCATTGGGCATACTTGGCCGATTCCACAGGCCGCACAGCAGAGTTTCGAGGGTCCTCAAGTGTATTCATAAGCAATTGATTCTAAGAGATTTATTCGATGATCCACGGGAACTTGGTCATTTTAGGGGCTTCAAGGGTCTGCCGAACTAGGGTGAAAAGGTAAGCAGAAGGGAACAAAGTGGAAGTTTACTGGACATCGCTAGGCTCCTTCTGACGCACGAGCAGAAACGGAACCGAACCTAAGAGACACAATTTAAAGGTCTTAGCTCCAGGACGAGAACCAAAAAGGACTGAACAGGGGTGGCAGGTGCCGTGCTTTTCAACAAGTTGGTCAGAGCCAGCGGGCTTTTTGGCAGCGGCTCGAAGAATAATTCGAGGATGCATGTGCAAGTGAAGTCTTACGGAAACGGCGAACGCACCGAAAACGGAGATCGCAGTTCCCTTGGGGAACAGTTTTTCCTGTCCATCCTGAGCTCGGAAATGCAACCCGTGAATAAGCTTTTGTCGGAGATCGCGCCAACAGAAATACCGGTTCTTATAGAAGGAGAGAGCGGGACAGGCAAGGAGATTGCGGCGCTGCAGATTCACGAACTATCGCACCACCGGGGTTCGCATTTTACAAAACTGAATTGCACGGGGTTTGGCGCGGATTCCTTCGAAGCACAACTTAGGGAGTTCGAAAACGGACGGAGCGCAAAGAACGGCAAGAGTGCCGGGACATTATTTTTTGACGAGATCAATGAATTGGACGCAAATTGCCAGCGACATCTCCTAAATGTTTTCCCGGACGGGAATGGAGTGCGAAGAGAGCGAGCCCTGGCGGGCCGCATTGTATCTTGCACGACTCGAGACATGGAATCCGAGGTACACGGCGGCCGATTCCGCAGCGAACTGTTCTACCGACTCAACGGCGTTTGCCTGAGACTTCCTCCGCTGCGTAAGAGAAAAGAAGACATTGCCCCGCTTTCTCAGTTTTTTCTGAATAAATATTCACGATTGTTCCAAAGACGGGAAGTGAGTTTGAGCGCGCACGCGCTCGGTCAGCTGGTTGAATACGGGTGGCCGGGAAATATCCGTGAATTGGAGAATGTAATCAAAAAGATCGTGGCCTTGGAGAACGAGGATTTGGCGTTATCTGGTTTAGGGGAACGGTCCGTTCCGCCAGCTCCGTCAGGTCCGAGATTGATCACACATTCGTTGAAAGCTGCTGCCAGAGCCGCGTCGCAACAAGCCGAACGTGAGTTGATTCTGCAAACACTGTCGCGCACCCACTGGAACCGCAAGAAAGCCGCCGAGGCGCTGCAGATTAGCTACAAGTCTTTCCTCTATAAGTTGAAGCAGATTCGAGTGCCCGATTCTGAAGAAGTCTGAAAGGATTGGAGAGACGTAATGAAGAAATCAAAGATCGCGGGACTCATGATTCTGCTGGGGGTTTCTGCGGTCATTTTGGGAGCGCAAGAGAAACCCGGCAAAGCGCCAACTGAGAACAAGATGGCGCCAGGCCAGGATAAAGCAGCAAATGGCGGAGTCGATGGGACCACCGCAAAGCCAGTCACAGATGATCCCAACTACATCATCGGGCCTGAGGACGAGCTAATTGTGAATGTTTGGAGAGAGGCCGATTTATCTCGTACGGTCCCTGTGCGCCCCGATGGTAAGATCTCACTACCCCTTCTAAACGACGTCCAAGCTTCCGGGCTGACTCCGATGCAACTGGGATCGGAGATAACGACAAGGCTAAAAAAATTCATCTCCGAGCCTCAAGTTACGATCATCGTCAGCAAGGTGAACAGCCAGAGAATTTATATAGTGGGGGAAGTGACCCACGCCGGCGCCTACCCTTTGGTGCCCAATATGACAGTTCTGGAGGCGCTTTCCAGCGCAGGTGGATGTACGCCGTTTGCGAAGCAAACAAAGATATACATCCTAAGGCAGGACAAAGGTCAAGAGGTTCGGCGCCCGTTTAATTTCAAGGAAGTCCTGAGCGGCCAACGGATGGAGCAGAACATCCTGTTGAAGGCCGGCGATACGATCGTGGTGCCGTAGGAGGGACTATGTTACGCAAACTCTGCCAATACGCGATCGTCTTCACTGGCCTAGCCCTTTGGGTGCCCCTCAGTTTAGCCCAGAGCACGAACGGAGGCGCTCAACAGCCAATTCCGGCGAATGGGCCCGCGGGAGCAACTGCTTCCTCTGCAAGAGAAGCGGCGAGTGGATATCCGGTGATGGAAGTGCAAGATGTTACGGAGGATACGACACCGCTTGCCGGCGCGCAGAATCTGACGCTTGGAGTACCTTCGTTCAGACACAGTTTTCTTTTACCGAGTTTTGGAATCTCTTCACAGGCGCAGCTAAATCCCTATGGTCCAGGGCAGCCTAACAGCCCAGACCTGGTTGGGTCTACCTATTTGACAGGGCGTTTAGCCTTGAACCGTTCATGGGAGCGGTCAAGTCTCTCTCTTGACTATTTGGGGGGCGGATCATTTTCGACCGATGCGAACCAGGGAAACGCCGGAATCCAGAGCCTTCGCTTTTCTGACACGAGCCATTGGGGCCGTTGGTCCGCGATGTTTGGCGATCAGCTAAACTATACGGCTCAATCGCCGTTCGGATTTGGCGGATTGGGGAGTTTGAACAATCTAGGAGTCGATCTGGCGAGCGCCGGCGGATCTGACCCAAGTTTTCGCGACAACTTTCTCCCAGGCCAGTCCATTCTGATCGACGGTTCAACGCAAATCAGCAATGCGGCAATCGGTGAGGTAGACTATGCGATTAGCCATCGCGCTTTCCTCACTTTTGCAGGCTCGTACGGCCTCCTAGATTTCATCAATGCCGGCTTCCAAAACAGCAGTTACGCAGCCTTTCAAGGCGGATACACCTATCTACTGGATCGCAAGAACTCGGTCGGCGTGTTTTATCGATTTAACGACACCATGTTTCCCGGTTTTTCTCAGCGCATTGACGATCATAGCGTTCAACTAACCTACGCCCGGCGAATCGTTTCACGGCTGAGTTTTCAGGTTGGTGCGGGACCCGATGCAGTGATCTATAAATCGCCCCTGGCGGGTTCGAGCACAGTCGCAAATTGGACGGCCTCTACCTCCTTGAATTACCAGCATCGACATTTATTGACAGGGGCTAGTTATAACCATTCGGTGACCGGCGGCAGCGGTCTTCTTACTGGGGCGCAGACGGATCTGCTTTCGGGCTATCTCAATCGGGCCTTTAACAGCGATTGGGAAGGGTCCTTGTGGACCGGTTACTCAAGGAATCACGCACTTGAGCAGACGATGCCCAGTGCCGGTAACACCGCGCCGAGGGCATGGTATGCGACTGTGCAATTGAAGCGCCGTTTTGTACGTTACGGAACTCTTTTTGTGGCTTATAGCGCATCGGGACAGTCAAGTCTTAGCTCGTTATGCACCTTATCGGCATGCAGGGTAAGTTCGCTGACGAGTACGGTATCCCTCGGTTACAACTGGGGACTCCGTCCGATCGTGTTCGAATAGCGGGTACGAAGGCTTTAGAAGCATTGGAAAGGGTCGGAATAGGAATGATTGGTCAGCGTGAAATGACGATTGAAGATTACAAGGCCATTCTACGGCGGCGGGTGTGGCTTTTGATCATCCCGGCAGTCGTGTTTTCGGTGAGCGCCTATTTAGTCTCGCTCTTTCTGCCAGCACGCTTTAAGTCTGAGACGGTGGTATTGGTAGAGGCGCCGACGGTGTCATCGGAACTTGTTAAGCCAATAGGCGGTGACACAAACCAGCGGCTTGCTACGATGAGAGAGGAGATTCTTAGCCGAACCAGGCTCCAGCAGATTATGGAGAAGTTCGGTCTCTATCGAGAAGATATCGGCAAGTATTCGACGGAAGAATTGGTTGGACGTCTCCGAAGCTCCATCGATGTGAGTGCGGTCAGGCCCATGGACCGGACAAACGCTAACGGCTTGCCCGGGTTTACGATCGATGTCATTGCCGGGAAGCCTCAACTGGCTCAGCAAATTTGTACCGAGATTACTTCGATGTTCTTGCAACAGAACGTGGTCATCAGCGAGCGCAAGGCCGAGGACACGACTGATTTCATCGATAGGCAACTTCAAGAAGCCAAAGCCAAGCTGGATGATCAGGACGGCAAACTGGCGGAGTTTCAGAGACGTTACAGTGGAGCGCTTCCCGACGAGGCGCCAAGAAATTTCAGCATGCTCACAGGGCTGGCTTCTCAACTGGATTCCGTCACGCAGACACTGAATCGGGCGCAACAAGACAAAATATTCCTGGAGTCGGCGCTGAGCCAGCAGATAGCGGCTGCGAAGCTGTACCAGACGCCCGGGAACCCGGATACGCTCTCGAAACAGCTCACGGTTTTGCAGGACCAACTCGCTTCTCTGCGGACCAGATACACCGACGACCATCCTGACGTTGTAAAAGTCAGGAATGAAATAGCACAGTTACAACGTAGGATGTCTGAGCAAACGGTGGAAGCGCACGCGGATTCGGAGAAAGACAGGGCAGGTTTGCCAGTCGACAACGCACAAGTGCAGCAAATACGCGCTCAGCTTCACCAGATCGACGTGACGATCCACGAAAGAACGACTGAACAGTTGCGGTTGCAGCAACAGATTAGCGCGGTACAGTCAAAACTAGCGCTGACACCGGCGGTGTCTCAGGAGTACAAGGCCATCACGCGCGACTATCAGACGGCTCTGAACATCTATAACGATTTGCTGAAAAAACAGAGCGATTCGGAAATGTCTCGCGATCTTCTGCGGCGTCAGCAGGGAGAGCAATTCCGAGTGCTGGATCCGCCAAGCTTGCCGCAACAGCCTACGTTTCCGAACCGGCGATTGTTCGCCTTCGGCGGTCTCGCTGGCGGACTAGGATTTGGATTGGCCATCGCATTCTTGCTGGAAGCTCAGGATACGACCTTCCGAACGGAAAAGGACGTAAAGCTCCTGCTCAAGCTGCCAACGCTAGCCGTGATTCCGGCTATCAAAGCGGCGCGGGTGAATGGCAACAACGGCTCAACACCGAAAACCGTTGTGTTAGAAAATCAGCCGGTAATTTCAAGTCATGGGGTCTAACCGAGAATGTATAAAAATTTCTTTGGCCTGAAAGATCTGCCCTTTAGCTTTAGTCCGGATCCGCGCTACCTGTATCTGACGAAGTCCACGCAGGAAGCGCTGTCGGCTTTGACGTACGGCATTCAAAGCCGAAAGGGTTTCCTCCTGCTGACAGGTGAAGTGGGCACGGGGAAAACAACCCTCCTCAATCGTTTGCTCGATTGGCTTCGAGAGCAGGATGTGGCAACCGCTTTCGTTTTCAATTCCCAGCTGCAAAATGTCAGCCAGCTGTTTGATTTTGTGATGGCCGAACTGGGAATTCCTTGTGAATCGCGGATAAAGAGTCAAGTTCTCTTGAAGCTCAACCAGTGGTTGCTGCAGCGGTATCGAGCAGGGAAGACGACCGTGCTGATCGTGGACGAGGCACAGAATCTCTCCGACCAATTATTAGAGGAGATTCGTCTTTTAACAAATCTGGAAACATCGAGTGAAAAACTGCTGCAAATTGTGCTTTCCGGGCAGCCCGAGTTGGAACAAAAGCTGATGCAGCCGCAACTGCGCCAATTGAGGCAACGGATCGTTTTCCGCAGCCGGACGGTCCCGCTGACGCAAGAGGAGACCTATGGCTACATTGCAGAGCGCCTGCGGATCGCTGGCGGGAATGGCCAGGCGATTTTTTCCAGGGAGGCTATGGACACGATCAATCACTACGCGAAAGGAATCCCACGCGTAGTAAATCTCCTCTGTGAACATGCCTTGATAAATTCCTTTGCGGAAGGCATCAAGCCGGTGCCGGCGAATGTTGTTGAGGAGGTGGCGAAGGAATTCCAATTGGACCAGGTCTCACCAATCGCCGTTCCAGGAGCTTGGTCGGACCTGAGTAAGGAGCCCGGAGAGCGAGTAGAGGGACTGTTGCGGGACCTCTTCACAATTTTGAGGCCCGAAGATCAAACGAAGCCCCTGGCCACAACTCTACGGGAAAGGAAATCATGAGCAAGATTTACGAGGCACTGAAAAAGGCGCAGGGCGAGAGGACCCATGAACCGCCCGCAGCGAGCCATCATCCGCAACCGGAGGCACAACTCCCGCAGGCTGCAAAAGAAGCTCCCGTCATGGCGGTAGTCGAAGGGCCACAGCCCCTCCTCCGGTCCACTCACCCCGGAATCTCAGGACAATACCTGCGATTTGACGACCTGCTCAAGCAGTGCGCGCAGCCGGTGTGGCAGCCCGATCCAAGCGCGATCGTATTCTCCGAATCCCACAAACCGCACGAAGGGGCAGAGCAATTTCGCACCCTCCGTACCCGGCTCTATCAGATGCGGGATGTTTCCCCCATTAAAAGAGTATTGGTTGCAAGTGCGATTGCGGGTGAAGGGAAAACGTTTGTCGCAACAAACCTTGCCCAAGCGATCGCCTGCGAGCGCGATCGCAAGGTACTCCTGATTGACGGAGACCTGCGAAGCGCGAAGCTGCATCTTCCTCTAGGAGCGCCAGTATCACCCGGGCTCTCTGAATATCTTCGCGATCAAGCGAGCGAGGCGGAGATCATTCAGCATGGACAGGATGGGAATCTTTGCTTCATCGCGGGGGGGAACGACGGAGGAAGCAATGCGAGTGAATTGCTATCCAACGGACGTTTCCAAAAATTGCTTGATCGTGTCGCGGCACTTTTTGACTGGGTAATCGTTGATTCACCGCCGTGCCTGCCGGTTTCGGATGCCTGCGTTCTGGCCGCATTTGTAGATGGAGTGCTGCTGGTGGTGCGCGCGAATTCCACCCCTTCAGCGACGACTCTGAAGGCCCGACAGGAGCTCGAGAAACGAAACGTGATCGGGGTAGTGCTGAACGGTGTGGAGGAGTCGGACGGGTACGGCAATTACTATGCACACGGTTACGGCTCCAGACAGACCCAGCAGAAAAACCGCACAGGCCTTAGGCTAGGTTGAACCTGCTCCTGACGTTTAGAATTTAAGGCAGAAAATGCTTGTCTATCGAAGACAAAGTTTCTGTAAATCATTCAGAAAAAGAGGCTGAAACAAAAGTGAATCCTTCTTCCATAGCACAAAATGAGACGATTCCGGCGCTGGATTTGAAGGCGCAATATGCTTCGATACGCGAAGAGATCCTCGCGGCAGTAAGTGCAGTGCTGGATTCACAGCACTTCATCCTCGGTCCCCAGGTTCAGGCCTTCGAGAAAGAGGTCGCCGCTTATCTCACGTGCGGCTTTGGCGTCGGCCTAGCTTCGGGAACTGATGCGCTGATACTTGCGTTGCGGGCCTGCGGCATTGGGCCAGGTGATGAAGTACTTTGTCCTTCTTTCACCTACATTGCTACGGCAGATTCCGTCAGCTTGCTTGGGGCGACGCCGGTGTTTGTGGACATCGAGCCACAGACCTTCACGATCGATGCTCGCAAGATTGAGGAGCGCATCACTCCTCGCACCAAGGCCATCATTCCTGTCCACCTGTACGGCCAGGCGGCGGAAATGGATCCGATTGTTGAAATTGCGCGGCGGCGGAAGCTTCGTATCATTGAAGACAACGCTCAAGCGATGGGGTCAATGTACAAAGGCAAATACACAGGAACCATTGGGGATATAGGATGTTTGAGTTTCTTTCCCAGCAAAAATCTGGGCGCTTGCGGCGACGCAGGCATGGTTGTCACTAACTCAGAAGACCTAACCAAGCGCTTACGCTCACTCCGGGCCCATGGTTCGGTGAAGAAGTACTTCAGTGAGGAACAGGGCTGGAATAGCCGTTTGGATGAAATGCAGGCAGCCATCCTTCGCGTGAAACTTCGCCATCTGGACTCCTGGTCTGCGGGACGCAGACTCCAAGCAGCTCGCTATGACGCTCTTTTGAAAACCATTCCGGGAGTTGTAACGCCGCCGGTGGCCAGTTGGGGGACGCATGTCTTCCATCAGTACACGGTCCGGGTCCCTGGTCGCGACCATGTTCAGAAGGTATTGGCTGAACGAGGCATCGCCAGCACGGTTTATTACCCCTGGCCCATTCACCTGCAACCTCTTTACAAGACACTCGGCTACAAGCAGGGAGACTTTCCCGAGACTGAGATTGCCTGTGAGCAGGCACTCTCGCTGCCGATTTACCCAGAGCTTACAGAGTCGCAGGCCAACCGCGTTGCTGAAGCGATCGCGGACGCACTGCGCGCCTGAACTGGACCGCACCAGCAGAGAACACAAAATGATGGGACGGGCCTGTCTTCGCAATCGCGCATTGGATTCCGACTTCGCGGGCGCCGCTCAAGGTGTAGTTCCGTCGCTCGTGTGAGGCCAAGCCAAGTAGGCCCGGTCCGGGCGTCTTGGGCTTGAGAGTATCACCTCAGACAAAAGTGGCAGCCATTTTCCTACATTTAGGTGGCAAGAGTTCTGCCATGGTCTTCCGTGCTGAAAATAAAGGGTTTATGTGAAGCCCCGTCTGGCCAGGCGATTGCTTTTCATCCAAGGGAATTCAATTAAAGTGGTTGGGCCCTGGGCACAAGGGCTCCACGAGAAATCCCGGAAAGACCCCCGTAAACCATGCCAAGAATCGGCTCCCATCAAGTCCCTGCAAGAACCCTCCTCTTAGTGGGCGTAGACGCAACGGCAATTGTCCTGCCGCTGATCGCGGCGAGGCTGATTCTTTTCCCAGAATCGACCCTACAAACACTGTTGACTGTCGGACTATGGGCCAAGCTTGCTCTGGTTACTTTCGTCTGTGGCCTATCGCTCTACTTCAATGATCTGTATGAATTTAGAGTCGTGAAGAGCCGGTCCAATTTGCTCGTGCACATGTTGCGTGCCATCGTCGGCGCTGGGTTCGCTCTTGTGCTTCTCTATTTCCTCGCTCCGGCTCTGAGCATTGGCCGAGGCGTCACCTTGGCAGCCTCTCTATTCATTTTTGTCCTCCTCTTGAGCTGGCGCATGTCTGTGAGTGCCACCAATCTTCTGGCTCGCGGTGACGAGCGAGTCTTGGTGCTCGGAACCGGCGAGGCGGGAATCTCCCTGGTGCGTCACATTATCGGTCACCCGGAATACAACATGAAGGTTGTGGGCTTTTTAGATGAACTGGGACAGAACATCGGAAAATCCCTGGTTAATCCCTGCATCGTCGGCGCGACGGCCGACTTGGAAGAGATTGTGTCGCGAGAGAAGATTGATCGGGTAGTGCTCTCTCTGAAGGACCGCCGCGGGAGCACGCCTGTGCGGGAATTACTCAATCTCAAGCTCGCTGGGATTCGCGTTGAAGAAGTACATAATTGTTTTGAACGCATTTCAGGACGAATCCCTCTCGAGCATTTGTCACCGAGTTGGCTGATCCTTTCGGACGGATTCCGGAAATCGCGCGTTTCTTTGGCAGCCAAGCGCTTTGTCGATATTTTCGTTTCTGCTGCCATTCTGGTCCTCGTCTCGCCTCTTCTTCCGCTCATCGCCTTGGCTATCTATGTGGAGTCCGGGGGACCGATCTTCTTCCGGCAAGACCGGGTTGGTCATCGCGGGCAGGAATTTGAATTGCTGAAGTTTCGGTCGATGGTACAGGATGCCGAAAAGCACGGTCCGCAATGGGCGACGAAACAGGATAGCCGGGTTACACGGGTCGGTCGTTTCATTCGGAAGACACGGTTGGATGAGCTTCCTCAGCTTTTCAACGTGTTACGAGGTGATATGAGTCTTGTCGGCCCCCGGCCAGAACGCAAATACTTTTGTGAGATGCTGGTGGAGAAAATTCCCTACTTCAACTTGCGGCATTCAATTCGTCCCGGCTTGACGGGCTGGGCCCAGGTCCGGTTCAAGTACAGTGCGAGCCTCGACGATGCCCGGGGAAAACTGGAACTCGACCTGTTTTACCTCAAGAATCTGTCCTTGCTGGTGGACCTTGCCATCTTGTTTGAAACCGTGAAGGTAGTGCTGCTAGGTCGCGGTGCACAGTAGGATTCCTCGCGCCAATGGAAGAGCCGAGGCCTTACGGTGCCCAGCGAGAGTGGCCGAGATGTGAAAAAATCTTGTCTCAAAGTAGAAAATATATTTCCACTGTCGATTGGAGAGCTAGTTTCCCGGGTCCGCCGCACTCTATGTTATTAAGAATAAACAGGTTAATTATGAAGCTAGATGCGCCGCATGGCAGTTCGCTTGCAGCTTCCTGTCTTGGGAGTATGTGTGCAGAGCTGGTGCGTGGGGGAGTCCGCCTGGGCCCGAACTGGCGAAGGGCAGAAGAAGGTGCGTGGCTCAGGATCTATCTGGGGATCGATAAGCGCGAGAGATTCGAGTGAAGGAACGGGAAACATGAGGAGACGGAACTTGACGAAGATTGGCTTATCCAAAGTTGAGCTGTCACCCGGGGTGGAATCCGGGCGGGTTTCGATCTGCGCGCTTCTCCTTGCCGTGATCCTCGCAGGGCTTTCTCTCTTCAGCTCTCCTGCATCCGCGCAGACAAACGATTTAACAGTCGATGTTCTGATTAATTCGACGAACACGACCGGCTACAACACCAGCTCCACCTCGCCCGGAGAGTATCAGCGATACCCTGAGCGCTATCTAGAAAACTTGCAGGTTCCCTATCGCGTGATTGACGTTTCGAATACCGCACCCCCCAATCTCTCGACCGTACCTCTTATCATCGCAGCTCATCAAGGATTGCATCTCAGTGCAGCATGGCAGCAGGCGATCCAAGCTGCAGTGCAGGCAGGGACCGGATTCGTGAATCTCGACTGGGATAGCGCAATCGGGACCAATGCTCATATGCAGGCGATATTTGGCTGCACCTCGTCAAGGGCTGGAACGGCTGGCACCTCCATCACGTTGCCCGCCACCTTCCTCCCGGACGGCCATACTCCCCATTACATCACCGGGCTTCAAATGCGCTGGCCAATCGGGAATCCTGCTTCGGCATCGGGCGATCTCGTTTATTTATTCCACCAAAATGATAGTGGCGGTCAAGGCACTGCCACTTCTACTGTGCTCGTAAATGCGCAGGGGGCACCGGCACCGGGAGGAACCGTTCTGGCAACCATTGGGTCAGATGCCTTCTGGACCGTTACGACATATGGTGCCGGACATGCGGTGAACATCGGCACCTACGATTTCCTACGGGCGGATCGCTTTGGATTTGTGATGGGGCTTGATGACCTGTTCTGGAGAAGCTTGGTTTGGGCTGCGCGGAAGCCGTTTGCACTCCGCGGGTATCCGCGCTTGTTCGCGATTCAGCAAGACGATCCGGTTGCTGGCTACGCTGAACGCGTTGGTGACATGTTTAATCCAACTTTCACGGGAAACTCGACCAGCCAGACACTCATCGACGGGTCAAAGATTACTGTCGGCGGACCATGGAAGGTGACAGGCAACATCCAGACCGCAGACTCAGATTTCAACAATGGCTCTGCCGAAAGGCAGACCATCATCAACTTTACAAGCGGCCCGTATATGAAGGTCGGCCCGCATACGAATAGCGGCGGCTCGGGCGGAGATTTGTACTGGACCGGCGATAACGCAGCTCCTTTGAGCGACTCTCAATGGTTGGCAAATTTCAATGGCCTAAAAGTATTCCAGCAGGGAGGGGGTCCGACAGGTAGCGCTAATGGAACGTCGGATGTTTTGACTTTTACTTCCCACGTGATCCCCCATTTCTGGGATATTTCCAACAATGTTGGCTACGATATGTGGCAACTCGGAGTTCGCTACGTAACGGAGATTCAGCAGCCAGGTGTCTACTATAGCGGTCCTCCCAAGACTCCCAGCCAGCGCATGCCTGGATTGCATCCATTTCGAGTGTACGAGCAACCTCCGTCGAACGGAAACCCCAACGAGATCTGGTCATTCTTTTGGGCGGACAATTACACCATTGGAAGCCGCGCCGGACTCCCTGCGAAGACATTTTTCGGCTTTGCCACGCAGCTCCAAGGTATGGCCTATCCCAGCTTTGACGCGAAGTGGCCAGAATCGGCCAATGGCATTCCGCTTTCCACTGCGCTCGAAAATTGGCAGGCGTATATCTGGCGGTTCTGGTCGAGCATGGACCCCGTCCAGGTTTACAATCACGATGGCGGCAGCATGGCCGACGGCACCGACCAGGAAAGGCAGCAGTTCATCACTTCACTGTCGCCCTGGCTCACAAATCTGGGTTCCCAGAATGTATTCATGGAGGACATGGGTGCCTACCTGCATGCACGCGTCAACTCAAATCTGACCAGCGGTACGGTTACACCCAGCACGATCAGCTTGACGTTCAGCGGAAACGCCACTGACATGAACGGGGCGGCGGTTACGACGCAGGCCTATATCTTCTTTGGGAACGACAACGGAGAACTGATTAGCGTGCCCGGGTTTACGAGTGGTACGACGGTCTCCGTCGCCAATGTTACTCCGCCTTCCATCGGATTGAGCGTCAATTCACTATCATTCGCGGCTGCCCCCGGCGGCAGCAATCCTCCCTCACAGAGCATCTCGGTGAGCAACACCGGTTCTGGAACCTTGACTTGGACTGCGAGCGAGTCCGCTTCATGGTTGAGCCTCACGCCATCGAGCGGAACGAATTCCGGCACGATCACGGCGTCCGTAAATAGTTCGGGGCTGGCCCAAGGCACTTATTCAACGACGATTGTCGTTAGCGCGCCGAGCGCTAGTAATTCCCCAATAACCGTGCCTGTCACTCTGAGCGTGGCGCCACCGACGCTTGTGGTTTCGCCAACGAGTTTGTCCTTCACCGGATTCCAGGGGCAGGGTAATCCTGCGTCCCAAACGCTCTCTGTGAGCAACGCAGGTGCGGGAACGGTTAATTGGACTGCAACCAGTAGTGCATCTTGGTTGACTGTCTCACCGACGTCCAGTGCGGCACCGAGTACAATCACAGCCTCAATTAACACCTCGGGTTTATCATTCGGCGTTTACAATGCGAACATTACAGTCACGTCAACGGGGTCTTCTGGATCACCGCAAACAATTCCCGTGACGTTTGCCCTGCAAGGCATCTTGCTCTCTGACAATTTCAGTGGCGGCACGCTGGATGGTTTGGCAGTCTCGCCACTTGGGCTGGTGCAGAATTGGTCGGTAACTCCGGGTGCGCTGCAGTATAACGGGGCAGGTCCGACGCAGCTCTATGCGGGAAACAGCTCCTGGACGGACTATAACTTCCAAACAACCTTCCAGTTATCATCGCTCCTAGATTATCCAGGGGGTGTTCGCGGCAGAATAAACCCCGGCACAGGTGCAGGATATGCAGTCTGGTTCTATCCGAATGAAAAAACCATAAAACTGTTCCGCAACGTCGCGTGGAACATCGATTCTGGCGTCACCCTGCTTGGGCAGGCTGCGGTCAGTTTCGATACGGCATTTCATACCGTTAACCTCGTATTTCAGGGTACGCAAATTCAAGTTCTCTATGACGGTAAACAGCTAATCTCCGTCACGGACGCGACCTACGCGAGCGGTCTGGTTGCAATCGACGTTTCCAGTCGGCCGATCACATTCACCAATCTCCTAGTCACAGGTACAAGCGCGGTCGCATCTTCATTAAATTCTTCAGCGAGTTCGATGAGCTTTTCCGGACTCTTTCAGGGTCCAATTCCAGCCTCACAGACGTTGAATCTGAGCGCTTCGAGCGGTTCACTATCGTGGACTGCGTCGTCGAACATTGGCTGGCTCTCCGTAAGTCCAAGGAGCGGCACCACTGGCGCGGGCGCAACGGTAACAGCCAACACGCAAGGGCTGGCCGGCGGGAGCTACAACGGACGCATTCTTTTGACGGCGCTGGGTGCAACTACTGTGAGCCAATCTATCCCGGTAAGCCTTAGTGTGACGTTGCCACCTCCGACGCTGGGATTGAGCGCTTCAGCCATGAATTTCACCGCCATCTCTGGCCAGGCGGGACCAGCGGCCCAAACGCTGACAATCTCGAACCTGGGCTCAGGCACGATCTCCTGGACAGCCACCACGGATGCCCCGTGGCTAACGGTAACCTCGGCTGGTGGTAGCACACCTGCGTCGACCAACGTCGGTATCAACACCACCGGTCTGGCGCTGGGTACTTTCGTAGGTCACGTCACTATCACCGCGGCCGGTGTTGCCAATTCTCCTCAGGTTTTAACGGTGAATTTGGAATCTCTGGCCCTAGACCTGAACGAGAATTTCTCAGCCGCTGCCCAAGGGTGGATGATTTCTCCTCTGGGCCACGCCAATGGTTGGAGCGCCGCAGGCGACATCTATACCTATGCAGGATTAGGCGCCTCGGAGTCCTGTGCAGGAAACGGAAACTGGGGTGACTATACATTTGATACAGGTATCCGCTTCTCGTCGCTTCTAAATTATCCAGGCGGCGTCCGTGCACGAGTGAATCCGAGCACGGGAGCAGGGTATGCCCTCTGGTTTTACCCCGGAAGCGGACTTGTAAAGCTTTTCTCTGTCGGTCAGTGGAATATCGACAGTGGTGCGACGTTATTGGCACAGGCAGCGCTGAGTTTTGACACGACCAACTTCCATGATGCACGGATGGTTTTCCAAGGAAGCACTATCTTTGTCTATTGGGACGGCACACCTGTTATGAGCGTGACAGACTCGACGTACACCAGCGGGATCGTGTGCCTAGACGGTTCCGGCCAGCCTGTCTCCTACAATAGCGTCCAAGTCGAGGCAAATCAGCCGCCAGTTACAATGGCTGCTGCACCGGCTAGCTTGACATTTGCGGCCTCGGGGACGACCAACCCCCCAAGCCAGGCGATCAACGTGACGTCAGGCGGGGCTCCCACCGTATGGGCGGTAACTAGCAATGCTGCTTGGTTGAGTGGAGCCGCATCTACGACTGTCACACCGGGGACTATCACTGTATCCGTATCTGTCAGCGGCCTGGCAACAGGAACATACAACGGAACTCTCAGTGTATATGCTCCGGGTTCGACTAATTCACCCATGAATATCCCAGTCACTCTGTCGGTTCAGTCTGGATTGCTGGCTGTCGCGCCCAATGCGCTGACCTTTTTTGGCGCAACCACCCTGAATCCTGCCGGTCAGACTGTGAATATTATTAATAGTGGGGCTGGCACATTGAATTGGAGCGGAACCACGGACTCGAGTTGGTTGAGCCTCACTTCCAGCAGCGGAACGGCGCCGAGCGCGACTACCGTCAATGTAAACAGTGCGAGTTTGGCTACCGGACAGTATAGTGGGAACGTAGTCGTGACTTCGCCGCAGGCGGCAAATAGCCCACTCTCAATCCCTGCGACGTTACAAGTTGGCACGCTTTTATTCAACGACAACTTCAGTGCGGGCGCGGGCAATTGGACCGTTTCGCCAGTAGGCTCACCAGCCAATTGGTCGGTGGCCAGCAATGCCTACGGCTACAATGGGGCCGGAACATCAAATTCCTCTGCGGGCAGCCAAGCTTGGTTGAACTACGACTACGCCGTGGACTTCAAACTCGCGTCGCTAAATGACTATCCAGGTGGTATCCGTGGCCGCGTAAACCTCACAACGGGTTCCGGTTATGGGGCCTGGATTTACCCGAACGAAAAAGTGATCAAGCTTTTCAAGATCGGCCAGTGGAATATCGACTCCGGCTTTACCCTCCTGGCGACATCCGCGACCATCAATATTGACGCTACAAACTGGCATAACCTCAGACTCGACTTCCGAGGCTCGACCATCAACGTCTACTTTGACAACGTTTTGGTGATCCAGTCTTCGGATACGACATATACGGCGGGTGCCGTGGCCCTCGACGTATCCAGTCAACCAATTCAATTCACAAACGTTGTCGTCATCGGGTTCTAGACACGGTATCTTTGAATTCTATGAGTCCGACCTCGCGGTTGCCCGCTCGTGGAAACGTGTCTGCTGAAACGAACGCCTGGATTCCCAGAATCCCGAAAGCGGTGATTCTGAGCCTTTGCCTGTTGATTTTGGTTTGGCTTTGGGCGGCGTTTGTGCGTGGCGAAGAGCGTCTCCCAACTTTCACCAAGTGGGTGTTGGTCGCAGGAGCGGTAGGCATCCTAATCGCCGTATCTTGGGCGTTGTTGTACTTCTTAGGTCGTAACGTTACGTCGGCGCCCGAACTAAGGGGCACCGTCCTGGGATTCGGCTTCTGCGGTTTCTTGCTTTTGGGCGTCTTCCTTCCAGAGTACCTCCTCGGTAGCCCTCCGTCTCTCTTCAAGAGCGCTTCGCTTTTTGGCTTTGCACTTCTGCTATACATCGGGCTCGTTCTGGCCGCTCACCGTCTTGCGATCGCTCCCACAGCCTCTAGTTATTTCCCCATGGCCCCTGGCAAGCTGTTGTTCCTTGGATGCTCTGTATATTTTTTTCTGACAAGTTGGCTCGCGATCGCGAAGCTTCGGGCATTCGGATATGTAGGGCAGGACATAGCGTACTTTACGCAGTGCTTATACACCACTCTGCATGGACATCTCTTTTACAGCAACATGTACCATGACCTCTTGTATGGAAAGCCGGTCACCAGTGACTTTGCCGGCCACAATCAGTTGGTTCTGTTTGTCTTCTTGCCCTTTTATTCTCTGTACAAATCCGCAGCGACCCTCTTGATCGTGCGGAACTTTTTTGTGGTCCTCTGCTCCTGGCCCGTATATCTAATTAGTCGCCGGATTGTCTCACCACTCGTGTCGAACATCACTGCTTTTGCTTTCTTGCTCATACCTGCGGTTCTCTATCAGAATCTGTACGATTTTGCCCCGCTCTCTTTGGCCGGCTTTCCGCTGCTTTTCGCATTTTACTTTTATCTGGAAGGCAATTTTAAGTTCTTCGTGATCGCCTTACTTTTGGCCCAAATTGTGCGTGAAGACCTGGTTATTGCAGTTTTCGGTCTGGGCTTGCTGGCGCTCTGGCAGCGCCGCGACCTGCGCTGGGTTGCTTTTCCCTGCAGTCTGGCAATCGGCTGGGCACTATTGTCCTGGAAAATTATTTTCCCTCATTTTTTACAGGGTGCTTCTTCGGTAGTGGCAAGCTGTTTTGCATATTTAGGTCATACGCCCGGACAGATGATCCATAGTATGTTCCGCCATCCGGATGTGGTGTTGTCCCACTCCAATTTGGTCTACATAAAACAATTGATCAACTCATTCGGCGGGTTTCTCTTCCTTTTCAGTCCGGCTTGTCTCATTTCCACGCCATATATCTTGATTAATTTGCTGGGACAGGGTGGTGGTTGCAACACGGCCATGATTTACCGCCACTATTCCTTGATCCCTACTGTTTTGTTGTTTGCGAGTTTTTTGTTGTCGCTAGGGATGCTTGGATCACTCATGCAACAGAGAGGAAAGAGCCCGGATGTGATCCAGACGGCCCTGATCATGTTCGTCTTTGCTGCCGCGGCATCCAGCACTCTTTTTGTAACCGGGCGTCCCCAATTTGAGGATTTGCGTTCGAGTCCCTGGCATGCAGAGGCAAAGCAGGTAGCAAATTTTTTACCAGAAGATGCCTCGGTAGCCGTCCCAAGGTACATGCTTCCAAGTGTCGCCAACAGGAGCGGACTCTATCTATCCCTGCGACTGCTCGAGTACCACCACCCGGACGCGCAATACATCGTGCTGGATAAGGACTGGGATCGCGCGGCCGCGACCGACCAGTGGAAACAGAACTACTACAAGCTATGGAGTCTCCTAGATCATGATTCCCGGTACTCCGTTGTTTACAACACCTCGAATTACATAATCTTTAAGTTGTGCGATGGGTGCGCGACCGATCTGCCACATCTGGAACCCATCTTGGACATGCATGAGTGAATTGAAGACTCTGTACCGGCACGCGTTTCACTATTTGAGCGGACGAGTGTGCTTGATGTTGCTCGGTTTTCTCTCTTTTCCAGTGCTCACGCGCGTTTTTTCTGTTTCCGACTACGGCACGATGGGCCTCGTTTTGAAAGTGATTTTGCTCCTGACGGTGCTTGGCAAGTTTGGACTTCAGAATTCCGTCCAACGCTTCTATGCCGAGGACGGTGCCTCAGCGGATGCAAACAAGCGACGCAGATACTATTCGACACTGTTCATTGGTGCGGCTTCTATCGGAGCACTAGCCAGCCTTTTGTTCGTTACCGTGCTAGTTCTCGCTCCCCAAGCGGCGATGAGCCCCGAATTGCGCCACCTATTCTCAATTGCGGCGATACTGATCTTGATACGCAGCATACAACCGTCGCTCATTGGATTCCTTCGGGCGGAAGGCAAGACCAAGACATACAACCTGATTGAAATCAGCGTTAGAGCTGCCACCATTCTTCTTGTTTGTGTCCTCCTGCTGGCCTGGAGGCGCACCCTCTCTGTATTCTTCGGAAGCACAATCGCAGTGGAGTTGCTTGGGGTGCTGGCTCTCTTGGCTTACTTGTATAGACGCCATCTCCTGGATTTGGATGCCGTGGATTGGAGCTACTTTCGGACCGCCGCGGTTTTCGCTGCTCCCCTGATCGGTTACGAACTGGCGAGTGTCATCCTGGACTCGGGCGACCGATTGCTTGTACAGCACTATTTGGGCTCGCAGCAGCTGGGTTACTACTCGGCGGCCTACAACGTGTCCACCTATGTTGAAGAATCATTAATGGTGCCCATTAATCTGGCACTCTTTCCCATCTACATGAAAATCTGGGTAGAGAAAGGCAAGGAAGAGACCCAAGCGTTTCTCAGTCGCAGCTTGAATAACTTCCTTGCGTTGGCCATCGCGATTATTTGTGTCGTCTTGTTGACATCTCGAGATGTGATCATTGTGCTCGCTTCAAAGAAATTTCAGGAAGCCCACCGATTGCTGCCGGTGTTGGTCATCGGTTTATTAATTTACGCGGTCCATATTTTCCTTAATGCTGCTCTGCTCATTCATCGTAAGACAACCATGATGACGGCGCTGGTCGTGTATGCCTGTGGGGTGAATATCGTGCTGAATGTTATCCTGCTCCCCAGGATTGGCATTCAGGGCGCCGCGATCGCGACGCTAGTCAGCTATCTCTTCCTGGTCTTATTGATGGGAAAGGTCTCATTTCGTCTGCTTCCCCTGTCTATCAACTACACTGCATTTGCAGCCAATCTCATAGCGGCTGCGGTGACGTATGCAGTCGTAAGCCAACTCAGTCTCCAAAAGGCACTACTGAGTGTGATTGTGAGAGGCTTTGTAGCTCTGCTTCTGTATCTAGCGTTGATTAGTCTGATTAATCCGGTTGTTCGAGCTGAACTGCTAAAGCGATTCGGTTCGGCAAAGAAGAAGCCCAAGCCAGCTGAACCTGAACTCATTGCCCATTAGAAAGATGAAGAAATTACCGGACAAAGAACAGCAATCTGTTAAGCCAATTGAACGAATTAGCCACTTGGTGACCACAGATTCCTATCTGCCCCACTCGGGAGGATCCCGCGTCTATTACGCCAATCTCTATAAGAATCTCCTTCTGCATTATCCAGATGAGGTAACGCTCCTTACCAAGAAAGTGCCGGGATGGCAAGAGTATGACCGCAGAGAGAGCACCGAGAGATTCCGTATTCGCCGCCGCTTTCACCCGTTGCCGAGTTGGAAATACGCACAGCTGCCGAAAGCGTTGCCGCAGCTCGTATCTGCGGCCGGAACGATCATTTCCGGCGAATATGATTGCCTGCATTGTGGAGATTTGTTCCCCCAGGCGTTTAACGGGATTTTCCTCCGTAAAATATTTCACCTGCCACTCATCATCTTTTGTCACGGCGACGAGATTTCGCAGACGGACAAACGCCGCTACCAACCCAGGGTGAGAAACCTTATTTACCGGAACGCGGATGCAATCATTGCAGCAAATCAATTTGCTTATGAGAGGCTCGTTCGTATCGGAATTCCCGAGGCCCGGATTCATAAGTTAACTCCAGGCGTTGACCTTGAGGACTTTCACCCTGGTCCACGCAACCCGGAATTGATTGAGCGGTACGGGCTTGCAGGCAAGAAAGTGCTCCTCACAGTGGCGAGATTGGTCCCACGCAAGGGCCACAGAATCGTGCTCCAGTCGTTGCCCAAGATCCTTCGAGAAACACCCAATCTAAAATATCTGGTTGTCGGCGAGGGACCCGAAAAAGCGCGCCTGGAGGAAATGGTTCGCGAATTGGGGCTCAGCGATGTGGTCACGTTTGTGGGTGATGTTGTTCACGGACAAATCCGCGAGTTTTACAATCTATGCGATGCATTCATCATGGTGAACCGGGTGGATGCCGGAGGGGATGTGGAGAGCTTCGGAATGGTGTTTACCGAGGCGAACGCCATGGGCAAACCAGTTGTCGGCGGAAGATCAGGTGGCACCGTGGAGGCGGTCTTGGAAGGCGAGACTGGTTTCCTCGTAGACCCTGATAGTGCGGATGAGGTGGCAAAGCGCCTACTACTTCTTCTGAACAGTGAAGAGTTATCCGAGCGAATGGGATCTGCCGGCCTTAGACGCGTGCTTGCTGAGTTTAGGTGGGTTACCCGAGCTCACGCGCTTCGACAAATTAGCGCGGAGCTAGTCTTGAAGTGTAGGATTCGGCCCTGATCGTAGACCTGCGGCAATGCCTTCCTGGAAGCCTGTTCGAGGTCTGATGAGTCCGAATCTGCGTACGCCAGCGAGCGGAATAGTTTACGTACGTTGATCCATCCTAGCCTGTCCCGCTAGCCGGCACAGCCCTGCACTGCAGGGAAGCGTCGCCGGAAGTTACTTCAAAGTCTTGATTGAGAGGGTCGTTTCAGGAGTTTCAGGGTAAGCGTCCGATTCTACTTTCAATTACCCACAACTTTCGGGCAGTTCCAGTACGTTCTGTTGTCTAATTGGTTGAACCGTTGAACTCCTCCTGAGCATTGGCTTTGTGTAACGCCGGCGTATGGTGAAACTGCGGCTATGAC